>Ga0180014_1000235_pt1 | contig 16329 bp, 11 predicted proteins | sample KR13_S1_MetaG_FD_116507 | JGI IMG/M metagenome (GOLD analysis project Ga0180014, IMG submission 116507) | Groundwater microbial communities from the Olkiluoto Island deep subsurface site, Finland - KR13_S1_MetaG | ecosystem: Environmental > Aquatic > Deep subsurface > Groundwater | place... | reverse complement strand
TAAACTAGATTTATTATCGCATAGAAATCTTATTGAAATCAATAGCCCATCTAATCTTTTTTTATTTTTTACTTAGAAAAAGGCCAAACTCGAGTGGAAAGAATATGATTTCTTTCCTCTTTTTCTTTAACACTATAACACTATTATAAATAAAATAAAATAAAAAAAATCTCATTTTCGTTTGAAAAATAAATATTTTTTTCACCGACTCTTAAGCAATAGAAATTCTTTTCTGAAAACCTGAATTTCGGCAAATCTGGAAGCTGGTTTATTTGTTAAAGGTTGCATTTATTTTGATTGACGGGGGGATTTTTCTATGATATAAAAATTGTGCATTACTGTCTAAAAAGGAGGAATATATGAGCGTTTCAGGTCAAAAATCAACCGGGAAAAAGTACAGGATCGCCTGGCTGCCCGGCGACGGCATCGGCAGGGAAGTGATGGAAGCGGCCAGGATCATCCTCGATAAGCTGCAATTCAACGCCGAGTACATCCACGGCGACATCGGTTGGGAGTTCTGGTGCAAGGAGGGCGAATCCTTCCCACAGCGCACCATCGACCTGCTGAACAGCGTCGACGCCGCCATGTTCGGCGCCATCACTTCCAAGCCGGTCAAGGCGGCGGAGGTCGAGTTGGTGCCCGAACTGCAGGGCAAGGGGATGGTCTACCGCTCACCGATCGTGCGCATGCGCCAGCTGTTCGATCTCTACACCTGCCTGCGCCCCTGCAAGGCCTACCCGGGAAATCCCATCAATTACAAGGAGGGGATCGACCTGGTGGTCTTCCGCGAGAACACCGAGGACCTCTACTCGGGCGTGGAATTCAACCCCGTTCCGCAGGAGATCAAAGACGTGCTACTGAAGAACGCCAAGGCCTTCGCCGCCTTCAAGGACGTTCCCCTGGACCAGTACGCCATTACCTGCAAGATCAACACCCGCAAGGGTTCGGAGCGCATCATTCGCGCCGCCTTCGAGTACGCCATGAAGCACGGCTACCCCAAGGTCACCGTGATCCACAAGGCCAACGTTGTGCGTGCCACCGAGGGACTGTTCCTCGAAATCGGCAAGGAAGTGGCCAAGGACTTCCCGGGCATCCAAATGGACGACGCCAACATCGACGCCATCTGCATGTGGCTACTGAAGAACCCCAAGAACTACTCGGTGCTGGTGGCCACCAACATGTTCGGCGACATCGTCTCCGACCTCTGCGCCCAGATGGTGGGCGGCCTGGGCTTCGGCTGCTCTGGCAACATCGGCGAGAAACTGGCCGTCTTCGAACCCACCCATGGCTCGGCGCCCAAGTACGCCGGCCAGTACAAGACTAACCCCATCGCCACCATCCTGGCGGCCAAGATGATGCTGGACTGGCTGGGCGAGAAAGAGATGGGCGCCAGGGTCGAGAAGGCCGTGGCCGAGATTATCGCCGAGGGCAAGGTGCGAACTTATGACATGGGCGGGACCAGCAAGACCCTGGAAATGGCCGAAGCGATCGCCGCGAAGCTGTAGCCCGGGACGGAGCTTCGAATAGCGGCCGCGAAGATACGCATGGGGAGATTGACAAATGAGTGAAGTAAAAATTCATGAAGTGGGACTGCGGGACGGTCTGCAGATCGAGAAGCAAATCGTTCCCCTTGAGAAAAAAGTCGAATGGGTGGAGGGCTTGCTCGCATCCGGCAGCGATATGATCCAGTTGGGATCGTTCGTCAACCCGGAAAAAGTGCCGCAAATGGCCGACAGCGACAAGCTGTTCAGCCATTTTACCCAGGCAGGCAAAAAACCGTCCGGCGCGATCTTTTCCGGCCTGGTCTTGAACGAAAAAGGCTTGGAGCGCGGCCTGGCCTGCGGCGTGGACATGTTCTGCATGGGGGTTTCGGCCAGCGATACCCACAGCCGCAAAAATACGGGCAAAAGCACCGAGGAAGCCGTGGGACAGATCATTGCCATGGCCCAGGCGGCCATGAAAGCACAGAAACGGATACAGGTCTCCATCCAGTCGGCGTTCGGTTGCGGTTTTGAAGGCGCCATTCCCCAAGAGCGAATATTTTCCATCGTGGACAGGTACCTGGCAGCCGGCATCCGCAATATCAGCCTGGCCGATACGGCCGGGCACGCCTATCCGCAGCAGGTTGAATCTCTTTATGCTGAAATATTGCAACGCGACAGTCAGGTCGAACTGGCCTGCCATTTCCACAACACCTACGGCCTGGGCCTGGCCAACTGCTATGCCGCCTTGAAAGCCGGCGTGAAATACTTTGAAGCGGCGCTGGGCGGCCTGGGCGGCTGCCCCTTCACCAAAGTGGCGGCCGGGAATGTCTGCACCGAGGATCTCGTGCATTCGCTGCAGCGCCAGGACATGGTCTTGGACATCAACCTGGACAAACTTATGGAAACCGCCCGCGACGTCGGCAGTTTTTTCAATCGCGATCTGCCCGGCTCAATCCTGAAAGCGGGTTCGCTGATCAATTTTAAAAAGGCATAGACAAGGAGGGTAAAAATGAAATTACTGGAAAAAGTCAGGGTCCTTGACCTGACCAATGTCCTTTCCGGCCCTTTTGCCACCATGCACCTGGCTCTGTTGGGTGCCGAAGTGATCAAAGTGGAAAACCCCCAAGGCGGCGACCTGGCCCGCAAACTGGGCAACGTTTCCAGCCTGAACAAGGAACTGATGGGGACCAGCTTCCTGGCCCAGAATGCCAATAAAAAGTCGCTGACCTTGAATCTGAAAGACGACGAAGCCAAGGAGATTTTCCGAAAACTGGTCAAAACGGCCGATGTATTGGTGGAAAATTTCCGGCCCGGGGTCATGGAGCGTTTGGGTTTTTCCTACCAGAAGCTGACCGAGATCAATCCGAAGCTGATCTACTGCGCCATTTCCGGATTCGGCCAAACCGGCCCCGATGCCTTTAAACCCGCTTATGACCAGATCATCCAGGGCTTGAGCGGCGTCATGGCCATCAACGGCGATGAACGGTTGAATCCGCTGCGCTGCGGTTTTCCGGTCTGCGACACGGTCGGCGGCCTGAACGCTGCTTTTGCCGTCATGGCTGCCCTGTATCACCGTGAGGTCAGCGGCCAGGGGCAGTTCATCGACGTGTCCCTGCTCGACTCCATCATGCCCTTGATGGGTTGGGTGGCGGCCAACCTGCTCATCGGCGGCCAACAGCCGGTGCTGCTGGGTAACGACAATTTCACCGCCGCCCCTTCCGGGACCTTCGTCACCAAGGACGGCTACATCAATATCGCCGCCAACCAGCAGAAGCAATGGGAAGACCTGGCCGACACCCTGGGCCTGCCGGAACTGAAGACCGACCCCCGCTTCCAGGAGCGGGACACGCGCAAAGCCAACCGCAGACCGCTCACCCCATTGCTGGAAGCAAAGTTGAAAGAGAACACCACGGTTTATTGGGTCGACCTGCTCAATGACAAGGGCATCCCTTCCGGCGATATTGTCAGCCTGGAAGCGGCCCTGATTTCGGAGCAGGCCCGGCACCGGCACGTTATCGAAGAGGTCAAGGAAGAGGGCATCGGTTCCATCAAGGTTTTCAACATGACCGCCAAGTTTTCCAAGACGCCGGCTAAGATTGACGCGCCGCCGCCGCGGCTTTCGGCCCATACCGAAGATATCCTGAAAGGGCTGGGTTATGGTCAGAAAGATATAGAAGCCTTAAAAGAAAAAGGCGCGATTTAAGTTTTAAATAAAAAAAGGAGGTTAAAACATGGGAATGACAATGGTTGAAAAGATACTGGCCAAGGCCACCAACCAGGCCGCGGTCAAAGCGGGAGATGTGCTGGAACCATGGGTCGACATGGCCATGTCGCATGAAAACGGGGCCCTGGTCATCAACCAGTTCTCCGAAATTTACAAAGATACGGGATTGGATGCCAAGGTTTGGGATCCTGACAAGATCGCCATTATTTTCGATCACCGCGTGCCGGCCGAAAGTTCAAAAACAGCCGGCAACCAGAAGAAGATCAGGGATTTCGTGGCCAAGCAGGGAATCGCAAAATTTCACGACATTCGCGGCGACAGCGGCGGCATCTGCCACCAGATCCTCCCCGAATTCGGCTATATCCGGCCGGGGAAAGTCGTGGTCGGCACCGACAGCCATACTACGAGCCATGGCGCCCTGGGCGCTTTTTCCTTCGGCATCGGCGCCACGGAAATGGCCGCGGTCTGGGCCCTGGGCCGGGTACTGAATGTCGAGGTCCCGGGCACCATCAAGGTGGTTTGCCAAGGCAAGTTCAAGCGCCATGTCGCGCCCAAAGACCTGATCCTGCACCTGATCGGCAAACTGACCGCTGAAGGCGCTAATTTCAAGGTCATCGAATTCCACGGTCCGGTCATTGAGCAGATGTCGACATCGGGCCGCCTGGTGATCTGCAACATGACAGTTGAGGCCGGCGCCACTTCCGGCATTGTGCCTCCCGACCAAGAGACGCTACGCTATTTGCAGGAAGAAGCCGGGGTCAAAGATCAACTTGACATCATCGCTCCGGACCCCGACGCGGTTTACGACCAGGTGATCACTATAAATGTTTCCAAGCTGGAACCGCAGATCGCCTGCCCGCATACCGTGGATAACGTCAAGCCCATCAAGGAGGTCGTTGGCATCAAGATCAATCAGATCGTCATCGGTTCCTGCACCAACGGCCGCCTCGACGACCTGGCCATCGCCGCCAAGATACTGAAGGGCAAGAAAGTGGCCCGCCAGACGCGCATGCTCATCTTTCCGGCTTCGACCAGGATTTATCTCCAGGCCTTGAAGAAGGGCTATGTTGCCACCTTCATGGAAGCCGGAGCCGTGGTGATGAATTCCGGTTGCGGCCCCTGTTTGGGTATTCACCAGGGCGCCCTGGCCGATGGTGACGTGGCCCTGGCCACCACCAACCGGAATTTCAAGGGGCGCATGGGCAACCCCAATGCCGAAGTGTACCTGTGTTCGCCTGCCGTGGCTGCCGCCAGCGCCATAACCGGCGTCATCACCGATCCCAGAAAAGGAGGGAAATAAGATGGCTAAAGTTGTCTTTAAAGTGGGAGACGATGTTTCCACCGATATCATTTATCCGGGTAGATTCATGGCCACGGTCCTGCCGACCGAAACCCCGCAATTCGCCTTTATCGATTATCCCGAATTCAACGCCAAGGTCAAAAATAGGGAATTCCCCCCGCAGAGCATCATCGTAGGCGGAAAAAATTTCGGCTGCGGCTCTTCGCGCGAGCAGGCCGCTTCCTGCCTGAAAGGTCCTGATTTTGTGGTGGTAGCCCGGAATTTCTCGCGCATTTTCCTGCAGAACGCCATTAATCTCGGATTGAAGATGGTTATCTGTCCGACCATTGAGGCCAACGAAGGGGACGAACTGGAATTCAGCGCCGATCAGGTGATCAACAAAAACTCCGGAAAAAGCTTTGCGATCGAGGCCTTGCCCAAAGCCCGCCAGGTTATCATCGACGCCGGGGGGCTGATCCCTTTTACCCGCAAGCTCTTGCTGGACACCAAAAGCAGTCGCGAAATTTGATAATTCATTTTCCTCTTCTTGCCCGCGCAGATGAGACCGTTGGAGAACAAAGAGGCGCCCATGGATAACAATTTCAGAGCAGCCCTGGTTACGCTCTCCCGGGCGTTACCCGTAGTCCTTTTCCGGGCCGGGATATTCATTGCCGGCGGTTTCTTGGTCATCATATTTTTCGGTATGCTGCTTTTCGCCTTGCGCCTTGCCGGCGGCGTCAGCCAGTCAGTGGTTATTGCTGTTCTCGTACTGGCCGTCCTAAGCGGGTTGGGGTGCGGCCGGGTTTTGCAGCGGTTTTTCCTTTTCCGGCACCGGGCCGCCCTGCTCTTACTTTTTTCCGAACGTCCCACCATGGCTCCCGGCCTGTCCGTAGCCATCCATGAGGTCGGACGCTTTTTCCCCGATTATTCTAGCTGGGCGCTCATGAACCGCGACCTGCGCCGGGCCTTGTCCGCTTTTTATCGCAGCGAAGGGGATTTCCCTTTAAGACCTGCCGCGAATTCAGGCTGGCCCTTTTCGGGAGCCCTGGACCGGTTGGTGAGCGGGATCCTTGCCCAGGCTACTCTGGCCCTGGCCTTTTCCCGAGGCAATATCGAACCGGAGCGATCGATTCGGGAAGGACTGGCCCTGTATTTCCCGCATGGCTCGGAAAGCCGGCGCCTGGCGCGCCGCTGGCTGTGGTTTTCGGCTAGCGGACTGGCTTTCCTGTTCCTTTGCCTGGCCATCCCCAACTGGTTCTTTTTCACAAGCACCGGTACTCCGGTCGAGATCGGGATCGTCCTGGCCGCCGCCATCGCCTGGCTGCTGCATCAGGCCTTTGTCCAGCCCTTTGTCCTGGCCGGCGTGAGCGGCGCCCTGCTGGCCGAGACCAGGGGGTATTTACCCGATCCTGAACTTTGTGAGGGTTTAGATTTATTGTTCCAATCACCGTGCGCTGATTTGGAAAATTAAATTATTTGAGCAAAGTTTTGGCATTTTTAGTATTACTTAATTAATAATTGCTACTTGAACTTTGTCTATTTTTTAGATCATAATTACTTTAATTTTTTGGAAACCAAAATTTCCAATCTTCAATGTTTTTTTCAAAATTGGGGAATTGGGGACCTGTTGGGCAATAATATTTTCCATTGTAATTTTCTTTACTAGAGGTTTCATGAAATACTAATTGAGCGATTGGAATTCCTGGATATAAAACAATTGGCACTTCTCCTTCATTTATTATTTCAAGGGTTATACAACCTTTGAATCCAGGATCTACTTTTGTTGCAGTAGCAATTATTAATCCCATTCTTCCCCATGAAGACTTTCCAATTACATAACACATTAATTTGCAAGGAACACTGATATACTCAAGTGTACTTCCTATTATAAGCTGTCTTGGATGAAGGACAAATTGTTCACGAAATCCAATTCTTATTTTTTCTTGATATTTCCTTATTTTATCTTTACTAGTCGAATTTGATATATCCAATAATGGAAAAGATTGTTTTCTCATAACAATAAATTCATTTCCTAGACGTACATTAATTGATGATGCATCAAAGAATTCATTTTGATTAAATATGGGAGTAACAAATAATCTTTCTTTTATTTTAGTTTTGTTCATAAATTTTATTATTTCTTTTTTTGTAATTACACTCATTTTAGTACCTTTTCACGAAGGCTTTCGATTCTTTTCAGAAGACCAATCAGAATAATCTTTTTCCATATCAGCGTATTCAATTGCTTTTAATGCCAAGCGATTCATTCTTTCTCTTTTACTAAATATATTTTCATTAAACTGATTTTTTTTATCAAAAAGCCTATATTTCCAAGATAATTTATAAAACCAAGCCGCATTAATAATTTCAACAATTGCTGCTGGTTTTCTTTTTGAAATGGAATTTTCATAAGGATTTGGAGGAACACCAAAATCAATTTTTTCTATTAGATGGGATAGATTTTTATAAAAACTATCAGGATTCAATAACAAAAACAGTTCACTCAATTTAATTAGGATTAATCGTTTTGCATTTACAAGATCATTTTCAATTTCTTCATAGACTATTTTTAATAAATCATTGCTTTTTAACATCTGTTCATCTGATTTTTCTTGAATAATGTTTTCAACAAGTTTGAATCCCTTGGATACATTATTATAAATAGGTTTTGATTGAAATGCCTTTTTTTGCAATGGAAACAATTTTAAGTCTCTTTGTACTTGATATATATTTCGTAGTCGCATTCTCCATGGGGGATAATAGTTATTATCTTTTCCTGGTGTTATATCCAAGCCGTTCAAGTCCTGAAGAGCAATTTCAAGATTTGAAAACAAAATGGCTGGACCAAATAAAAAACTTCCAACTATATCCGACAGAATCTCTTCCAATCCACGTTCCCATATTTCAGAAGTTTCCTTGAGGTATGCTTGCGTTATTTCTTGTTTAATTTGAGGCATTATTTCTTCTGGAACATTTTTAAATTCAGGTTTTTTTATTCGCTGATTAACAACATCCGCTATTTTATCTTGAATTAATTTTAAAAATTCCTTATTACGACTTGAGATGTATGTTTTTGCTTCTAAATGTCCAATTTCATGTCCTAAAAGGCAATGTAGAAGAATATTTTCCCGCTCAATTGAAGGGAAAGAAACTATATAAAAATATTTTTTAAGTGGTTTTAATATCTCCGATAAATTTTTATTTTTTACATGAGTTTCATAACTTGAAAGAGTTTTCGAATAATACTCATAAAGATTTGTTGGAATAATTGCATAATTATATTTCCACTGTGGGCGGAACAATATTTCGACATCTGAAAGAAATCGTTTTAAGTATTTTTCAAGCGGAGAAATTAGTCCCCATGGAACTTTCTGAGTTTGTGCCCCATCAATATATCGTATATGAGAGCCGAATTCTCTTATAATTGAATCTGTTGTTTGCAATAAAATAAAACTAGATTCGATTTTTTTGATGTTTTTCCAATCAATATCTTTATATATTGATTTAATTGCAGTTTCTAAATAATGACAAATGTTGATGTGTGTTTGAGCTAAATTCTTAGGAGCTTGTGATGCAAAGTCCTTTGATAAAAGATTCTCACATTGCTCTTTTATAACTCTTACTCTTGAAATGGTCTCTAAAACATATTCTTCAATTAATTTAGGTGAATAAATAGTCATTCATTTGTTTTCTTTTATTGAAACTTAATATTTTTTCTGTCGGATAATTCTCTTTTTGAACATCTCCTCTTAATGAAACGCCAAACGTATAGAAAAAATTCTTTAATAATGAAATATCAATCCCTTTTCCTACTCGATTTTCAATGAGTTTTTGTATTTTATTGTGTAATTCTTCAAAAAACTCAGTGAATTCTTTTTCTTTTATATTTCTAATTAAGTTCAATTCCCTTATTGTTGAAAGCGCATATCCATATATTGATAATCCCTCCATTGAGGGTGTCAATCCATTTTTAAACTCTTTTCCTTCTACGAGAGTGGCCCCCTCAATAATTTTAGATAAAAGTATGGCTCCATTCTTTAATAACTCACATTGTTGTTCAGTCAATTTTTTCCCCGCAAAAACGTCTTCTAGTTCTATTGTTATTTGACTTGTTAACAATATATAATTATAAATTATTGCTTTTTCACTCATATTAAACGATGCCATCTTCCCTCCTTTTATACTTATTTTGTTAGCAATTTTAATTCCGTTAAATTAGAGTGTTTTTCAACCTCCTGCTTTTTATTTATTGGAAATACTTGCTTCATATCTATTTCATTAAATTAAAATTGTCAAGCATCCAAAATTAGTTTCCCTGAACTTTTTTCAACTGTTATTTTGTATTTTTCTAACTCGTTGAAATGATCGCCAATCCAATCTTTTAGAATGAAATTTGCTACATCAGCTATCGATGTCCCCTTAATTTCAATAAGATTTTCTAAAACATGCGCAGTATAACGGTCAACACTCACTTGAATTTTAAAACTTTTTGTGTTTTTCCTTGCCATATTAATCGATTTACACTTAAAATAGAATCTTTTTACATTCTATCTACAATATAAATATCAAGTGTAGATTGAATTGTCAACAAAAATATTTTTTTTGTGAGATTTTAATAGAAATATTTTGAGTTAGCTTATGCTTATTCGCTTATCTTTATATTCCATATTGCAATTCTTCCAAAATACTGTGGATGGTACATGCCCTGGGCGGTTGCCGGCATCCAGGTGAAGCGGCCGCTGTACATGGCCTTGATGAAATAGACGATGCGCATGTTTCCCTGCATGGAATAAGTATAAAAAACCAGGCGGTCGGCGGCGTTCTCCTGGCGGGCCCAGGGCGTTCTATATCTGTTCTGGTTTGCCGTGTTGAATTCCTTCAATGAACGGGTGCTGCCGATGTCTTGGCGCAGGAGCTCGAAGCCGGCGGCCAGGGGCTCGTCAATGACGCCGTAAGGGACCTCCTTGTCGGTGCTGAGGAGCAATTCCACCTGGTAGACCTGGCCGCGCTTGAATTGATCCACGGCCTGTCCCGTTTCGTTGTAGACCAGGCGCTGGATGTCGATGCCGCGGCTTTTCTTTTTTGCCCTGGCCAATTGATAGGTCAATTCGCTGGTGACATATACCGGCTGGTCGGCTTTGACACTGACTTCGACCATTTCTTTTCGGCCAGCGAGTTTTTTGCTGACCTGCAATGTTTCCCGGCTGCTGGCGAACTCTTTAGTGGCCTTTTCTCCCAGCAAAACGATCTCCGCTTTGCGGGCCGTGGTTTTTTCCACTTTCGCCAGGTACTCGTCCATGGCGCACAGGACCCAGAAGTTGGTCTGGGTCGTGTTCCAGCAGTAGGGCTCGGCCTCGAGCAGCCAGCGGATGATGCGTTCGGCCAGGACATGGCCGGCTTCCACTTCCAGGACGGCCTGAAGAAGCAGGGCGGTGGCGAAGCGCGAGGAGTAGAAAGGGAAGTCGCGGTGGTAGGCGAATTCGCCGGCGTCAAAGTAAGCGAAGTCAGCCTCGACCTGCAGACTGCTGTTGAACTCGGCCAGCATGGCTGCCAGGAGGTCGGCTGGTTTTCCCTGATTGTTCAGGGCCCGGTACAGGAAAACCCGGGCCGGCAGGGGCAGGGTGTCCCTTTCAGCAGCCAGCTTTTTCAGCTTTTTGCTGTCGGCCCCCTTGTTCAGGCTCAGAACAAATTGATAAAAGCTTTCGCAGGTCTTGTCCAGGCTGGCCCGCTGCAGGTATGCTGACAGCTTCTGCACCAGTTGCGGGTCCACCATGTAATCACGCTCCCGGGCCAGGTGCAGGCTCCACAGGACATAGGCGGTCAGGTAGTCCGAGCTGTACTGGCCGCCGCGGTAATATGAAAGGGCCCCTTGCGAATTCATGAATTCGGGGATGATCTTCAGGTAGCCGTTCACGGCCTCGCGTACCTGCCCCTGGTCCAGGCCCAGCTCCAGGCGCTCTGCCAACTGCGGGCTGAATGCCAGGAAGGGCATCACCTTGGAAGCCCGCTGCTCCATGCACTCATATGGATAGAAAACAAGTTTTTTGGCGATGTTGACAGCCGGCCGCAGCAGGGAGGGGGCGGCTTTGATGGTGATGACCTGGTTTTCGGCGTCAGCCTGGGGCTCGATCATTTTTTTCAGGAACTTGCCGCTGGCGAAATCGATCAGGGTTTCCGTGACCAGGTGGTCGGTCACGGGCAATTTTTTCTGGAGCCCGTCCTTGTCCGCCTGGGAGACGGCGTAAAAATCGATCTTGGCCTCACCGATGCGGTCGGCCAAAAAGGGGAATTGGAACAGGCTGTTGCCGCGTGCATCCAGGGCACGTATAATCTGGGGATTGCCGTTGATGCTTATCCCCTCCGGCTTGGCCAGCAGGGTAACCGGGAGTTTCTGCATGGTGCGGTTGCTGAGTTGAACCCCGGCAAGGAACTCGTCGCCCTGGCGGGCAAACTCGGGCATGGCCTCGGAAATCAGCAGATCCTTGCTGACCATGATCTTCTTTTCCGCTGACCCAAAACTGTCCTCGCTGTAGGCCACAGCCATGATGCGAAAGGTGGAAAGCTGGTCCGAGCTTTCAAATTCGATTTCGGCATTTCCCCTGGCATCGGTTTCTATGTTTTTAAAGAACAATACCTCGCGGAAATCGCTGCGCACGCGGATGCCGGCGATATCGACATTGGCCCCGTCAACATAATAAACCCCGCCGAGGGCGCCGTCCGCCGCCTCTCCCTCCTCTTTCTGGCGGGCCATGCTTTTCATCTCCGCGGCCATGGGCGCGGGCATGGCCCTGCCTGCGACCGCACCCTCTACGCCGAACTCATCAGCGGAGTTCCAATATTTGTCGGCCGAGACCGGGATCAGCGCCAGATCACAGGGGCGGTGACGGCCGCCGTCAAAGTAGATATCGGACTGGAGGAAAGGATGAAAGCCCTTGGCTTCGGCCTTGACCGCGTAGCGGCCGCCGGGCAGGCCGGGGAAGCTGTAATACCCTTGCATGCTGGTCGTGGTCGTTTTCAGCTTGTTGTGCTTTTCATCTTCCAGGGTGACCGTCGCCCCGGCCAGCGGCGTGGAGTCGGGCCTGAAGACGCTGCCGAAAATGGCCGGCTCCTTCAGGTCGATGTCCATCATGGGACGCTCAAAGTTCCAGTGGGTGAAGTTCTTCGAATAATAGGTCCTGATAATGTTCCTTCCCAGGGGGGTGGAGTAATAGAAAAACCGGTGCGGGTCCGGGGTCAGGTATCTTTGCAGCGAGAGGTTGCCTTCGTCTACGGCGTAGACGAAAATTTTTGCCTTCGCCCCCTTTTTTTGGCTATCACTTACCCTTATTTTCAATTTGGTTTTACTGGCCGGCTTGATCTCGCCCGGGCTTTCCAAGGCCACACGCAGGATCTTGCCTTTATCCTCCACTCTGAACTCCTTGGATGCTTCTTCGGAGATGTTATTGCCGTACATGGCGACGACGCTGACGCGGATAGACGGGAAATACTCTTTCTTGACCGGGATATCCAAAGGCGTCATCTTATCCAGAGTGATGACCCGGGAATCGAGCACCTTCCCCCTTTCGACGGTCACTAGCGCCTGGCCCTCCCGGGGTGAACGGATGAAACATTTCAGCGTTTCCCCGGTATGCAGGCTCAATTGATCGGTTTCGATCCTCAGCCTGTTGTCCTGGTCGGAATAACCGCTGTCCCAGGCAAAGAAACCGCCCGAGGTCGAGACCACGCGGCCGTTCGTGTCCGGTGTGTCGCAGCGAAGGATATAATAACCGGCGTGTTGCACGCGGAAATGGTGGGCCTTGGTCTTGTCGATATAAACATCCTCGGGTCCGGCCACCTTACTCAATCGATACTGGTGTTTTTCGTAATATCTCTGATAAAGTGTCACGCGGATCTCGCCCGAGGCTGGCTTTCCCTGGAAGTCGACCAGGGCCAGCTCGGCGTTGACAGGTTCCTTCAGGTTCTGGTAATAGCCGACATGAATGCCTGTCAGGAGATTCCCGGGAAAAAACATCGACCTGGTCCGGGCAGTGAACTCTTTGCCCTCGGCCGATCTCCCGGTCGCTGAAAAACTGAGGTCGGCAAGGTAATTGGTCTTTTTAAATACACTCATGGGAATGCCGAGAGTGCATTTGCCGCTTGCATTCAGTTTGTTGTCCCCTTGCTGCAGTGAGTCGCCCAGAGCCAGATAGTGGTCGAGTCCGAAACCATAGCGTTCCAATCCCCCGGAAGTGAACACCTTGGCCGCAGCCTGGGTTGGTGCCAGCGAATAAGTGAAGCGATCGCCGGCCATGGGGTTGCCGGCCAGATAAAAGCCGCTGATTACAGGGCGAAAGCTGTCCGTGAACAGGTAGCGTTTCGCTATGCCGGAGATCGCCATTTCCAAGGTGTTGGGCTGGTAGTAATCTATGGTAATGTTGCGCAGGACCCGCCAGGACTGTGTATCCGCGACTTTGACCTGGATCTGGTAGCGCCCCTTTTTACCTGACGGGTCGGACTTGAATTCGTAGTGAAAGCCGCCCCAGCGGTCGAGCTGCAGCGTGTCTATTTTGACCCGCTGCCGGTCGGGTCCGGTGATCTCCAGTGAAGCCGATGTCGCCTTGGGCAAAGAGACCTTCCCGGATGCATATTCCTTGACGATTCCGGCGATATGGACCGTATCGCCGGGCTTGTAGAAGTCGCGCTCGCTGAAGACGCTGATGCGGATCTCGCGGCCGGAGACGGGTCCGTGGTCTATCCTGGCCAGCGCCATGTCGCCGTCGCCTGAATTTTTGGCCATGATCAGGTCGGATTCCTGTATTTCCCTGTCGCTGAGCAGCACGCCGCTGCCTGCCGAGTCCCCAAGGGGCTGTGTCTCCTTGCCATATCCCTTAAGGAAGAACGGTATTTTTCCCAGGCCCTTGCCAGTCCGGTTGTCGTACAGCCAATACAGGGTCTGCCCCTGGCCGGTCTTGACCACCATGTCCATGTTGCGGCGGTGAAAAACCTGCAATTCGGTAGGCTGCACTGCGGGAAGACGCAGCAGGGCGATATCCCGGCAGGCATTATAAGGCTCAAAGCGCTGGACCAGAACGCCGAAAAATCCCAGGGGGGAGCCCAGTTCATGATCCTTCAATGCAGGGTTGTTCAGTTTCTCCGGCAGCGCAGTCAGGTTTTGCAGGATCTCTTTTTTGACGAAGCCAACTTTGAAATTCTTTTGCTGCAGCATGCCGAAATACCGGTTCGTCAGCTGGGTATAGAATTCGGGCCTGAGCTTGAGCAAGCGGATGCTGGCTTGCTTCATGCTTTTGGCGGTCATGGACAGCTTTTTATCCTGCAGGGAGAATTCAATATGCGGGGAACGACTGGAGCAGACATTGGCCTCTATATCGAGGTCTTCTGGGAGTTGTTCCTTGAAGATGTTGGTCAAGTTCCGGTCGACGCGGATGCCCAGGCGGTCGCCCGAGGCCAGTTCGTCGTCAACGCGTATGAACAGGGCTTGGTTCTCATAGTGATGGAGCTCGAGGCGGAACATCAGTGGGATTCTATCCTTACCCGATAATTTGAATATCTTGATGAGTGCGGGATCCGCTTCAGCCAGCGCATTGGAAAAAGGCAGCTGGCAATAGCGCGAATCGGGATAAAGGACCAGAGGGCGATCTCCCTTGTAGCGGAAAGGCGGCACCGTGTCGAAGGTGAAGGAGAAGTCCTTGGCCGTCCCGGTGCTTCCCTCGCTGCCGCAAAAGCCCTTTTTTATGAGGAACTGGTAGAGCCTGCCCCGCTCCAGGTTCTTGGGGCAGCGGATCTTGAGTTCTGCGGGTGTTTTTTGCGAGATCAGGATCGCTGCCGGCTCGCCGCTCTTCGCCTCCTTGAGGACAAAGAAGCTCTTAGCGCCGGTGGCGGAGACCGGCTGGTTGAAGAGTATGGTGATGGCCTCTTTCACCCAAACCTGAAAGTTCAATTTTTCTCCGTGGGTGAAATGGGAAAAATAACTCTGGGCCTCAGTCTTGATCTCAATGGGAAGTGCCAGGGGCGTGTTCCATTGCCAGCGTAAAGTACGCAGCAGGGTTTTTCCCGATAACGATCGGGTCCCCGCAGGAATGGTAGCAGTATAGGTTGTGGAATAACGGAAGCTGGTTTCGGGTTTAAAGGCCAAACTGCGGTTGCCGCGCCAGTTGAATCCACCCTTGATTGACGGCGTGATTTGCACAATGATATTGCCCTCTCTTTTTCCGCCCAAAGGCAGCATGTCGTCGGAGAAGGTGACGACCAGTTCCTTGTTATCAAGGCTTTGCAGGTTTCCCGACAGGTTGTATATTACTTTTAATTCAGCTTTATTCGGGTTCCCGGCCAGCGCCGTGGCCAAAAACACGGTCATGGTGATCGTCAGTATCGCAAGTATGATTTTCATGTCCGCCTCCTTTGTCTACCGTCAAACCGGGTTAGACGGCTTTTGGGCAGGAATTGGCGCCGATCTCTTTGCCGGCCTGTTCCCAGGCCGGATTATGAGGGAGGCGGTTTTTTTTTACAACCCTTGAAGCGGGTCTAAAAAAATGTTTCAGCCGATGTCGGCGTACTGATAAAAATTGGAAGCGATTACTTTTTCGTGGTAATGGGTATTGGTGTATTTGTAGCCGTTGTTGTAAAGGATCAGGGCTTTTATCATGTTCCCCTTTGTTTCCTGCAGGTAGCCTTTCAGGATGGTAAGCCCAAGCTCGATGTTGTAATCGATCTCGGTGAGTTTTTTGCGGTCGATGTTCAGCTCGCTCTTCCAGACCGGGTAATTCACCTGCATCAAGCCGTAGGCGCCCGCCTTGGATACGGCATGGCGGTTGAAGCTGCTTTCCACGAAGATAATTGCCATGACCAGGTAGGGATCGAAACCATGCTTGCGGCTCTGCTTGAAAACCGAATTGGTGATTTTTGCAAATCCAGGTTTTTGCAGGCGGTAAATATTTTCTTGGAAGCGGTAAAAGTCAGTCTTAGCGATGGCTTCACGGTGGACGTTGAGCTGATAATTAAGTTTATCAACGGTTGTTTGCATTGACAGGATGGTTTTCTGGTTTTCGACCTGCCTGGCCGATAGACCGATAACATATATCAGGGAAATCCCTGATAAAACCATAAAAAACAATAAAATTCCATGTTTTTTTAAAGGGGGGATCATTTTTTCCTCAGATTCTATTGAAGTAGAAAAATTATAGCACTTTTCGATAATACTGTCAAGCGTCCAATGTGGTCGGCAGCAATTCATCATTTTCCCTTACAATGCCTGACTTTGCAAGGCAGGAAGTGGGTTTTCGTAAACAATCGGTTGTTGGCAAATTCGATTTTATCTAAAGTGAGCGAAATTGAGTGGTGACAGC
>Ga0180014_1000234_pt1 | contig 16368 bp, 8 predicted proteins | sample KR13_S1_MetaG_FD_116507 | JGI IMG/M metagenome (GOLD analysis project Ga0180014, IMG submission 116507) | Groundwater microbial communities from the Olkiluoto Island deep subsurface site, Finland - KR13_S1_MetaG | ecosystem: Environmental > Aquatic > Deep subsurface > Groundwater | place... | reverse complement strand
TTTTTTTTTTTAAACTCCTTTTTGAGGCGGGCCCGCTCTTTTTTTACCAATGCGCCTTTGGCGGATTCGTAGAAGGATTGAAAATCGATGCCCATGGGGAAGGTTTCGACCTGCACCAGGCGATCTTCCAGCATGATCCTGCCCATGTCATGCTCCAGCCCCAGGATGCGCAGCGCACACCTCAGGAAATACTGGGTATAATCATTGGTATGAAAACCGATCAGATCCGAGCCCAGGATGCCGCACAGAATTTCCTGGCGCCATTCTCCCGGCAGTAATCTAAAAATTTCAAAGGTGGGAAAGGGAATATGCAGGAAGAAACCGATCCTGACCCTGGGAAATCTTTCGCGGATCAGCTGCGGCAGCAGCATCAGGTGATAGTCATGGATCCAGATAGTGTCATCTTCGCGGATGATCTCCAGCAGGGCCTCGCTGAAGATGCGGTTCACTTTTTTAAAATCCAGCCAGAAATCCTTTTCGTACTCGACATAAGACGTGAAATAATGAAAAAGCGGCCAGATGGTGCGGTTGCAAAAACCGTGATAAAAGTTTTCCATCTCCGTTTCCGAGAGGAAAACAGGCCAGTAATTCAATTTATGCAGCCTTTTTTTCAGGACATCCGCTTCTTTTTTGTCGTTGACCGTGATGCCGGGCCAACCGACCCAGAGATATTCCAGCTTGAAATCCGGAAGCTTTTCCTGGTGTTTCAAAAAAGATTTCAAACCAGTGGCCAGACCGCCGGCGCTCTGCTGAAAATTGTAATTGCCGTTTTCCTTAAAAATGGTCACGGGCATGCGGTTGGAAACGATCAGCAGTCTAGCCATCTTCACCTCGATTAAATTTGCGGCTCCGTATCCCTTTTGCCAGAATACGGCATAAAAAGCCGGCCAGGCAATTCAATTGATTTCCTATCCCCGGTGACGCGCGCAGTTCAGCAGGAGCCTGAACAGATGATACCCAAACGCGATTGTTTAGTCAACCGGTGCCCGGTGTAATTGGCGGATTGAAGTAGTCAGTAGATAAAGCAAGTGCTGTTGAAGTGTTGAAGTGTTGCGACGTTGAAGTGAGTAGGACATGGAACGAAATATTGTTGAAGTGTTGAAGCGTTGCAGTGTTGAAGTGAGAATAGCTATTATAAAATTTCGGGAATTTGCGTCATCGTTTCAACATTTCAACTTTTCAACGTTTCAACATCATTTTTTTTTCGTTACGAATCACGTCTTTGAGCTTGGCGGCGATGGACGCGGCAGCAGCCGTGGAGGCGGCGGTTAGAAGATATGACCGACCCCGAAATAAAACGATGAATGCTTCTCGCCGGATCGTCGATCGAGTTTCATCCCCCAATCAAAACGAATCAGCAATGGTTGAAGATGAAAGCGAACCCCAATCCCCGCTGATTTTCTCAACTTAAAAATATTATAATCAGCGGCCCTGGCAAAGACATTCCCCCAGTCAGTAAAAGTGACCACACTGATCAGCGGCAAGATTTGCCAGCGAAGTTCCTGCCTGAAAATTAAAAGCGCATCCCCTCCGCTTGCCTGGCCATTGATCGCGTTCACCGGCCCCACCTCATTGGAAGTGAAACCCCGAATGACGCTCCGACCGGAAGCAAAAAATTTCTCTGCCAGTGAAAGTTCCTGCCCCAGTTCGTTTACCAGGCCGACCCCCAGTGAGGTTGCCCAGGTCAGATGGGGCATCAGGCGCTTGTAAAAATCAAACTGTCCTGAATAGCGGATGAAGGAATAGTCCGAACCCAAAATTTTGGCCGCATGCTGAATGCTGCTGGAAATGAAAAAACCTTTGCTTGGATTAAAAATATTATCCCGTTTGTCATCATAGTAACCGAAAGTCACGTGGGCGACATCAGCGCTCTGGGCAGCCATTCCGTGATCCTGATTATTGAAGGTTATGCTTTTCTCCCATGTATAATTCCAGGAAAAAATCGAACTTTTCCACAAATTGACCTGCTGTTGCACGGTGAGACCTTGACGATCATTGCGGAATGAGGATTCCTCCTTTTTATTTGAAAATAAAGAGACAATGGTATTTACCTTATTAAACAACAAATAAGGAAAGCGATAGTAACCTCTTACATCCGTTTCTTTGCTGCCCCATTGGAAACCGGCCCCGATTGAATGGGCCGCCCCAAACAGATTCCTGTGTTCCCCCTCAAGACGGGCAGCAAATTGAGAATCCGTATCGTATTGGCCGCCAACCTTCAAACGATAAACAGGACTCTCTTCCACCTTGATCTGAACCTGGAAATACTTTTTTTGTTCATCATCCTTTGTTTCTTCAAGATGGGCGGACTGCGGCGTCATGGCTCCTGCTGCCGTCAATTCAAAATCAACCAGGTCAAAGATGCCCAAATCATACAATTTTTTTCTGGAGCGATTGATCTCATAAAAATCAACAATATCGCCCACTTTGAAGGTCAGCTCACGAACAATGACGGATTCTCTGGTATCTTTATTGCCGATGATTTTGATTTCGCTGATTAATCCCTGAGCTCCCTCAGAAATCGCAAATTCGAGGTTTACCAGGCCTTTGTCGACCGCCAAAACAGATTTTAAGGCCACTTGGACCTGGTTGAAACCTTTTTTTCGATAATATTCCTCGATTTTGGCAGTGGGATCGTTGGCCTGGAGTGTGAAAATCGGAGCCCCTTCCTGCAATTTAAGCAAATCCATCAATTCAGGCTCGGGAACAATTTGACTTCCTGAAAAAGAGATCCTGTTTATCCTAAATAAAATATTCTCATCTATATGAAAACGAATCACGGCCGTTCTTTCCAGATCATGAAATGAAACTTGCGGCGGGGAAATCTTCACATTTAAAAATCCATTTTTTTTATAATATTTTTCAAGCTTGCTTCTGACTTCGTCGCTTTCTGAAAACAATCGGCCGTCCCGGCGCAGATTTTTCAGTTCACGCAAGATTTCCTTATCCGCCACCTGGCGATTTCCTTTAAAATCATACTCGATATGGTTGAACTCAATGCCCTTTTTTATGGAAAAAAAATAAATCAACTCATGATCTTTCTCAACCCGATTTGAAGAAACTTTAACTAGATAATATTTTTTCCGGTAAAAAAACTGAGTGAGTTCGCCAATCACATTGCTGACACGCTGGGCGTCAAATTGCCCTTGCAACCACTGTTTCGTGCATTTTTTTCTTAGAGATTTCGTCATGCCCACGGCCAGGAAACGGAGAAAAACCTTTGGACCGGCGGCAATTCGGTAAACAAGCTTTACCCCGCCTTTACCCGGATAATAATTGGCTGAAATTTTAACTGAAAGGTAGTCATTTTTCTGGTAAAGCCTGCGGATATGTTCTTCATCCTCCTGAAATTTAATAAAACTGAAAACATGTCCCGGCTTTTGTTTGATCCGTTTCATGATAGCCGGCAGCGCCAGGACAGGATCTCCCTCAATCTGAATTTTTTCAATATGCAAAGGTTTCAGCTTTTCAACATTGCTGTCTGCATTTTTGATTGCTTCCTTCACGGAATGAAAGCGGAGTTGGTATTGAACTCCCATGGTGTACAAATCAGTATTGCTTTGAATGCCTTGGAAATTTAAACTCTTTACAGGCTTGTAATTTAACATCCAGGTTGGGTTCTGTGTTTGCCGCAATCCTTGAGAATAAGTCAATTCTAGCTTGGGGGTAATATTCTTCCCGATTGTAATTTTGGCACCCGGATCCTCTTTTGATGACAGCAGGCTGCCATCGATACGGAAGCTTTGCAAATTCAAATTTTTTTTGATCAGTTCCTCCATCTTGCCCGTAACGGCATAACTCAAATAATTCAGAGCGGTATTTCCGGTTTCATACAAAATCGAGCCGCTCAGATCATCCGGTGCTTTGCCGGTTGCGAGCAGGGAGACAATGCTTTGTTCTGAAAGGGGGGGGACAGAGGAAAAAGAAGCAAGGAAAGTTTGCGGGGTACCGTTTAAAGCCAATTTAATATCGTAAGAGCCGATTTGCGTACGGGAATCAATATGAAAATCAGGTTCAATCATATTGGGATTGACAAAATTGATCTGGCCTTTTTCAATTGAAAATATTCTGTTTCCAAAAAATATACTTCCTCCTTCTTTCACAAAAATTCGCCCTGACAACTGGGGCTGAAAATAGGTTCCGCCTATGGTCAAGTCGGCATTCAATTCCGAGCGGCAAACATTGTTGTCCACTACGATCGCCTGCGGTGTTTTTAAATGAATGTTTAGTTTGAAGCGCTTTTCCAAATCAGCATCCTCACTCTCGGTAATAATTTCCTTTTTATTAATTAAAAAATCATATAAATAAGATCCGACATTAAATGACTCGTTGTATTTCCCGCCGTTCAGTTCAATGTTTCCCTTTAAAAAGTATTCCTGACGGGATGAAAGCAGGTCCAGTTGACCGGAAAGGTTCGTGAATAAACCTTTCGGGAAGTTGAATTTTACGTCCGCCATCCGTAACTGCATGTCGACTGAGGGTTGTTGCTGATTTTCCAATGCGACCGACCCTTTTAATTCTATCGTTCCGCCATTCAAATTGCCGGTCAATCGTTCAATGGCAAATTTCCCATTGTGCATATTGACTGCGCCATTGAGTTGATTAAAAAAAAGATTGCTTGCCCCGAATTGCAGGTTGTTATTCATGACCTCAATTTTTCCATTCCATTCCATGTCTTTTATGGTTCCGCCGATATTCAATTCGAAGGCAATACTTCCCGAACCAGCCAGCTCCGGGAAAAAACCAAGAAAAACTTGTGAATCCAATTTTCCCTTCATGGAAAAATCCAGCGGCTTTTCTTTTTGCAGACCAACAAAACCTTTCATGACCAATTGCAGATCATCTTGCCCTATTAAAACCACCTCCCGCAAAATGATCCGCTTCTCATTGCTGACAATTTTGATTGGTCCTTCCAGGTAAAAAGGCATGCCCTTTATGCTCAGATCATCCAATGTCAGGGTTGCCGTGCAGACCAGATCCGCAAGATCGGAGTTTTTTCCTTGCAAATGGATATTCCCGCTAACATCCCCGGTCGTGTTTTCAGGGAGGTTCACGGCCAGGAAGGTTTCAAGGCTGGCCAGGGGGCAATGGGCAATGGCCAGATCCACATCATAAACTTCGTCAATTTGCGGGGTTGTTAAATCCGCAATCGGTAATTTCAAAAATGACAGGGGCAAGGTCCCTTTGCCGATCACTTCCCCTTCTTGGATATGGAAGCGAATCGAATGCAAGATCAACGAATTTTCTTTTAGTTCCAGATGCAATTGCATGTTTGTCAGGGGCAGGGTCTGAGAAGAAATGAGCAACCGGCCTTGTTCAACTTGAAGGGATGCGGAGAAAGCCGGATTGGTCAGTGAACCTTTGATTGCTGCCTTCGCGTTTAGATTCCCTTCAAAAAACAAATCGGGCAATAAAATGTTTATAAAATTCCCCTTGCCCTTTGCCGAAATAGTGATTTCCTTTCCCGGCATGGGTTTAAACGGCAGTTCCCCGAAAACGCTGATTTCCAAACGGTCCGCTATTAAAGAAACGCTTTCAGCGATCAGTCCGCCGGACCGATAGGCCAGGCGCAGCGGATTTTTGTTTCGTATATTTTGCTTTCCCGAGGCAATTAGCAAATCGGATGCCTCAAAGGAAATGGCAAGAGATTCCCTGAATTGTAATGGCAGGAAAGTGACTTGGGCCTGGCTGGTGATGGTTCCTGACAATCGATTATGAAATGGAACGGGCAACAGTTTTAAAAATTCCTTAATTGAACCAGTGCGGATTGAAAAACCGATTTTCGTCTGAAATGGTTTGTGCAAGTCCATGGCACCGTAAATTTCAGAATGGCTGGAAGGAATTTGAAATAAAAATTCGATTTTCTCCTTTGTGGAGTTACATTTTCCCTGGACATTCCCCAACTGCATTTGCTTGAAATAAAAATTTGCCAGGGAAAAATTCCCTTCGACCATTGTATTGAAAAGGAAAGGAGCATCTGTCTTTTTGGTCAGCCTGACATTGAAATCCAATATCCCTCGCATGGGCGGCAATTCAAAAGGAAGTTCCTTGCCCAAATGGATCAGGTCCAACCGACTGGCCTGTACCTGCAAATCCATGCCCTTTCCTTCGGGTCCGCCGGGGATGGTACCGCTTAAAATCACTGTCCCCCAGGATTGGCTGATCCTGATGTTGCTGATCCGCAAAATCTGGTTTTTTAAAAATAATGATCCCGCGAATGCAAGAGGCGAGCGTGTGAGGTTTTTAATCTTTCCTTGGGTAAATTCAACTTGCAAAACAGGTTTGGCCATGGTGCCCGATATTTTTCCGGCAATCACCATCTCGCCATCAATTTTTTTCTCAGCCAGCAATCGCAAATGATCGCTAAATGGTGAGAGAGGAAGCAAGATCCTCCGCAGATGATCGATCTTGCCATGGATCGATCCAAAGATTCTTTCCTTTTCGATGTTGAATTCGCCCTTGATGCGGTTCCCTTGAGACCGCAATGACGCATTTTTAACAAAGATCGCTCCCTGAAAAAAAGTCAAGCTTACATCCCCTGCCAGCGCCATTCCTTCCTGATTTTGCGGACTCATGGCTTTGGGCTTGAAGCGGGCGCTCAGAGAACCTTTTGTTTCAGACAGTTTCAAAGCGGAAAAAGTGGCATCCACATTTCCGGAACCATAGGAAAAAAGATTGATCGGCAAAACCCCTTTAATAAGGCTGAAGTCCAAATCTTTCCACTTGAAAAATAAATGGTTGGGGTTTTTTTCAGTCTGCAGCGAAAATGCGGCATTGCCGAGAATTTCGCCTCCCAATGCGGAGACATGGATCTTCTTAATTTCCAGGAATTCCTGATCTTGAAAGAATTGAAACCCGAAGCTGAAGCGGCCCAGACTCGCCAACTCATGGCTCACATTTCCCGGCGCCAGCAGATCCGCATAATCTCCGGGAGAAACATTCCCTTTGACTTGCATGTTCAACTGCATGGACAGCCAATTGTTTAAAATTCCCGAAAACTCCAACTCGGATTTTTCGATCTGAATGACTGCTTTGGCAATTGCCATACGCTTGTGACTGATCTGTCCGTCCATGTGCAATTTATTTATTGCTTTTTTGCGGCCATTGAAATAAAGTTCGCCCGGCCCCAAATTGTCAATAGACAATTGGTGGTCACTTTTCTCCTTTAATTTCATCCCTATATTTAATAAAGGGGAAAGTATTGTCAGTCTTTTTGTTTCATGGCGCAAAACAAGTCTCGTCTCTTTCATGGCCAGTTGATCAATGATAAATTCGGGGATAGCGGACACTTCCTCCGCTTGTTTGATGACCGGCAAATTATTGGAACCATCCTTGAGAATTTCAACAAGAACCCGGGGTTTGTAAAAGTAAATATGTTTAAAATGAATTTTCTTGCCCAGGATAAGGTCCGGGGTGATTTGCAGAGAAATTTTTTCGACTTTTAAAAAAGCGCGGTTGGGCCTCATTCCCCGTGCGCAAAAAACCGGCTGCTCCATTGAAAAGCGGAGAGAAAAAATACTGAAATCACATGAAGCCGCAGAAACGGACGAGCCGAAATTTTCATCCAGGTAATGATTTAAGGCAGACAGGACGATTTGGTTGATAAATAACTTATAAAAAATAAAAACAAGCAAAATGATCGACATGGCAGCCAAACCAACGAGCCATGCCTTTTTTCTTTTCATATTAAATCAAAATTAAACAATAAATAATTGTTAAAACCAAATTCTCCCTCTTTTACCGTTCACCGTCAACCGTCTACCGATTACTTCCCTATCCTAATCTCCTCCAGCACTTTCCGGGCCTCGGGCACCTGGGCCAGAAACTCGTCCAGTTTTTTACAGGAATACTCGGGGCAGGAGGCGCAGTTGGCCACTTTCTTTTCGCCGGCGCACTTGCGGATCTCGCAGACGCTGCAGTAGTTGAACAGGCGCGGCGAGCCGCTGCTGCAGCCGTCGCAGTTGATGTCCGCGGCCTTGATGTCGGCCTTGAACATCTCCGACCACTTTTTTGCCGTCTCGGCGCGCAAAGCGTCATCGTCCTTTTGGGTAGCGATGTAAGCCGGACATTCGCTGCAGGTCAGCCCGCAGGCGGCGATCATTTTCTTCTCTTTCTTGCCCTCGCCCTCTTTTTTCACCTCTTCCCCCTGGCGCCCGACCAGCAGCGGCGCCCCCATCCCGGCCAATACCATGGCCAGGCAGCTCTGGCAGAATTCTTTTCTTGTTGACATATGAATCATCTCCTATATTGATAATTTTGATCTTAGGACCGCTCAATCGGAAACCAGGAATTTCGGCGGCCGGCGCTGTTTCGTCCCCTGCTCGTAACCGTAGGCGATCTCCAGCAGCAGCGGCTCGCTCCAGGCCCGGCCGAAAAAGGAGACGCCCACCGGCAGTTCATCCACGAAGCCCATTGGCACCGTGATGCTCGGATAACCGGCGATGGCCGCCAGCGAGGAACTACTGCCAGTGAAGTGATCGCCTACGACCAGGTCGGTCTTCCAGGCCGGGGCCCCGGTCGGCGCCATGATGGCGTCCAGCTTGTGGTCGTTCATGAGCTTGTCGATGCCTTCATCCCGCGCCGCTTTCAGCATCGCGGCCAGGGCCTTCCTGTATTCGGGCGCTGCTAGGTCCCCCTTCTCCTGCGCCATTTCCAGCAGTTTCTGGTCGAAATATCTCAGTTCTACGGGGTCGGCCTTGTTGAACTCGATCAGTTCCTTGAGGTTTTTCACCGGGGCGGCCTTTGCCAAGCCGGCGAAGTAGCGGTTGAGCCCGTCCTTGAATTCATAGAGCATGACCTGGAAAGAGTCGTCTTCCATGGCGCGCTCCGGTAAAGACTCGATCTCGATGACCATCGCGCCCCGGCTTTTCAGATCGGCCGCCGCCTGCTGCAGCAGGGAGTCCACCTTGTGGTGATAGTCGGCCGAGCCCTTCAGCAGCCCGATGCGCTTGCCTTCCAGCCCCTCCGCCTTCAGGAACTTCATATAATCCGGGAAATATTTCCCCTTGGCAGCCAGCGTCTTGGTGTCCGTCTCGTCTATACCGACCAGCGCCCCCAGGCAAATGGCCACATCCTCCACCGTGCGCCCCATGGGGCCGGCCGTGTCCTGGCTTGAGGAGATGGGGATGATGCCGGAACGGCTGACCAGGCCGACGGTCGGCTTGAGGCCCACGATGCCGTTGTTGTTGGCCGGGCAGACGATGGAGCCGTTGGTCTCAGTACCGATGGCCACGACGCAGAGGTTGGCGGCCACGGCCACGCCGGAACCAGAGCTCGAGCCGCAGGGGTTGCGGTCCAGCACATAGGGATTGCGGGTCTGGCCGCCCACCCCGCTCCAGCCGCTCGAGGAAAAATTGGCGCGGAAGTTGGCCCATTCGCTCATGTTGGCCTTGGCCAGGATGACCGCCCCGGCGGCCCGCAGTTTTTTGGCCACCCAGCTGTCCTTTTCCACGAACGAATTCCGCAGCACGGTGGCTCCGGCCGTAGTCGGCATGCGGTCCATGGAATCGATGTTGTCCTTGAGGATGACCGGGATGCCGTGCAGGGGACCGCGGCTCTTTCCCGCTTGCATCTCGGCGTCCAGTTCCGCCGCGATCTTCAAGGCGTCGGGGTTGACGCAAAGTATTGAATTGAGCCGGGGCCGGCTGCGGTCGACGGCCTCGATGCGGTTCAGGTACCCTTTCACGACATCGGTGATGGTGAAGCGCCCGTCCTGGTAGCCCTGTTGGAGCTGCCGGACGGTGATCTCCTGCAGGTCGACGCCGAGTCCCGGCTCGGTGGCCGGGTTCGCGGCACCGCAGCCGCAGCCGCAGGCAGCCAGGGCAAGCAAGGCAAAACCGACCAGGATCGCACGGGTAAATAATTTTCTTTTCATGGCCGGATTATAAAGTTTGCGCGCGGTAAATGCAATTTTTTCATGGTGCCCCGGGGCGGCGGGTCCTTGATTTTTTTGCCGCTTTCCCCTACTATGATCCTGGCCATGCCGCCATGAATGGATCCGGCGTTCTGGTCATGGAGAGGTGAAATGAAAAGATCGACCGTAGTTATGTTTTCCCTGTTCGTCCTGGTCCTGCTGGGCGTCCATTCGCCGTCCCGGGCCGAAGATCAGGGCCGGATCAGCAACGCCATGCTGCATGAACTCAAGCAGTCCGTGGTCCTGGATGCCCAAACCCGGGCCCTGCTCAACGCCATCAGCAATAACAGCGTCAATGAACTCGTCCTGAACCGCGGCATCGTTGCCGCTCACAGCCCGGTGTTCAATGTCAGGATAGATGCCAGCGGCATAACCAACCAGAAATCGACCGGGCGCTGCTGGATGTTCGCCGGCTTGAACCTACTGCGCCCGGCGGTCATGAAGAAATACAAGCTGGCCAGCTTCGAGTTCTCCGCAACCTACCTTTTCTTCTGGGACAAGCTGGAAAAAGCCAACCTGTTTCTGGAAATGATCATCGCCAACCGCGAAAAGAACTGGGACGACCGCGAGCTGCAGACCTGGATGGCCAGCCCGGTCGGCGACGGCGGCTGGTGGAGCTTTTACGTCAACCTGATCGAAAAGTACGGCCTGGTGCCCAAGGCGGCCATGCCCGATACCAGCAACACCGACAGTTCCTACCGCATGAACACCATCCTGGAAACCGTTTTGCGCGATACGGCCGTCGCCATCCGCATCCAGGCCGCCGGCGGGGCCGGGGTGGAGGAATTGCGCCTGCAGAAAACGGCGGCCTTGAAAAACGTCTACCGCCTGCTGGTGTTGCACCTGGGCATCCCTTGCCAGACATTCACCTGGAGCTTCGAGAACAAGGACAAGAAAGTCGTGAAAAAAACCTATACGCCGCTCGAGTTCTATCGCGAGCTGTCGGCGGGAACCGACCTTGAGGAATACGTGACCCTGGCCGACCACCCGGTCCACCCCTACGGCAAGCGCTATCAGCTCCGCTACTGCCGCAACCTGAGCGATGCCGCCGACATGGATTATCTCAACCTGGGCATGGACAAATTGAAAGCCTACGCCCTCAAGGCGCTGGAAAATAACGAAGCGGTCTGGTTCGGCGCCGATTCGGGCTGGCAGATGGACCGCAAGCTCGGCATCATGGCCGAAGGGATATTCGACTACGCCTCCCTGTACGGTTATGACAAAAAGCTGAGCAAGGCCGAAATGCTGCAATATAAGGACCTCACCCCGGCGCACGCCATGGCCATCATCGGCGCCGACCGCGAGAACGGCCGGGTCCTGAAATGGCTGGTGGAAAACTCCTGGGGAAACACCGTCGGCGCCAAGGGTTACTGGACCATGTACGACGATTGGTTCGAGCGCTATGTACTGGTTATCATCATCAACAAGAAGCATCTCAGCGCTGCGGACCGCAAGCTGCTGGACCTGGAGCCGGTCGTCCTCCCCTCCTGGGATCCGCTGGCCGCCTGGATGAGATAAATCCCCACCCAGTAGGAAAAATCGAAGGGCTATAGGGATGAGGCAAGGGGCTAGAGGCTATAGGCTATGGGGTACAGGCAAGAAAACAGAAGTCAAAGGACAGAGTAAGAAAAAGAATAAGATTAATATTTTCTTTCATCTGTTTTCTGACGTCTGTTTTCTGTCATCTATCTTCTGACCTCTGACATCTTTTCTTTCGAATCACTAATCACGAATTACGAATCACGGACTACGCCGTCTGCCTATTTTCCCCCTTGTCCCTTGCAAAAATTGACAAAAATGCCGGCTTAATGCTATTTTGGACTGGGAAGAAACCAGAAAAATCGCAGCCGCGATTCATGCTGGAAGGAGGGAGAATATGTGTGAATTCTGCAGCCAGCACGGCGAGGGAAAAACCTGGTATTTGAACGCCAAAAACTATTCCAGCGACCTGGTCCATGACCTCAAGCGCAAGGACTTCATCGGCCATTTCTATCAGCGCGTCATCGGCGACGGCAACAAAAAAATTTCTCTCCTGGAAAAAATCCTGCTGCGCAAAATGAACCTGCCCTCCTTCGTCAGGGAGAAACTGAGCCGCGACATGAAGGTGATGCACTTCGGCCAGGTAGTGCCGCTGGAGGACGTGGACAGGATACTGGGCCTGGCCCGTTCGGTCACGCGCGTGGCCTGCGGCTGCAAATGGGCCAAGGAGAAAAAAGAGAGCCGGCTCTGCTACGGCATCACTATGGGAGCGCCCGCCTGGACCGATTTCCTGGACATGGATTTTTTCGGATCGGCGGAACTGGCCAGGTTCGAGAACCTGACGCGCGAGGAGGCTGCGGCCGCCATCCGCGCAGCGGACCAGCAGGGCTACATCCACTCCATCTGGACCTTCGGCACCCCTTTCATCGGCGCCATCTGCAACTGCGAGAAAAGCTACTGCCTGGCCATGCGCTCTAACCTCAACCTGCAGGCTCCCAGCATGTTTCGCGCCGAGTACCTGGCCGGCATCGACGCCGCCGCCTGCTCGGGCTGCCGCGCCTGCCTGGACCACTGCCCATTCAACGCCATCGAGTTCAATGACAATGACAATGTCTGCCTGATCGACCGCACAAAATGCTACGGCTGCGGCATCTGCCGCTCGTCGTGCCAAACCGACGCCATAGCTTTACAGGAGCGCAAGCTCGACTCCGTCGCCGCCAGCCTGTGGTAAGCACCCGACAGTAAAAAGGGCGACCATCCGCCAGGCGAAACGCCGGCGGATCGCCCCTACGCCTTCCCTCATCACGCATCACGCATACAGCCAACGGCTTGATCAGACTTCGAAAGTTCCCAGGTCCTGGGTGTTGGAGCGGTGTTCCCCAGAAATTTCTTCTTTGCTTATGAAATCGACATTTTTAAACACCTTGCTTTCAAAGACCACCCCGGTTTTATTATGCAGGGCAAAATACAGGTCGGGATAAGCTTCAAACGGACTGTCGGCGGATCGGCCGGCGTCCAGGTTAAGCAAAATTTCAGCTGTTCCCTTTTCATCAAGCTTGGACTCGCCGAGGAAATCATCTCCGATCACATCATTGTCATACAGCTTGGCCACATAGTCATTCCCGGATAAAGGTCTCTTGGTTACCTTGTCAATGAAACGCGCGATTACCTTGATCATCATTTCCATGGCTTACCCCCTGAAAAAGCATTGTATCAACTGCAAGGGATAAATTCAATCATAAAAATAAACTCGTTTTTTCAAATGGGGGCACCGTCTCTCAATCCTCAACATCGACCCCATCATCGCCGACCTGTGGTAAAATCCCGACAAGCTATCCCCTTCTTGGTTTTGGTCATTGGTATTTGGAACTTGGAATTTATTTGGAATTTGGTGCTTGCTATTTGGAATTTAAGAAGGGCGGGTCCCCCCTGCGGGGACGGACCAATCATATCCGCCAGGATAGGCGGATGCCCGACGCCGCCCCTACATCTTCCCTCGTCACGCGTTACGAAATTAACCGGCCCTTGCCTTCCACATAAGCCGCCTATTGCAGTTCCATCAAAATTTCCTTACAATCCCGGTATGGGCAAAACTGATTTTTCTTTAATTCCTGTCAGTAGCCGCTGCAAATTAAAAACAGGATTCGAGGTGAACTAATGAAAAAGAGAAGCATTTATAGTTTGGTGTTGTTGGTATTTGTCGGATCGGTTTTCGTCCAGGCCCAGCCTCAAGAAAATTGTCTGGCGGGAATCTGGCAGGGAGTGTTGAAGTTTCCCGGAGCGGAACTGCAGCTCGTCTTTCGCATCAGCCAAAATCCCGACGGCACATGGATGGCGCTGCTGGACAGCCCCGACCAGGGGGCCAAGGATATCCCCACCAGCAAGGTCGTCGTCGAAAACGACCGCCTGCTGATCGAGTCGAAGGCCGTGGCCGGCGCTTTCGAGGGGAAAATCAAGGCTGATTTCAGCGAGATCGCCGGCCAATGGAAGCAGGCCGGCTTGGACATCCCCCTGCTATTGAAAAAAACCGACCGGGTGCAAGGCCCGAACCGGCCCCAGGAACCGAAAAAACCCTATGCTTATCTTGAAGAAGAAGTCAGTTACGAAAACCCGACGGCCGCAATCAAACTGGCCGGCACGCTGACATTGCCTTCGGGGAACGGACCTTTCCCGGTCGTGCTGCTCATCACCGGTTCGGGACAGCAGGATCGTGATGAAACCGTGATGGGTCACAAGCCCTTCTGGGTGCTCGCCGACTACCTGACCCGCCGCGGCATCGCGGTTCTCCGCGTCGATGACCGGGGCGTGGGCGGCTCGGGCGGCGATCCCGCCCTGGCCACTTCCCTGGATTTCAGCGGCGATGTCCTGGCCGGAATCGCTTATCTCAAAAGCCGCCAGGAGATCGACCCCGGCCGCATCGGACTCATTGGTCACAGCGAAGGCGGATTGATCGCACCGCTGGCGGCCGTGAAAAACCCGAAAGATGTCGCTTTCATCGTGCTCATGGCCGGACCGGGGATCGTCGGCGAGGATATCCTCCTTCTTCAAGGCAAGCTGATCAACAAGGCCAACAACGCCAGCGACAGCGCCATTGCCCTGGATAACGCCCAGCAGAAAAGAATGTTCCGCATACTCAAGGAAGAAAAAGATGTCGCCGCAATCGAGGCCAAGCTGCGCCAGGCCATGAAGGACGCCATGGCACAAATGAGCGCCGAAGATCAAAAAAAACTCCCGCCCGCCCTCCAGGAGGCTTCGCTTAAAATGATCATGTCGCCCTGGTTCCGCTTTTTCCTGACCTATGACCCGCGGCCGATCTTGCAGAAGGTAAAATGCCCGCTGCTGGCGATCAACGGCGAAAAGGACCTGCAGGTCCCGCCCGAAGAAAACCTGAAGGCCATTGCCGAGGCCCTGAAAGCCGGCGGCAACGACAAATTCACGATCAGGAAGCTTCCCGGGCTCAATCATCTCTTTCAGACCGCACAGAGCGGATCGCCGAGCGAGTATGCCAAGATCGAGGAGACGATCGCCCCGGCAGTCCTGCAGCTGATCGGCGACTGGATCCTGGAGCGCACGGCAAAATAGAATAGAAAGAATTTGGGGTCTACTAGTGCTTTTCTGTCAGGCCCTGCTGCAGCGGCTCAGGACCGTTTGAATTTGGGACAGGATACGCTCGCGGTCGCGCGGCAGCACTCCTTCGAGAGCGACAGGATTCGAGGCGTGATTGGCGCGGAAAATCGTCCGGCACTCAACGGCGGCGACAAACGCCGCCGCCTCGGAAAAATAATCGCTGAGTGAGAAATCACGGTAATCGGCATCGGCGGCCAGCGGCGTACTGGCGAGCAGCAGATTGAGCAGCGAGGTATGGCTGGGCCCGATCGCGTTGACCAGCCTGGCCGAGGCTTCGGCGTGCGGCCGCGAACGCGAGCGGCCGCCCAAACCGATGACCACCATCACCGACAGGTTCAGGCCGGCTGCAACCACGCGGCGGCAGATCTCCGCCATGCGCCGCGCTTCCATGTATTTCCCCACCCGCCGCAGCGTCTCTTCGTCGCCCGACTCGAGGCCCAGGTAGACCGTGCGCAATCCCGCCGCCTTCAGCTCAAGCAGATCGTCCGCGCTTTTGCCGGCCAGGGAAAAGACCGACCCGTAGGCGGCAAAGCGCCGCACCATGGGAAAAGCGCTACGCACCTGGGCCATGGCAGCCAGGAAATTGTCTGTGTCCATGACCAGGGCGTCGCCGTCGGCCAGAAAAACTCGTGTGTGGTCGGGTCCGAACGCGGCATCCAGTTTGCGCAGATGAACAGCGATCTCTTGGGGAGAATTGACGCGGAAATCCTTGCCCTTGTACATGGGACAGAAAAGGCAGCGGTTGTAAGCGCAGCCCTCGGTGATCTGGACGATCAGCGAATCGGCCTCGGCCGGCGGCCGGAACAGCGGTTGCGAATAGAGCATGATCCATCATAGCCGTCTTTGCAGTCGGATGCAATTTTCACGGCAGGAAGTCAGAGGAGATCATGAACGCTTCAATCAAAAGAAAATCAGTTTTTCATCTTTTTTAAGGCCGCTTTTCTTCCTAACACTATCACTAACACTAACACTTTCTTTCACTTTATTACGAAAAAGAGCAGCGCCACGTAGGCGGCGTACAGCGTGAGCAGGATGGCTCCCTCCCACCTGCGAATGCGCCAGGCGCTCCTGATAAAGACCAGGAGCAGCAAGCTGGCCAGGAGCAGAAAGCCCAGCAGCAGGGGCAGCCGCTCCTGGGTTGTTTCCAGCGGCAAGATAAGGCCCGAGACGCCGATGATCAGGCCGATGTTGGTGATGCTCGATCCCAGGATATTGCCCAGGGCGATATTGCCGAAGCCCTTCCTGGCCGCCGACACGGTGACGCTCATTTCGGGCAGCGACGTCCCCAGCGCAACCACGCTGGCGCCAACCAGCACCGGCGGCACCTTCAGGAGCCCGGCAAAATAGAC
>Ga0180014_1000233_pt1 | contig 16457 bp, 11 predicted proteins | sample KR13_S1_MetaG_FD_116507 | JGI IMG/M metagenome (GOLD analysis project Ga0180014, IMG submission 116507) | Groundwater microbial communities from the Olkiluoto Island deep subsurface site, Finland - KR13_S1_MetaG | ecosystem: Environmental > Aquatic > Deep subsurface > Groundwater | place... | reverse complement strand
GTCGCGTCTCATAAGTTCTGTGACGCACCGAGAGCGTCGATGCGCCGCTCCGGCAAGGCGCGTGACCGAGGCTGTACTCCCGTAGTACGCCGAGGGAGCGGAACGCAGCCGGTGTGGATGCAGAGGCGTTCGAATGCCATAGTATTTATGAGACGGGGCACTAGGTTTGGACCTTGAACCGCCGGACCATCTCCTTGAGCTCCAGCGAGATCTCCGAGAGCCTACGGGCGGCGGCTGAAATGTCACGCGCAGCGGCTCGCTGGTCCTGGGACGCGGATGCTATCTCTACCATCTTGTCGCCTCCTACCTCCGCCAGGATCTCGCTCTCCTGGAGAAGCTCCCTGATTTCCTCAAGGGGGGGAAGCTCAGGCGGGAGAGCCCCGGGCGTGAAGATCATGGAGTCCATGATCTTCCTGATTTTCTGGATCTGCGCCTCCATGTTCCTGGCAAGCACCACCACCGAATCCGCTATCTCCTCTGTGTTGGAGAACATGTCCCGGGTTGCGGCGGACTGCTCCTCCGCGAGCATGGACATCTTGTCCGCGCTGTAGCCCGCTTCGCCAAGGGTGCCGCGCAGGTAATCGCGCATGCGAAGAATGGCACCGGCCAGGGCCCCGACCTGGTCCCTGGTGCGAACGATAACGTCGCCGGTCAGGTCGCCGGAACCAATCCGCTCCGCGGCGGCGACCAGTTCGTTGATCGGCCTGGTTATGCTCAAGCCAAGGAGAACGGCGGCGAAGATCGCGCAGACGATGATGACCGCGGTCAATGCAAGCAAGGCCCAGGTAACAAGCCTGGCGGGGGCGTAGGCCTCGTTGGTGGGGACGATGACGCCGACGGCCCAATCGAGCTTGACGTCGTGTGCGGACGACTGGGCAACAGTGGTATAGGTGACCAGGTAGCCGGTCCCCCCGTAGTCGATTTTCAGGGAGGGGGTGTGGCTTCTCCCCCAGACGACCTTGCTGGAGATCGCCTGGACCTCGTCCTGCTCCTTGCCGGGGGCTTTCACCGCCCGGGTGAACAGGTAGCCGGCGATGATCACGTCTCTCGCGTCGACAAGGAAGCCGTGGCCGGTGTCCTTGATGTGGACGCTGGTGATGGCCTCCCGGATGTCCGTCAACGACGTGAAGAGGACCGCGTACATCTGCCTGCCCGAGATGACCAGCGGCAAGGTTACGGCCAGGCTCGCGGATTCGAGGTGCAGCCGGGCAAGCTCCTCGTCTTCGTAGACGTAGGTGAAGGCAAGCTTACTGGTAAGGGCGGCGTCGAACCAGGAGGTGCCGGTCGCGTTGCCCATCTCCGGGAGATCGTTGGTCCCCGTGATGACGTTACCCCCCGCGTCCAGGATTACCGCCTCTTCGCCGATGGGCCAGTACTCCATGAAGGTGGTCAGAGTGTTGAGCATAACCTGGGGATCGAGGCTCAAGGAGCGCTCAATGGTGCTGACCAGCAGTTCCGTCCGGGTCCTTCGGTGCTCCAGGGCGACGCCCAGGAGGTCCCTGGTAAGCTCCGCCGAATCGGCCATGGATTCCTCGATGTTGGCCCGGATGATACGGTTTACCAGCACATGGGAGATAACAAGAGCAGCGCCAAGGGCAATGACCACAAGGAGTACCAGGGTTGCGGTTATCCTGACCCGCAGGTCTTTCTCCCAGAAGCCCAAAGGAGCACCTTTCCATAAGTTACCGTTTGCTTCCGGCCGCCCCCGGTCCGCAACGAGTGTCTACCGGCCGCAATCACATGGACAAATCATATACCACAGATTTAGCTCCTTCAACAGTGATGATGATGCTTCCCGGGCCGCCGCGCCGTACGCGGCGGTGCTGCGGGGGGAGACCGAGTGGCGGGGAGATCACTTCTCGGCGGGGGATTTGATGCCCAGAAAGTACTTGAGGGTTGCCTCGAAGATCGCGTCGGCGACAGAGTTGACGAAGGAATCGTCCGTGAGCATCGCCTCCTCGCCGGGGTTGGTTATAAACGCGGGCTCGATAATGACCACCGGCATCCGGGTTTCCCGCAGAAGAGGAAACGCCCTTCCGTGGGCACGGCAATCACGGAACCCGAAGGAGCTGACCAGCTCGTCCTGTGCGTGGTTGGCGAGCCGGTACCCGTATGGGGAGTGGTAGTTGCCGCTGGCGAAGTAGTACGATGACGCGCCGCCTGCCCTGGGGTCGGCCGATGAGTTCATGTGAATCGAGAGAACGAGCTCGACCGATTGCTCGTTGGCCCGAGACGCGCGTTCTCCTTCGGTCAGGTACTCCCCTCGCCTCCTGGAGTAGATAACCACCGCCTGGTGCTCAACCAGCTTCCGGCCCAGGAGTTCAACGATCCGCTCGGCGGCGTCGCTCTCCCGGAGGCCGGCCGGGCCGGTCACGCCGGGGTCGGGAGGGTAGCCGTGACCGGCGTCCAGCATGACACGCCTCGCGGTGATTCCACCGGTGGGAAGCCCCTTCTCTGACTCGCGCACGGGAGCGACACTGGAGGGCTTGGTCACCCGCGAGAGCCGAACCAGCGCCTCGACAGTACTGGTCCCCACGATGCCGTCGACGGGAAGACCGCTGTTGCGCTGGAACTGCTCGACCGCCACCGCCGCGTCGTCGTCGAAGATTCCGTCCTCCTTGCCGCTGTAGAAACCCAGGGCGTTGAGGCGGCGCTGGAGGTCGGCCACGTCGTCTCCCCTGAGTGGCGGCTCACGGAGGTAGAGGAACCGGTTGCCAAGCGAGCGGCTGGCGTCCACCAGGGACTTCCAGGTGTCAGGGCCTACGATGCCGTCGGCAATAAGGCCCCTCTGTTGCTGGAAACCGCGGGGCGCCTGGTCGGTCGTTTCACCGAAATAACTCCGCCGGAAGTCGTCGCAGTCATCGACCAGGAATCCGGCGGCCAGGAGGCGGCCCTGTATATCCCTGACCTCACGGCCGCTGCTGCCCTTCCTGAATAACTTCAACGGTCCTCCCGGAGTGTGTTTGTCATGGAGACACTCCGTCCCCGTAGATAGCACCGGCTCAACGGCTCTCCGCGCACGGCGGAAACCCGGGTTCCGACTGTGAGTATTATATCCCAGTGCCCCGTCTCACAAATACAATGGCATTCGAACGCCGCTGCATCCGCTCCTGCTGCGTTCCGCTCCCTGCGACGTACTCAGAGAGTACGACTAGGTCGCGCGCCTTGCCGGCGCGGCGCACCGACGCTCTCGGTGCATCACCGTACTTATGAGACGGGACAGTAGCAAGGGAGGCGAAAAGCATGTTGAGCCGTGAATGGAGCCGTGTGTGCGGGTGGACAGGCCCGGAGGACGCGGCGACTTGCGATAGGCGTGGGCCTTTTTGACTCGATAAATCGCCAAGCGGTATACTGTACGTGACTGTGCTAGGTGGGGAGTTAGCGGTGCCCTGTACCCGCAATCCGCTACAGCGGGACCGAATTCCCACCGGAGGTCCCTTAGGGCCGGTGTGACCGCTCCGGTAAGCGGTGTTGAAGGCTGGGTCCCACGCAACGGAAACTTGTGAACTCCGTCAGGTCCGGGAGGAAGCAGCGGTAAGCAAAGACTTTCGTGTGCCGCGGAGCAACCTGGTTGGAGCTGGCTGCGGGGGTGGAACCCGACTCGGGGGGTCGAAGGTGGGTGCACAGTCACTTTATTTCGAACGGAGTGGATAGACCCGGCCAGCCAGTGAACGGGAGACCGATGGAGCACATTTCCTTATACCGAAAGTGGCGCCCCCAGTTACTCAATGAGGTGGTGGGACAGCGTCACGTGACTGACACGCTGGCAAACGCACTGTCGGGGGGCAGGGTGGTGCATGCCTACCTGTTCTCCGGGCCGCGAGGCACCGGAAAAACCAGTACGGCGCGAATCCTGGCCAAGGCGATCAACTGCGAGGAAGGCCCCACCGCGACGCCGTGCAATACCTGTGAGGCATGTGTTTCCATATCCCGGGGGAACGCGCTGGACGTCATCGAGATAGATGCCGCAAGCAACAGAAGGATTGACGAGATAAGAGAGCTCCTGGAGAAGATACCGTACGCCCCGACGGCCTTGCGAACCAAGGTCTATATTATCGACGAGGTGCACCAGTTGACCAATGAGGCCTCAAGCGCGCTTTTGAAGACCCTGGAGGAGCCGCCGGGGCACGTCGTCTTCGTCCTGGCGACAACTGAGCCACATAAACTGCTTCCAACGATCATATCGCGGTGCCAGAGGTTCGGGTTCAGCCTGGTTCCCACCAAGGAGATATCTCACCTCCTGGAGAAGATCGCCTCCCACGAGGAGATCGATATTGAGCCGGAGGCTCTGGGCATGATAGCGGAGCATGCCCACGGCTCGGTAAGGGACGCGATTGGTGTAATCGACCAGATATCCAACTTCACCGGCGAGAGGGTGACCCAGGAGCAACTCGCGCAGATACTGGGGGAGGTCGAAACCGACCTCACCTTTGAGATGGTGGACCTGATAGCCGAGAGGGAAACCCCGGGGGCACTCGCACTCGTAGGCAGGATTGTAGACGCGGGGAAGGACCCGCGAAGGTTCGTTGGGTCGCTCATCTCACACCTGAGGTGCCTTTTCCTCATCCAGAACGCGGCGAAGCCGGAGGAGATAGTGGAGGCGACGGAGGAGCATTACCAGCGACTGGCCGAGCAGTCCAACAGGCTCCGGCGCTTCGAGGTCATGAAGCTGATGGAGCGATTGGGAGACACGCACCGTCAGATGAGGTGGAGTGAGAATCCCAGGTTGGATATCGAGTGCGCGCTTGTCAAGGCGACGAAGCTGGACGCCGACATCTCCCTCGAGGGCCTCGAGTTTCGCATTGGCGAGATAGAGAGGAAGATGGAAGCCCCTGGCGGAGAAGCGGTTGGCCAGGTCGCCCCCGTGCCGCGGGCCGCGAGCGAGCCGGTGGAAGGCCCCCCGTACACGGACGTGTCCCCGGCTCGTCGGGAGGATAGAGCCAAACCCGCCGCCGGGGGTGAAGGGAGCGGGGAGAGCGCCGGGGAAGAGAAGAAGCCGAAGGCTGGAGCCACGGAAAAGGAGGAGCCACGGCAGGACAGGCAACCCGGAAGTACGGGCCGGGATAATGCCAGAAGGTCGTGGACGGCGGTGCTCGCCGAGTTCAAGAAGCGGGGACAGATGAGGCTTTACGCTATTCTCACCAGGGCCAGGATACAGGAGGTATCGGGAGGGGAGATCGTCCTGGGGTTCCCGGAGGATGCCTCATTCCAGATGGATCTCCTTAAGGATTCGGGCGATATGGGCATAGTGGAGGAAACGTGGTCGAGACTTATCGGCGAACCGGTCAGCATCAGGCTGATGAGCCTGCAGGCAAGGGAGCCGGCGCCCGGGAGGCGGGAACCGGAGGCCGTGGAGGCCCCCCGGGAAAGGGTTGGTGGCCAAACGGCTGAAAGTGAAGGGCGAAACGTGGGGCCCACCGAAGAGCCCCGCGAGGAAAAGGAGCCGCCGAAGGACGCGCCGAAGAACGACGTAGAGAGTGGATCCCGTGAAGCGGTGAAACGCATCGAGGAGCAGTTCGGCGGAGAGATAGTCGAACACAAGAAAAGCGGGAAGGGGTAGCATGTCCAAGGGCAAGTACTATCCGAAGGCTCCCAAGGGCCCGAAAGGCGCCCAGGGGATGATGAAGCAGCTTCAGCAGGTACAGAAGCAGATGGCCGAGGCCCAGGAGTCGCTGGCCCAGGAGACCGTCGAGTACTCCGCCGGAGGCGGGATGGTGAAGGTCGTCGCCGACGGGCAGCAGGGAATCAAGAGCATAAGCATAGACCCCCAGGTTGTCGATCCCGAGGATGTCGGCATGCTCGAGGACCTGGTGCTGGTTGCGGTATGCGGCGCCCTGGAGCAGTCGAGCGCGCTGGCCGAGGAGCGAATGGGAGGGCTCACCGGAGGCCTGGGCATACCGGGCCTTTGAAGCGGCCATGGCCTTCTACGCGGCTCCACTGGAGAACCTGATAGAAAAGTTGTGCGGCCTTCCGGGAATAGGCCCCAAGTCCGCGCAGAGGATCGCTTTCCACCTCCTGTCAACCCCCCGCAGAGAAGCGATGGAGCTTGCCCGGGCGGTGGTTGACCTCAAGGAGAAGATACGGTTTTGTTCTATTTGCTTCAACATCTCCGAGGAGGAAACCTGTGGCATCTGCCTGGATGAGCGCAGGGAAAGCTCTCTGATCTGTGTGTTGGAGGAGCCGAAGGATGTTCTGGCTATCGAGCGAACAGGCAGGTTCAGGGGCAGGTACCACGTCCTGGGGGGGGCCATCTCACCGATAGACGGGATCGGTCCCGAGGAGCTAAGGTTCCGGGAGCTCGTGGAGAGGCTCCGGGGAGGCTCCGTAATCGAGATAATCGTCGCCACGAACCCCAACGCGGAGGGGGAGGCAACGGCACTGTACCTTGCCCAGTTGATAAAGCCCCTGGGAGTGAAGGTTACCAGGATTGCGAGCGGGCTGCCGGTGGGGGGAGATCTCGAGTACGCCGATGAAGTAACCCTCGGCCGCGCCATGGACGGCCGCACCGAACTTTGATTGTAGCGAAGGAATGCGCCAATGGTGCCAGGCACCAGTGGCGCATTTTTCTCGCCCCAGGCTGACGCATTGTGGCTGTTGCACAATGTCTCCCCTGTAGCGCCGGCATCTTGCCGGCATCGGTACCGCCATTTGTGACGCACTGGTGACAGGCACCAGTGCGTCATTCTATCCCCCTGGGCAGTTGCATAACATCTCCCTTGTAGCGCCGGCATCTTGCCGGCATCGGTACCGCCTTTTGCTTGAGGATGGAGGGGTCACGCCGCGGGCTGTTGCATAGTGGGGTGTTGGTTTGGGTGGGTGTTCCAACGACACCAGCTCGGGGATTGCGAGGTTGTCTGACCGATGATTGTCTATGAGGGAGGGTTCAGGCCTTGTCTCCATACGTATAGTCTTTAACCACCGCTTTAAGGCACTGACCCCACCTGGTGGCCATACAGACCTGAGCCAGGCACCGTTTGGGTGGCGATGTCTAAGCGTGGTGCCAGGCACGGTCAGCTCTTGGGCTTGACCTTCTGGCCGTCCTTTAGCTTCTCGACCCCCTTGAAGACCACAGTGTCCCCTGTCACGACCCCTTCGACTATCTCGACCTTGTCCTCGGTGACCAGGCCGATTTTCACCTCGGTTAGTCGCGCTTTTCCATCAACAACCTTGAAGACGAAGTTGTTGCCGTCCTTTTCTACCAGGGCTTCCACCGGGACGACGGTGGCGGCCTTCTTGGAGGCGACGACCACGTTGGCGGTACCGGTCATGCCGATCTTCAGGTTGAACTCGGTGGGTTCCATCTGGATGGTGACGTCGAACGCGGTAGCGCCGGCCTCGTTGGTGGTCGCGGTGTCGGCGACATGAGTTACGGTGCCGGTGATATCATCGTCCGGGTACGCCTCCAGGGAGATGGTCGCGGCCTGACCTTCATCTATCGACGCGATATCCGCCTCGTCCACCTTGGCGATAATGCTCATGCTTTTGAGGTTAACGATGGTGTATATGGGAGTGCCCGGCATTATGTAGGAACCGGGCACCAGCGGGCCGCCGCTGGCCATGCCCATTCCGCTCATGCTGGAGGAGAGCCCGGATAGGGAGGAGATGTCAAGCCCTGATGGCATCATGCTGCTGAAGCTGCTCATCATGGTTCCCATCATGCTCTCCAGGGACGCTCCGCCGTTTGTGACGCTCACCAACGTGCCCGCCACCGGGGCGGCTATCGTGGCCGCCTCCAGGTTCTTCTCCGCATTCTCGATGGACTTGTTGGCGGCGGCCTGTTGCGCGCCGGTGCTCACTCCACCGCCACCGCCGGTGGACACGGGCGGCCTGCTGGCCACAGATGTCTGGTAGCCGGCATAGGAGTTTTCAACCGCCTGGAGCGCCGCCAGCCGGTACTCCTCGGGCAGAACAGGTATCAGCGCCTTCTCAATCTCGTAGAGCCCGGCAACGCCGGCGTCAACGCTGGCAAGGGCCGCGTTGGCCGAACTCCCGATGCTCCCGGCGCTCGAGGAGAGACTGTTGAACATGCTGGCCAGAGACTGGGTGGACTCCAGGCTCGCCCTGGCGGCGAGGAGCGCCTGGTCGAGGTCGGAGGTGTCGAGCTGGACAAGCGTCTGGCCCGCGGCTACCTCCTGGCCATCCTGTACGAACACCGCCGCGACCGATCCGTAGACCTGCGGAATAACCTGAGTGGGGCTGGAAGCCTGGAGGCTTCCAGCAACGGTAACAACCTCCTCGATCGACCGGGGGCCGACCTTTTCGACATCGACATCAGCGGCGGGCCCCCCGCAACCACCGGAGAGCACCGCCAGGACCGCGACGACAACAGCAATCTTTACCGCGATGGCAACCAGTTTGTTAGTACTCAATTCTCCTCCCGGGTAAGATATTACACTTATTCAACCGGAATACTCAGCAAGAGCGCAACCGGTTGCTGGTATCATATCAAAGAGGACCGAATATTTCTAAAGGGGCAGAGGGCGACTGAGAGTCGCCCCTCAGTGCCGCTCCCTCAGAAAAGCTGCCAGACTCCGCTGATCAGGAGTATCAGACCGTTGTAAAGCGCATGACCGGCTATCGGTCCTCCCAGCGTGTGGTCCTTATCATATATCCAGCAAAGGCCGTAGCCGAGCAGGAACCTGGGGAGAAACCCGAACACGTCGAAGTGGGCGGCGGCGAACATGAGTCCGTTCACCAGCATCGCCGGCTGCTTGTTCATCCGGTTTCGAAGGGCCGGGTACAGGTACCCGCGGAAGAAGATCTCCTCGCAAACAGGCGCCAGGATCACCAGGGTAAAGACGAAGAGGACGATAAGGCCGGCGTTGACCGCTCCCCGGGACATCTCTGATACGGACTTGCTCAGGTAGTCGGTGTTGGTTGGCTCAAGGACGTACTGGGAAAGGTAAGCAAGAACCACCGCCCCGATAAACAGGGGAATCCCCAGCCCAACGCCCATGGCGATGCCTTTTCCAATGCCATCCAGCTTCAACCCCAGCGCGGTATAGTCGCTGCCGTGCCGAACCTTGACCGAGTAGAAGGTCCCACCCAGCAGTATGCTGTACATGATGGTGCTGGACAGGAAGACAAGCACGAAGATGGCGGTTGTCGTGTCGGCGACCGAGTTTAGAAAAGCGAACAGGACAATGCTTACGACGGAAGTCGAAACGAGGGCGATAAAGAAGATGATAAGGGCCTCGCCAATTCCCCACGGCGCGTTTGGGAAGAAAATCTCCCTGGGGCGCCTGTACGCCACGGGAGGGGCGGCGGGAGGAGGGTAGCCGTACGGTGCCGGTGTCGCCGCGCACCACGAGCAGTAGCTCCGGTTACCCACTATGACGCGGCAGCCCGCACAGAGATAGCGACCGCAAGCGACGCACCTCGCGACGGCCGGCAGGCCCGGGTGCGCGTAGCACGAGGGTCCGACCGGGCCGGGAGGAAGAGGGTTTTCCATAAGCGTCAGGCTCCGTTCTCCGTTACGCCGGGCAGGACTCAATCCAGGAGGAGTTCGGCGATCTGAACCGCATTCAGAGCCGCTCCCTTGCGCAGGTTATCGCTTACTATCCACAGGTTCAAAGCGTTGGGGGCGGAGTGGTCCACTCGTATCCGGCCGACGTAGGAGGGGTCTTTCCCCTCGCAGTGGATGGCCATGGGGTACTTATCGGATTGGGGGTCGTCGAAGACCTCCACCCCTGGCGCCTTCTCCAGCAACGCCCTTGCCGCGCCGGGTTCGATTGGGTTACCGAACTGGATGTTGACCGATTCGCTATGACCGACGAAGACCGGGATGCGGACGGTGGTGGCGGTAATCGCCATCCCCGGCTCTCCCATTATCTTGCGGGTCTCCTCGATCATCTTTATCTCTTCCCTGGTGTAGCCGTCCTCTCCAAAGACGTCGATATGTGGCAGGGCATTATAGGCGATCTGGTGGGGGTAGACCTCGGCGGTCACCGGCTCACCCTCCTCTATCTGCCTCACCTGTCGGGACAGCTCCTCGACGGCGTTCTTACCGGTCCCGGACACGGCCTGGAACGTGGTGACCACTACCCTGATGATACCGTGCTCCCTGTGGAGGGGGTAGAGGACAACCACCATCTGTATTGTCGAGCAGTTGGGGTTGGCTATTATCCCGTGGTGCCCCAGCGCGGTGGATGGATTGACCTCAGGGACTACAAGCGGCACATCGTCATCCATGCGGAAGGCGCTGGAGTTGTCGACGACGACAGTGCCCGCATCGACCGCTATCGGGGCAAAGGACCGTGATATCGAGCCACCGGCGGAGAAGAGCGCGAGGTCTATCCCCTTGAAGGAGTTTTCGTCCAGGACCTGGACGGGCAATGTCTCTCCACGGAACTCGAAAGACCTCCCGCGGGAACGCTCCGAGGCGAGCAGCGTCAGGCTCGAGGCGGGGAAATCCCGCTGCTCGAGCACTGCTCTCATCTCCTGCCCCACCATACCGGTGGCCCCAACGATGGCCACAGCAGGCTCTACCATTAACATCCTCCTTCTGCCGGACGCCGGTCGCGAGCGATTGTCATAAAATACAAACGTGCGAGTGGCAAAAGAGTTCCTGTCGCGTCACTGTTTATCCAGGCCGAAGTGCTTGTGCAGCGCCCTGACCGCTTTTTCCCCGTCACCCCGGCCGACAACGCAGGAGATCTTGATCGGGGACGTGCTTATCATCTCGATGTTTATCTGGTTATCGGCCAGCGTCTTGAACATGCCCGCGGCCACACCGGGGTGCGACCGCATTCCGGCGCCTATCAGGCTTACCTTGGCGATGTCGTCATCGTATGTGCACCCCTGGGCGCCAACCGACCTGACAACCTCATCGGTCACCTTTCGCACACGCTCGAGGTCATCCTTGGGAACGGTGAAGGATATGTCGGTGCGCGCGTGATCGCTGACGTTCTGGATGATCATGTCAACGTTGGTGTTGGCGTCGGCCAGCATCCCGAAGAGCCGGGCGGCGACGCCCGGCTGGTCGGGGACGCCTAACACGGTGACCTTGGCCTCGCTGAAGTCGTGTGTGACCGCGCTGATTATTGCTTTCTCCATAACATCATCCTCACTTTTTACCCATGTTCCCTCACCGGGGTGGAAGCTGGACCGGACGTGCAGGGGGACGCCGTAGTTGCGGGCGTACTCAACAGAGCGGGACTGGAGCACGCGGGCTCCGGTGGCGGCCATCTCCAGCATCTCCATAAACGACACGGCTTCGAGCTTGCGGGCCCCGGGCACCAGCCGGGGGTCGGCGTTGAAGACCCCGTCGACGTCGGTATATATCTCGCAGCAGTCAGCATGAAGAGCGGCGGCGATGGCCACAGCGGTGGTGTCGGAGCCCCCGCGGCCAAGAGTGGTTATCTCCCCGTCGCTGGTGACGCCCTGGAAACCGGCGACCACCACCACCCGGCCCTTGCGGAGCTCGTGGACCACGCGGTCTGCGCCGACGTGTCGTATCTTCGCCTTGGTATGACCCGTGTCGGTGAGGATCTCCACCTGTTGCCCGGTCATGCTGACCGCGTCCTGGCCCAGCTCGGCCAGGGCCATCGCTAACAGGGCGGTGGAGATCTGCTCGCCGGTGGAAAGAAGCATGTCCATCTCCCGCTCCGGGGGGACCGGGGAGACGCGGTGGGCTAGGTCCACGAGCTCATCGGTGGTCTTGCCCAGCGCGCTGACCACCACGACAATGTGGTCGGTTCGCTTCTTGCTCTCGGCCACCCTGCGGGCGACATTCTTTATCTTCTCCACGTCGGCGACGGACGTTCCGCCGAACTTCTGCACTATCAAGGACAAAGATTATACCTTTCTATACCTGGGCACCCGGTGCGCGAGGACATCGGGTTAAACAGTATAGCGGAAGGTGGAACTCTTGTGTAACCGCCGCTTGCGTTTGGTGGGTTAAATAGTTGCCCGGGCTGTTGAAGAAATGACGCACTGGTGCCTGGCACCAGTGCGTCATTTTGTGGCTTTTGTTTATTCGTGAGGGATAGGTCAGGCCTCGGACTCGGCGCCGAACCTCTCCGACGCCTTGTAGCGGAGCTTGTTCCTGTCCAGGGGGCCGAGTTTCTTCGTCTCCTCGACGATGTCCCTTATTACCTGGGCAAACTTCTCGCCCTCGGCGGCGGATATCCAGGCGAGCTGAAGGCGCTCGGGGTCGATGCCGAGTTCGGCGAGGTACTGCTTCAGCGCGAAGTAACGCGCCTCGGTCATCAGGTTCGCGCTGATGTAATGGCAGTCGCCGATGTGGCAGCCTGACATAAGGACAGCGTCGGCCCCTTTCCTGAACGCCTCCAGGACGTAGAGGGGGTCGATGCGGGCGGAGCACATGAGGCGGATTATCCGTACGTTGGTCGGGTACTGGAAGCGGCTCACACCGGCGAGGTCGGCGCCGGCGTACGAACACCAGTTACAGGTGAACGCCAGCACCTGGGGCTCGAAATCCGGGCCCGGCTCGCTCGGCTCCGGGAACGTGGCGGCTATCTGGGCCATCGTCTGGTCCTCGGTGAAGTGCTGGGTGGTGATGGCCAGCGTGGGGCAGCCGGCGGCGCAGGCGCCGCACCCCTTGCACAGTGCCGCGTTGATGACGGAAACCCAGTGGCCCTTGTCGTTGGTTGCCATAGCCACCGCACCGAACGGGCATACCCAGGCGCAGAAGCCGCAGCCGATGCACTCGTCCTGGTTCACACGTGAGGTTATCGCCTCGACGTTCACATTCTCCTTTTCCATCGGGTTAACGGCGTGAGAGGCGGCGGCGTGGGCCTGCGAGATGCTCTCCGCGATGTCCTTAGGGCTCTGGGCGGTGCCACACACGAATATTCCGTCGGTGGCGAAGTCCACCGGGCGGAGTTTGACGTGCGCCTCGAAGAAGAAGTTGTCCTGGCCTACCGGCACCCGGAGCATCTTGGCGAGGTCGAGCCCGCTCTGGGTCTGTATCAGGGGCGAGGAGAGCACGACGACGTCGGCGGGAATGTCGATCTCACGTTGCATCAAGTCCAGGTACAGACTGACGTTCAACTTCCCGTCCGCGTCCGAAACCTCGGGCCTGCGCTCGGGGTTGTACTTTCTGAACCGGATGCCCATCCCGCGGGCACGGTTGTACCACTCCTCCTGGAGAACCCCGTAGACCTGCACGTCGTTGTGGAGGACGCTTACGTTGGCGTCGGGGAACATCTCCTTGATGGAGATGGCGTTCTTTATGCCCACCATGCAGCAGATGCGGCTGCAGTAGGAGACACGCTGCCCGCGGCTGCCGACACACTGGACTATTACCGCGTCCTTGACGTCCTTCAGGCCGTCCTCTTTGAGCAGCACCTCCAACTGGCCCTGTGTCATGACGTTCTCCAGCTCGCCGTAACCGTACAGGCCGTCGGGCTTCATCTCCTCGGATCCCGTGGCGACGACTATGGTGCCGACCTTGAACGACTCCTCGCGGTCATCGTGAGCCATGGTGATGTCGAAGTTGCCGAAGTAGCCGTCTATAGACTCGATGGTGGCACCGGTATAGATGTTGATGTTGGGGTTCCCGTCGAGCCGGTCCCGGTAGCGCTTGATAATGGTGTCGGGGTCCGCGCCGGTCGGGGTGAGCAGGTGCAGGTTGCGGACCATTCCGCCCACCTCGGACTCCTTCTCGACCAGGTGAACGGTATAACCCTGGCCGGCTATGGACAGCGCGGAGGTCATGCCGGTAATACCCGCGCCGATTACGAGCGAGGCGGGGTAGATATCTATGGACAACTCCTGGAGGGGGTCTAACAGCGCGGCCCTCATGACGCTCATGCGAACCAGGTCCTTCGCCTTCTCGGTGGCCTTGTCCCAGTCGTGCATATGCACCCACGAGCACTGGTCGCGGATGTTGGCGAACTCGAAGAGGTACTTGTTGAGGCCCGCCGCTTCGCAGGCGTTGCGGAAGAGCGGCTCGTGGGTGCGGGGGGTGCAGGAGGCCACTACCACGCGAGTAAGGTTATGCTCTTTGATGGCGTTCTCGATGTCGGTGATGCCGTCCTCGGCGCAGGTGTAGAGGTTGCGGGTGGCAAAAACCACGTGGGGCAGCGTGGCGGCGTACTCGGTCACCGCGGGCACGTCCAGGAATCCGGCGATGTTGGTACCGCAATGGCAGACGAACACGCCGATGCGGGGCTCCTCGGCCGCTTCTCCGGCCGCCGACTCGCTGGTCCCGGTCGCTTCCTCGGCGTCCGGCTTCTTCTCAGTCACCATCGTTTAAACTCCCTGTCTCGCGGTCCCGGCCTTCGCCTTGCCCGAAACCTCGGATATTGCCTGTGCCGCCCTGTCGGCCGCGCCGCCGCCCTGGGTGACCGCGTCGGTGACGTCCATCGGGCGGGTGCAGGCACCGGCGATGTATATGCCGTTAACGCCGGTGTCCATCGGGGCAAGCAGGTCGTCGTCGGCCTGGAAGAAGCCGTACTCGTCGGTTTTGACCCCAAGCACTCCGGCGAGACCGTCGATTCCCGGCGGCGGCACGAACGCGGTGGAGAGGACCACCATGTCCGCCTCCAGGCTCTTTACGCCTCCCGACTCGGTGTCGTCGTACCACACAAGCAGGTTCCTGGTCTCGGGGTCCTCGGTTATCTCCCCGGGCCTGGCCCTGATGTACTTGATCTTATACTCGTCCCGGCCCCGCTTGACGTACTCGTCGAAGCCGCGACCGAAGGCGCGAAGGTCGGTGTAGAAGATGCTGTTCTCGGTGTCGTCGTGGTGCATATAGGCGAGTATTGCGTCCTTGGTCGCGTACATGCAGCAGACGCTACAGCAGTACGGATGCCCGCTCCTGACATCCCGCGCCCCCACGCATTGGATGTAGGCGATCCTCTTTGGCCGCTCCCCGTCGGAGCGGCGGGTGAGGTGGCCGCCGGTGGGGCCGCTGGCGTTGATGAGACGCTCGTACTCCATGCTGTGGATGACGTTGTCGAACCGCCCGTAACCGTACTCGGTAACCGGGGTGGGGTCGTAAATGTCGAGGCCGGTGGCCACGATAATAGCCCCGGCATCCACTGTAACAACCTCGTCCTTCAACTCGAAGTCAATAGCTCCGCGTTGGCAGGCCTCAACGCACTTCTGTTTGCACTTGCCCTTTGTAAGCTGCAGGCAGTTCTCGGGGTCGATAAGGGCGACCCGGGGGACCGCCTGCATGAACGGTATGTAGGCGGCGGCCCTGGTCCCGAAGCCCTGGTTCCACTCGTCGGAGATCTTGCCCTTCAGCACGCACGCCTGGGTGCAGGCATCACAGCCGGTGCACTTGCTCTCGTCCACGTACCGCGACGAGCGCTTGACCTTGACCTTGAAATCGCCGGCCTTGCCGTTGACCTCGACGATCCGGGCACAGGTGAAAACGTCCACGTTGTGGTGGTTGAAGCAGGTTATCATTTTGGGGGCAAGTATGCAGATGGAGCAGTCGTTGGTGGGGAACACCTTGTCCAGGAGCGCCATGCGCCCCCCGATCGACGGCTCCTTCTCCACCATGACCACGTGGTGACCCTTTTCCCCGAGGTCCAGGGCTGCCTGGATGCCGCAGACTCCTCCACCGATGATGAGCACTGTGTCCGACATTACTCCCCCTCGACGCCGAGCGCCTTCGCGACCAGCGCGGTAAGGTCCTCGACTCTGATTTCGACATTGGAGCGGTCGCCCGGCAACTTGCCCGAAAGGGCGCACCGCAGGTGTATCTGGCACTTTGGACAGGCAGTTACCAGAGTTTCGGCACCGGTCGAGCGCGCCTCGGACAGGCGCGAAACCTGGATGCTTCTGGCGGTCGCTCCGCAGCTCACCCAGGAGCTGACCCCGCAGCAGATCGCGTCGGGGCCGTGGTGCTCCATCTCCAGTAGCTCCACGCCGGGAAGCGCCTCCAGCACCTTGCGGGGCGCGGAGTAGACATCCATGTAGCGCCCAAGGCGGCACGGGTCCTGGTAGGTTACCTTCATGTCCAGGTCCTTCTTGAATTCCAGCTTGCCGGCCTCGAGCCGCTCGGCGATTATCTCGGAAATGTGGACTACCTCAACGTCCCACCCCTTGACCACGCGGGGATATTCATGGGCGAGCACCTGGTAACACTCGGGGCAGGAGACGACTATTCGTTTGACCTCGGCAGCCTTGATGGCCTTCGCGTTCCTCTTCGCCAGTGCCTCGAAGCCGGCCGGGTCTCCGGCGAACAGCAGGTCGTGGCCGCAGCAACACTCGTCTGCCAGTAACACCGGGGTGATGCGCAACGCGTTGAGGATGGCGACCGAGTCCCTGGCTATGGCGACGGAGTTCGAGCCGATGTGGCGATGCGAAACGTCGAAGTACGGCAGGCAACCGACGAAGTACATCACGTCCCGCTTCGCCGTCGCCTTCTCCTTGAACTCGAGCCCGTCCAGCCAGCCCAGACGGTCCTGCTTGAGCTTGCCGGAGGACATCATGCGCATCCAGGAGAATATCTGGCCGGATTGCGCGGGGCTGCCCTC
>Ga0180014_1000231_pt1 | contig 16570 bp, 18 predicted proteins | sample KR13_S1_MetaG_FD_116507 | JGI IMG/M metagenome (GOLD analysis project Ga0180014, IMG submission 116507) | Groundwater microbial communities from the Olkiluoto Island deep subsurface site, Finland - KR13_S1_MetaG | ecosystem: Environmental > Aquatic > Deep subsurface > Groundwater | place... | reverse complement strand
TGCGGCTACGGCGATGTCGGCAAGGGCTGCGCCCAGTCCATGCGTGGTTTCGGCGCCCGGGTGATCATCACCGAGATAGACCCCATTTGCGCCTTGCAGGCGGCCATGGAGGGCTACGAGGTTTCTACCATGGAAGAGATGGCCGCTGGCGGAGATATTTTCATCAGCGCCACCGGCAATTGCAGCGTTATAACCGGCCATCACATGGAGATGATGAAAAATGAAGCCATTGTTTGCAATATCGGCCATTTTGACAGCGAGATCGACATGCACTATCTGGAAACGACCCCCGGCTGCCTGAAAATGACCATCAAACCCCAGGTGGACAAATGGACACTGAAATCCGGCCGCTCGATCATCGTTTTGGCCGAGGGGCGCCTGGTCAACCTGGGTTGCGCCACCGGGCATCCCAGTTTCGTCATGAGCTGCAGTTTCACCAACCAGTGCCTGGCCCAGATCGAACTGTCCAAAGGCGGGATAGAAAAAAAAGTATATACCCTCCCCAAGCACCTTGACGAAGAAGTGGCCCGCATGCATTTGCCAGCGCTGGGAGCCCGGCTCACGATCCTGACTCCTGAACAGTCCGCCTATCTTGGTATTCCCGTCCATGGTCCATTCAAGCCTGACCATTATCGCTACTAAGCCCCGTCCCGATGCGGACGGGTCACGGCCGAACCGGGCTGGATCCCACCACGCTAAACTTTACCAAATCTTGTTTTTCTGATATCTTGATTACAATGTTCAAGGGAAAGATATTAATCGCCGATGACGAAAAAGACATTCGCGAACTGCTGCGCGATTATCTGGAAGGCGAAGGCTACGAATGCCAGCTGGCCGCCAACGCTTTCGAGGCCCTGGAAAAATTCAAAGCCACCGACAATTTCGATGTCATCATGTCTGATATCCGCATGCCCGGGAAAACCGGTTTGGACCTGCTCGATGACATCAAGCTCCTGGATCCGGACGTGATGGTCATCATGATATCGGCGGTCAAGGACATCGAATCGGCCATTGCCGCCATGTCCAAGGGAGCCTACGACTACGTTTCCAAGCCGTTCAAGCTCAACGAAGTGTCGTTTGTAGCCAACAAGGCCCTGGAAAAAAGACGCCTGGTTCAGGAAAACAAAGAATACCAGAAGCACCTGGAAAAAATGGTCGAGGAAAGGACCAGCGAATTGAAGCAGGCCCTGATCGAACTGGACAAAACTTACAATTTCACCCTGCGGGCCATGGTCACCGCCCTGGATACGCGCGACACCGAAACACAGGGCCATTCCCTGCGTGTGGTCCGGTTTACCCTCAAACTCTCCGAATTGATGGGCATCAACAACAAGGACACATTGAAAATCTATGAATACGGTGCCCTGCTGCACGATATCGGCAAGATCGGTATCCCCGACGCCATATTGCGCAAACCGGAAAAACTGAGCCCCGCGGAATGGCGCATCATGAAGAAGCACCCGACCATCGGCTACAATGTGCTGCGGCGCATCAAATTCCTGGAGCCGGCCGCCCAGATCGTTCTGCACCATCACGAAGCTTTCAACGGCAGCGGTTATCCCGACGGCCTGGCCGGGAAAAACATTCCCCTGGGAGCGCGGATATTCAATATCGCCGACGCCATTGATGCCATGACCTCGGAACGCCCTTATCAGAAAGCATTATCCTTTAAAAACGCGGCCAAGGAATTGATGCGGTTTTCCGGCAAACAATTCGATCCCGAGATCATCACAATTTTTAATGAAACAGGCCTCGATTTCTGGATCGAAGAAAAATTGAAGATAGAAGACAGGATAAAAAAAGAGCCCGATTTTATCTAACCCGTATTTCTCACAAATATTTGCTGCATTTGCGCGACAATATCTGTGAGAACTGCGGGCTAATCGGCGACAGGCTCTCTAAAAACCAATTCGTACAGCAGGGCGTCCTCCACGGGCCGGTCATAATAATCCCGGCGGCGCCCCACGCTGCGGAAGGCGAATTTCTCATACAAGCGGATGGCCGGGGTATTACCGGCCCTCACTTCGAGCAGCACTCGTTCGCTCCCCCAGGAACGGGCGGTCTGGATAAAGAACTCCATCAAGTGTGAAGCATGACCCTTTCCCTGCCAAGCCTTGGCCACGGCGATCTTGTGCAGTTCCAGCTCGACGCCAAGCCGCCAAAAAAGCAAATAGCCGATCAAGGAGCCATTCCCAGAGTTCTCAGCCACGAATAAATTGGAAAAACTGTTGGCCAATTCGGCCGCAAAATATTCAAGGTGCCAGGGATTGGAAAACTGCTCGCACTCGATTTGCTGGATGGCGGGCAAGTCGGCGGCCGCAGCCTTTCTAATCAACGGCGCCGTCTGCTCTGGCCAAATTGCTTACGGCATCTGGCCTGCGAATATAAAAGGGAAGCAGCTTTTGCAGATCGGTCGTGTACTGACGGTTGCGGAATCGCTGCAGCGCGATTTTGCCAATCTCGCTGGCCAGGAAGTTGGAACGATACAGCAGACGGCTTTCGGAAAAGGTGCTTTTTAAAAAATCCCCATGACATTCGGCGCCGCTGCCGACAAAAACCTTATCGGCAAATGGGTCCAGTAGGGAGGCCAGGGCGGAGACCGGCAGCAGGCAGGGTTGAACCAGTATATTCATTTCACCGTTAACGAAGCGGTAACAACCGAGGTAGACCTCGCCTTTCCTGGCATCGATCAGCGCCACAATGTTTTTTTTCGAATCGGCAAACTTGCAAGCCAGCGCTTCCAGGGTGTTCACCCCAACCATGGGCTTCGCCGCGGCGAAATTCAGCCCCTTGAGCGTGGCCAGCCCGATGCGGATGCCGGTAAAAAGTCCGGGGCCGACGGCCACGCCGAACACGTCGATCTGCGCTATTTTCATGCCCAGCGATCGCAGCAGGAACTCCAAGCTGGGGATCATAACGGCCGACAGGTTGTCCCGTGAAGAAAAATTGTACTCCAGCAAGATCTCTTCGTCACGCAGCACCGCGATGGAAGCGTCGCGCGAGGTAGTGTCAAAACACAGAAGGTTCATGACAGCTTCTTTTCCATGACCACTTCGCTGCCGCCGGGCAGGCAGTGGAACTCGAAAGTGTCCATGTAATTCTTGATGATCATGATGCCGCGGCCGTTGAAGGAAAGCAGGCCGCAGCTGTTTATTTTATCCTCCACTTCCTTGAAGTCGACCTGGCGGTCGTTTTCATCGCGGACATGGATGCGCAGAAAGGACTTGTCCCAGATAAATTCCATATGTACCAGTTTCTCCATATCGTTGCCGTTGCCATGGATAATGGCGTTGTTGGCGGCCTCGCGCAGGGAAATTTCGATCTTGAAGAATTCATCGTCGCCTATGTCCAGCAATTTTTTTATGAAGCCGAGCACCAGCACGCTTAATTCGGTGTATTTCAAACTGCTCTTGAAAGAAATGGCGATGCGGTTCTCTGTTTTTCCCATCATTTACAAGTATAGCAAAAAAAATAACGCTTGGCCACAATGTTGCTTCATTCCCGGCCTGATGTCACTGCCTAAGTAAAACCCGTAAAACTAAAGTACCAAATCGGATATCGTGATCGTCTTCACACTGACATTGCTGCCGTTGCTTTCGATTTGCAAATACGATTTGAATTCGCTACAATATCTGCATGGAAAAGAGAGAACTGGAAAACATCGGCGATTTTTTTTCAAAGGAAAGTGTCAACATGCCGCCCGAAAAGAAATGGGAGGAGATCTTCTCCGGCTGGATCGACAAGATCGACCAGGAAAAAATGATGCTCAACCTGTTCGAGCTGAAGCTGTGGTTCGAGAGCATCGAAGAGTTCAATTCCTCTTCCTACTTGGAAAACCTTGTCTTCAAGCTGCCCTCCCAAACGGAGAGGAACTACGAATTCTACGTCCTCAGCCTCTATCAGTCTTCGGCCAGGATCACCACATTGCTCAAGGAACTGGACTTTAAAAAGGACAAGTATTTCCTCAATTTCGAAGAATTCGTCGTGGACAAGATCCTGGAAGAGAATATGGAAAAGTCGTTTCCCAACCTGAAAGAACTCTATTCGCCTGAATCGTGGTTTTACAGCTTCCGCATCTTCCTGCAGAGTTTCAGAAACCTGCTGAGTGAGATCCTGCGCGGCGACCAGGTCTCGCAAAAAGCCTATTTGTCGATTAAAAAATTATACCACCGCGAACTTCTCAGCAACCCTTTCCTGATTTCACTCCTGAAAAAACAATTCATCCCCAAGATGGACAAGATCTATCAGCCCGACATCTCCGGGATCATCTCCGCCTGCAAGGATAAGAATATCCGCAAAAACCTGGGCATTTTCTTCATTCTCTCTTTTCGCATCCTGAAGATCAATAATTTCATAGAACTGAACCTGAACAAGAACAAGTACCTGGACATGGCCATTCCCCTGGTCTTGTCGCTGAAAAAAAACATGGAAACCATCATCAAATTCAACGACTCGGCCCTTTGGCAAAGCTTGCAATCCGACCCGGAGCTTAAAAAGAAACTGGAACCGATCGGCGAAATTTTCAAGAACCTCAAACTGGAATACAAAAAAATCGGCGCCGGCGAACTGCCGGTTTATTTTGACGGCGGTAGCAACAAGCCTAAAAAGAGGAGGATGATCCAGAACATCGTTATCATCGCCGAAGTGTCCGTTCAAGAGCTGATCGAAAGCGTGGCCCGGTTGTTCAAGCCCGACATCAACGGCAACAGCATTTTCGAAAACTACGTCTCGCGCAAGCAGAAATCCATAGAGGTCAAAAAGAAACTGATCAAGCTGCATACCAAGATCAACGATTATTTCACCAGCAAGAGCGGCATCGCCCCCTCGGAGATTTTTTTTGACATCAACCAGTTCATGGAAACCGATCTGAACTACCTGCTGTACAAGGATTGGAATGAATTTTTAAACTACTACGACAACCTGAACCGCATCAACTTTTCCGCCGAATTCGAACCCACGCTGCGGGCATTCCATTCCTTCCTGACCCGGGTGCTGAAAGAGATCGTCAGCGAGAAGAAGTAAGAGTTCGAAGTTCGATGTTCGAAGTTAAAGAATAAAAAAAGGAATTCACCCGATATACCTAAATTCCAAAATCCAAATCCCAAATAACAAATAAATTCCAAGTTCCATATTCCTATACAAAGGAGCTGGGGATCTGTCTTTCTTCGTTTTGGTCATTGGTGCTTGGTGCTTATTTGTGATTTGGTGCTTGTGATTTGGGATTTTTCTTCATCTTCTCCTTTGCCTTTTCTTCCCTCGTTACACGTTACGCGTCACTCGTCACTTGTCACTGCTGCCTTTATTATGCTATTATGCACAGGTGAATCGGACAAATTACTTGAAATTTTAACTCCAGCCATGAAGGTGACAAAAGCATGTTCGGATCAATAGGCTTCCCAGAATTGCTTCTTATTTTTATCGTGGTGCTGCTGGTTTTCGGCCCAAAGAAACTACCTGAATTCGCCAAACTTCTGGGCAAGACCATCCGCGAATTCCGCTCGACCATTGATGGGGCGAAAGCGGCGATCGAAGACGAGATCTACAAGGAAGGCATGACCTCCCAGTTGAAAGACATCGGCAAGGACGTCAAGGACGCCTTGGATATCTATGGCGATGTGGACAAATCCGTGAAGGACATCGGCAAGGATATCAAGGACTCCCTGAACATTTATGGCCCTGACGAAAAACCCGCCGCCGCAAAGAAAAAAAATAAGGATGTAGAAAAGAGCAAGGACGATGAAAAGAGCAAATGAGATGTCCTTTTTCGAGCACCTGGGCGAACTGCGCAAGCGCATCATCTATTCCTTCGCCTTCATCCTGGTTTTTTTCATCGCCTCCTGGCGCTTCGTTGACAAACTGTATTACTGGCTGTCGCTGCCTGTTCTGAAATACCTTCCCGTTCTGCCCACGGGTGAAAAGAAACTGGCCTACACTGCCCTGGCCGAACCTTTCATGATGTATATCAAGGTGGCCTTTATCTTTTCCCTGTTCGCGGCCTCGCCGTTCATTTTCCACCAACTGTGGCTGTTCATCTCCCCCGCCCTGTTTGCCAAAGAAAAAAAATGGGTACTGCCCTTTGTCATCTTTACCACTTTCTTTTTCCTCCTGGGCGGCGCGTTCGGCTATTTCATTGTTTTCCCTCTAGCCTGCAAGTTTTTCCTGAACATCGGCAAAGACTTCACGGCCATCATCACCATCAATGAATATTTTTCCCTTGCTTTCAGGGTTCTTTTCGGCATCGCGGCGATCTTTGAACTGCCGGTGCTGGTCTTCCTGCTGGCCAAACTGCGCATCGTCAGCGCCCGTTTCCTGATCCGCTATTTCAAGTACGCGGTGGTGGCGATATTCATCCTGGCCGCGGTCATAACCCCCACCCCGGACATGATCACCCAGACACTTTTCGCCGTGCCCATGATTTTGCTTTATTTGCTGAGCATCCTTATCGCCCGGCTGGTAAACCCCCCAAAAAAAGAAGAAGTTGAAGGGTAAATGGATCGAAGAGTTATAAGGTTGAAGGGTTGATGAGTTAAAGGGTTAATGAGTAGAAGAGTTCAAGACAAAGTTTCGAAATAAGATTTTAAGAAAGAATCGTTTTTTTTCTAACCCATCAACTCATTAACCCATTTACCCAAAAACGAGTGGCTTCACCCAATTCGAACTATGGAGCCAGGCGGAATCGAACCGCCATCTCAACCTTGCGAAGGTCGCGTTCTCCCATTAAACCATGGCCCCGAGAGGTCGTGAGGAAGCCAATATATCATTAAAACCAAGGCCCTGTCAATCAAAAAAGGTGGTTATGGGTTATAGGCAAGGGGCGATGGGCTTTGGGCCAAAGGGAAGAGATGAAGAGTTAGAGAAGTAAAGGGGTAGAGAGGTAGAGAGAAAAACAAAGGAAAAAGTTATAAGTAAAAAGGAAAAAGTGAAGAGAGGAGTTTGACGTTTCAACCCTTTAACCCTTCAACACTTCAACAGTGGAGTTTTCATGAACTATTCCATTTTCTCCTGCGTAATAACAATTGCAATCACAAGGAGGTTTCTAATGATAAAAAACCAAAAAAAATGGCTGCCAATCTGTCTATCGCTGGCAGTCGTAACGGTCATGTTTTTGCTGGCGGGTCCGCTCACTGCCGACGAGGGCATGTGGACCCTGGACAACATGCCCATGAAACAGCTCAAGGAAAAATACGGGTTTGAACCCACTCCGGCCTGGCTCGAGCACATCCGCCTGGCTTCGGTGCGGGTCGGCGACGGCGGTTCTGGCTCCTTTGTCAGCCCCAACGGCCTGGTGTTGACCAATCACCACGTAGCCCTTGGCCAATTGCAGAAGGTATCCACTCCGCAAAAAAACTATGTTAGTGACGGATTTTACGCCGCCACGGCTGCCGAAGAACTCCCCTGCCCCGACCTGGAGCTCAACGTCCTGATCTCTATGGCGAATGTCACTGCCAAGATAATGGCCGCTGTCAAGCCTGGTATGGCTGCCAATAAAGCTCTGGAGGCCCGCAAAGCCGCCATTGCCGCCATTGAACGCCAAAGCCTGAAAAAGACCGGCCTGCGCTCCGATGTGGTCAAACTCTACAATGGCGGTGAATACTGGCTCTACCGCTACAAGAAATATACCGATGTCAAGCTGGTTTTTGCCCCCGAGCAGCAGGCCGCGTTCTACGGCGGCGACCCCGACAACTTCACCTTCCCGCGCCATGACCTTGATATGGCACTTTTCCGAGCCTATGAAAAAGGCAAGCCGGCCGTTGTCAGCCATTATTTGAAGTGGAGTGCCAATGGTGCTGCCGACGGCGAATTGGTTTTCATTTCCGGCCACCCCGGTTCGACCAACCGCCTGCTGACCCTGGCCCAGATCCAGTTCCAACGCGAATACTCCTATCCCATGCGCCTCAAATACTATAAGCGCCTGCTGGAAGTCGCAAAACAATACGCGTCCCAGGGCATGGAACAGGCCCGCCAGGCCGCGGGCATGATCTTCGGTATCGAAAACGGGATCAAGGTTTCGAGCGGCGAATACGATGGCTTGAAGTCCCCTGGCATTATGGAAAAGAAAGCGGCCAACGAAGCGGAATTCCGCAAGCTGGTCGAAGCAGATCCCAAGTGGAAGAGCGCCTACGCCGACGCCTGGGAGCAGATTTCCGCAGCCATCGAGAAACAAAAGCCGCGTATGAAAGAGCTATACTATCGCCGCGTCCCGGGCCTGCGCCTGGGCAGTATCGCCTTGCAGATCGTGCAGTACGTGTCTGAAATCAAGAAGCCGGACGGCAAGCGCCTTGAAGGTTTCCATGATTCGCAGCTCGAATCGCTGCGCTTCCGCCTGTTTTCCCGGGCCCCCATCTACCCGGGCCTGGAAGAAGCGATGATTATCAACTCCCTCCAGCTGCAACTTGAGGAACTCGGGTCCCAAGACCCGTTCGTCCAGGCAGCCCTGGGCGGCAAGACGCCCGAGGAAGCGGCCAAGGCGCTTATTGCCGGCAGCAAACTCTCCGACCCGGACGAACGGAAGAAACTGGTCGAAGGCGGCGAAGCGGCCGTGGAGAACTGTACCGACAGCTTCATCGTCCTGGCCCGTAAACTGGATCCCATGGAACGCGAAATGAAGAAATGGCAGGAAGACAACATCGAAAGCATCGCCCGGCCAGCCGGGGAAAAGATCGGCCAAGCGCTGTTCGCCGTGTACGGCAAGAACGCCTATCCCGACGCTACCTTCACCCTGCGCCTCTCCTTCGGCACGGTCAAGGGCTATGCCATGAACGGCACCATCGCCCCCCAAAAAACCACTTTCTACGGCCTCTATGACCGGGCCGCCAGCTTCGACAACAAGTTCCCTTTCAACCTGCCCAAACGCGTCGCCGAAGCCAAGGACAAGCTGGACCTCTCCACGCCGCTGAACTTCGTCTGCACCGGCGACATTATCGGCGGCAACTCGGGATCCCCGGTCATTAACCGCGCCGGCGAAGTGGTCGGACTGGTCTTCGATGGCAACATTGAAAGCTTCATGGGGCGTTTCTTCTACGACGATACCGCCAACCGCACCGTTTCCGTGCACAGCGCCGCCATCATCGAAGCAATGAAAAAGATCTATGGGGCTGAAAAGCTGGCCCAGGAGATCCTCGGCGAATAAACACCCCTTTCGGATAAACGAATAAGGCGGGGACCCGCGTCCCCGCCTTTTTTTTCAACTTAAAATCATCGATTCTCTTCTTCTTTCAGGAACTATTTTAAAATACCCATGAACAAGTCGCGGCAGAAGGCCAGGGTCTCATAACCGAAGTGCAGCGGCCTGTGTTTGTAGTACCACCAGCGGCTGGCTATGCCCTCGCCGGTAACTTTGTACGGGACCCGATGGATCTTCCCCAGCCTGTAGCCTTCATTTTTAAAGCAATACTCGGCCCGGTAGGAGTGCAAAGCGGCGCAAACCAGGTCGAAAGAGAGCTCCCTATACGCCTTCCCCAAAAAAGCTTTCAAGTGCCTGGCGTTGTCGCGCGTATCGATATATTTTTCATAGGTGAGCGGCGGAAAGGAAATGCGGCAATCCGCATTTTTCGATTTTAAATATTGAAAAGCAAGCTGGTGCTCCGTTTTTCCGTCGTAGGTGTTCGCCGGGGCCAAGTATACCGTGTCGCCAGCGCCATAGATGCTTAAAATGTAATCCAGGACCTGGCTATACACGAAACTGGGCGCCGGCAAAGGACGACCGTGGGTGTCCCCGGCAATGCCTTCGGGGATGACGATATAGTTCATGGAAGTGTTCCCTTCAGCGCCATACCTGACCGCGCTTACTTCCAGGTTTCATATAATGTCTTCCAGAAAGCCCACGGCATCGGCCACGCAGGGACGACATATTTTTCCGGACAAGTCATTTTCCTTGTAAAAAATCCGGCCGCTTTCGCTCATCAGATCGCAGCCGTCCAGCAATACCCGGCACAGGCAGGAACCATACTTGTCGCTGAAGCGCTTCATGAACTCTCCGACCAGGAGATAGGTGTTTTCGGCAACCGCTTTTTCATCGGCAAGGCCGCGGCCGAATTTCAGGCCGATGGCCATGATGCCGCCGCTCACCGCCCCGCAAACCTCCTGTCTGCGAGCCATACCGGCTCCGAAGCCAGTGGTCAGTTTCAGGGCCGCATCCTTATCTAAATTCAAGTCTTCGCAAAATACACTTAAGACCGACTGCGCGCAGTTATAATCCGCGGTCATCATGTCTACGGCTTCTTCACTTTTGCTTTTCATTTTGCTTCCAAAATAAATATTAAAACAACTCTTTCATTAAATCGGTTTTATCCATTTGCAAATGGTCGGCGACAGCATTCAGAATGCCGCTCAAGGTGCCGATCTTTAGGTATTGATGAGCCGGGATGGTGATATGGTGTTCGCCTTGTTGCAAGGTGGTTAAACGCATATGGCTTCCGGTTTGCCGGGTTATTTGATAACCATATTTTTTCAGCAATCCGGCCAATTCCAAACCGCTGATTTCGCGGGGGATTCTCATATAGCCATTACTTCGTCTTTTACAGTGTGCAAGCGAACTATATGCGGAAGCTCCTTAGGCTCAAAATGGCATTTGACCGCGTCGACGATATTCTCTTTCAATTCTTGAAAAGTTTCGCCTTCGGTAAAAATGGGGAAACCCAAAGCTTTGGCAACAAACCCGCCTTCATCGGAATTCTCAATGCTAAATATTATTTCGCTCATCATTTTCCCCTTAGGTAAAGTTTATCACATGAAATACAAGATTTCAAACTAGATACATTTTTATTAATTCATTATTTAATTTTTTGAATTAAGGATAGGCAATTTCATAGTGCATTTGTTTATAAATTTGTTCTGTAACAAATTTTGGAAACTCTTTTCTTCGTTCTCTCACCAAATAACATTTTTTATCGAGATTTAATTCATTTTTTATAAAATATTTGGCAAATTCCTCCAAGACACTAGAACTCAATTTCATTCTTTTAATATCAACGCCAACATCAATGTTCAATTCAGCTCTTTTTCTTCCCGGCTCTTTTTTAATATGCGCAATCGCATGGCGGCAATCATTTTTAAAATAATCGCCAAGACTTTTCCCATTGAGTGGAAGTTCTTTTATTTCTTCTTGAAAAAATGGAGTATGAATTAAGTTTTTTGTATCATTTAGCCATTTTTCTGGATCACTAATTGTTGATTCCAAAATATTCCAAAATATAAGAATTGCTAGCCAATCCTTGTTTGAGCTTTTGGCTTCTCTGAACCAAGCAAGGGCAATTCGCTGATTTTCTGTTTCGATATAAGGCAATTGAGTCAATCCATAACCAGTTACCAAACCATTGATTGGCCCAGTGGAAAATGAAAATGACAAACATTTAGCTTTTCGTAGGGAAGCATTATCAGGCCATCCACATCCTCCGAGATTTTCAAGTGCTATACAAGAATTGTTTTCCCAACAAAGTCCACTTAAAAACTCAGCACCTATTTTATAGATCTCTTGTTCGACTAAATGATCTTGATAAGTTGGCAATATAGTTAAAAGTACATCAGCCCAACGCCGTGGATTGTTTTGAATAAGCTTAAAACGCACTCCTTTATATTCAAAATGGTATATTTTATGCTTAAATCTTCTATCATTACTGAAACCGATATGCATCAAATATACCATAAAAATTTATAGAGTTTTTTTCTTTTTTTGTCAACATTGAATAAAATAAACAAGTGACCGGTCTTGCTACAGATATTAGGAGAGAAGCGCGGGCAGGGCCGCTTCGACCTCCTGCCACTTTTGCTCGTCCAGCTTGGCGCCGACCACTTCCACTACTTTGCCAGAGAGCAGCGCGCCGATGCGTCCGCAGATCGCCAGCGAATAATCGCGGATCAGGCCGTAAAGAAAACCGGCGGCGTACAGATCACCGGCGCCGGTGGTATCGATCGCCCGGGCCGGAATGCAGCCGATCTCGTGCCGCTCATCCTGGCGCTTGACCAGGGAGCCGCTCTTGCCCAGTTTAACCACCGCTATGCGGCATTGTGGCGCTATTGTCACCAGGGCGTCACTTGGTGATTTTTCGCCGCTGAAAGCCATGGATTCGTCTTCATTGGCGAAAACAATATCCACATATCTGGCCACCATGGTCTGCAGGAAAACAATGTTCTCACGAACTACGTTGTGGCTGGCCAGATCAAGCGACACTTCCAAACCTGCCTCCTTGGCCAGCCGGACGGCCGTTTCGAACAGCTGGTGGTTTTGCACCATGTAGCCCTCGATATGAAAAATATCGTAACCGCCGAACAATTCCGCATTCAGGTCAGAGCCTTCCAATTCCACCGCCGAGCCCAGAAAAGTGGCGAAGGTGCGTTCCGAATCTGGAGTGATGAAACCTAACGCCCTCCCGGTCTGGGCGCGGCCGTAAAACATGCGCGTGGTCACACCATGTTGCTTCATTTCACCGTTGAAAAAAGTTCCATAGGCGTCATGGCCGATCTTGCCGACATAACCGGTTTGGATACCCAGGTGGGCCAAACCGCTGATGGTGTTGGCCGCCGAGCCGCCGCAGGTCTCTTGCTTTTCCAGATGGGTGATCTTGGCCAAAATGGCATTGATCTGGGATTCTTCAACCAGGGTCATGCAGCTTTTGGGGAGCTGCAGGGAATCCAGCAACCGTTCATCGGCGATCTTGACCAGAATGTCAACCAGGGCATTGCCCAAACCCAGTACTTTTTTCATGATTGTTCCTTGGCGCGCAAAGTATGCCACACTTTTACAGTTTGCTGTGGATGATCTTTTCTATCTCGTTGCCGGACGCCATGTTGACGATCACGGCGTTCAACGAATTCAGTTCCTTCTCGTCGAGCAGCGCGTAGGCGGCGATGATGACCATGTCGCCCGGCTGCACCAGGCGGGCGGCAGCGCCGTTAACCACGATGCCCCGGGAAGCGCGCGGCCAGGGGATCACATAGGTGGAAAAACGCGCCCCATTGTTGATGTTGTAGACATCGACTTTTTGAAACACGCGCAAGCCCGCTTTTTCCATGATCTCTTCGTCGATGGAAATGCTGCCTTCGTAATTGATATCGCAACCGGTTATGGTGGCCCGGTGTATTTTGGCAGTCAAAAATGGGATCAGCATGACAGGTCTCCTAAAAGTAAATTGTCGATAAGCCGGATCCGGCCGGCGCGGACGGCAGCGGCGATCAGGGTGTTGCCCGCTTCGATGGCAGGGATCTCCTGCAGATCCTGCAGACGGACAATAGAGATGTATTCGGTCGCAAGCAGCGGGTCGCGGTCCAGTTCTTTCTGCATGGATTCACGGATGACCTGGCTCTCCGCCACGCCACTGCCGATCAGGGCGGCGGCTTTTTGCAGGGACTTGGGCAGGAGCAGTGCCGCTTGTCGTTCCGCCGGGGAAAGGTATACATTGCGCGAAGAGAGGGCCAGGCCATCGCTATCGCGCACGATGGCCATGACCCTTATCTGCACCGGCAAATGCAAATCGCGGACCATTTGCCGAATGACGATTGCCTGTTGGGCGTCTTTCTGGCCGAAATAGGCCCAGGCCGGACAAACCAGATTGAATAGTTTCAACACCACCGTGGCCACGCCGCGGAAATGGCCGGGGCGCGTTTGACCGCAAAGCATTGTGTCCAGGCCTTCGACGTTGACATAGGTGCGGTACGGCTGCGGGTACATTTCACTATTATCCGGCATGAACAGGATGTCAGTATTCTCCTTTTCCAGCAAAACAATGTCCTTTTCCGGGTCGCACGGGTAGCGCTGAAGATCTTCAGCTGGTCCGAATTGGGCGGGATTGACAAAAATGGAGACCACGGTCAGATCGTTTTCTTCACGGCAGCACCGCACCAGGCTGAGATGTCCCTGGTGCAGGAACCCCATGGTCGGGACAAAACCGATCCGCCCCCGTCCGCAGGCGGGGGCGGACAACTCCCCGTGCAGACTTTGGATGGACCGGCAAATCTTCATTTGAGGAATTCTTCGATATCACGTTTCAGGTGATAGCTTTCCTCTTCATTGGGAAAATCACCGTTTTGCACGTCGCTGATGTATTTCTGCAGCGCTTGCAGCCATAAGGCGTGCGTATCGGCGTATTGGCGCACGAATTTTGGCAAATATATATTGGTGAAACCGACCAGATCGGGAAAAACCAGCACCTGGCCGTCGCAGAAGCGGCCGGCGCCGATGCCGATGGTGGGGATGCTCAGGCTGTCGGTTATTTTTTGGGCCAACTCCTGGGGAATGGATTCCAGCACGATGGCGAACACGCCGAGCTTTTCCAGGGCCAAGGCGTCCTGGAATATTTCACGCGCTTTTTCATGCAGCTTGCCCTGGACCTTGAATCCGCCCAGTTGATGCACCGACTGCGGGGTCAAACCAAGGTGGGCCAGTACCGGGATCTCGGCATTCAGCATCGCTTCAATCACCTTGAACCTTTTGCGCCCGCCTTCCAGCTTGACCGCCTCGGCACCCCCCTCTTTGACGCAGCGGCAGGCATTTTCCACGCTCTTTTCCGGGTTGATATGAAACGACTGGTAGGGCATGTCGCTGACCAGCAACGATCGCGGTTGGGCGCGGGCCACAAGCGAGGTATGGTAGACCATTTCGTCCATAGTCACTTTTAGGGTGTTGTTGTGCCCCTGCAGCACCATGCCCAGCGAATCTCCGACCAGGATGAGATCGATACCAGCCAAGGAAGCCAAGCGGGCGGTGGGATAATCGTAGGCGGTCACGGCCGTGATCTTTTCGCCGCGGGCCTTTTTTTGACCCAAGGTCAACACCGTCTTTTTTTCCAGATCAGGCTGGGGCATAGTAACTGATCCCCTTCTTTTGATTTTTTATTTCATTGATCAGGCTGTCGATATCTTTACGGTTGTTGAAATCAGTTTTTTCGACATTGACCACCAGCAACGGCGACAACTTATAGTTGAAAAAATAATAATTGTAGGCTTCGAAAATTTCACGCCAGTATTCGCTGGGCATCCTTTTTTCAAACTCGCTGCCGGATTTGTAAATGCGCTGCATCATCTCCGCAAAAGAGGTCTGCAGGTAAACAACCAGGTTGCAGGGAAAGATCTTTTCGGCAAATATGTTCAATATTTTCTTGTAAATATCCAGGTCCTCATCATTGAGCACGGTATGGGCGTAGATACCGTCCTTGTAGAAAATATAATTGGAAATAGTGGTTTTTTGAAACAAGTCCTTTTGCTTCATCTCCAATTGCTGATTGAAGCGGTTGATTAGGAATATCAGCTGGGTTTTGAGGGCCAATGGGTTGTAATTGGCCGAAAATGACTCATAATATTCCTTTAAAAATGGATTGCCCTGGTTATCCAGAATCAAGCGGGCTTTGAATTCCTCAGCCAATATCCTAGCCAGCTTGGTTTTTCCGGATTTGATCAACCCTTCCACGGCGATATACTTTAAATCAGTCATTGCGACAGATTATACCATTTAACGACGACACTGTAAATGAAAGCGGCCTGAAAACGTACCGGGCGGGCGGCAGGTATAGCCTAAACGAACTGCATTTCAGTGAAGCGGTCGCGCAGCTGGTTGACCTTGTCCTTAACCTTCCTGCCCTTGATGGCTTCGGCTATCAACTCACCCAGTGCGGCGAAATCATTTTCCTTCATACCGAAACGGGTCATTTCCGGGGTGCCGATGCGCAAACCGGAAGGATTCATCGGATCGCTGTCGCCGGGGAGCATGTTGTAGTTGCAGATGATATCGTTGGCTTCCAGGGCCAGCGCCGCCTGGACGCCCCCGCCAAAGGAGGAAACGTTGACCGCGATCTGGTGCGAACGGGTGTATCCGAACTCCTTGGCTTCCACCTGGATACCATTGGCCTCCACCGCTTTGGCCAGGGCCACGGCGTTCCGGCAGATCTGGGCGGCATAGTCACGGCCATGGACCTTCATCTCGCGCACAGCCACCAGCAGGGCCGGCAGGCTGTACAGGTGGTGGTTGCTGGACGTGCCCGGGAAAACGCCGCGATCGGCCGCGCCCCAGTATTTCTTTTCGCCTTCGGCGTCCAGGTTGCCCAGGATGACACCCCTCTGGGGGCCGGGAAAAGTCTTGTGGGTGCTGCCGGTCAGCCAGGTGGCGCCTTCGGCCAGGGGATCTTGGAACTGGCCGCCGGCGATCAGGCCAAGTACGTGGGCCCCGTCATATAAGATCGGGATTTGCATTTCGCGGCAAAGCGGGGCCAGTTCCTTGACCGGATCTGGAAAGAGGTAAAGGCTCTTGCCCATGATCAGAATGTTGGGTTTTACCTTTACGATCAATTCAACGGTCTTGGGAACATCAATATGGTAATGGTCCTCGGTCAGGGGGAAAAAATACAACGGTACCGAATTCGCCTTTCCGGCTTTAAGAACCTGGCCGCGCGTCTGGATGCGCCGGCCCATGATCCCGAAAAAATTGTGGCTGATATGGCCGCCGGCGTCGGTGGAATTGGCTATCACCGCGTCACCGCCGCGCAGGTAGCCCATGGCGATGGCCGTATTGGCGTTATTGCCGCTATAAGGCCTGACCTCGGCCTGGGCGCATTGGAAAAGCTCCCTGATCTCCTTGGCGGCC
>Ga0180014_1000229_pt1 | contig 16580 bp, 10 predicted proteins | sample KR13_S1_MetaG_FD_116507 | JGI IMG/M metagenome (GOLD analysis project Ga0180014, IMG submission 116507) | Groundwater microbial communities from the Olkiluoto Island deep subsurface site, Finland - KR13_S1_MetaG | ecosystem: Environmental > Aquatic > Deep subsurface > Groundwater | place... | reverse complement strand
GGCGCAATGCGAAATCGGCCACATCCTGGGCCATGCGCCCCATGGGCGATAGGCGCTTGGTTTTCGTCTTCTTGTCTGTGATCCAATAAGTGCTGTCAGAGAGTTGTTCGGTGATATAGTTTGCTCCCGAGAGAAAGTACACCAGGAGTTCCCGCTGCAACAGGCTTTCCGATACGCCGCCGAGCCGATTGCCGGCCGCATCGTAAATGGCCGGGAAAGGCGTTGGCGCTTTCCAAGGCGCGGGGTCCAGTCCCCAGTATCCCTGATATTGCTTGGCCGCGCCCCTTAAAAATGCGATCGCCACCTGGTTGTTGGCGTAACCGACATTGGTCTCCTGTTGCACCAGCGAAAAGCCCCAGTCAAAATAGTGATGACAAGTACTAACGCGGCAAGTCAGCGCCGCCAAATTAACCTGCCTGGGGTCAATCCCGCGTTCCTTAAGATATTGGAACGCCGGCTTCTTGAATCCGACATAGGGATCATATTGCGTAGTCACCCGTTCGTCGCGATTGCGGCAGTATTTGTCGGTGGTGAAATGCTCTTTGAAAAACCGGTAAAACTCTTCCCGTCCGGAGAATTTCTCGGGCCAAAAAAACCAGTTGTAGGGATTAAGCGGATTATCGATTTCCGGCCATACGTTCCACCAGACCTTGCGACCATATCTGCGCATGTACTTCAGCATCAGGTCGGTGGTCTGGTCAATGTAGGCCTTGATCTCCAAGCCCTTTTTTTTGGCAAAGAGTCCCATCCGGCCTTCGGTTGTCCAGAAGTCGATCATCATGCCATATCCGCCTTTGGAGGCGCGGCTGAGTTTCCGCTCATCCGGATCGATCCAAATTCGGAATCCATTGCACAGTTTTTCCCGCTTGACGCGCTCGATGTCCGCGCTGGGCGCATAGTAATCCACTTTGCCGCCGGCTCCTTCCGCTTCATCAATCGAGTGGCCAACACCGTACTCGGTGGCCAGAATTAAGAGATCCTGGTCTGCGGCGGACTTGATGACCTGCTTGTTCATGTGTTCTCCCTTTTTTCTTTTTCAGCATACATCCTGATTCAGCATAAATCTGCCTTATAGCGGACTGTATATCACCGTGATCGTCGCCTTTTCGACCGGTATTTTCAATTTGAATCCGATCCTTAAAGGCTTGATGTTGCCATGTGTTTCTCCTATCTCACCGGAAATGATTTCAATAGCTCCGCCGTCCGTCGAAAACTCAGCCAGGAGTTTTTCCTTGCCGGAACTGATTATGAGCGCCGAGTCCGATTTCTTCTCGAAAGTTCCCAAGGTGATTACAGCTGTCTCGAAAGACATGGGCTTTGAGAACGAGACTTCATCCGTGACAGTCAATGAGCCGTCTCCCTTTCTCGAATACACAAAAGTGCGTTTCAGCGATTGAAGCTCATTGACGGCATATGCCGAAGCAATATCCATTGCAAAAGCGTCGCAGTCGTCAGTGAAATCGGTTTTTAGGATTTTCGCCCTGGCATCAGCTCCGGTCTTCTGGAGCTGTCCACCTACGACAGGCACAGAATGGCCGAAGGAGTTGAGAAAATTGCTCTCGTATCTCCTGTCGCTGAAAGTCCGCGCGGTATAAGTTTCCGAACCCGGATCAAGAACTACCGGTTCCTTCCCCATTACAACAACATACGAGCCGACATCATTATGATTGTGCTGTTCACCGTTATGACCTCCTTTAAGCGCGACCCCGATCTTGCAGGAGCTGTCTTTTGCGGGACGGCAAATAAGTATTCCGGCATTGTTGAACCAGGTTCTCAGATCGGAATTTCCCCTTTCTGTGAATATCGGGGGTTCCGCTTTTTCCGGAAATGAAACTGCCAGGCAATAAAACAGCGCGATGTCTATGACAAGATTATTATAGACTCCGGACGTTTTACCATACCTGGATGATATGTGTTTCACAAGCGAGGCCAAAGGCTTGGCTTTGACACCGCAGTCTGCGAAGGCAGGAGAGACGCCGTTCATGATTTCAATTTTCGATGGGAATTCTGAAATGACCTTGGTTTTCTCATCATCGAAGAGATTTATTTCCCCATGTGTCGCCTTCAGGATGGATTCGGCAAGAATGACATAATAACTGAACCCGTAGCTCCAGTAGTCCAGCCCCTCACTGCAATAGCCGTCTTCAGTGAACCCGGCCAGATAATACTTTGAATATTTCAGAGCCTCTGAAATAAACCAGGCTCGATCCTCCTTCGATTCAAGCATGGTGAGACCGGCGGCGGTCACACAGCCAAGGCATACAGCGTTCCAGTTGTTTTCGGCCTTGAGCCACCAGTTCATGGGCTGTTTTCCAGTGACCATGTCTTTATATGGAATGAGAATTCTCCTGCTGATGTTCTCTTCGATCATGGTACGGCATCCTCTACTGAGCTTGTCTCCAAGAACGAAATATGAAGTCGCCAAATCAAGCGCGAACATGCTTGAACCAAGATCAATTTCCGTGATTTTCCCATTGAAATTCCCAAGTCCTCGGTCATGCGCAGGCATCACCCAGGTTTTTTCCTTGCAGATATCGCTGACGGCTTCCTCGATCGCAGGGATGAAACCCCCTTTATTTTCAAGACATTCCGCAACAGTGAATGTTTTTATCCTGCTGCGCCGGCTTCCAAAGTTGACCTTCTCCCAGTTACTGCGGATGCCGGTCTTTGTAAAGTCGAGGTAAAGCTCATCTGAAGTCTTAGGCATCGGCTCCTTCAGCAGATCCCCGGCTTTTTTTAAGATGTTCATGTAACTTTCAACACCTTCCAATTTATCCCACTTTTCCCTATCCGAAATCCTGATTCCGGGACCGACGGGCTTGGTATCGAGATAAGAAGATATTTCCATGATGTTATTTTCCTTTGGTTTAGTTGTTGCAGGCTCTTGTCCGCCAAGGGACAACGCTAAAAATAACGGCAAAGAGATTGTTTTGAGTTTCATGGTCTCAACAGTTCTCCGGGCGAAACGACTTGTCCCCCCCCACTCCACGTGTCAACGGTGCCCATGCTTGACCAAAGCATCCACCGAATGCCTTTCTTTCGGGCATACTCGGCCAGTGTCAAGGAAAGTTCACCCAGTTGGAGCTTATCGCCGCCTCGCAGATTGCTGACCTTTTGAGAGTCGCCGGCCCAAGTACGGCCGTCGTTGATGATGTCGATTCCGCACTCGACGGCGAAGTCGATCGACCGCATAGCTTCTTCCCTTTTTGATTTTTCGGTCAATTTGTACGCTCCAATTTGCGATATCACAGCCCAAAACGCTTTCAAAGGCTTTCAAGATATCCCTTGTATGCCCAGTACAGTCTGTCGGTCTCCGGAACCCCAAGGCCGGGAAAACCATCTTGACTTGTCATAATGCCTGGCACGGTATAGCAAGTGATTCGATCCGCATAGTGGGCGGCCATTTCCAGCTGGGCGCGTATTTTAACAAATGGGGCCGGGTGCAACGGTCGGTTGCAAATAGGAATGTCATGTTCAAAGATGAATGTCTCCGGGTGTCCCCAGAACTCAACGGATGTCTGGTCGTGGGCCCATCGTAAAGCCTTATATCTGGGTTCCCAGACGGATTTATCATAAGGGTCGTCTTTTTTTGTATACCAAGGCAATGGGTCCACGGTGTAAAGAATTGAGGAAAGCCCAGTGTCTTTGATGTTTTGAACCAACTTCTCTGATTTTTCCTGTGGTGGAGCACACACGCCAACAACACCGATAGATGGAAGCTTTGGAGCTAAATTCTTGAGCGCGTCCGTCCGGCGATGGGTGAAAGCAACCTGTTCAGGGTTGAAAAGCCCATCCGCATATATTCCCATTTCCGTGCTCATGTAAAACCCCGCAAAAGACGGCTCCGAACCGTAAAGTTCCAGAAGTTCCCGGTACATGAACATATACCATTTGAAAGCGTCATCCGTGGTTGGGCCAAAGCAATTAAGAATCGGACCAAAGTAGAACCATCCGGGACCTACGTATAACTTTATCCCCTCGGCAGAACACGCCTTGAGTATTGCTCCGAGTGGATCGCCGCATACAGTGGGGAATTGTGAGGTGGCAACCTTGGAAGGATAGAGCGACATCCCATTCCATGTCGCATTCTGGAGAATCAGGATTTCCAATCCAATATCACGATGCAGATGTCGGACCAGACGCGCCCAGTCGTCTTCAGTGTAAACAACTGTTTTCCGGTTCCAATATGCCCCATCAGCAGTACATGGGTGCATTATGTCTATCATGCTTCCTGTAATTGTTGGTTTTAACATGTCAAATCCTTTCTGTTTACATACCATTCAAAACATGTTTTCACAGTCGCTCGATAAACAATCCGGCGGGACTATGCTGCGATCCGACGTCATAACGGAGTTTGTACTTGCCTCCCAGGACTTCGAACGCAAATGTCGCAACTTGATGCTCGCCAAGATCGGCTTGTTCGTCGGGCAAACGCGTCAGAACCACGAAGTCCGTGATCACCACGTTACAGGACGTGATGTTGCCGCGCATCAGGTTGTATTCCCTGCCCAATTCCTCCACTGCGACCACGGAATCGATTTCCCGCGGGATGCGAACCTTTTCAACGGGCGCCGGGGTTCGGAATCCACTGATTTTATCGCCAGGTTTCCCCTTGAGAACTTGTTCGGAAAGGGTTGATGCAAGCGCATCGGGCTCCGAAAGAATTTGGGCAAGGTCTTCCGGCACAGGGTAGCGCTCAAGCAAATCGCGCAATAGTTTGTTCATCGGCCCGTTGTAGAAGTCGAACCGTCCGCTGGGTGTTCCGCGATCGATGATTTCTCGCGCCAGATCGAAGTCGCCCGCGGTCAGTTCCGGCTCGCAGGTGGCGCCATACGCGGACCATTCGAGCTTGCCCTTTGGCGGGGCGAAATCCCCGATACGGTTGGGCAAGTCATTATCCGACTGCCGATAGACCAGCCGCCCCGAGATGTCCTTGCCCACCTTGAGCAGTTCCCGCATTTTTCGCAGGTACAACAGCACCCGCGGCAGGAAGTAGTGCTCCACGATCTCCGCGAAATCCTCGGCCATGTAGTCAAGGAGTGCCCAAGACTGCTCCAGCGGGATCAGCGACGTGAAATTAATCCAATTGCTGTGAGCGTTGGGAATTCCCGGCAGCATCTGCGGCCACTGGGCAGCCCACTCATCATGGGTCTTGAGCCGGAACTGCGGATGGGCGCTGCAATAAAGCGCCATAAAACGCATGACTTCCTCGACTTCCCTGGCGTTCCGCTCAAAACCGATGCCGTCCCGCGCCCGGAAAGCCTTACGCGCCCGCGCCAGCCGGTCATTGAAGATCGCCGCAAGATAGGTTCTGCCGAAATCCACCGCATCAAACCGATAGAGAGGGCTGTCTTTGAGCCGGTCGTGCTCCGCAAGCAACAGTTCCAATGCCGCATGCAGTTTTGGAAGGTAGCAGAGCGAACGCTTCACGGAAGTCGGCGTCAAACCGGGAAGATATCCTTCTTTCCAGAAGCGATACAACGGGCCGTTCGTGGTGTCCATGTTCCAGGAAGAAAGCAATGTCGCCTCAATGGCCTTTACCGCCGGCAACAGGCGTTTCGCCGAATCGGCGCCATACCGCCGGGAAGTCCATCTGGCGAGAAAGTCTTCCGGCTCCACATCCATGGGATTCCAGGATAGTTCGAAGAACAAATCCGCCATGATAAGATCCCGATGGTTCACCTCGGTGCTATACCGGAATCCAATGCAGTTGGCGGTTCGTGGATCGGTGGCCAGTGTTTGCGCGTTGCGGATGGCGGCCTTGAGAGAACCAAGAGGATTGGTATGACGACCGCACAGCAGCGTCATTCCCGTCACCCAGGGCAGATTCCAGTAGTAGTCGCACTGCATGAAATCATGGAGTCTGGTCTCCTGGTTCAGCCAGGGATCGCCCATGATCGTAAGGCCCGCCTCGCGGATCGCCTGCTTTTGAACCTCGAAAGTTTGTCCGTACGCATAGGGGAAAGTCGAGATCACCGTCGCGGCCGGATCGCCTTCCTTGATCGCTTTGATCACTTCCCGCATCATTGACGATGTTATCCGGTTCATTTCGTCACGGTCTCCCGAAAAATCCCACTCCTCCGGCAACTTGACGGCAAACAAATGGTCGGAGGGGAAAATCTCGTTATACGTCTGCACGCAGGCGGCAATGAACTTTTGCGTTCCGGGATGGCGCGGGTCGAGCACCGGGAATTTGGCATTGCACCAGCTATGTGAAATCACAGGAATCTGTTGGCCGGTGGTCTTGGCATAACCTTCGACAAACGCTTCAAGTTGCTTGGGGTCGGTATAAGCAAAAGTCCCCGGCGCTCCGAGCTGGTCTGACGCATAGAGCGGAGTCAGGTGGTATATGTTGCGGATTCCCATCATGCGGGCATACTCAAAGACCTTGCGTAAAACCTCAACCCGCTTTTGCTGCCATGGCGTCAACTCGATCGGCACGCCCAACCTGGTAGCGGCCAGCGCCGTTATGCCGCAGAATTCTGCCAGACGCTGCGTATTCCACATGTTGAACCGCTTCTTGGCCATCCATTCCACGAAGGGCTTGAATTGTTCCCAATCCCACCAGCGCACGCTGCTATAAGCATCCTGGGTGCAAATGAAATATATCCTCCAATCGAAACGCGGCTTGCAAACGTCGTTGGTTTCGCCGATTTCAATCGTTGCCCGTTTCGGCACCTGGTCGCCATCCTCGAAGAATCCACAACCCAGATGGCGCTCCAGCAGGTGATACACCGCATAAAGGCAGGAATAGGGCTGGACCCCGGCGAGGATTATGTCGTTTCCGACCGTCTTGACGAGATAGCCGTCAAAGCCGAGCGCGGCCGCGGACAAGTCCAATCCGGCGGATGGCGCGCAAACCCCGATGTAAATGTTGGGCCGATCCTGGGCGGAAACGCGCTCGACAGGCAGCTTGGCCCCGCTCATCATCTCAAGATAGCGTTGCAGTTCTTCGGCGGCATGCCGTTCCACCGGCGACGGGTTGGCGGATATCACGATCTGGGCGTTCGACACTCCATCTTTGGCAAGCATGATCATGGGCGACCTCCTCGTATCCTTGGATTATATAGAGCCTCTTGCAAAACCACCAAAATATGCCCAAAACGCCATCCCGGCTTGGCGAAGACGCCTCGCCCTACCTTGTATTCAATCGGCTGAGACCTCAAACCCACCCCAGGCGAGCAGACGCTCGAAACGCGCATCATGCTTTCAGCTCAAATGCCACGACGGTGTCCAGCGAGTCCGGCAACTGGTTCCCTGGCGGATTGAAAAAAGCGTCTTCTTTGCAATCGGTCGCATTCCAGGGTTGCTCTATTCTGATTTCCGAACCGTCCGCCAACAAACGCGCCTTGCCGATCCTGCCGCTGAGACCGCGTAGAGCCACGGGGCCGGCGGGTTTTTCAAGAATGTGCGCATAGAGGACGTTTCCACATTGCGTGTAACGCCCCCATTCCGGCTTGGGCAGGCTGGCGGCGCCACAACCGCAAATGCCGGCGGAATTAACCCTCATCCAAGAACCAACCCGCTCCAGAATTCTGACCGATTCCTCGGGGATTTCACCCCTTGAGTTCGGCCCCACATTTAACAGCAGGTTGCCATTCTTGCTGACACATTCAACCAGCGTGCGGACGACTTCCTGCGCCGACTTGTAATTATGGTCGGCGTTTGCGTACCCCCAATGATCATTGAGGGTAATGCAGGACTCCCAGGGAATGGCATTGCCCTTGCCGTCGACGATTCCCCGCTCCGGCACAATCTGCTCAGGCGTGGCAAAATCACCCACACGCAAGCCCGAGCGCAAGTCGCAATGTCCAGCGACAAGGCGATTGTCCATGATGATATGCGGCTGTAGCGTCCTGATGGTCTCCAACAGATCGGTTGTACGCCAGACTTCGCCCGACATTTTGTCATAGGAGAAATCGAGCCATAGAATATCGATCTTGCCATAATTCGTGAGGATCTCCTTGACCTGGCCATGAAGATAATCGACATATCTCCCGAATTCGCGCTTCCCGCTCTTTGCGCTTTCCACATCGCGCAACGGATGATACTGATCGACAGGATAATCCGCATGATGCCAGTCAAGCAGGGAATAGTATAACCCCACCTTAAGGCCTTCCGCGCGAAAAGCCTCAACGTATTCTCCGACAAGATCACGCTTTGCCGGAGTGTTGGCCGCCGTGTAATCGGTGAGCTTGCTGTCAAACAGGCAGAATCCGTCGTGGTGCTTTGCCGTCAGCACCGCATACTTCTGTCCGGCCAGCCTGGCGATGCGCGCCCATTGGCGGGGATCGAATCTTACCGGGTTGAATTCCTCGAAGAACGGCTGGTAGGCCTCGTCCGGGATCTTTTCCGTGCTACGCACCCATTCCCCGCGCGCGGGAATGGAATAGAGCCCCCAGTGAATGAACATTCCAAAACGGTCGCGCATGAACCATTTTGTCCGTTCCGTCCCGTCCCCTGAATCGTTGCGCTTGTTATGAATCCTTGGCATAGCTGCATTTCTCCTTTTAGTTTGTTGGTTTCCACAGATGCCAAAAAGCCGTTTTGCCGGCCTTAATTGTCACGGAGGTCGCAAACTCCTTTTTTGCCATCCCAAGGACAAAGCTCTTTAACTCAAGTGCGCCGTGCAAGACTTTCATTTGTACCTCCACACCGTTTTTCCGGCTCCGTTGTTTGCATGTTCCCCATGCATAGCCATTCGACCAGAAGTGAACACCGTCTTTCGGGGTAAACTTCATCGACTTGGCGACGCCTGAGTACTGAAATCCGGTCAAGGCAAGTGTTGCGGCCCAGCTCGCCATGGCGCGCGCGTAATGGTGGCCGCATTCGGCTTCGTCGAAAGGATTCCGCTTCCGGCCGTCGTAGCGCTCGCGGATGTTGCGGATGCACTTTAGCCCGGCGGCGGTCTGGCCTTCCTGAAGCATGCCGATGGCGGCGGCGTACTCGAAACCGGTCATCACTTCGGTAAAGTATGGGAACGGGTTCTTGGGGCGGTCCTTCGGGTAGGCCGCCATCAGCAGCGCCTCCTCGTTGCCCAACACGAAGCTCCGATAGCAGCTGAAGTGACTGTTGAACTCTTTCCGGTAGTTGTACTTCATGATCGCCTTGTAGGTCTTGGCAACGTTCTCAGGCTTGACCAGATGACCCAGCCCGGCCACGTGGGCCAGGTATTGCCCGACAAGCTGGTCGACCAGGCAGGCCGCCCCGAGCTGGTATTCGGGGTTCTTCGGCTCGCCCGGCGCCCAGGTGCCTTCTCGCAGTCCGGGAGCGACCTCGCCCGCGGGCGGCTGGACCTTGTGCTCGTAGAACTCGCCGTTGAAGAGGTTCTCATCAATCCACTTGCTGCCCCGCTCGAACAGGTCGCGGCAGGTGGCGGCGAATTCAGTGTCGCCCATGGCCTTGGCCATTTCCTCGCCGGAGCGCAGTGCGGCCAGGTACCAGATGCCCATCTGGCCGTTCGGGCCATAGTACTCCACGTCCATCGTGTTGTGCTGGCAGCCTTCCATCACGCCGTCGCGGTCGCCGTCCCACCCGCCGGGTACCCAGCAGAAGGCCAGTGCCTTCTTGACGAAGGGCCAGAGCCGCTGAAGCGTGACCGTATCGCCCGAGAGCTGCCAGTCGCGGTACATTTTGACGATACAACCCATCTGTCCGTCGGCGGCGGCGTGGAAGCTTTCCTGGGCACGGTCCTTGAGCGGCAGCATAACACGGCAGCTCATGTGCCCGTTCTCGCGTGTGGCGTAGGCGAACTCGACGTCCCGCATGCTCATCGAAAGCCCGCCGAACAGGAACGCCACCGTGTTTTCGTAGTTCCACACGTGCGTGCATGAGCCCTGGCAGCAGCCGCACTTGTCCCCGCAGCCTTCCCAGCCGAACAGGCGCCCGTCCGGCGTGCGAAAGCACGTCTGTGTCCGCAGCGTGCTCAGGTTAGCCAGGGCCGCATCCTTGACTTCCGCCGGCAGATTCGTCGAGCAGAACGCCTGGACGAACTTGACCGTGTCGGCCTCCAGCCTGGGCAGGTCCGCGGCGACCTTCTCGGCGACGGCCCAGGCGTCGGCAAACTGCCGGCAGTAGTAGTTGCCGATCCAGTCGGCCGGCTCCATGCAGGTCCTACCCTCGCCGCAGCAATTTTCCTTCGTCCGCGGGAACCAGTTGTAGCGGTTGGGGAAGTGCCACGTCATCAGGAAGGTCACTTCCTTCGTGGCCTTGGGCGGCAGCTTGATCTCGACGGCGAGCGACCCGACAGGGAACTGCTGTCCCGGGGCGGACGGCCACGGCTCAAGCTTGCCGTCGCCGCTGAAGTCGTCCCAGAAGTCCAGCGAGCTGGTGCCAAAGCGGGCCGACAGCCAGGCGGTGCGGTGGGTAATCTTGCACTGGGCCGTTGTCGTCAGAGCCATCGTGCCCCAGGCAGGCGTGGTCTGGTCCTTGACGCTGGAGGACATCCACAGGCCCCGCACGCCGGCGCCCTTGCGGTAGGCGTTGACGTTGCCTTCCGACATGTTATGCGTGCCGTCGGCGCCGATGAAGTTGGGTATCGTTCCGCAGATGGAGGCCATGACGGTCTTGTATGTCCGGTTGGTCACCACGTACCGCAAAATCGCCGCCGGGATACCGCTGGCGTCGGCATCGGCGGGCACGAGCGGGTTGAAGGCCTGCAGCGTGACGGCCACCGGCATGGCCGGATCGGACAGGTGGACCTGCCCGAGGGGATAGGCGGCCTCGAAGGTGCATTTGGAGAAGCGGGGCAGTCCGTGGTTGGTGACACCCGAGCCGGATTCGCCTTCGTAGTCGGCGGTCTCGACCGGGCCCATCAGGGCTCGCGTGGCGGCCGGACTGCCGGCAGGCTTGGCGTAGATGGCGAAGAACGCCCCGCGGATGCCGTGGCCGCCGGGAATCCAGCCCTTGGCCGGGCGGTTGGCGATTTCCCAGTCCCGCAGGTCGCCGCGGCCGCCGAGAGATACCGTGCCGGTGCCGATTCCTCCCAGCGGCATGGCAATCCGCATAAGATGATTTTGATCGTAGCTGATGAGAACCGGCCATTCTTCTCGCAATTTATTTCTCATACCTGATTTCCTCCCGCGCGTGATTGGTCGATAGTGAGCCCCTTTTGCATCCACACCGCCAACATTCGCCATCCATCATTCTTGTTTATTATCGCAGTTCCAGACAGCCCGACAGTCCAAATATTCCTCGTCATGATTGGCGTAATCGGCATCCAAAATCTGAGGAATGTGGCGGTAGGCGCGCAATTTCGGCAAGGAAAGATTCCCGATCACAGCAGGCTGGGATGCTTTCGTTTCGGCGGCCGAGACCGGACAATGCGCATCCACCGGTTGACCGAAAATGTCACGCCTCGGCGCACAGACCAATATCATTCCGAGTTGCTCGCCTGCCGAGGCGAGAACTTCCGTGACATCCTCGCCCGTCATGGCCGCATGCCCCGTGTTCAGAGCGAAACGCAGGTTTCCGGCATTCACCTTCCCGATAAACTCGACGGTCTTCTTCGCGCTTCCATGCCATTTATGCGGGTGGTGTTGCAAGTGGAGCATGATGCCGTCTTTCCCGGCACGACCACACAGATCACGAACTCCGGACAGAAAACGATCATCCGCTCGTTTTTCATCACAGTGGTTTTCGGGCTTGCGGTGCAGACAGAACACCGCGTCTCGGCTGCCCAAGTGCGCCATCTTGGCCAACACATCGTCAATCGCCGCCACGCTCTTCTCATAACGCGGAAGAAATGTGTCAAGCAATGTTAAATCCGGGTAGAAATTCAGGCCATGACTGAAATCCACCACAATCCGCACCTGCTGACGATTGAGCCATTCGCGCTCCCGTTTGAGCTGTGCGGTATCGCGCGACTGGATGTATGTCCAATCCACTTTGACGCCGTCAAAATGCTGGAAGAAAGTCGGACGCTTCAGTATTTCCTCTTGAATGTCGTTCCGCGATAGCAAGGTCAGCATCCGGCCCCGCGGCCTGGCCGGGGGAGAAATTCTCGTCAGACACGTCACATCTTCTTCATACACCTTTACTTCAAAAATCCGGATATCGCCGCCGGCGATCGTGTTTTGATCGCTGGTCCCGCTATCGTTCTCCGCAAACCCTAACGGCCAATATCCTTCCCGGCCCTTTTCGGCTTGATCCAAGGTCAGCTCCGTCAGAGAAATAATTTTTCCGCACTGCGAGACGATCTTCAACGGCAGTGCCTTGAGGCTGTTATTATGCACGCCCAACGTATAGACCCCGGCCGCCTTGCGGCAGGTAATCAAGCTCAACCCTTCGCTAATCGAAAAGAGTTGCTGCCGTTCAAGCGCCCCGCCAATCGCTTGCTTGACATGTTCAAGCAAGACATGAGGACATACCAATGGGGTCTGCTCGGCATTCTTAATGGGCCCCCTGACCAGCGGCTCGCCATTCAACCCAAACGGACTCAGCAGTACCGTGTATCCCCCTTTGCCATGGGCGATACTGATCACCAACGGCTTTCCATCACAGGTGGCTTGGATTTCCGCGTTAGGCGGCAATTTGGCTGCATACAGCTCAAAAGCATGTTGTTCGTCAGTTTTCTTGTCATCTGACCACTTGACGATCCGATGGGCCGGGACCTTTACCGGCTTGGCATCCAGTTCCAATCCCGGCACAAGGCTCGCCGCATTTGTGCCGGTCATCACGACCTGGCCGCCGGCCTCCACATGGGATCGGAGCTTGTCGCGAAGTTCCAAGGTCATCTGCAAACCGCCCGCCAGGATAACCAGCCCATATTGTTGAAGCACCCACAGCGGCGCGTCGGAAAGCAGACAGTCGGTCATATCGCCATATGGCGTTGGCGAAAGAAAGCCCCGTTCATCGCGGTAGTAGCTGGCGTCTTCATATCCCGGATAGAGTAATGACAAAACCCCATGGGTAAGATAATCGCCTTCCGCATAAGGAATGCCGCCCCAGACCTGGTACACATTACCGGTATATAAATGCCGTGGATGCGCCCAACCGGCGAAAGAGTCAAGCAGAAGCGCTACGGGAGTTTGCATGACGCCCGGTTGACCGTGTTTCTCGACAAACTCAACCGCTTTAGCCTGGATGACTCCCACGGGAGAAAGCAGGCAAGTCTTCCGATCCGTTTGCATGGGCACCGGCTGGTTCTTGAGTCGTTTTTCCGTGTTGTCCCCCTGAATCCAGGATTGCTCAAAACCGATGGTCACGCAGTTATAGAGGTAATGACTATAAAGCAATCGCTTCAGGAGGTTGAGGCTGGTGCCGTGTTCCGGACCGAAATGATAGCCATCGCTTCCTTCGGATTCATAAGACTTGTATCCCCACCGGTTGAAAATCGAAGCATTGCCAAACCAATGAACGCCATACTGCTTGCCCGCGCCCCGGATAAAAGCGTAATAGATCTGACTATTGGGCAAGGCCTGCGCGGTTTCCGCCCCAAGCAGGACGTGGTTGCCCTCTTTGAGGAAGTAATGACCGAAACACAGCGACACCAATGCGCTCAAGTGGTTGCCAAGGTCATTCCCCATCCGCTGGAAATGGCGCTGAAAATTGAGATATTGCCGGAATCGGTCCGAAAAGCTCGGACACTGTTGGGGTGCGTACCCGCCCACATAGCGTCCGTCCTGTTCACCGTTGTCAATGCCGAGAAAATGATCGCCGAGTTCTTTCTCAAGATATGCCACCATGCCGGGGGGCGGCACGCAATGCGACCACATACCCTCGGTCCCCGAGCCGGGCACATGGCCCCAGAAATCAAAGAGAAAAAGTCCCCGGCGCTTGATTTCCGCCACGAGATCCTTGAAGTTCTCGGCATACAGCGTTGGAAAAACCGGCCAGATCACCCGGCCGAGTTTCAGTTCGTTCACATACAGGTCAAGATCCTTCTCCCAGTCCACCAGACGTCCATCCTTCTGGGTGAAACACCTTAGCGTCGTGAATTGGGTGGTGTTGTCAAAAGTCTTCCACGTTGGGACCTTCACCGTCCGCCGGGTGTAATCAGGGTAGATCGTAGGATCGAGTAGAAAACCATAGGGGGTGCGCATGCTTGTTCCTTTCTTTGAATTTACAGTCAACAATCGCTTCTCGCTCAATTTCACTTAATCACCACATGTTCCGGTCCGACGACATCGCCTTGACGGCACGCCCATTCCTCCAAGTCCCATCGCCAGGGAGCAACAAGGATCTCTTCTTTCATAATCCGCACCACAAGAAAATATCTGCCAAAGATTCTGTCAATAGGATGGTTGCGCACATGGCCGGTGGTCACGACCTTGATGCCGTGCCAAGTGTGCGCGCAACTTTCGCGGCTATTTTGTCCATGGTAATGGCCGGAGAATGTCAGAATCACATTTGATTTGGATATAACCGCATAAAGATCTTTGGCGTTAGGAAGTCTATCCGGATCATCATGGGCGAAGATGACCACCGGCGTTTTTTCTTTCAGCGCTGCGAGGTCTTTCGCCAGCCATTCGATCTGCTTCCCATTCAACGCCTCCACGTTTTCCGCCTGATCAAAGGTCTGACAAAGGGCCACGAAGTGCACTCCTTGATGATTGAACGAGTAGTAGAGATTCCCGTAGCGGTTGTTAAAATAATCAATCGCGTTTTGATATTGAATGTCATGGTTGCCCATCGCTTCATAACTCGGCAGATCCGTTTGGCGCAGGCTGTTTTGATAATAGGCAAAGTTGCGTTCACCGTCTGAACCGCCGTCGATAAAGTCGCCGCAGACGAGGATCAACGATGGAGTTTCCACACATCCGCCAATCCCCTTGGGGTAGGGCCAGCCGGCAAGCTTGTTCATCTGCCGGATGGCCTGCCAGCGCAGGTCTCTTTCCCCAAACTGCTGATTGTAACCGAAGTGCATGTCCGCCCAGACAAAGAATGTGAGCGCATTGTTCCCGGTGCTGGTGTCTTTTCCTTTTATTTTCATCGTCAGGCAACCTCCATTTTTGCACAGGTCGTCACGCCTAAACCATCGCCGATAATTCCTTTGCGTGCCGATGGATTTCAGCAACGGTTTCCTCGTCGGAGACGCCTTCCGGCTGACTGCTCTCATAGAGAAACGGTCCCCGGTAACCGGTCGCGAGAAGGGTCGCAACCCATTGTTTCCATGGAATTACCCCCACCCCCCGGCCCGGGATCCAGTGTCTTTCATTGACGCCGTCATTGTCGCTCAGATGCGTGGTAATGACACGCGCACCAACTTCACGGGTGAAGGCCATGGGATCCTGCCCATTCAGGTTGATGTGATTCACATCCAGGCAAAGGCCCAGGAAAGCATGGTTGAGGCGCTTGAACAAAACGGAAACTTCAGAAACATCGCTGATGAGATGGACCGTAGGTATCAAGGTTTCGATCGCGATTTGCACCGGCGCCGCAGGGTGATTTTTCGATTGCAATTCATCCGCGATCTTCAGGCACATCCGCAGGCTTTCCACGCAAAAATCAAGACGTTTTTCGCGTTCAGCGCGCGCGACAGGCTCACTACTGGGATGGAGCACGAGGCAGTGCGCGTTCAAGGTCATGAGCCGCTCCAGACACAGACGAATGCAGTCAATTGTGTTCCGTCTGACATCCGGGTCCGGATGTGAGATGTCCATATAACCCAGAGCGGGGACTGTTCCGCCATAGGGCAGATGGAATGAACATACGCGAATGTTGTTCCTGACAAGCAAGTCCTGAAGCTCCTTGAACTTCTGCGCATTCTCCAGAAGCGGGAAGTAGCCAAGATTCAGTTCCACCAGCGAGAAACCGTAGCGCGCAAAGAGATCGAAATGGACCTCCGGCTTGATGCCGTTTACAATATGTGTCGATACTCCGATTTCGTTCGTGGCCATGATAGATTAGCTCCTCTCAATCTGCCCCCAACTTTTTTGCCAGCTCAATGATCTCTTTAAAACCAGCTAAACTAACACTGTCCGGCACAGAATGGTCAGAGGAAAAAAAAACCCCCCCCCCCCCCCCCCGATTCTTTTAAGCTCGGCAATATTCTCTGCTTGTCATTTATTTCACAACACAATCTCCGCCGTATTTTCAAATCGCAAATCGCGACATGACCTCATATCCAATCTTGGGCAAATCTTTCTGCATCATTCCGGCGCAATGATCATGGACGGTCTTGTAACAGGGAATAAGATGTTTTATCGTGAGCAAAGATTTCAACATCAGACCGGGAGCCGAAGTTCGGCACTTCTTTGGCCAATCGACGGATCAGCCAACATCCGTTCGAAATCTTTGATAAAATGCGCATTCGGCGCGGGCTGATGAGCAATCTTTAACCGTTCGTCGGAAAGGTCACAGACGTAACAAAGTTCCCAGCGTGGACAGGCAGCAATATGCTGGATATGCGCCATTCCCATACTTCCCGCGCCAATGGCGCCGATCCGATACTGTTCTTTTGTGTGTCGAGTTGGCATTGCAGAAACCTCCTTGCGACATAATTCAAGCGATATTTTATACCTGAATATTGCGCGAAAATCGCGCAATATTCACTTTTCGTCAATGCTGACAAGGCATTGGCGAAAAGACGTCGCGTTGGGCGGATAACCCAATGGGTTATCCGCTCAACGCAAGTGGTT
>Ga0180014_1000228_pt1 | contig 16645 bp, 10 predicted proteins | sample KR13_S1_MetaG_FD_116507 | JGI IMG/M metagenome (GOLD analysis project Ga0180014, IMG submission 116507) | Groundwater microbial communities from the Olkiluoto Island deep subsurface site, Finland - KR13_S1_MetaG | ecosystem: Environmental > Aquatic > Deep subsurface > Groundwater | place... | reverse complement strand
GCTCCGGTAGAGAAATCCGTACTCTATGTCGCCGTTCCGGAGCAGCGCCGCCAAGGCCGCGACATCGTCGCATTTCCGGTCGGTTTTCTTAATCACGTTCGCCAGGAGTTTGCCGGACGAGTCCTTGAGTTTCAGCAGTAATAGCGTGCGGTATCCGCTCGGCGCCAGGTTTTCGTCCACGCGGCCGACGGTAATGGCCGGATCCAGGATCACGGCGGGCCAGTCTTTTTCGGCATCATCGGATCGCTTTGCACGGCGGCCGACACCAAGTACCATCCGGTCACAGCCGAAGGTAATCCGCCACGGGCACTGTTTCGGAACCAGCTCCGTAAACAACTGCGGGTCGGCCAGAATCAGAACGTCGCATTCACGTCCAAGTTCGGCAACTTTCCGACAGGCAACCTGGCTCCCGGAGCTTTCCGGCATCAGTGCGAGCCCCAAGTCCCTTTGGGCATCAGCCTTCACAGTCTTGATGACCGGATTGAAGTTGGCGGCGAGAAAGATACGCAGCGGGGACTCATCCGCATTCGCGTTGATGACGGACGAAAGGGCAAGCGTAAGAATCACGGCGATGGACATGATGAAGTGCATTTTTTTGTAACTGCTCAGCCATGAGGCCCGACGGCCGCACGGTCCATCGGCTGACGAACGGCGAAAAACTATATGGAGTGCGGGAGCCAAAGCTGGCTGACCTGAATAGTTACGTTTTTTCTCCTTGTTCCAGTTTCTGACGCGCGGCGATGGCGGCGCCCTGCGCTACAACGGTCTGCGGACTCGGCGGGATGAATACTTTCTTGTTCAGCGCTTCCTCGAGGGTTTTGGCCAGCGCGCGGTTGATGGCGCCGCCGCCGGTAAAACAGAAGACCTCCTTGGATCCGATTCTACGCACCATGGTTCCGATGCGTTGCGCTATGGCCTCGTGCGCGGCGGCGGCGATATCGGCTTTATCGATGCCGCGGGCCAGCAGTGAGACGACCTCGCTTTCCGCAAATACGGCGCAGGTGGAGTTCATCTGGATCATGGCGGTTGACTGCAACGCCACTTCTACGAAGGCGGGATAGGTGAGGCCCAGCTTGTGCGCGAGCATTTCCAGGAACCGGCCGGTGCCGGCGGCGCACTTGTCGTTCATGGCGAAGTCTTCGACGTCGCCATCGTCGTTGAGGCTGATGACTTTGGTATCCTGCCCACCCACGTCGATCACGGTGTAAATTTGTCCGGCGGGACAGGTCTGAGCCACGGCGCCCAACCCGCACGATTTGATTTCGGTGATGATCATGTCGCCGAAATTGGCCAATCGTCGGCCGTACCCCGTCATGGCGACAGCCGCCACGGCCTTACGCTGAATGCCGGCATTTATGAGCGTGTTCTGGAAAAGATCCCAAGCGGAATCCGCCGGCAGCGCGCCGTTCACGATCACCTCACGGGCCATGATGCCGTCGTCGTTCAACAGCACGACTTTGCTGGTGGTCGAGCCGATATCAACACCTGCGGTTATCATCCGGACCTCCGTTGCCATTCGTCATTTATACCGTTTCAAGAAACGCCTCAATCCGGACTCGCAGCTGTTCGGTATCTTCCAGGCTGTAGTCGGTGCGGATGTTGAGGAAGGCAACCTTGCGGGCCTTGAGCACCTTTTCGATGCGATACGTCTCCATGTCAAACAACTGGCAGAGCCGTAACGAATGGTTGACCACGCCATCCGCCGCCGATTCCTCGACTAAGCTGATAATCCGGTTCAGGCGGGTTGTCTGGGAGGTGAAACAGGGACAGATCGCGGCGAAGACGCTGCGATTGGTAAGCGCCCGCAGCAGCGGCTTGACGCCGGTCTCGTCGAGAACAACCGGATCGAAGCAGCTTTGCTCTCCGGTACAGAGGGTGTCGGCGACAATTTCCGCGCCGCATTCCTCGAGCACGTTAAGCACTTTGTAGTTGGGCCAGATCAGCGGCGCGCCGGTCAGCACCAACCGGGGCTTCAGTCCTTTCGTCGTGCCAGCCTGCTGCGCCGCCGTGTCGGCCCACGCCACCACTTTCTCCGCCTCGGTGATCCAGTGGCTGATGGCGACAGGTCGAAATTGGGAACCTTGCAGGACAAGCATCACATCGCGGAACGACATGACGCGCGGGGTCCGCATGCGGATCGCTTGAAGTTTGCGGACAATCGCCGAGCGGCGGCGTCCAAGCTTCACCGCCGCCAGCAGCGCGCCGGATTTCAGTTTCGTTTTCAGGTGGGTTTCAAGGAACCCGACCAGCCGGACCATTTCCTGTAAGGTGACATCGGCGTAGCGCCGATGATCCTGTTCCGGCGGCAGCGCGAGCATAAAGGCGGGCTTGATGTCGTCGAGGATCTGGCCGAGCTTCTTCTTGGCGTCGCAACTGGTAGGCAGAGCCACCACGTCGCAGGAGTTGGCCATTGAATCCTTGTTCATGAAAACACCGAACGATGCCTTGGCCAGCGGACAAATCTCGCCGGAGAGCATTTCTTCGCCCACCAGCGCCGCGCCGGCATTACCACAGTCGAGCCGGACGGCATCGGCGCCGAGCGCCCACGCCAGTTCCTGGGGGATCATGTTACACAGGTATCCAACCCGGGGCCGCTGCTTGGTCGAGAAATCGCGATTCCGCATCAGGTCTTCGAACCAGCCGATGTTCGGCGGTCGCTCGCGGAGCGCGGCCTGCAGGCGCACCTGGGCGTCTTCCGCAAAGCGTTGGCGTTTCAGGTTTCCAGGGTTGTCGCTGAATCCCGGTTGAAGCCGATACGGTTCGTTGATTAGTTCGTCCATTGTCATCCTGGTTTGAATTCGGATTCGCACACCGCGCAGTGCGCCAGCTCAACGGAGAGGCAGGCATCCTGCGGGCAGGCCGCCACACATTTCAAGCAGAGCACGCAGTCATAGGTGGTGACCTCGTGCTTCACCCGCTCTGCCTGCACGTGGTGAATATCCATCGGACAAACCTCGTTACAGGCGCCGCATCCGTTGCACTTCACCGGATTCTTTTTCAGCGCCACCATTGCGCCGCCGTTGAAGAGCCCGCCGAGCATGCCCATGGGACAGAACCTACACCAGAGCCGGCGGGACGTCAAAAAAGAAACGATGAACAACAGCAGCAGCGCCACGATCCCATAGCGGAAGAAACCGAACAGCCACTCGGCGCCCGGCAGCGGCGAGATACCCGCGAGGCCGCGCGAAGCTATCGGACACACCTGCTGGCCGGGACATATCTTGCAGAACGGATAAAGCGGAATCTTGCAACCCAGCATCATTCCGTTCGCATCGAGGTTCGGCCAGGCGCGGGCCAGGAGCAGGCCGAACGAGGAAAGCGAGATGCCCGATAACAGGTATGACAGCTTCACGGTTCGCGCTGGTTTCAAGTGCGGCAGCCTGATCGCGCGCCGAATCAGATCGAAGCCATCACCGAGCGTGGATAGCGGGCAAACCCAACCGCACCACCACCTGCCGGCCACGAAACACATTGCGAAGAGCGCCAGGCAGGCGGCCAGCACCTTCGCGGCCAGTGAAATCTCGCCGGTGTCTCCGGCCCGGATCTTCGCGAAGTCCATCTGCATGATCCGCTGTGCCAGTTCCATGTTGCAGCCCTGGAAATAGCCGCCATCGGCGCTGAATCGGCAGGGAGCGGCAGGCGCGTAACTGAGCCGGTTGTCGTCACGTAAGACAGGAACAGTTTCCGTGATGGTCATTATATCGGTCCGGGCATGGGGGCGTCGCTCCACGGCTTGCGTGTAATCGGTCCAGCTTTGGCGGAAGGCGAACCCGCCATAGAGGAGCAGTACAAGACAAGCGATGCGGACAGTCTTTCGCAACAAGTTGAGCGGCAGGAATTGGCCGGCGAGAACCAAGAGTCCCATGAAAGCGCCCGCCAGCGCCAGCGGACGCATGGGAAACCAGATGAATTGCCCGGATGGAACTTGCTTGTATTGGAATGTGATCTCCAGCCCGGCAAGCGCGATACCTGCGATCGAGAGCGCCAGAAGGCCTCGCCGCCAGATCCCGGCGCGCAGAAGAATGGCCGGAATCGCCAGCACGGCCAGGAATGCCATGAACGGATTCTCGATCCGCGCCAGCCATAATGCTGCCTTCGGATTGAGCTGCGCAGTGTCGAAGGCAATATGAAACACCAGCGCAAACCAGAGCGCAATTGCAGCCCGGCTTTTGCCGGAGTGGCCGCGCCCGGTCATGACGGCCATGATCAGCAATAGCGAGGGCAGAAACAGGGCCGACGCGAAGGGTCTCAGGAAGAATTCCAGCGCGTCAAAGAGAACATTCATTTCGCGGTTAGTCTCCTGGCCAGCAACGCTCCGCCAATCAGTATGATCGGGAGTAGGTACCAGTAGTAATACTTATCGGCGTAATCATCGACGATGACTTCTATCGTGGCAAATTTTGACGATCCGGCGTCGCCTTTGGGAGCTTCTTCGATGGCGAACACCTTATAGTGGCCCGCGCTTCCGGCGTGGATCACAAGGCGCTCGACCTGCGCATTGTTTGCATTTACGTTGCCACCCCACACCAACTTCAGACCGCCGCGCGCTGCCACATCCTCGGGTGCAAAAACGATCAGTTTCAGGGAGTTGATGGTTCCATCGTCAAATTCGGAATATACCGAAGCTTTCTCGATAATGGTTCGCAGCGCCTTTCCATCCACACCTTGGACCGCGAGATTGTTAGGCGACTTGACGGCAAACGCGGAGATATTGACAAGTCCGACGATCGCCACCCAGCCGGGGTTGGCGGCTAGCACCGCATCTTCGCCGGGTATGGCATCTTTCAGAAAGTCGTTGGGCGCCTGTTTAACAACGAGCACCGCTTCGCTGGTTGCGCTGAGGGCGGTGGTGAATGCCGCGAGCCAGACCAGCGAACAGAAGCCCATGATTTTCATGGCGGTCCGGGGATGTCTGGCTCCAGGAAGCATTGTTTAATCCAGCACGCCATTGGCGAACACCACCGGGTTGGCCGCCGATATTTTGTTTCCGCGCCAGTAGGTGACGATCTTATCTTGTGAGCGGGTTACATTGAAGTAGAACGACTTGGCGCCGGCGATTTTCAGCTTGCTGAGCGGGATGACAATTTCCATTTTGGCGCCGACGACCGCTACTTGCACCCCGGGGGCAGGCCCACCGTCAATCGTCACGTTTTTCCCCTGCAAATCTGCTTCTAAGACGACCGGAGTGCTGTCGTAGTTGGGTGCGACGAATATTTTTGCCTTGTCGCTGCCGCCTTCTTTCTGGAAGTCGACGGCGAAATACAGGTTTTTGTTGTCATGCAGGAATCGGAACCGCGTTTGAACGTCGGTGGCGCAGTTCTTGAGGGCCTTGTACTCGTATAGCGAGGAGCAAAGCAGGCTCTTTTCCCATTCCGCGGATTCGGTATTACCGTCAATCTTCAGTGGTGTGGTGACTTTCGGCACATTCTGTTGGGCCATGGCGTCTGCAAGGTCAACGGTCTTGTAAACCTTCGCTTTTTTATCTTTACCGCTTAACAGGTGCAATTCGATCTTGTACTTCCCTCTGGCGGTATTCGATTTTCGATCGAGTTTGACCTCGAAATATTCCTTCTTGCCGCCCTGGCTGACGGTTTTCAGCTTGGGGAATTCCCGCCATTCAGGCGAGGGCTTGACCTGCGCCGTAAACTCGGAACTTTTCACTTCGAGCCGAATGTCGTCAATACCGCGATCCATGGTGTTCAGGAGGTAGACCCGGAACTTGGCGGAGGTATTAATCCGCAGCTGGTCGTCACGGATATCCACCTTTACGGCAAGATTGTCTTTCGCCTGCATGAACACATCGTTGCACAGATGGGCAAACACCGGCAGGACGGATATGGTTCCCATCGCCACAACCAATGCAAGGCTTCGTTTGAGATTCATGGTTTGACTCCTGGGCTAGTTGAATTTTCGTTTCAAGCTGTTATTGCCGACAACGCTTTACGCGCCATGGAACCAAAACCAGTCATTTTTTTCGCATACTTTAACCTTGTTTTTGTCAAAAAGCAACATAACTATCCAGATAGCTGTGAGTTCCGGCGGCCACATGATCCATCGGCTGACGGATTGCAGGCGGGCTACCGCACTCCCAAGTTGGATGGCCCGAATGGTCATTTTTCGTTGCTCTCCACAGACTCCACCACCCTCTCCCGCTTCCTCGACAAGCCGGTGTGGGATGCGCTATGATGACGGTGGCTGATGGTTGATCGGGTCACCGTTCGCACACGCATGTACGCCTGGTGGAAATTTATCCTGATTGCGCTTGCGATTCTGCCGCCACGTTCCAAAATTGTGGTAATTAATTATCCGGAGGTGTTCTATGGAATTCCTGATGGTCCTGCTCATCACGCTGACGGTTATCGGGCTGATCCAGCTTTCCCTGATCAAGCGACGGGTTCAGACATTCGATATTGAAACCCTCAGCCTGCGGACGCGCCTGGAGGAACTGAAGCGGGAGATCGAAGCGCTCGTCCGGATGGCCAGGGGTGAGCGGGGCCCGGCGCCGGAGGCCAAGCCGGAACAACCTCGGCCCGCGCCGGCGCCGGCCGTATTCCCGCAACCGGTCACGGCTCAAGCCATGCCACCACCGCTCCCCGCCCAACCGTTTGCGACGCCGGCGGCCGCTGTAGTCGCACCTGAACCGGATGAACCTGCGGCGTCCATCCCAGCCACTCCGCCTTCAGCACTGGCGGCATCGGTGCGCGATATCCTGCGTAAAATCTGGTCGTGGATCCTGGTCGGTGAGGAGCATCGTCAGACCGGAATGACGATGGAATTTGCCGTCGCCACAACCTGGCTGATGCGCGCCGGCATCATCGCGGTGGTCGCCTTTGTCGGCTATTTCCTGATGTGGTCGATCGAGCATGAACTGATCGGCCCATTCGGCCGGGTTGCGCTCGCCATCTTCTTCGGTCTTGGCTTGTTGCTGAGCGGGCTGAAGATGATCAATCGTCGCTGGAACATCCTGGGCCAGGGTTTCATGGGCGGCGGCCTGGCAACCCTTTATTTCAGCATGTACGCGGCAGGCCCCCTTTACAAACTGTTTCCGGTGCCGGTCGTGTTTCTATTGATGATCGTGATCACCATAGCGGCGGGAATCCTGGCGGTCCATACCCGGTCAATGCTGGTGGCGATTTTCGGGATCATCGGCGGCTTCTGCACGCCCATCTTGCTGAGCACCGATCACCCCCAGCTTCCAGCCTTCTACGGCTATCTCCTCTTGTTGAATCTCGGCATCCTGGGCATCGCCCATTTCCGGCAATGGCGCCTGCTGAATTACCTGGGGTTCGTGTTCACCTACGTCCTGTTCTTTGCCTCGCTCAACCAGTACCAACGCGCCGATTTTCCCGTGGCAATCACGTTTCTATCTCTGTTCTTCGTGGTGCAGTCCCTGCTGATTATTCTTTACAACATCCGGCGCGCCGTCCGTTCCAGCCTGTTGGAAATCATTCACCTGGTCTTGAATGCCGCGGTGTTTTCATATGGCGCCTATGACCTGATCCGCGACGCCGTCGGCCGGCCCTATCCCGCCCTGATGACCCTGGCCCTGGCCGCATTTTACATTCTCCAGGTGTCCGGGTTTCTCCGGCGCCGACTGGAAGACCGGCCCCTGCTGATTTCGCTGATCGCGCTGGCGGGATTCTTTGCGTCGCTTACCCTGCCGCTCGTGATGGAAAAGGAATCGCTTACGATCTGCTGGTCCCTGCTGGCATTCATGTTCATCTGGCTTGGTATCCGGCTGAACAGCAATTTCCTGCGGCATCTGGGCTACCTAATGTATGGGATCGTGTTCTTCCGGCTCCTGTTCTTCGAAATGCCCCGCAACTACGATGTGCTGCCGACGCTCGCCACACCCTGGGCGGTGTATGGCAAGGCGCTGGGGAGCCGGCTCTGGACCTTCGGGGTAGCCATCGCATCCATGGCGGCGGCGTTTTTCCTGGAGCGCCGCCAGGCCGCCAGGAGTCGCGCCGGGTCCGCCCGGGAATCGGGCGGCATTATTTCCCCAGCCAACGACACGCCGGCTCTCATCCCTGCATCCGTGGCCGGCCCGGTGCTGTTCTGGGGCGCCGTAGTGACCGTTTTCATCTTCCTGCAATTGGAATGCTATGCCGGGCTGGCCTATTACACGCCGTTGCGGCCGGCTATATCCACCCTGCTCTGGTGCGGGCTGGCCGGTTATTTCCTGTTCCGCACCCTCTCGGGACGGAGCCCCGTCATGCTTGTGGGCTTATGCGTTCTACTGGCGGTGGCGGTGACCAAGACACTCGGACTGGACCTGGCCGCCTGGCAAGTCTGCGATCATTATTATTTTCGGGCCGTTTACACACCGGTGTCGGTCGTCATGCGCTGGCTGGATTTCGCTTCCCTGCTGGGACTGCTGTTTGCCGCCTGGATGTTGTTGGGGCGGCGGCCGGCGGCGCCCCAGGTCTTCGGTTACACCGGACTGGCCCTGCTGTTCCTCTTCCTCACGCTGGAAACCAACAGCCTCCTGTACTGGAAGCTTGCTAAATTCCAGACCGGCGGCATTTCGGTCCTCTGGGCGCTCTTCGCCGCCGCCTTCATCGCCGGCGGCATCTGGAAGCGGGTCCGGCCCCTGCGCTATATCGGGCTGATCCTGTTCGCCGTCATCGTGGCCAAGGTGTTTTTCGTGGACCTGGAGCATATGCCCGTGATCTACAAGGCGGTGGCATTCCTGGTCATCGGCGCGCTGTTGCTTCTGGGTTCGTTCGCGTACCTGTACGCCAGCCGGCAATTCCAACAAAAGGGGTAAGTTTGCCCGCCCCGCGGGCCTACTCCGACGACCGTCCTATGTCCGCCATAGCGGGCTACGCGAAGGCGGGAGTTAAGCCTTAGCTGGACGGGATGGATGTAATGGAGAAGAAACAGGAACGGCCTGAGGGCAGGCCGTCTCCAACGGAAGCGAGAAATGGAATTTGGAGCTGGGGTGCCCTCACCCCGGCTCTGTTTCAGGAGAAGCTTCGCCATGAATCGAGCCATCCCGATTATCTCCCTGCTCATCGCCGCCGGCAGTTTGCCGGCGGCGGACCTTCGTCCATTCCCGTTCTACCGGGAGCTCCAGCCGCCGGCCTCCGGCGCCGGCGATGTGGCAAGCGTTGTCCTGGACCGCCCCATCTACGCAGCCTCTGACGGCCCGCGGGTGGACCTGCGGATCATCGACCAGGACAACCGCGAAACACCGTTCCACGTCCGAACCCAGGCGCTGTCCAAATCGACGCTCCACGAGACGCCATTCCCGGCCGAGGTGCTGTCGTTCCGGGAACTGCCCGACAATCGCGTGGAAATCATCGCCCGCCGGAACGCCCGCCAGCCCGTTCCTGCCGGCCTCCGGATTCACACCTCGAAACGTAATTTCGAAAAGCAGGTGACGGTCTACGGGAGCGCGGACCGCGAGCAATGGACGCTCCTGGCCGAAGCGATTGCAATCTTCGACTATTCCCGGTTCATCGATGTTCGCAACGACCGGATCGCCTTCGAGCCGCGCGAATTCGTCTTCTACAAAATCGAAGTGGCCAATATCACGGAAACCAGGGATTCACCGCTGACGGAAATCATCCGGAAATACCGCGACAACGCCGAGACCGAGACGACGGAAATCAACGCGTTCCGCAAGGAGTCCTTCCGCCTGGATCGTCTTGAGTTCCTGGAACAGAAGGAAATCGCCCAATCCGGGGACACCGAAACGCGCGAGGAGGCGGTCCGGGAATGGATCGCCGTCCCCGACGCCCAGCGCCGCCAAACGGTCTTGACGTTCAGCGCGACCCACGAGCCGCTCACGGCGCTGACCCTGGAGACAAGGGAATCCAATTTCAGCCGGCCGGTCGTCGTGTCCGTCGCCGAAACGCCCAAGGGGCCCTGGACGGAGCTGGCCGCCGGCCGGATCAGCCGGATAGACGCCGGCGAGGTCCACCAGCAATCCCTGACGATTCCGTTGAACGGCGAGCGGCGCCACCGGCACTACCGGGTCATCATCGAGAACCAGGACAATCCGCCGCTCACGATCACGGGAATCCGGGCGCGGGAGAATCTGTACCAGGCCCTCTTCTTCCCGAAGCCGGGATGCCGCTACCGGTTGTATTACGGCGGAAGCGGCGGCCCCGCGTCGACCTACGACACGGAAACCGTGTTAAGCGCCATCCTGCCCGGCGCCACTTTGGCTTGGGCTATAGGCAATGAACAGAAGAATCCCGAGTTCAAGCCCGGCACCCGATCTTCGATCAACAGCAAAAACCTGCTGATCGCCGCGATCATTGTAATGGTCGGCGTCCTCGCCTGGGTCATGGTCCGGATCACGCGCAAAGTGGAATGCATGGGCCGCGACTGAAACTCACTGGACGGCCGCACAGTTCCGATTGCGAAGCGCATCGGGACAGCAAAAAACTATATGGAGTGCGGGAGCCAGCGCTCCCGCTTTGCTGTGCGCGTTGTGATCTTGGCACCCGAACTGGCGCGACCCCGATATTGAGGCAGAGGTCAGAAGGAGTTTTCTGCATGTCGGAAGATAGCGAATTGCTTCTAATTTTTATTCGCCCGCTAAATCGGCTTGGTATTTCCTGTCACTACTGTCCGGTTAAGAAACAGGCAACATGCATTTGAGGCCTGTCATATCTATATGAAATGGGCATTATGACTTTTTTCGATTTCAATTCCAAAGTGCGTTATTTTCAGCTTTTCTCCTCTGATAAGCAAGGAGGGGAAAAGAATGAACAAAGGACGAACGGTGTTTGCGCAACTGACCTATCGGGAGAGCTTGCGCGATATCGACACCTGCATGAGGACCTTGGGGCATCGCCTGTACCATGCCGGGATTCGGGAGCCAATGGCTCGAAGTACGTTGGCGGAGGCAAACGAGAAACGCCCGTAGCCGATCTTTGCCTGTCCTTGTTCCCCTGGGCGAAATTCCGACGACGCAAAGCGGCGGTCAAATTGCATACGTTGCTGAACCTTCATGGAAGCATTCCAACCCTTGTCATTATTACCTCCGGCAAGGTTCACGATGTCAACATCCTCGACGAATTGCCCATCGAAGCCGGGGCGTTCTACATCATGGATCGGGGATATCTGGACTTCAAGCGACTGTACCGTATCCATGGCCGCTCCAACCGGAAAACCCGCATACGATAGCACCGGTTCTTTCCCCACGGGTACATGCCTGGAAATGATCCGGGCTTATTTTTCGGTCATGACCCAGACGCCGTCCCAGGGCGCTGGCGGCTGGGCCATAAGAGCGCGGCATTTACGGGCGTAGGCGGCGGCCGGCGGGTCATTTTCCCGGAGCGATTCAAAACGGCGGAGCGCTTCTTCAAACTGGCCGGCGTAATATGCGGCCAGGCCTTGCGCAAACACCTCAAACTCTTTTTGCCGGGCAGTGAATTCTTCCGGGAGCATTGGCTCAAACACGCGGACCGCCGTTTTGCGGCCGACAACCGCCACGCGCGAGATTTCACGGACCGCAAACTCGCCTGGGCGAAGCGCTTCGGCGTAGCCTGGTTCCGCGGCCAGGGTGCTGCGCGTGGTTTCGGAAATAAGGGTATAGGTGCCAAATTGCTTGTTGATGCCTTCCAGGCGCGAGGCCAGGTTGGCGGCGTCGCCGAGGATGGTGTAATTGAACCGGTTGTGCGAGCCCATGTTGCCGACGACCACCGCGCCGGTATTCAGCCCGATGCGCATGAACAGGTCCTTGCCCGTGCGCTCGCGCAAGGCGGGGCGCATGGCGGCCAGTTTGGCCTGACAGCGCAGGCCGGCGCGCACGGCGCGCACGGCATGATCGTCCTGGGCCAGGGGCGCGTTCCAGAAGGCAATAATGGCATCGCCTTCATATTTATCCACCGTGCCGCCTTCCTCCTGGATAATATCGGTCATGGCGGTGAGATAGTCGTTCAGGAGCGCGGTGAGCTCCTGCGGGTTCAAGCCCTCTGAAATCGTGGTGAAGCCCTGAAGATCGGAGAAGAATATGGAGAGTGTCCGCTGTTCTCCGCCGAGGGTGAGGCGTTCGGGATGCCGGGTGAGCTGATCAATGACTTCTTCGCTCAGGTACTGCTTGAAGGCGCCGCGGATGAACCGCTTCTGCTTGCCCTCGGTGGCGTAGTTGACCAGGACGGCGCCGACGAGCGCGAAGACCACGGCGGTCTCCTGGACCAGGAACGGCAGCCAGAATCCTTTCTGATAGGCCATGACACACAAAATCGCCGGGATGGGCAGGGTCAGGGCAAAGACCAGAACATTTTCCCGCGCATTCCGGCCCAGGCGGGTCAGGAGGCCGGCCAGCAGTCCCATGATGAGGACGCACAGCAGGGTAAACTCGCGGGGCGCGTTGCGCATGAAGTCGTTGGAGAGCAGGTTATCCAGGGCGGTGGCAAAAATTTCCACGCCGGGATAGACCCTGCTGATCGGCGTCGGGCGCAAATCCAGCAGGCCGGGCGCATTGCATCCCAGGAACACGTAACAGTCCTTGAAGGCGGCCGGGTTGGTGATGGTGGGCGTCTCACCAGCTTGCAGGCGGAGTTCGGACTGGATCTCGGCGGCGGCCGTGAACCGCTGGTGGGTACCGGCCGGCCCGCGGAAATTCAGCAGGGCCCGGCCGCGGCGATCAATGGGAATGGAGTGAAGAATGGTTGATGTCCCGCTCGGAGCGGGATAAAGTTGATGGCTTGCCCCGCGTTGCGCGGGGTTGATGGCTAATGGGTACCCGATGTTAAGCGTGCCGGGCGCGATGGAAAGCGGTTCCCCCGGGGCGGCCACCAGATATGCGGCCAGGCCCAGGCAGGGAACGGCTTTACCGTCGAACACAGTGAACAATTCCAGCCGCCGGAAGATGGCATCGGGATCCGGCGTGGCATGCACGTTGCCGAGCAAATCCGCGTTGGTGGCGACTTCCGGAATAGGGAAGGTGGCGGTCGGCATGACCCGCCGTCCGCGCTTACCATCCGAGTCAGGCGCAACTGTCAAAATTAAATCAAATTTTGATTTTTCATCCGCCAGCCAGCGGTCCAATCCCCGAATTTCCGGGAACGGGAGGTTGGCCGGCCAGTTAGTGCTGGCGCCGTCCTTGCCCAGGAAGACCGTACCGACGAAGCCGGTGGTTTGGGCAATGGCCTCGCCGAACGTGCGATCATCCTCCACCCCCTCGCGCGAAGGTTCGGTATAGAGCATATCAAAGATGACCGCGCGTGCGCCCTGGCGCCGGCAGAAATCCAGGATAGGCTTGTAAAGCTCGCGCGGCCACGGCCAGCTGAGCGCCATTTCCTTCTTGGCCCAGTCGAGGCTGTATTGATCGATGAAGATCAGGCGGATCTTATCGGTGGCGGCGCCGGGTTTGGCCAGGCGCATCACGCGCCAATCCCACGTTTTGGCCTCAAACCTGGTTAGTGTGCCGCCGGCCCACAGCAGGAGGGCGATGGCCGAGGCCGCCAGACCGACGAGCAGACCCTGGAACAGTTTTTTCGGCATATCGGATTGATGGCGTAATCGTCGAAGTCAAAAATGGTGTTGGACTTATTTTGCAGGCAGGGCGAATCATCCCCGGTTTATAGAAACATGTTGCAAATTTTTTTGTGATGCCAGCACGAATTTCATTTCGTCAATCGGCGACAACTTGAGTTTCCGGCATACGTTTTCCGGCAATAACGTGTAGGAAACGCCGCTCTCCACCAGGCAATCAACATCGACCGCTTCTCACTGTGACTTTTGTAAGGCCCCATAATAACTACGCAAGGGGAATGTCGATTGTTGTTTTTATGCCTCCTGTATATCAGCAAAAAGGATCTTACACAAGATGAATTTTACGCCCGGCGCATCGTGCCATAGGCAGATCCGCCGCAGGGCCTGCCCTTGACAAGGCTCAAGGCTTCCGGGCAGGACTGGATCTCGTCAAAGAAAAGAAGCGTCTACCCGGGGACAATCGGAGTTGAAAAGAAGGCAGCCAGTTTCTCGCAGAGACGCATGGGGTTGAGGGAATCCCTGAAAAAAACGCGGATATCCGGCTCTTCCTCGAAGTTGACCTCGATAAAACTGGCAAATGTCTTGGCAATCTCGCGAATTGAGTATGTCTTGCCAACCTGCCGTGCCCCCCTTACGAGAAGGACTTTCCGGTCTGGATTCTGCTTCCATTCCAGCAACTGCCGTTCGATGTTCCTTTTCATAAAGCACTCCTGAGTAATGGCTGTTATTGCAAATACTCAAGGCTATAAGACGGTATATTGGTGAATAAATCAAGGCAATTCGACCGGACCGTGCGCCGCCATAGAACAGGTGACGCCGGAGTTCCGGCCGTTCGAGGTGGTCTTGCCAGGCAACATTCTGCTTTGGTGTGAGCGTGAGCATCCACCAATAGCCGGAATGCCGTTTATTCCGACACCGGCTGGTAGCCGGGGCCGCCGAAGCGGGCGCCGGACCATTCGTAATCATGGCCGGACAGCCGGCCATACCACGCCCCACCCTGCTCGCTATAGACGCCCGGGTCCGCGCGGCCATCACCATCGAAATCGCCCATAGCCGCCACATAGCCCAGTCCGCCCAGCTCGAAGATTGTTCCCAGGTAGTTGGCTGACGACAGCAGAACCAGCCATATCCCGTCGGCTTCCCGATAGACCACGGGATCCGCCAACCCGTCGCCGTCGAAGTCTGCCGCACCTGCCCGGAAACCAAGGCCGCCGAAGTAACCATCAACCGGCGCATAGTTCTCACCCGACAGCAGACCCGTCCAATGCCCATCCGACGCCCGATAGGCCATTTCGTCGGCCAGGCCATCCCCGTCATAATCCGCCATGACCGGCTCATAATCCGCTCCACCCACCCAGGCCTCCCCCAACGCATAGTCTGAGGCGGACTTCAAGCCCGCCCAATAGCCCCACGCGGGACCATAAACCGCCGGATCGGATTTACTGTCGCCATCGTAATCCGCGGACACCGGCCGGAACCCGGAACCGCCGAATTCGCCGCTAAGCACCAGACCGTCACTGCTCTTAAGAATCCACCAGGTCCCGCTGGTTTCCTCGTAGAGCCCGTAGTCCAGCAGTCCGTCCCCATCATAATCGCCCGCCGCCGTCCAGTACCGGCCGGCGCCCGTTTCCGGCTCGATCCCGGTGGTGCCGTAGCCCCGTGTGCCGGAGAGGATAGCCGCCCAAACCCCTTTGTCAGCCCGGCACAAAGCCACGTCCGACTTACCGTCGCCGTCGTAATCGTTCAGCGACCGGCCCGGCGAATTCACGCCGGAGGCTCTCACCAGCACCGTTCCAGGACCGGTGGTCGTGTTATTCGTCAGATTCGGATCGTTCAGCGTGTTCATATGCCGCACCGTGACCTTAACCTGTTGAACGCCGGAGAGATCCCCGCGCGCGATCAGACCGCGCTTCGCATAAGGAGTCAGGATTATCAATTCCTCCCCGCCCACGCTCAGTGTTAAGTTGCTCTGCGCCGATCCGATCCAGATGGAGGTCGCCGACCCAGGACCGGCTGCAGCGGGGCAACTGTAGCCGCGATCGCTGATCGCGGCTCCGGGGTCAGCGACCCCGGCTACAGCAGATACTATGTGGAAATCGAAGCCGATTGCCGCCGTATTCACGGCGTCAGGACCGTAGTTCAGCACCCGGCACGAGACCGTGCCGGCCGAAGATGCGTTGGTCATGTTCACCGGCAGGAACACCAGGTCGCTTGCGGCGATATCCGCTGTCCCGGTTGCCTGTTCCGGCGCCAGCGCGGCATAGCCCATGCCCACGTAACTCATCGGGCTGATCAAGGTCCCCGTTTTTGCCCGTACCCAGTAGTAGTAGGACAGGATGGGGGAAATGGCGTAGTCGTCGTAGATGTAGGTGGAGGATTGGATGAGTGGAATACTGGAATATTGGAATGATGGAATAATGGATGAATGGTCTTGCCCGGATTTTCCACCGCTCACTGCTGACCGCTTCCCCCTGACCTCTGACCTCTGATCCCCGCCTGCATCGCTATGCGAAGCATTGCGGGCAGGTCTGAGGCTCTGCCCTTTCAGCGTGATCACCGGAACATCCGCGATCCGCGCCGCCGCGGCCGGATCATTCGTCTGACTGCGCCAGATTTCATAATCGGTGGCACCGGTTACGCCCTGCCAGGTGATCCGTATAAAGTTGGTATAGGTTCCTTCCGTGGCCGTCACGCCACGGGGCGTCCCGATATTGGTGGAGATTTGCAGATACACGCTCGCAAAGAGCGTTGTGTTTCCGCCGGTCACGAATTGGGATTGATTGCTCGGCGCCACGTAGTCGTTCATTGGCCCCCAGGTAATAACATAGGCGCCCGTGACCGCGCTCACCGCCGCAAGATTGCCCGTGCCCGCAGTCTGGCCGGTGTAGCCCGCCGGTGCGGTCAATTGCCAGGAACCACCAGCAGGCGTTACGTTGACCGCCAGCCAGCCATCCTGCGCAGGCGGAACCGGCCCGGCCGTCACATCAAACGTATTGGTCACACTCGGCGCGGAATTCCAGTTCGTATCCCCCGCCTGGCTTGCCACGATACTGACCGTGCCGCTTCCAGTGAAGGTCAGGTTAGTCAGACCGGCAATAATCCCGGGACCGGAGAGAACAATAAAATTAGTTACCGGCAGACCAGACGATGCCTGGGCGAATAAACCAACCCTGTTAGTCATCTCCTG
>Ga0180014_1000227_pt1 | contig 16652 bp, 9 predicted proteins | sample KR13_S1_MetaG_FD_116507 | JGI IMG/M metagenome (GOLD analysis project Ga0180014, IMG submission 116507) | Groundwater microbial communities from the Olkiluoto Island deep subsurface site, Finland - KR13_S1_MetaG | ecosystem: Environmental > Aquatic > Deep subsurface > Groundwater | place... | reverse complement strand
TTTTCAGAAGAGTTGTGTTTTGAAAGGAAACAGGCTGGGAAATGGGTTGAATTTTGACAAGTTGGGCATGGCGTATGGCGCCTGAGTGGGCGCTAAAACTGTTACCTTGATTTGAACCAGGCCAGTTATTTGTTTAATCGCCTTCTCATTTTCAGCAAAAGGTTATTGATCATGATGGTTCTTTGTGACGGGATTTTACCCCGCTTGGCGTTCCAGCGCTGGATGATCGCGCTGGCAACGGCCTGTCTTCTGGCGCCGGCGCTCGGCCAGGAAGTCGAATTGGCCAACGATGATAAAAACAAGATGGATCCGTTCGAAGAACACAGCCTCGGCAAGGCCGACAAGGCGTTCAAGGCAAGACAATATCGCACGGCGGCGGCCGAATACGATTCCTTCCTCATCGAGTTTCCCCAATCGCGCGTCCGCGCGTATGCCCTGTTCCGCAAAGCCCGTTCCATCGATCTCGACAATAAGCGGTTCGACGCCATCAAAAAGTATAATGAGGTTTTAGATTACTTCCCCACCGCCATTCCTTACGCGGCGGGCGCGCTCTATTACATGGGCCAGGGCTACATGGACACCGGCGACCCCGAAAACGCGATCAAGGCCTGGGTGGAAATGGTCCAGGACAAGGACTACCGCAAGCATTTCCTGGCGGCTTCGGCCCTGAATAAGCTGGCTGAAAATTCCTGGAAGGAAAAGAACTATGAAAAGACCCTGGAGTTTTACGAACAGGTCGTCGCCGACTTCCGCACCGCCAATCCGCAGGCGGCCAAGACGGCCATGGAAAAGGTCATCGAGTACCGGATGAAAATCAGTCCGGACGAGTCCCGGCTCCGCGCCTTCTATATCAAGGCCATGGGCTTCAACGACCAACCACAGAAAATCGCCGGCGACCCGGTCGGCGCGCCGGCTTACTGGAGTTTCATAAGATCCCAGGTCCGGAAGTTCGGCGCACAGTTCAACGACACCCAAGCCAGCGCCCGCCGGCAATTTTACCGCTACTGGTCAGACGCCATGGAAGGCAAGTTTCCGGACAACGACGATTTTCAAATCGACTATATCGATTTCCGGTACGCCCAGGAAAACAATCTGGAAAAACGCGTCCAGCGTTTGGACACCCAGTTTGCGAAATACCAGAAACCGGGCAACGCCACGCGAATCATCAAGTGGCTCAACCTGTACCTGGGCAACAAGGCCAAGATCAACGAGTATTACGCCAAGCTGGACCTTTCAAAACTGGGTCAGGCCGACACCGAACAACTCGTGTTCGCCCTGCTGGCCCAGAAGGAATATGCCATGGCCCTTAACGCGTTCGATAAACTATTGTTCAAGGACATGACGGATGCCGCCCGGGAAGCCTTCGCCCGCCGGTTATGGGACTCCACCAAGGCCGGGTTTTCCATCACGGCCCTGGAACGGGTCGCGGACAGTTTCACGGATAAGGAATACGGCACGATGGTCCTGATCCGGTATTATTATTCGACCGGCAACCTGGCCGCCAGCCTTTCCCTGGCCGAGAAGCTGAAGACCAGTCCCAAGTTTGCCACCGAGGTGCTGACTATCATGGGCGATTTGTATCTGGGCGCCGGCCAGTATGAAAAGGCCATCCCCTGTTACCAACAAGCGAACAACCCGCCCTCCACTCTCTTCAAGACCGCCGACTGTTACTCCCGGATGGGCAAGGTGGACAGCGCGGTGGCCACCCTGCGCGAGGTGGAAAATTTCTTCGTGAAAGACGCCCCACGCGCGGCCATGACCATTGCCTCCCTGTACCAGAAGGCGGGGCTCAGCGATAAACACGTGGCCGCCCTGAGAGCCCTGATTAAAAAATACCCCGGCAGTTCGGAATCCAGCGCAGCCCATCAGGAGCTGGAAAAACTGGGGCTGAAGACCGGCGGGGGTGTGGATACGTAAAGGTTAACATTCAAATATTAAAAAACCTTGGAACCAAAGCGTGACATTATGAATCTAAAACCGATAATGACCGGGATCATGGCAGCGGTGTTGCTGGGAACCTGGGTGTCCGTCGAAGCGGCCCGCGTGGCCAAGACGCCGACCGACGCGGCGGATGACAAGTCGGAGGGCGATTTCGCGGCGGAACGCCTAGTGGAAAAGGCCCAGGAATTGATCCAAGCCCAGGAATACGATCGCGGCGTTAAAATGCTGGAGAGCGTGATCGACCAGTACCCGAAAAGCCGCGTCCGCTACAAGGCCTGCCTGGCCCTGGGCAATCATCTGGTCAACATTCAGAAATACAACGAGGCCATCCAGTATCTCCGCGGCCTGAACAACCTGAACAAACCGGGCACAGAGCTTTCGGGAGAAAATCGCGACTGGTACCTCGAAGCGCAGTATTTCATCGGCGTAGCCTATTTCAACATGCGCCAGTACGGCAATGCCTTCACGGCTCTGCGCGCCATTACCCGCGATTATCCCAACACGGTCTGGGCCAACCAGGCCTATTATTACATCGGCATGTGTCATTTTGCACAGAAAAACTGGAACAAGGTGATTGAAGCCCTGACAATGGTCGGCACGTTCATCGATCCCGACAGCTCCACCGTCGAATACACCGAGGCCGGCCGGCGCTTCTACGTAAAGGTCGCGGATGCCGATATCCCCGTGCTTTACCAGACCGGCAAAGATATCAAGCTCCAGGTCTTCACCAAAAATGGCGACCTGGAAACCGTTATGTGCGCAACCGTCGGGACCAAGGAAGGACTGGCCATGGGCTCCATTCCCACGGCAGCGGGCACAGCCGTCACCAACGACGGCATTCTCCAACTGATCGGCGGCGATATTATTAAGGTTAAGTATTATGACGACAACACGGAAGCGGGTGAAAAAGATATCTTAAGGGAAAAGTCAGTCAAGGTCGTCTCCACCGCCAAGATATCGTTCACGACCGGAACCTACGAGTCCCCGGCCGCCGCCGCCTATCTAGGCCAGCCGGTTTTTATCCTCATCAATGACCTGGACCGGGATACAACCGCCGAAGCCGACAAGATTACCGTCCGGGTCGTGTCCCGCTACAAGCCGGAACAGGATGAAAGCGTCAACCGGGCCGTCGACACCGCCAAACTGATCCTCAAGGGCGATGAACGCGAGTATGAAATCAGGGATGAGGCCACCATGACCCTGGCAGAACTGGGCCCGCCACCCGTGCACAGCGGCCGCTTCGGGGGCAATGTCATAATCCAACCCCTTGTGGAAGGCGCTCCGCCCAATAAAGCGGACACTGTGCTGACCTGCGGTATGGATGATGAAATCGTGGCCTTCTACACCGACGAACTGAACATCGACGGCGCTTCCCGGCGCGACGCAACCGCTACCATCCTGGTCGTAGGCGAGATTGACGGACGGCCCATGGTGACGCAGAACGTCGTCTTCGACCCTGTCGTCAAGGCCAAGAAACAGATCGTGGAAGCCACGGCCTATCTCCAGTTGACCCGCATCTTCAAAAGCATGGGACTGATGAAAAACGCCGTGGAAAAGGCCAATCAGGGCATGGATCGGGTGCAGGATATCATCCTCACCAAAGCCCCCATTCCCTCCCGTCTGAAGGAGGAAGCGTTCCAAATCAAGTGGGACCTCCAGATCGAGATAGAGGACTTTTCAGGCGCCGTGGCCACCTGCCAGCTATTCAGCCGGCTGTTCCCAACTTCCTCCTTCGCAGATGAAGCGCTGATGAAAATCGGCATGGTCAAGCTGGAGACCAAGGACATCCAGGGCGCGATCCGGGTCTTTTCTTCGATTCTCTCCCTGCCAAACTCGCAGGCCAAGGCAGAAGCCCGCTACCGGACCGCCGAGGCCCAGGAAATTTTGAAAAACAAATCGGCGGCCATGCAGATTTACAAGCAATGTGCCGAGCAGTTCCCGGACAGCGAATACGCCGGCAAGTCGCTCGGCAAGCTGGTGGATTATTATATCGAGTCCAAGGAATACACCCAGGCCGACTACCTCCTGGAACAGATTTTCCAGGATTACCCCGACGCCAGTTTCCTCGACAGCATGCTGTTAAAATGGGTCCTCGCGTCCTACCAGATGGGCAACTACGACAAGGCCCGCGAGAAATGCACCCAACTGCTGTTTGAGTACCCCGGCAACCAGTTCGCGGCCCAGGCCAAAACCATTCTCTCCAAACTGGAAAGGAAAACCCAAGAATGAAAACACGATATATCCAACTCCTGACGGCGGCGTGCCTGCTCGGCATGGCGTCCTTGGGCGCGACCGCCGAAGCCCCGCCGGATCCCAAGAAGAAGGCATTCGACGATCTCTGCCTCAAGGTTCAGCGCGGCAAGAGCGATGTGACCGAAGCCGACCTGACGCAGGTACTGACGTCCGCCCGGGAACTCGGCTATCCCTACCCGGCCGCCGCCGCAGTGAAAAGCTTCTCGGCCATGCATCCCGCCTTGAGCCCGCAACTGCAGGTCATGGCCGCTGAAAACTCCCTGCTGGCAGGTGATTTTCGCGCCGCTGTGACACGATATAAGTCTTATCTCACTTCGGCTCCGGCCGACAAAGCCTCCTCCGACCTGGCCGCCCGGATGCTGATCATTCTCATCGATTACCTCAACGCCGAAGGGGAAGCCTATGCGTTTATGAATGCCGAAGGGGCCCCGTTCCGGCAGAGCGAGAACGCCCGGAAATTCGATCTCTGGTTTCTCGACATGGCACTGCGCAAAGGCGATGTCCTTGCCGCCGCCAAGCGTCTGGCGCCGCTGTTCTCGGAAAAAATGCCGGTGGAGCAGGAAAAATTCTTTTATTGGGACTATCTTGACTGGGCAATGTCAAGTGTTCGGCATCCCACCGAAACACTATATCCCGCCGCTCCGATCCTGGCCCAGCTCCTGTCCCTGTTAAGGGCCGACAATCGCACTTTGGTCAAATACCGTTTCTACCTGGCCAACCTGGATTTCAAGGCCGCCAACGCCGGCAAAGCCAAGGAAGCGGCAGAAGCCGCCTTTGCCTCAGTCCTCACCGCCGCCAAGGCCTACTTTGACGCCAGTCCACGCGCCGAAACTCTTCAGGACATAGAGGAAGTGTTCTCCTCCGGTTTCAAAGACGCGGAATGGAAGTTCTGCCAGAAGGCCAAGCAGGAATTTTTCACCCAGGCCTTCGCCCGGGTGCCGGACGAGGACCGGGTTGCCCTGATCCGCTGGATGCCCGGCAATACCGCCTATCTGGCCGGCCCTGAACAGTGGGAATCTCTATGCCTGGCCTATCCGTCCGCTTTTGCCCGGGCCGGACTCTTCATCTATCCCCGCGCCAACCCGGAAGTGTTCCGCAAGCAGGCGCCATTCCTGGCGGATGTCGCCACACCCTACGCTGCAGTGGTCAAAGCGCTGGCCGCAGGGACAGACCTGGAAACCTGCGCACGGCATCTCCTGGAAAAGGAATCCTGGCATCTTCAGACCACCCAATTCTATACCTTGCTCGTCACGGAGCTGTGGCCGTCGTTCCGGAATTTTACCCGTCCCGAGGCCGACAAACTTCCTGCCGATTATTACTCCAAGTTCCTGGCAAAATTCGGCTCCGAAACGCTCATGAAAACGCCGGTTCCCCTGATGGACACCAACGCAGCCGCCGCCTTTGTCATGGCCGCGTGGGAATCCGGAGAGAAACCCAAACTGCCCGACGCGCTCCACCTGCTCGACGCTTTCCCCTACTCCGAAGCCGAACGTTCCGCCATTTTCGATCCGGCCTACAAGGCGTTCAAGGACTGGGCCGGCAAAGTCGGCACAGCCTCTGAATCCGTCGCCATGGCCAAGGTCAAAATCGAACGCGGCGAAAAGGCGGCGGCCAGAAAGAAAGCAGCGGCAGAAGCCAAAAAAGCGGCGGAAGCCAAGGTCGCGGCCGGCAACACCCAGGCGCAAGCGGAACTCAAGGCAGCCAACGATGCCTGGACCGCCGCCGATTCCGAATCAGCCCAGGCAGCCGGCGCGGCCGCCGATGCCGCCGAGGTGCTGAAAAAATTCGGCAATGGTCCCAATATCGGCGCCAATCAGATTTCGGCCATGGAAACCGCCTTCAAGGCCGTCCTCGACCCCAAGGTCTTCAATCCCGATAAAGCCGCATCGCCCCTTTGCAAGAACCTGGCATTGATCCTGGCTGCCGTACAGGATAAAAAACAGGAGGATTACGAAAAAATCGCCCGCCAGATTTACGGTGATTTCAAGGATTATTCCGCCAAGAAAACGCCGCTGGGCGCCGCGGTATTATCCTTACTCCTTGACAACCGCCCATCCGCATTCGACACGCTGGACTTCCAAGTCGAGGTGTTGACCGATCAATTGGCCCGCTGGGGAACCGGCCCTACAAACCAGTCCGTCTCTCTGGTCTATGCGACGATCGTTGCGGGCCGACCGGGCTGGCCTTCACGCGCGCCGACTGCCGATCAGCCGAATATCCTGAAAGTCAATGAAGCTCTCGAAAAAGCCCTGCTGGCTCAGATCGACAAGGGCCAGTTTTCGCCCACCCTGTTCCAATGGTTCCGGGAAACACGGCGAGGTAACGGCTGGCAGAACGATGATGCCGGACTCATGGTCATGGGCAAGCTCATCCAGCAGAAACTACTGCTTAACAGCGCTTATCGGTTGAACGGCGACACGGCCGCCACCACCCTGATGTGGCTGATTCGCAATGAATTTCCCAAGCTGAAGGACCAGTATCCCAGCGAGTCTTTTTTCGACGACCTGTACGTCGAGGAATGCGCGCGGAACAACAAGCTGGATTTCGCCTACTGGAACTATGGCGCCGACAGCAAGGGCAAGATCGTCAACCTCGCCACTCGCCTTTTGCAGTCGTACTCGACCTTGCCTTTTTCCTATCGTGCCTTCGGGCCGACCAACGATCTCTGGAAATGGCACAGCCAGTGCCTGCAGAAGAATGCCGCCTGGCGCAAGGAACACGGGGTCAACGAGGACGAACGCGGCAAACTGATCGCCATGCTGGCCGCGGCGTATGGGGCCAACCGCTTTGATGAATTCGCCCGGGGCGATTATTACTTCGCCGCCAATGCCACCGCCGATACGCCGGAAAGTCGGGCCACGTTCTTTCAGAAACTGACCGCGTTTATCGCCCAAACACGGACCACGCCGGAACGTGTGCCGCCCCCCAGCCTGGAGGTCCTGGCAAAACTGAAGGACTTTACCCCGAACGAAATAAATGCCTTCCTGGCATTCTTCCCGGCGACAACCCCGGCGCGCTGGACCACGGGCCGTTCCTATGAACTGCTGCTGCCGGCGATCCATAACAGCCTGCTGGCCCAGAAACGCTACCCCGACCTGCTGAGCGTAATCCCCTTCTTCTGGAAAATGGCCAAGGATATGAACAGCAATGCCATGTCCAAGCAGATAGCCGACTATGCGACCGCCCTGCTGGAGAAACAACTGCCCGATCTTGCCGGCGTATACAGCGGCGCAGGCCTGGATATCCTTGGGACCTCGATCCCCGACGACATCCGCATCACATTGATGGGTACGCGTCTGAAAGCCCTGGTGAGCATCGGCGGGGCCATTCCGGTTGACCGCACCGACCCACGATACCCGATTTTCGCGGCGCAGACCGCCTATTTGTCCGGTAACCTCCAAAATGCCTGGGAACTTTACCTATCCGTTCCGGATAAAGTCCTGGGTATGTTCAAGGAACTCGATCCGAATTTCTGCCTCTGGCTCATCAATCAGAACACGGAAATCCGGGATTTCAAGCGGTCCGAGGATTTGTCGCGTTCCATGATGCAATGGCTTGATTCCCTGCCCGAGGGTTTTGACCGCGAGATCCAGGCCCGGCTGATGATCGCCTACGGCGATATCGCGTTTGCCCGCCAGGAATTTCCCAAAGCCCGCGCCATGTATGAGCGAATCGTGGCCACCAAGACATTCGATGGAACCAAGGCCCGGAACGCAGCCGAACTCCGGATCGCCGAGGTGGACCGCCTGACTAAGAATTATGACAGCGCCATCGTCCGCCTGGAAAAACTGTCGCGGAGGATGGACCGTTATCTCCAGACCGAAAGCGCCTACCAGCTCGCGCTGATCAAATTTGACCAGGAGGATTACCTGGAAGCCTACCGGTGTCTGGAGACGGTTTTTGCCCTGGAGCCCAATCACGTCGAAGGGCGGATATTTCAAGGACGCATCAACCTCGAACTCAGAAAATACATGTCCGCCACGGACATCAACGTGGGACTGCTTTCCAGCCAGAAGATCATCGTGCCCGGCAATCCCATCAAAATCCGGCTGGATGACCGCAACCTGGCCGTGGTCGGCAAAAATGCCCAGATTGAAATCCGGGTTTGGTCGGATTCCGGCGACGAAGAATTTCTGAACTTGATTCTCTCCGGCGATTCCAAGACCCGGTTCGAAGGCCAGTTGCCGACGTCCCTTGAACCGACCGCGAAAGGCGACCACATCCTCCAGGTGCTCGGTAATGAAAAAATTCATTATGACTACTCGGAGAAATTCCGTAATGTCAACCGCATCGCATCCTCGGAACCGATGTCCATGACCGTCGTTTCCGATGCCGTGCTGACCGTTGCCGCCGGCAACATCCCCAGTGCTGCGCAGGAGCAGGCGGAATCCCTTCAGTTACTGATGGACCAAGCCCGCATCGGCGACCTGCTGGGCACCGGCCAATCCAACGCCATGGTGCGGCCGGGTAATCCCATTTATATTCGGGTCACGGACCTGGACAAATCCACGACACCGCAGAAAGATACTGTAGCAGTTAAAGTGACGGCATTCAGCGGCGACAGCATCCCGGACTTTCCGCTCCAGGAAACAGCGACTCATTCCGGCGTTTTCGCAGGCGTGGTACCCACCGCCGCGGCCGGCGCTCAGGCCTACGCCTCGGACTCCAGCGAAGGCCGGTTCCCCTTTTACGCCATCTCGGCGGAAACATATCCGGCTTGGGTGGCCCTGCCGAACAATCTTCGTCCCAAGACTTTCAGCGTGGACCTGAATGACAACGTGCTCCCCGGCACCATGAACATCGCGGCCGACACCCCCGGCCGGAAATTGAAACAATTCTTTGTCCAGCTTTCCATCAACGGGAAAGACTTCTCGACGGTCGGCAGTTGGCCGGCGCCCTTCAAACCCTGGGACGGTTCCCCGGGATTGGAATTCGTCGCATTCACCGAAAAAATCCCGCCGCAGAACCTGGCCGGCATCCGGCAATACATCGAGGCCGACAGTATCGGCCGGAACATTCAACGGGCAACACTCCCGCTCTCCAGCCTCCTCTCCAAGACCGGCGGCACCTTGATCGAATTCGCGCCGGACAAGGTGACGCTCCCCGCCGGCAACGTGGCGGGTCATCTCCGGGCGGCGTTCACCCTACCCTCCCGTCAGACGCGCACATTCAAGCTGACCACGACCAAGCCGGCGACAGCGCGTTGCTTCTTCGCCATTGATGGTCAGGAAGCGGACCCGAGTGCCGACAAAATGGCGATCCAGCGCTCATTTAAGAAGGGAACGCATTTCATCGATGTTTATTTTTACGCGCCCCAGCAGATCAAGTGGACGATAGAGTTGTTGTGCGATTCGGATGCGCCGCCCTATATGATTTCCTGTCCCCGCAGCCTGTTCGAACTCGCCGCCAATCCGGACATCGCCGCCGTTCTGCCCCAGACTGCCGCGACGGTCAGTAACAACACGGAACAGACCTCGTTTGATATCCGGTTTGCCCCGGAGACGCGGGCACGGGTCATCCGTCTGATCCTCGCCGATTTTGAAACCGACGCGCCCGCCATCCGAAAATTTTCCCTGACTTCCGCCGATGGCAAACCGATCCTGCCGACTAAGTCCGACTTCGTGGCCGCCAGCAAGAACCAGATCCTGGAAATCGTCGCCGGCGACAAAATCAGCATTGCCTACGAGGACGATAATGTTGTCACCAAGGGGAAGGAAATCCAGGAACAGTTCATGAGCGCCAATTTCCATAACGGCACGATCAGCGCCTGCACCTACATCGATGTCGGGGATGAAAAACAGTACATGCCCGTGTATCGTTTCGCTCCCGGCGAGAAATTCGACGTGATGATCGATGACCCTGATTGCGACGTATCCGACAAGCAGGACGTAGTGAAATTTACGGCAAAGACGCCGCAGGCCAAGGCCGTCGAGCTCCAGGCGCTCGAAACCGAGGAACATTCCGGCAAGTTCATCGGTAGTGTCTTTATCGTCAAGGGACAAGCCACGCGAACGAACGAACTTGTGGTGGCGCCCGAGGAGAACATCATTGTGGCTTTTGACGACAAGGAAAACACCGATCCGGGCATCCCCTGGATCCGCCAGCAGGTTGTTCAGCAGATTTCCTCTGAACCGCCCCAGCTCCGGGTCTACGAAATCTCATCCATTCCACTGGACGAGAAAAAGATCGAGGCCTTGCGCACCAAGGCGGCGGGAATGCTCGCCGGCAGCCTGAACCGGGAGGAAAGCTACACGCCATCCCGCGACCTGATCGCCACCCGGCCGGTGAAGGCCGACACGACCCGTCCGGCCACCATCATCAGCGAAGGTCCGCTCCTGGTGGAATTGCTCTATCCCGCCCTGTCGCTTTCGTCCATCAGCACGGCCGAAATCTACATCCAAACCAAGTCGGCCCGGCAAGCGGCCGGGGCGCCGGAAACAGGGTTCGATCCCGCCGTACCGGGAACGATCAAACTCTCCGCCTTTCCGCGCGAATTCCCCGGTATCAATCCACCGCCAGGATATGCCACGGTGCTCCTGCGCGGCGATCCTTACGCGGCATCGCCGGTCGTTGACGGACGGTTCTCTTACGTGGTCCTGAAAACATTTGGCGGAGGCAGTGCGCTCGCCACCAACGAGCCGTTGGATATGTCGTCGACAGCGCCCAAGGCGGTGGTCTTACAGAACAACGATAAGATTTTCGTGGGTTTTCCCTATGCGGACGCCGCCGGCGCCACCAATTGGCTGGTCCAACCGGTGGTCATGACGAACGACGTCTTCATCGATGTCATGGATCGCATCTACCGGCAAACCATGAGCAGCATCCATGTGGGCGAAAATCTTTACCTCCGCATCAATGATCGCTCGCGGGACGTTTCCGCTGCCAGCGACACCCTCCCCGTGACGATTACAACGGCCTCCGGGTTTTCCACCAACTTGACGCTATCGGAAACGTTCGAGCATACCGGCTGTTTCAAAGGGATGATCAAGCCAACGTATTTTGAAGACAAATCGGCGGCGGGAGAAGCCGGAGCGATTCCAGTGAAATATGGCGACTGCATTTCCGTCACCTACACCCGGGGCAACACGAATCAGCCGTCGATAACGCGCTCGGTGCTCGTTGCCAAAGGCGCCGACGGAACGGTGGTCCCGTTCACGAAGCAATTCAAAGATCCCGACATGGCCATAAAAACCCAGTTCACGACCGCGGAGGCATTCTTCGAACTCGCCAAGAAGCATCGCACCCTGGAACAGACCAGTCTCGCCCGGCGCGAAATCGCCCAGGGGCGGAAACTGCTGGAGGAGGCAATCCGGGATTATCCCAACATGCAGGTCCGGGCCCAGGCGGACTATCTGCTCGCGGACCTGACGCTGGAATTCGCCAACGACGCCGCCGATGAAAATATCCGACGGGAGAAATACATGGAGGCCATTAACCAGTTCTCCGAGGTCGTCATGGTGTATCCCGAGAGCATCTACGCCCCCAAAGCGCAGTATAAAAAGGCGTTGACGTTCGAAAAAATGGGGGATATCGACCGCGCCTGCGAGGAATACGTCAAGCTGTCGTACCTCTATCCCGACAATGAGCTGGTCGCGGAAACGATCGCCCGGCTGGGAAACTACTTTTCCTCCAAGGGCAAGGATTTCCTCGACAAGGCCAAGGAAGCCAAGTCGCCCGAGGATAAGCAGAAACAGAACGACAATGCCCGCACCATGTTTAAAACAGCCGCCGAAGTGTTCAGCCGGTTGGCGCCGCGGTTCCCCACCCACGAGCTGGCCGGAAAAACGCTGGTACTCAGCGGCCAGTGCTATATGCGCGCCGGCGAGTTGGGCAAGAGCTTGAAACAACCGTATCCGGACGAGCTCCATAAAGCCGCCCAGGTGTTCGACGCCGCCATTAAACAGATCACGGGCGACAACGATCTGATCGCCGAAGCCATGTATTGGCGCGGCGATACCTTCATGAAGCTGAGTAATTATCCGAATGCCTACAGGCAGTTCAAGAAACTGACGTGGGATTATCCGGCATCCAAATGGGCCAAGTTCGCCCGAGGCCGATTGACGGAACAAGCGATGGACAGCATTGTCCAGGCGGAAGCAGTCGCTCAATAACCGCCCCGACCGGGGCGGGGTGGGGTGTTTCTTTAGCAGAGGATGACAATTATGATCAATCACCGTCTCGCGATTGCCCACGAAGAAGAACAGGCAGCGAAAATAGAGCGCCTGCGACAAACAACGGCACTCCTCCAGGACCGGATCGCTCTGCTGGAACGAGACAACGGCGAGCTAACCGGCATGCTCAAGGAACGCGGCGTAGCCATTTGCTCCCGCTCGGCAACAGCCTTGGAACTGCCGCCACCCCTTACGGCACCCACGGAACGCATCGCTGAGATCCGCGCGCTGATGACGCCTGCCGCCCAGCGTTTGCTGGCCGATATCTGCGGCGCCGCCCCGGTTCTGATACTGCTGAAAACGGGTTCCACCACGGACACCGGCAATTGGCTTCACAAAGGGCGCGTCTGGGCGGCCGCTACGGCCGAAGACCTCGTTCTGCTGGCCGGCGGGAGCAAACCGTTCTTTCAGAAAGCGCCTTTCACCCATCTGGATGAAAGCCTTTACAATCATGTCACCGGCGAGTTGGTCCTTGCACCCAACCGGGGATGGAGGCTCGCTCGTGTCGCCATGCCGCCGCTGGACGGTTACCAGCTGCTGGCGCAAATATACAATCACCAGACCCAAGGAGAAAAACCATGATAGAAACCATTATTTCGGGCGGACCCATGATGATATTCCTGTTGGCTTGCAGCGTTGCCGCCTTGGCGGTGATCCTGGACCGGATCAAAGCTTATGTCGACAACGGCAAAGTGGACAACCGGGCGCTCCGGGCCGATGTGCTTAAGCTTCTGGGGGAAAATCGGCTCCAGGACGCCATGACCCTTTGCGCCAGCACGCCCAGTCCCACATCGGCGGTCCTGCTGACCGGTCTTCAATCCTATCAAAAACTGCTCTCCGTCAAGGCCACTCCGGAAGCGATTCGCACGATCATCAGCAAAGCGATGGAGGATTATTACCCGCATGCCCTGCACGCCGTGGAAAAGCGTCTTAATATCCTCTCCACGGTGGGCAATGCCGCGCCGTTGTTCGGCATGACCGGGACGGTAACCGGCATGATCAAATCATTCAGCGCGCTGGCCACATCAGGAATGGACGCCAAGATCGTGGGCGCCGGCATTGCTGAAGCCCTGATTACGACGGCCGCCGGTCTGCTTATCGCGCTGGGCGCCGTGATTCCCTATAACCTGTTTATGGTGCGCGTTGAAAATATCGGACTTGAAATGGAGGAGGCTGCGGCCGAAATGGTGGACTTCATCACCATGCAGGCGGAACGTCAAATATCGAGATAATTCATGTTGAAATCGTTTAAAAAACGCCAGTTGAGCGACAGCGACATTCCGGTGGCCTCGTTTTCGGACCTGGCGTTCCTGCTGATTATATTTTTCATTCTGACCACGACCCTTCAGAAGGCCACGGGATTCCTGACCGATATCCCTTCCGGCATGAAAAGCCAGGTTCCCCAGCAGGAAAAAACCACAACCATCGCTCTGCATGAGGATCAAATCTCATTGAACGATGAAACCATCAACCTGGCAGAATTACGGCGACGGCTCCGGAGCATGAATTTGAAATCGAAACTCGGCGACGCCAAGATCGTGCTCCTGACGGCCACCGGAAAGGTGAAATATCAGACTTATTATGAAACCATGGCTACGATCACGGCATCCGGCGGCGTGATCGCCATCATCCGCGAGGAAGGGGGCAAGGAACCGTGAGGCGCCGGATTTCCAGAAATTCACCCAATATTCCGACGGCCAGCATGGGCGATATCGCGTTCCTGCTCATCATTTTCTTCATGGTCTGCAGCAATTTCGCCAAAGAAGCCCATATTCACCTGAAGCCGCCCAAAGCGGCGGACTTGGGCGAGATCAAGGAGACTCCGGTTTCCGTGACCATCAGTCAGGAAGGCGCCCTTTATCTCCAGGGCCGCCAAGTCCCTGACGCCGCGGCAATCGAATGGGGTATTGCCGGCCTGCTTAAGGATAAAGCCGGCGAAAAAGAACGGACCGTACTTTTTAAATGTGATGCCGCCGTGAGCCGTGAAGTTTTTGAGCCGGTGCTTGACGCCATCGCCCGCGGCGGCGGGTTGATTGCGGCGATCGGCGATAAAACAGTTGAATCTATCGAACCCCCCGGAACAGGAGTGCGCTATGACTGAAAACAACGATCAGACAATATTGCCGTATTCGACCGACAACCTACTGGTGAATTTTACAAAATCCCGGTTCGGCCTGTACTTGCTCGTTGCCGTCGTAATCCACGTGATCTTCATCGCCATCACATCCATCAGCTATATCAATGATCGCTGGATTGATCCCGAGGGCTCCGCCCGGCGCAAAGCCGAGCTGGAAGCGGCCCAGTCCAATCAAATGGCGGCCGCGGCCGCCGTGCCACCGGTGAACATCGTAAGTGGTTCAAATATGTCATCAAACGTTTCCACCGCTGCGGTGGGAACCGGCTCCGTGGCGGATGCCGCCGGTAGTAATGCGAATGCGCCGGCGAATCGTACCAATACGGCCATCATGAGGCAGATTACCGACACAGCCAAACCCTCGGAAATTCCCAAGGAACCCGATAATTTGGGTATCTCCATCAAGGATACCAATCCCCAATAAATCATGCGATCCACGCTCAAGAAATACTGGGCCATTCACGGGATTCCCCTGCTGTTAAGCGTGCCCCTGGGCCTGCTGGCTGTAGGGGCCACGCATTATGCGAGCTGGCTTCCCGGCTTTTATGACGGGTTCCTGAACCGGCAAAGGCCTGAATTTATCTACACGTTTACGACGGAAGGGATCCCGGCGCTGATCATAACCCTGTCGGTGGCGGGCGGCATGGCGGCTCTGTTCTGGATGACCGGTTTCATCCTCGGGTTCTTCAGAAAATCCTGGGCCCTGTTCTGGCTCCGGACCGGATATGTCGCGAGTTATCTTCTGGCTCTGTTGTACATCTTCGGCGTTTTCAGAGTGACCGGCCTAATTTTTGAGAAGGGGTTGAAGCTCGTCGGCGGCATAACTCCCAATGCGCTTCAGGTGTTTTACTGGCGCTATGATCTGATATGGCCCGTCATCCTGCTGTCCGGCGTCATCGCGGTCCTGCATGTAATTTCCTGGCGACGGCGAACGCTGGACATTTACACCGGTTATCATGAGGAGAAGACGGCCGCCGGTGACCGGATTATCGAGAATCTCCGCACCCACGGGAAGGATCCCCGCTTCCGGAAAAGCATTATCAGCTCCGTTCTCCTGCACCTCTCGGTGATTATCATCATCCCCTGGCTGGCCCAGTTTGGCGGTTGTATCGAGAAATACGCGATTCCGGAAGGCGACGGCAATCCCGTGATCGGTTATGTCAAGCTGGTCAAGCCCAAGAAAAAACCGCAGAAACGGCTGGTATTGAATCCCAAGTCGGCCATCTCTTTCCATATCCCCACGGTCGATGAATCGGAACTGGAAAAAGAAGTGGAGGAAACTACCCGGCTGACGTATGAAACCGACGCCGCATCGGTTCACCGGCCCGGCGTCACCGGCAAGCGCGGCGGTTGGCCGGGCGGCATGAAAAACGCTGTGGTCCGCTTCATTCGGCTGGAATACGACGGCGATAACTGGAACGACGGCATGGATAACATCAGCCGGGCTGACATGAACTTCCTGGACGAATTCAAAAAGGTGACCGGATTCAAGGTTGCCTCCCATGGCGAAAGCCATGCCATCCGCCTTCTGGACGACTATCCCAATGGTTTCGCTCCGCCCTTCGTTTATATGACCGGCTCCGGCCGAATCAACGTGGCGCCCAGGGACATTGAAATCCTCCGGAAATACCTTATGGACGGTGGCATGCTGTTCGCGGATTGCGGTAGTGAGCAGTGGGACCGGAGCTTCCGAACCTTCGTGCAGGCGCTGTTCCCGGGCGAACCGCTTCTGGTGATTCCCGACGACGACCCTATTTACCAGATGCCATTCGCGTTTGAAAACGGAGCGCCGCCGTTCTGGCATCATGGCGGCGCGCAGGCGCTGGGCATCAAGCGCGGCCGGCGCTGGGCGGTCTATTATCATCCCGGCGACATGAACGATGCCTGGAAAATCGGCCATTCCGGCATGAGCCCGGAACTGACCCGGCGGGCATACCAGCTCGGCGTTAACATCATGTTCCACGCATTCACGCATTACCTGGAAGCAACGCGCAAATATAGAAAATGATCGCGCATTTATATCTCTATTTCGGCATCGTCGGCATCGCCTCGATCATCGCGTGGCTGGGCGCGCTCGCGCTCGCGCTTAACTTCGCGTTCCACGAGCGGCGAACGTTTTTCTTTACCCGCGCCGTGGTCCTGGCGCTGATCGG
>Ga0180014_1000225_pt1 | contig 16715 bp, 16 predicted proteins | sample KR13_S1_MetaG_FD_116507 | JGI IMG/M metagenome (GOLD analysis project Ga0180014, IMG submission 116507) | Groundwater microbial communities from the Olkiluoto Island deep subsurface site, Finland - KR13_S1_MetaG | ecosystem: Environmental > Aquatic > Deep subsurface > Groundwater | place... | reverse complement strand
TTCATCGCCGCTGCGGCGGATATTGGCAGTCGTTTTCATTTCGCGTCATTTAGCGCCTGTCCCGCCGAAGCTTCCACTTTTGCCAACCCAGGCTCCGCCGAGGCGAGGGCTATGGCGGACAAGTCGGTGCGAAGGGGGATATTTGGCGGGCTAACGATCCTTCCTTCTTTGCCTTTCGTGGTGGTAGTGTCCAGAATCTTTCGCACATTTCTTTGGCCTCGTTAAAATCGCGTTGTCATTTGCGTTGATGGGAGTTAGAATCTTCCCGCAGATATGGATTTTCAAGAAGGTTGGCGGGGATGAATATCGCGTTGCGAGTTGATGTGGATACGTTCCGCGGGACGCGGCATGGCGTGCCTGCTCTGTGCAGGATTCTGTCCGAGTTTTCCATTCAGGCCACCTTTTTCTTTTCCGTTGGACCCGACAATATGGGTCGGCACCTGTGGCGCCTGGCCCGGCCCGATTTTTTCATCAAGATGCTGAGGAGCAATGCCGCCGGCCTTTATGGCTGGGACATTCTATTGCGGGGCACCTTGTGGCCCGGTCCGGTTATCGGCAAGTCGCTGAAACGGGAAATCAAGGACACGGCGGCGGATGGTCATGAGATCGGGCTTCATGCCTGGGATCATCATGCCTGGCAGGCCCGGATTGACACCCTGTCCGCCGAGGCTGTTCGCCGACATCTCCGGCGCGGCGTTGAAGCCTTGGCGGAGATTGTAAGTCCCACATGTTCGGCGGCGCCGGGCTGGAAGTGCACGGATGATGTCCTGACGGAGAAGGAGCGCTTTCCGTTCGTGTATAACAGTGATTGCCGGGGCGCCTCAATCTTCCGTCCGGTGGTTGGCGGCAAGGTGCTGGCTCAGCCCCAGGTGCCTGTGTCTCTGCCCACGTACGATGAAATCATCGGGCGCCATGGCGTTACGCGTGAGACGTATAATGATTTATTATTGTCCCGCATCCTTCCGAATCAGCTCAATGTATTGACGATTCATGCCGAAGCCGAGGGGATCAGTTGTCGGACAATGTTTCGGGCGTTTATCGAAAAAGCCCTGGCGCAGGGGCATAACTTTACGACGCTGGGGAAGGTGTTGTGCGCGGCCTCATCGGTTCCGCCGGGCGCCATTGTCAGGGGGCAAGTCGAAGGCCGCGACGGATGGGTGGCGATGCAGGCAGTGAGCGGCGGATAAGTTGAGGAAAAGTTCTTGGTTCTTCGTTGGGGAAAGTCCGGGAAAGGAACGACGAGCATGCGGTGCGACCATAGACGCGGCGAAGAACCATATGGAGTGCGGGAGCCGGTGCTCCCGCTTTATTTTCCGCGAAGCCATCGCTTCGCGGTGGTCATACCGTACTCCAAAGTAGGATTACCTGAATAGTCGCGGTTTTTTTAAGAAAATCACCAAAATGAATTGGCGCCGTCAAAGCCTGAAGTTTTTTATCGGATCGGGTATGAGTCTGGGCATAATCCTGGCGGTGTCATGCCGGGGGGAGGAAGCGATGAAGGTTGAATCTCAGCGTGTGGTGCGCAAGGCAATGGGAGCCGGGCGTTGGTTTCCGGCCAGTCCGGCCAAACTGAAGGCGATGATTGCCGAGGATATCGAGCAGGCGCAGGTCGGTCCGGTCACAGGCCGGATTGTGGCGGCCATTTCGCCCCATGCCGGCTATGAATGTTCCGGACGGGTGGCCGGTTACGTGTTTCGCGCTATTCGCGATCAGGCCAAGAAGGGTGATGCGCCGAAGACCGTCGTGATCCTGGGGGTCAGTCATCAGGTCGGCTTCCGGGGGGTGGCGCTGATGGATGGCGACGCCATGACTACACCCCTGGGCGAATCGGCTTTGGATCGGGAGGCGGCGAGTCTGCTCGTCCGGCAAAGTCCAATGATTCGAATGGACTATAAGCCGCACGTTGGTGAACATTCGGCGGAAAACCAGGTTCCGTTTGTCCAGGCGATTCTGCCCGCCGCCCGGCTGGTGATCGGATTGATTGGCGATCACGATCCCCAGACCCTGGCGGGGCTCACCAAGGCCCTGGGGGAGTTGGCGCAGAAGCAGGCGATCCTTGTCATTGCCAGCTCGGATATGCTGCACGATCCGGATTATGATCTGGTGACAAAAACGGATCAACAGACGCTGCAAGAAGTGACGGCCATGAACCTGGCGGTTCTGATGAGTGGTTGGAGTCCTCGTCACCAGCTTTTCTGCGGCATGTCCGCCGTGGCGGCGACGCTGGATTTTGCGAAAGCCGGGGGGTGCAGGGAAGGCACGGTTCTTTTCTATCGGAACAGCGGCGATTATTTTCCGGAAGGCCGCGGCCAATGGGTTGTCGGCTATGGCGCGGTGGTGTTCACCGTGCCGGGAAAATGACATGATGCCGGGCTGGATTTGCCGCTTGGAATATCTTTGCGTATAGGGAGTTTCAATCCGTTGCAGTTCTCGCCGCCCAAAGCGGCGGCTCGAACCGCCGCTCCACCTGCCCGCAGTCGCAATCCGTCAGCTGACGGATTGCGGCGAAGCCGCCTAATTCAGTGTGGCGGCGGGCGCCTCCGTCATTCAGGCGGTGATCTTCCGGCGTTCCAGGTATTCCTGCACGAGTCCGTCGCGCAGGCTTCGGTTGCTTATTGTGAGGGCCTGCATATCCAGTTCCGCCATTAACGTGTCCAGGATGGCGGCGCCGCCGATGATAATATCGGCCCGGTCCGGCTGGAGGCCGGGCACCTGCCGGCGCTGAGCCAGGGAGAGGGCGCATAAATGGCGGATGATCTGCCTCAGGCGCGCCATACTGACGGGTTCCGGGCATTGCAAACGCCGATTAAAGTGGCGGCGCACGGCGATATTGCCCAGAGCCATGATGGTTCCGGAACTCCCCAACACGATATCCACGCGATAACGGCGGAGCCGTTGCAGAACCTTTTGCGCGCGCCCGCGAACATATTCCTGGATGCGCCGGTACAGCTCCGGGGATACCGGCTGATCCATTCCGGGCTTCAGAAACTGATTGCTCAGACGAACCGCGCCCAGGTTCAGCATTGCCAGATAATGGGGCTTATGCTGATTGCCGACACTCACTTCCGTACTGCCGCCTCCGATATCCAGAAATAAAGCCTGCCGGTTCTTCAGGTCCATAGTCCGGGATACGCCACGGTGAATCAGGCGGGCTTCATCTTCGCCGGACAATATGCGGACCTCCAGGCCGACCTGGGTCCGCAGACGTCGCAGGAAGGCCCGTCGGTTTTTGGCATCCCGTATGGCGGAAGTGGCGACTGCCACGATGTCGCCGGCTCCGGTTGCGCGCGCCGCCTTGATCCATTGGCGGCAGAGAAGCGCGGCCCGATTCATGGCGTCATTGTCGAGTTGTTGGGCCGTGAAGGCATCCTCACCCAGCCGCACGACCTGCCGGCGTTGTTCCAGGATATGATACTCGCCGGAGGCGCGCAGGCGGACGACCAGCATCCGGATGGCGTTGGTGCCGATATCCAGGAATGCGGCGATGGGCTGATCGTGAGTTGTCATCGAATTGGCATGCCTTAAACGCTTGCCCGTAAAGATACACGTTATTGCGAGTATCTTTCTGGGTAGCGGGTATTAGCCCGCCTTAATAGTAATTGTCCTGTTTCGGTTGATTCATATTCACGATCTTGCGGTCAATATCAAGCCGGAGCCATTCGTTGGCGCGTCAACTGCATCAGCGTTTCGTGAGTGCCCAGCGAGTATTCGGGATGGCAGGGCTGACGTTGAACATAGGATCCATCCGGTTGCATCTCCCAGGCCTGGCGCTCGTCCCGGATCAGCGTTTGCAGGATTTCCCAACACTTTTCACGCAAGGCCCGTGTTTCGATGGGCGTAATCGCTTCCACCCGTGCCAGCAGATTCCGATACATCCAGTCGGCCGACCCGATGAAAAACTCGCCGTCCAGCGGATCGGCGGCGCCGTTGCGGAAATAAAAAATACGGGAGTGTTCCAGGAAACGCCCGATTACGGACAGGACACGGATGTTTTCGCTGACGCCCGGTACGCCGGGGCTCAGACAGCAGAAGCCCCGCACGAGCAGGGTGATCTCCACGCCGGCCTGCGAAGCGCAATAGAGCGCCCGGCAGATTTTGTCTTCTTCCAGGCTGTTCATCTTGGCGATAATCCCGGCGGGCCGGCCCGCCTGCCGATGGCCGATCTCACGCTCGATCAGCGCCAGGAAGCGCTCCCGCATGTTGACGGGCGCAATGAGCAGTTTGCGATAATTCCGGTTCAGCGAGCGACCGGTGAGATAGTTGAAGAGCTCGATAATTTCTTCGGTCAATTCGGGCCGGCAGGTCAACAGTCCAAGATCCGTGTAGAGTTTGGCCGTTTGACTGTGGTAATTGCCGGTGCCGATATGGGCGTAGGATCGGAGACCCTCGGCCTCTTCGCGAATGACCAGCGTGATCTTGGCATGAGTTTTCAGACCCACCAGGCCATACACGACATGGATGCCTGCTTTTTCCATCAATTGGGCCCAGTAAATATTACGTTCCTCGTCGAACCGGGCTTTCAGCTCCACGAGGCATACGATCTGCTTTCCTTCCTCGGCGGCCTGGATGAGCGTGCGGATAAAGGGGCTTTCATCGCTGATGCGATACAGGGTCATCTTGATGGCCAGGACTTTCGGGTCCTCGGCGGCGGCGCGGATGAACCGCTCGACGCTGGCGGTGAAATCCTCGTAGGGATGATGCACCAGGATGTCGCTGCCGCGGATAAGGCTGAAGATGTCGCTTTGTTCGGCGGCCAGGGCCGGTGGTACCAGCGGAGTCCATGGCGCATAGTGCAGTGCCGGCAGGTTCAGCTCGGCGATCGTCTGCAGGTCGGTGTAATCGAGTCCGCCGGCAATTTCATACAAGTCATCGGGGGCGATTTCCAACTCATCGATCAGAAGCTTCAGCATCTCGGGGTGAGGGTTCGGGCCATGTTCCATGCGGACCACCTTTTCGAACCGGCGCTGGCGAATTTCCTGTTCTATCAGTGCCAGCAGGTCTTCCGTGTCTTCTTCGTCCCGCTCCACATCGGCGTTGCGCGTGATCCGGAACGGCATGACCTGCCGAACGTCCATTTCCGGGAAGAGCATGTCCAGGTTGTGCCGGATCAGATCGATCAGGCTGACAAAAAGAAAACGGTCGTTGCCGTCGGCCGTTTCCAGCCGGATCCATTGGGGCAGGACCTTGGGGATTTTGATCCTGGCAAAAAAATCTTCGGCGGTGTCGGGATGCTTCAGCATGACGCCCAGCGAGGTGGAGAGGTTGGAGATAAAGGGGAACGGATGTCCCGGATCCACGGCCAGGGGCGTAAGCACCGGGAAGACGCGGGTTTTAAAATAACCATGCGCCGCCTCACGTTCGGGGCCGGTGAGTTTGGCCCAGGGCGTCAGGTCGATATGGCGCTGGGCCAGCGCCGGCTTGATGTCGCGCTCGAAACAGGTTGCCTGCAGGCGAAGCATGGGAAGCACCTGGTTCCGGATGGCGGCTAACTGCTGTTCCGGCCGCATGCCGTCCGCAGATCGATGCGTGACCCCTGCCAGAATCTGCCGTTTGAATCCGCCCACCCGCTTCATAAAGAACTCGTCCAGGTTGAATGTGAAGATGCCCAGAAATTTGATCCGCTCCAGTAGCGGTGTGCGCGGGTCGCAGGCCTCGTGGAGAACCCGGCGATTGAATTCCAGCCACATCAGTTCGCGGTTGAGGAACGGGGCGGATTCGGGGCTGGCGCTCTCTGCGGCGGGCGTTACCGCTTCCGGGACTCTGGATTTCTTTATTTTTTTCATGGCGAAAAATCCAAGCTAACCTTTGACGCAGATTACCGGCGCCAGCTTGGCTACGGGCCGGGCCAGGCGTGCCTGGGCGGTGGCCGCCACAACGTCATGGATGTCCTTGTAGGCGCCGGGCGCCTCTTCGGCGACGCCGCGTAACGAACGGGTGCGGATCAGGATGTTTTTCAGCGCCAGATTTTTGATGACGTCCTTGCCTTGCCACTGCTTCGCGGCCTGGGTCCGGCTCATTTTCCGTCCGGCGCCATGACAGGCAGAGCTGAAGGAAAGCGACTCGCTTTCGGCGGTGCCCGTCAGGATATAGGATGCGGTGCCCATACTGCCGCCAACCAAAACAGGCTGGCCGATGGTTCGCAGTTCTGGGGGGAGTTCCGGATGGCCGGGACCGAGAGCTCGCGTAGCCCCCTTCCGATGCACATACAACGTTTTTGTCCTGCCGGCGACGGTATGGTTTTCCAGATTACAGGTATTGTGGGATACGTCATACAGCAGGGGCAAGGTCATGTTTCCAAACAGCTTGCAGAAAGTTTCCCGGACCAGGCTGGACAGGATTTGACGATTGGCCAGGGCGCAGTTGATGGCGGCCCGCATGGCGCCCAGATACGCCTGGCCCTCGGATGAATTAATCGGTGCGCAGGCCAGTTCCCGGTCGGTGATGGCGATGCCGTGGACGTGAGCGGCTTGAAGCATGGATCGGGAAAACTCCGTTGCTACTTGATGGCCCAGTCCGCGGGAGCCGCAATGGATACTGACGACGATTTCGTTCTCGCGCAGGCCGAACGCACCGGCCGCTTTGGGATCGATGATATCAATGACCTGCTGGATTTCAAGATAATGGTTGCCGGAGCCGAGTGTGCCCATTTCATCCTGTTGCCGCTTGCGGGCCTGCTCAGAGATGGTTTCCGGGCGGGCCTCGGTGTTTTCGCCGCGATTTTCAATCCGTTCCAGATCATCTTGGACGCCATACCCCCGTTGCACGGCCCAGCGGGCTCCTCCCGTCAGCATGGCGTCCATTTCCCTGCGGTTGAGGGATAATGCGCCGGTACTGCCGATGCCGGCGGGGATGTTGTTGAACAGCGCGTCGGCCAGCGTGTCCTTTTTCGGGAGCAATTCGTCAGATGACAGGCCGGTGAGGAGGGTGCGGACACCGCAGGAAATATCGAAGCCAACACCGCCGGCGGAGACCACTCCGCCACGGTCGGCGTCAAAAGCCGCCACGCCGCCGATGGGGAAGCCATACCCCCAGTGAGCATCGGGCATGCAATAGGCCGCGCTTTCGATACCCGGCAGGGCGGCCACGCGGCTGATTTGGTCCAGGACCTTGGCGTCCATTTCGCGGATCAGGGTTTCCGATGCATACAGGATGGCCGGGACGCGCATCGGTCCCGCGGGAGGTATCAGCCATTGACATTCGTCTTTACGCTGGAGCAATGCAATATCCATGGTATCTTGTCCCTATCCACACGGCGCAGGATATCATTTTGTTTTTCAGTTTCAAAGACGTTTCTCGTTGCGTGGGGGGATTGACAGGTGCGGGGTAAACATGCTTAGTATTATTTGGTATTCAGACAGATGAATTTCCGCATGGCATCCGGATGAAAAATAAGCCGATCACGACCATTGACAAATTGCGGGCCATTCCCTGGGTGTATGGGTTTAGCGCCGGTAATATGGTTTTCTGCCTGCTGACGGTGTTCGGTCCGATTTTCCCTTTGTATTTGACCGGCTTGGGCATGCCCTACACCAAGATCGGCTTTATCGTTTCGCTGATTCCCTTTTGCGGGCTCGTATCATTGGTGCTCTCGCGTTGGGTCACACGCGTCGGTCCCAAGCGGATTTTCATTACCTTCTACAGCGTGAGGAAATTGGTTGTTGGTCTCCTGCTGATCTCTCCATGGATCATGGCCCGGTTTGGGAGCACGGCCGTTTTTTACTGGGTCGCAGGAATCATTGTGTTATTTGCGCTTTGCCGCGGTATTGCGGAAATTGGGTATTTACCCTGGGCGCAGGAATTTGTTCCCAATCGAATCCGGGGGAAGGTGGACGCAATCAATTCCCTGATTTCAGGGGTGGTGGCGTTGCTGGTTGCCTTGGGGGCCTCCTGGATCGTGAAGCAGGTAACGGGTTTGACGGGCTATTCGCTGTTGATCGGGGTGGGGGTTCTGGTCGGGCTAATTTCTGTTGTTTTGATGGGCTTTGTTCCCGGGGGCCGGCCTATGCCGGTGGAACAAAAGGAAACACCATTTTGGGAGGAAATGCTGGGACCCATCCGAGACCGCAATTTCCAGTATTACCTTGGCGGGGTTGCCCTGTTTTCTCTCGGCATCGGTTTTTTTTCATTTTTGCCGATATTTTTAAAAAATCAGATTGGTTTGGGATCCGATAAAATCCTGCTTCTGGATGCCGTGATGAGAATAGGTATCCTCAGCTCCAGTTTTTTATGGGGCTGGAGTGTGGATCGTTTTGGCGGAAAACCCGTGCAGATTTCCGGCCTGATCATCATGCTGCTTTTTCCCCTGATTCTGATATTCATGCCGCGTGAACAGGGGGGAGTTCTGGCCTGGGTGATGACGGCTTATGTCATTTTGGGCGTGGGACTTCAGGGGTATATGGCGGGGGCCAATCGCTATTTTTTTATCAGGGCAGTTCCTCCCGGGAACCGGAATCAATCTTATTATTCCCTGAATTACGCTTGCCTCAGTTTGTTTTCAGCTTTGGGTCCGCTGGGGGCTGGATGCCTTCTGGATATGGGGCGATTCCTCCAGATCCACCACTGGGGCATCGTGGTGGACGCATTTATGATCCTTTTTGCGTCCAGCACAGCGGTCTTGATCGCTTCGGCCTGGATGTTTCATCGGATGGGTAATGATGGGGTGGTGCGCACCGGAGAATTTCTTTCCATGTTCATTCAAGGCAATCCTCTATTGGCGTTTGAATCCATGGTCCGGTATCGGCTGGCAAGGGACGAGGGCCACCGAATCTCCGTGACGGAGCAAATGGGGCAGACGAAAAATGCATTAAGCGCAGACGACCTGCTGGAGGCTTTGTCGGATCCGAGTTTTAACGTCAGATATGAGGCGATTGTCTCCGCGGCCCATATGCCCCCGCACTCGAAACTGACTGAGGCCCTGATTCACATTCTGCGTCGGAAAGAACCGGACCTGAGCGTTGTAGCGGGATGGGCGCTGGGCCGGATTGGTGACCGGCGCGCCGTCCCTGCGTTGCGGGAAATGCTGGTCTCGGAATACGCCCTTTTACGTTCGCGGAGTGCGCGATCGCTGGCGAACCTGGGTGACACCGAGAGCGTGCCCCTGCTGTTGAAGGCCTTTAAGAATGAACTCCATGATGGCATTCGCGTGGCTTACGCGTCGGCGCTGGGGGTCTTCAAGGCCGAGGCCGCATTGGACGACCTGATAGGTCTCCTGCATCGTTTGACGGAAGAACCTTTACGCAATGAGGTTGCGCTGGCTCTGGCCAGGATCATCGGCGGGGAGCATCATTATATTCGTCTCTGGCGCGCCACGCGATCGGATTTCGGGACGGCCGGCGCGCAGACGATTATGGACTTAAAAGAAAAGATGTTCAAACAGGACTTTGCGACGTCGCCGGTCATGGCGCTGATGGATGATTGTGCCCAGCATCTGGGCGGCCAGGATTTGGATCTGGCTGCCCTGGCGATGTGCCGCCTGCTTGATGATCTGGCGCCGGAGCCGTGGGGTATGACTATTCATAAATTATTGCGGGAATGCGCGCGGTATTTACTGGAATTCAAGGGGGAGCGTGCGGAATATATGTTGTTGGCTTTTACCGCGCTGGAAGCGGGCATCGTCGCGATCCGACGCCGGAAAAGCATCCGGGTTGAACCTCGATGAAAACCAGTGTTGACTTTCAGATGGAAACGCGTACTTTTTCATACCGGCGTGTTGTAAATAAAAGAAGGAGATTTGACGGAAATGAAGACCAGGATACAAGGTGGCCAGAAGATCGTTTTTATCGGTGACAGCATCACGGATTGCGGGCGACGCGGCGCGGAACGTCCGCTGGGTTCGGGGTATGTCAAACTGTTTCATGACCTGATGATCCTGCGGGAGCCGGAGAAACGCGTCATGTTCATCAACAAGGGAATCGGCGGCGATACCGTGGTCGGATTATCGAATCGCTGGTCGGATGACGTGCTGCGCCATAAGCCGGACTGGCTGTCGATCAAGATCGGCATCAATGACTTGCACGGAATGTTGCGTGATCCGCAGAATGGAATAACACCCCGGCGTTTTTTGAAGGAATACACGGCGATCCTGGAACGGACGGTGTCTCAGTTGCCGAAATGCCGCATCCTGCTTATTGACCCGTTTTACATCAGCACGGATAATTCGCCGAACAGTTTCCGTCATAAAGTCATGGAATTGCTTCCCGAGTATCTGGCGGTGGTTCACCAGATAAGTCGGAAATTTAAAACGCGCCTGATCCGAACCCATGAGCTTTTCGGCGCCCAACTCAAGTATCACGATCCGGATACGTTCTGTCCGGAACCCGTGCATCCCAATCTGATCGGGCACCTGTTGATTGCCGAGGCCGTTTATCAAGCCTTTTGCCGGTGATCATTGACCAATTAGATCATGCCGCCTGCTATTTTGGGATCGGATCACGGGTTGCAGCCGGTCTGCAGTTCCTCCGCGAAACGAATCTGGCCGGCTTGGATAATGGCCGGCATGAAATTGACGGCGATGCCATCCAGTCCCTGGTATGCGAGTATCAGACGAAACCCATGGGGCAGAGTCAATGGGAAGCGCGCCGGCGCTGGTTAAAAAAGTTGTGATCAAGGTTCTTGTTTAAATGATTCCAATTCGATAAATTATGGAGATAAACATGGAAAAGAAGATTTGCAAGGGGGCGCATCGGGGGCATTTGTGTGTGCTGGCCAGCGCCGATAAATTGGATGAAATAAAAAAACTAGCTTGCAAACCGCGCTATATCTGTTTTAATTGTGGCCGCGTGGCTAATTGCGGGGAAAATCTCTGCAATCCCATGGCGTTGGACTAGTCGAAGTAACCAAACGAAAGGAGGGCGGTATGCGGAAACTGTTAAGCGGATTGAGTCTCGTGGCGGTTGCGGGCGCGCTCGCAGTAGTGATGGGGTGCGCGTCACCGGCGCCCGTCGGCGTGTTGTACACTGAAATCACATTGCCGGCGATCGCCACCTCGAATGCTCAGGCGACTAAGGTGGGTGTGTCGGAATGCACCTCCATCCTGGCGCTCGTAGCTATGGGCGATGCCAGCATTGATGCGGCGGCGAAAAATGGCGGGATCACGAAGATTCACAGCGTGGATTGGGAAGCCAAGAGCATCCTGGGAATCTATGGTACTTACCGCACTATCGTTCGCGGCGAATAATCAACTATTGCTCTCGGATTACGTAACCTTAAAGCGGGTAGTCGTCCGGTCTGCACGGGCGATTACCCGCTTTTTTTGTCACGGATAATGTGGAGCTGGCGGACAACGGGCGGAAGGATACTCCCCACGAATTCAGGACAACCACGAATGCTGCAACCGGCAGAACTACTCCTTCTTCGTTGAATACGTCATCTTGACGTCGAGTTGTTTCTTGCCGAAATTGACAATCATTCCCCATGACACATGGAGTAGCCGGATATAGGTCTGCATGATGGCACGATCGGCGGCGCGAATGCTTTCGTGAAGCGCCAGGATGATCGCAGCGCCATGGTCCCCTATCTTCATGCAGTCCAAAAGTGTGTGTCCCAGGGTGTATTCTCCTGAAGCCACATCCGTTTCGGGATTAAGATGGAAAGATACACCTTTCATCCGAAGATCGGCGGACAGTAAGCCTCGATAGGTTGTATCCCGATATCCCAAGCCATACTCTAAATAAATTTGGCGTATAGATTCTGTGCAACCGTCCAGCATGGTTTTTTCAGGACAAGCCTCAAGAACTATGGGTAAAGTATCAAGGACATCGTTGTTTGCCCGATCAGGAGCGTCAAAGATAACGCGTTTTCGTACTAAGCTCTCTTTGCCAAAGTCAATGAGCCAGCCCGTTCTAATTGCCCAGAACTTCTGATAACACATCAGTTGCGCGTAATGTTCGGGTGCCAGGGGGCCGCGCAACGCTTTTAACTCCAGCACCAGTTTCCCTTCGACAATTAAATCCCCCTCAAATTCGTCGGCGACAATGCCGTGGTGCTTCAATTGCCCCTTCGGCTTGAATTGATGCTCAATTCCCTTCGCGGCCAATTTATCCGCCAATAAACGGTGATAGAAGATTTCGTCCAAGCCAGGCCCAAGTTCCCGATGGACAGCCATCGCCTGTCCTATGACGGCATAGCTCAACTTATCTTCGCCCGCTTTCATCATTCGTGGTTGTCCTGAATTCGTGGGGGGGATATCTTCATTCTTTGTCCGGTCAGCATGCCTTGCTGCGTATGATTGTCACGAGCGGTCCAAGTTGTTCGAGCTTATTTCAAAATATCGTTCCATCGCGGACAGCCCCTCGGGGGTGCCCATGTCCAGGAGCGGCGGTGGAACGGGGAAGGCACGCAACTGGCCTTGCGCCGCCAGTTCGGGAAAGATGTCCGTTTCGAGCGATATCTTCTTGCCGACTGCGAACGGGGCCAGGGCCTTCTTGTCCATCAGATAGGCGCCACCATTGACCCATCCTTCCTGGCGCTCCGCCTTTTCATGGAATGCGCTGATCCTGCGATCCGGATCGAATTCAATCGTTCCATAGCGGCCGGTTTCACGAATTGTGGTCACGGCAAGGCTCGCGAGTGGGTCAGCCTGCTCATGGGCTTGTCGAAATGCCGCGAAATCCAGATGGGGCAGGAACGAATCGCCGTTCAACACCAGGAATGGATCGGAGCGAATGTGTTTTTCCACGTGTTTCAGTCCTCCGCCGGTGCCCAGGGGCGAGGGTTCGGCGGAGAAAGAAAGCGAGAGATCAGAGGAGAAAGGAAAAAAAATAGCCTTGCTGATGCGAAATAATTGCCCGTGAATTCCATCGGTCTTTTTGCTGATTTCTGACCCACCTTCGCCCCTTGACGGCTGGCTATGGCGGGCGAGCCTCTGACCTCTGACTTCTGATTTCTGACTTCTAGCTTCTGCCGGGCACAGCCATTCTTGAATGGCTTCGCTCATATGGCCGGAGGCCAGATGGATATCGCGCACCCCGCCTTGGCTCAGCCAAGCCAACTGATGCTCCAGGAACGGTATTCCGGCGACCGGGATAAGGGCCTTCGGCCGATCCGGATATAACCGGCTGATGCGGATTCCTTTGCCGCCAACAAGAATGATCGCTTGAACCATGACGCTTCAGATAATATACTTATATGCCTTTTTGTCAAAAAGGGATTTCACGCGGATTAATTGCCTCCAAAGCTTATGGCAGATGCTAACAGACCCGATCTTTCGGTTGTGATCCCGACACTGGGCCGTCCTTTTGTCGTCCGCACGCTGACGTCCTTGGCGGCAGCTCATGGATTTTCGAAACTGGAAATCCTCCTGATCGGCAAGATTCCGGATGTTTCTGTGGCCGAGCGGGTGCGGGCCATTTCGATGCAGTATCCGCAGATTCGCCATATCGCTGTTTCGTTTGAGACCGGCGATTCCAGCGAAAAGAAGAATGCCGGCCTTCGGGCAGCGAGCGCGGATATCGTGGCGTTTCTTGATGACGACGTCATCGTGGCGCCGGACTGGGCAGAAAAAATACTGACGCCGTTTTCACAGCCTGATGTCGGATTGGTCAGCGGTCCCAGCCTGGTGCCCGCTGATATCCCGTTGCCGGGGCGTCTGGCCGGCCTGGCGCTGTCGTCATATGCGGCCGGTTACGTTGCCCGGCGCTACCTGCGACAACAGGAGGGGCCGCATGCCGCCACCTGGTCGCAGATTATCGGCTGTAATATGGTTTACCGGAAATCCGTGCTGATTGACATCGGTGGGTTCAATCCGAGATTCTGGCCCGGGGAGGAAATGATCGCGTCGTATCGGACGGCTCAGCGCGGCTATCGGATTATTTTTCATCCGCAGGCCTGTGTCGACCATTATCCCCGGACATCGGTGATGGGCTTTATGCGTCAGATGTTTGGATACGGGGCCACGCGCATTCGGCTTATCCGGGCGGGCGTTACATTGGAACCGATGACGCTGATTCCCGGGCTATGGTTGTTGTCGTTGGTGATATTGCTGCCGGGGGCCTGGGTCTCGTATTGGGTTGCGATGTTGCTGGCGGTCAACATTGGAGCTTACGCCCTGATCGATATCGCCATAACCATGATGAAGGTAATGGCCACCCGCCGCGCGATTGACCTATTGCTATTGGGCTACATTCCGCTCATGCACTTGAGTTACGGACTGGGGGAATGGATAGAATTGCTGATGCCAGGCCGGGATTTGAGCGAGCAACGCGGTTAGCCCGGGATTATTCCGTTGATTTTGTCATTATCCCATGATGGGCCGAAAGGGGTAATCGCATTCCGGCAAAGACGCCATGGGAATACTCGTCACGGTCTTCGCTATTGGATGTCTGGGCCTGGGTCAGCCAATGGTTCCACCAGCGCGTCAATTCTTCATGAGACAGATGGCGGATATCCAAATCCTCTTCGCTGAGAAATTCATCTGCGACGGGAATCATGGCATTGCCTCCGGCAAAGGATTGAAAGGCAATAGAGACACAGCGTGTTGAGCAAGAAGGTTGTGCGCTTTGGTCAAAGGCATGGCTTGGCATTCCTCTTGCAGTTTCGGCCAGGCATTCAGCCATGCTTGAGCGGCGTCACGATAAACCGATAGTCTTTTCTCGTTGGCATGGATCAATGCCCGGCGTTCGGCGTCCAGCTTTTCCTCAAGGCGCTCACGACCCTCTGATATTGCGGCCAGTATAGGACGTTGAGAAATGAGCCGGTTTGCCAAATCCGGGTTCAGGGCCGCCAGCTCGATTAAGTCCCCCGCGCTTCGGGAGAAAATCAGTTGGTCGGCGGGATCGTCCATGCGCCGCGCAATTTCCCCGATGATGACATAATCTTTTTCCCGATTGGTCTGTTTGATTTTTGCCAGTTGTTTCAGACTGACGACCGGGATGTCTTGGGTAGCGGCAGTGTTCCAGAGATTCTGGAGTTCCGGCGATGACAAGCGGGGTGGATGCGAGAAGAAATCAGTACGAACACGTAATTCCTGATATGGAAACTCAAAATGGGAACTCCAACCATGCGCCAGCCAGCGGATATCCAGCGGCGCTCCAAACCGATAATGGGCACCGTGTTGCTCCAGCACGGACAACACATGACGACAGGTATCTTCATCATTATGCAGGATCCAATCGCCGTCCTTGCTCATGATCGCAATGCGATGCAGGACCGCGGCCTGCCCTGAGCAAATCACGGTTCTCAGTTTGCCGCGATTGAATTCTTCGGTCAATCGGATATAGATATTTTCCATGAACACCCTGTCCTGCTAATAAATCTTAAATCGGAGCATCCGATTTGCGGCTTTGCGACTTCACAATCAGAGCAATCCCGGCGCCCAGACAGATCATAATGCCGAGCCATTGCCAGATTAATTGCCTTTTGTCCGGGGCGTATTTCAACATGACTTCGTGTAATCCCGGCGATGGCACCAGGATTCCCTGGCAAATGAAATCCACCCGCCTGACCGGAACCGGTTCCCCATCAATCCAGGCATGCCAGTCGCGATCGTATTTTTCCGAAACTCGCAGTATGGACGGGCCATCGGATGAAACCTTGAGTTTCATGTAACCAGGCTTGTATTCAATCAGTTGGACTTGGCCGACAATCCCGCGGCCGTCCGTCGCCGGCAATCCGGCGACGGATTCGGGGGCCACCAAGACTTTTTCAAAAGGCACAAAGTCGCGCGCGCCCAGCCGGCGGAGCGCCTCGTCGTCCCCGACTTCCTGCCAACCGGCGATCAGCGCAAAGCGGGGGGCGGGCTTTTTCAGGCGCAGGATCGCGTGCTGGCCCGGCGTGCTGGGCGTGGCCGGAATGACCTTGACCCCCATTTCCGCCGGCGTCACATTGTAGGCATAAACAAGGTCAAAAGCGTCCTTCATGGCCGGGTCGTTTTGGATCTGGCCCCAAACCTGGGACGGCGCCAGAACATAGCCGACGGCCGAGAGTTGCCAATACCTAAGCGCGTGTCCCCCGACGGCTTCCAGGTAGCGTTTGTAGTCCGCCGGCATCCGCGGCATCTGGGTCACATTCATGGTAAGAATGTGATAATAAGGAAACACATAGGTCAGCCAGAAATTGTAGAATCCATCCTGCGATACCAAGGCCACGCGGTGTTCCGGCATATCGGACTTTAATATCCGGATAACGTCATTTTCTTCGAACACCGACATGGGCATGGTTTTGATATAGTGACGGGAGAGCCAGAGGGCGTCGCCGGCAACGATCAGGACCAGTATCCAAGCCGGTGCCCGGCGCCACATCGAAGCGCGCCTGAGGGGGGATGTAAGAATCCACAGGCATACGCCTGCGGCCAAAGTCATGAGCGCGGCATGCCATAAAGCCGTCACTTTGTTGCCGACAATTATTGCGGCATACGATCCCCAGCCCTGGGAGTTCATCAGGGCCGTTTCCTCGCGAACGGCGCCGGTTTGCATCAGGGCCCAGAGGGCCAGTAGCCCCCCCAGGATGAACACCCCGGTGACAAAATGCCGGACCCAGCGTGGGATTGTCGTTACCAGGGTATCGAACGCCGGAGCTGACTTTTTCGTTGAAGGCTCAGGTTGTTTCTGTTTCTTCATGAAGAGATTGGCCCGCGAAACACGCGAAAGGACCGTGAATATAAATACCTGAAAATTGCACGGAGGCGTGCAATTTTCACCCTCCGGGCCGTCGTAACCCCGCATTAATGCGGGGTTACAAGGGGTTAACCACTTGCGTTGAGCGGATAACCCATTGGGTTA
>Ga0180014_1000224_pt1 | contig 16738 bp, 11 predicted proteins | sample KR13_S1_MetaG_FD_116507 | JGI IMG/M metagenome (GOLD analysis project Ga0180014, IMG submission 116507) | Groundwater microbial communities from the Olkiluoto Island deep subsurface site, Finland - KR13_S1_MetaG | ecosystem: Environmental > Aquatic > Deep subsurface > Groundwater | place... | reverse complement strand
TGCATCCGATTCATCGCCGCTTTGCACGATTGACAGCAGTTCATCGGCCAGTTCGTTGTTGATCACGGTGAAGTCGCCCGCCAGCTCCGCCGCCAGGATTCGGTCGGATTCACCGGCCTGATCGTCCTGGAGAACCTCCAGGAAGAACTCTCCGGCGCCCTCCGGCCATTCCCAGGACGGGACTTTTTCAAGGAATTCCAGGTCCATTTCGTTCTCGCCTCCTTTTCTGGGTCGTCCTTGTAGAACGAGAGGTGCATGAAGTCGTGTTGGATCACCAGCGTTCCGCCTCGTCGCAGGCTCACACACTCACCACATTGTTGATAGAGGGCCTTGTGGGTGAGTGGATAAGATGCCAGCCGCTGGAACTAATGTTAAGTAAGGCGAAAAGATATGGTAGGCTGCAAGGAGTGCCTGTTATCTTGCAACCGGAGGAATTCATGTTTGCGGATTATAAAGAACTGGCTATTGCCACTATCTGCCCCTTGAGCTTCGGCAGTTCATTCTGAACAACTGCCCAGACTCGCTCCTCGTCCACCGCGAAGTAGTCATGGACAAGGATGTTTCGCATGGCAATTATCTGCTTCCAGGGCACTTCGGGATGCGCCTCCCGGAGTTCCCCAGAAACTTTTCGGGCCGCTTCCCCGATTATCTGGAGGTGGTATACCGTCCATGTTTGAATCAGTTCGTTCTCCTGAAAGGCGTTCCTGCCTTCACCGGTATAGCGATCGATTCGGTCGATTGCCTCAAGGATATCTACAAGTCTGTCGGGATCTTTTCTCAGAGCGGAACCGCCTCCTCCAGAGCCCTGCCGCGAACCCTTTGATGCATTCCCTGCTCCGTAAGCACATCGACTTCGCGGCCCAACAGTTCCTCGAGTTCAAGAAGCAGGGCGGCCTGATCAAGAAGGCTCCTGCCCGGCTCGAAATCAACCAGCAGATCGACGTCGCTGCCTGGCCCGTCATCTCCCCGGGCCACAGACCCGAACACGCGGATGTTGTTCGCGCCGTGCCTCCCGGCGATTCTCAGTATCTCATCACGCTTCGCCTCGAGTAGTTCCTTGGCTGTCATGCCAGCTTCCGCTCCTCTTTCGTTTGTCCATATTGTACCACCTACTGCATCTGCGGAAAGAGCCGCGCCTCGAGAGACATGAGCCGAATGTTGGGGGATCCAACGTCTCAAGAGGCGAGGCTGGGACTTATGCGGTTATGTCGCTGTGCCTTCTACCGGCTATCGTGGGCATCCACTTCTGCCATGGGGGGTTACCCCTTCATGCACAAGGACCGGGTGGATGTGGCTTATGGGCGCCTCGCTTTGCTCCATCCCCCTCAGCGCAACCACCAGCGTATCGACAAACTCGCGGAAGTCGTAGTTAGATTGTTAACGACAGGTGCATGAAGTCGTGTTGCACGATCAAGGCTTCAGCTTCGTCGTAGGATGATACGCTACCACCGTGGTAGCCAGCCAGGATGAAACGAGAAAAGCGGTCAACTGTCCAACGACGCCGGCGAATTGGCCTGTTTTGCGAAAGAAGCCGGAAAGGTGCGAATGATGACGGCAGGAATTGGACCATGAAGGTGATAACGGGGCAAATCGTGGCAGGAATATGGTGCTTGGCGTTTGACATGGGGGAGGCCAGTTAGAGAATAACCGGGTGGCGTAAAGCAGAGATTTCAAAAGGATTACCACCGTAATCCCGTGGGGGTTGAAACGAGTCGGTCATCCGACGCCATCACGTGGCGTACGCAATATCAAAGCCGCTGAAGTCATAAGTCTGATAGCACATGGTAGCTTCGTGGTACAATTTAAGTGTAGTTGGTATTGATTAAGGAGTTATCCATTGGACAAGGAAATCGTTTTTCTAGTAGAGGAATCGCCCGAAGGCGGGTTCGAGGCTCGCGCTTTGGGTCTGTCTATATTCACCGAGGGTGATACCCTTGATGAGATCAGAGAGAACGTTCGCGACGCTGTCCGGTGTCATTTCGACGAGGGCCGGCAACCAATGGTTATGCGACTTCACTTCGTAAAGGACGAGGTTCTCGCCGTATGAGGATCCCCAGGGATATTGACGGGGAGAAACTGGCGAGACTGCTTTCCAAATATGATTACGAGTTAACCCGCCAAACCGGCAGTCACATTCGATTGACCACTTCTCGCAACGGCGAACATCATCTGACTGTGCCGAAGCACAAGCAATTGAAGGTTGGCACTCTGAACGCGATATCGAGCCCCGGGGCGCCCGCGCCCCAGGGGGTCGATAAGGTTCGCAGGGCGCCCCGTCAAACGACCTGATATCAATGTACCGGTTTGTAGGAAACGGGGACGTACCGATCTCCCGTTTGAGGGAGGCCAGGGCCAAAGTGGTGCTTGACCGCGTCCCCAGGGACTCTGAGTTTCTCATCGTCCACGACGTGACCCTCCTCGACTACAGCAAGCACTACAGCAAGGACGACCGGCGGGTAATAGGCGATACCCACGGGAAAGGGTATGAGTACGTATCCTGCCTGGCGGTTGACCCGGAGAGCGCAACGCTTCTTGGGGTGGTGCACGACACGGTGGTAAGCGAGGACGGGCCCGATGATCAGGACTCAATGGAGTACGACTACGAGCCCATGTTTGAAGAGTTCACCCCTGAGGAAAAGCGGCGCCTCAGGGACAACCACCGCCACCAGATGGCGGTTCACGTGAACGGGCTCTCTGAGACGCTCTCCGGCTACCACATGGTCCATGTCGGGGACCGCGAGTTCGACGACATCCTCGTTATGGAGAACTGCCTGCAAAGCAGAAGCGACTTCGTCGTTCGCACCGTGGGAAACCGCAACGTACAGGTTCCCCGGTACGACTGGGTGCCCCCGGACGCCATCACCACCAAGAGGCCTGGACACCGCCCGCCCGAAGGGTACGTGTGCGTCAACCTCCCCCTGCTGCTGGAGCACGTTCCCCTGGAGTCGTATAAGACATTGTCTCTGAACAGTCGGGGCAGGGTCACAGACGAGCGGAGCGCCGAAAGGCACGCAAGCCTGTCCATCGGCTCCTTCAAGGCCCGCTTGCACAGGGATGTGCTTCGCAACAGGAAGAGGTTCTCAACGTGCGCGCCTGTGGACGTGAGCGTAGTGGTGATCCGGGAGACAAACCCCCCACAGGATGAAGATCCGCTTCAATGGATCCTGTTCACCTCCCTTCCTGTCGACACCCCCGAGCAGATGGCCAAGGTGGGGCGCGCTTACGAACTCAGGTGGAGCATAGAGCAGTTCTTCCGCCTGCTGAAATCAGGTTTCGGCATAGAGAAGGCCCGCTACGACAACGCGGAGAAGATCGCGAAGCTGCTGGTCTTGCTTACGCTTGCCGCGATGTTGATACTGAACCTCAAGCGGGACATCGGCCTTCCTTCCAAGGGCGCCCTTACCGACGAGGAGTACCAGAGGATCAAGACCGCCATGCTGGAGCCGGAAAGCGAGGACATCGACCTTGACACAAGGCTGTTCGCCTTCATTGCCAAGTACGATGGATGGATTGGAAGAAGGGGAGACCCCATCGGCCCGACCGTTCTTATGCGTGGATTGCTCCAGGTCCTGGCGATACTCGATGCTTATGAAAGGTTCGGACCGTTGATAAAAGAGGCGGTTGAGAACCCCAATATCCTGAAGAGGTTGTTTTGTGTATAAAAGTGAGGGTTCAAGCGGGGCCTATGCTATTGGCTCGAAAAGTGCTCGTTTGTACTCTGGTCATCATCTGTGTAACCGTGTTCACAGGTTGCGGCACCGTGCAAAAGACGGTTGAGAAAACCGACGATACCGGGACGGAAAAAACCGCCGAGATGGAGCCGGAAAAAACCACCGAGAAGGAGCCGGAGGAGACTATCGAGACCGCGCCGGTAGTAGGTCTCGAGGATTCAACGGTATTGAAGGTCCAGTCCGGGCCGAAGTCTGTGGAACTCATGCCCGGCGGGCGCCGTATATTCGTAAACGACCTCTACGGTCATAAGAACTTCATCTTCGATGCCGATACTTACCGGCAGCTCATGGTCATCCCGCTGTCCGACGAGCCGGTGGAGACTGACTTCAGCGAGGGAGGGAAGCTGGCCTGGGTTTCGCTCTACAACTCCGCCAGGGTGGTCGTTGTCGATACCGAGGCGGGCCGGGTGGTCGGAGAGGTCCCCACCGGCCACATCCCGAAGGAGGTCAAGGTAAGCCCCGGTGGCGAGTGGGTCTACGTGGCCAACTGGAACTCCAACAGCGTGACCGTGATCGACGCGGTGACCAGGACGGCGATAATGAACATTCCCGTGCCCGGCACACCCAGGGGGATCTGTTTCTCCCCCGACGGCGAATTCGCCTACGTCTGCATCATGGGAGGGAGTACCCTCTGCGAGGTAAGCATTCCCGCTGGTCATCAGGTCATCCGCCAGATACCCTGCGGGAGCAACCCGCGTCACGTAGTGCCGTCGCGTTATGGGAGCGTTCTATACGTAAGCAACAACAGCCCGGGCACGATTACCGTGGTGGACCGTGCGGCGGGAGCGGTGATAGACACCATAAAGGTTGGCCGGCAAGCCCGTACGATCGCCCTGGCGCCGGACGGAAGGTATCTCTTCGTCTGCAACTACGGCGACAATACGATCGGGTGCGTGGATCTCGAGGCGCGCGCCCAGGTTCTTACCGTCCCGTCTTCCCGGCCCATCGGAATGGCTGTGAGCAGGCAGGGTGACCGGCTTTTTATCTCAAATTACGCGCCTCCCCAGATAACGGTCATGGGTATAGTGAGGCAGTCTCCCATCAGGGAGCCCTCTTCCGGAAGCCTGTGAGACTGATGCACGGGCAGGTGGGGCGCCGTGAAGGTGCTCCGTTGTAGCCGGTGAAAGTCCGGCCCGGGGAATTGTCGGTACACCCCGGTAGCTACCTGGACGGCGGGAAGGGTGACCGACCCGTCGAAGCTCCAGGGACAAATGTCCTCAGAAAGGAGGACTTGCAAGTGTGTAGGCCGCAACACGCGTGAAGCCTGAGCAGGCCTCGAAATGCATAATGCGGGCGCCGAGCCTCCCATCTGTAGGCGAAGGCCGCAGGGACCGCCGGAGCGAAACCGACCGATGAAGGCAGGTCCGCCCGCCGGGGTAGTGGGCGTGGCATGCACACACACAACGGGGCGCAACACGGGAGACCTGCCGGGGTGCCCGTAGAAGGAAAACGGGCAACGGACACGATAAGGGGGCCGGCCCAGGCAGGAGTCGGAGGGGTTCATAGTACCGTGGAAACCGGGTAACTCCGGTGGAGGGAAGGGACCCTGGTTCGGGTACGCTTTACTGACGAGCAAAGGAGGAGAGGGATTGGCTGGAAGCCTAGCAACCCCCGAGAGTCTTCGGAAGCTCCAAAGGAAGCTTTACCACAAGGCCAAGCAGGAGGAGGAGTACCGGTTCTACACGCTCTACGACAAGGTGTACCGGGAGGACAGCATGGCCCACGCCTACCGGCTCTGCCGCGCAAACGGAGGAGCCCCCGGTGTGGACGGCCAGACCTTCGCCGACATCGAGTCTCAGGGCTTGGAGCCGTGGCTCACCGAACTGGCAGAGGAGGTGAAGGCGGAACGCTACCGGCCCCAGCCGGTAAGGAGGGTGATGATACCCAAGCCGGACGGGGTGAGTGAAAGACCGCTCGGGATACCCACCATCCGGGACAGGGTGGTGCAGACCACGGCGAAGCTGGTGCTGGAACCGATCTTCGAGGCGGACTTCAAAGATGCCGCCTACGGGTACCGACCCCGACGCAGCGCGATAGAGGCGGTAGGGAAGGTACACCAGGCGCTCATCGAAGGGCGAACCGAGGTCCTGGACGCAGACCTGGCCGGGTACTTCGACACTATCCCCCACGCCGAGCTGATGAAATGCGTGGCAAGGAGGATAAGTGACGGGAAGATGCTGCATCTTATCAATATGTGGCTCAAAAGCCCGGTCGAGGAAACCGATGACAGGGGCCGTAAGAGGTACACCGGAGGGAAGAAGGCGACCAAGGGAACGCCACAGGGCGGGGTAATATCACCGCTGCTGGCGAACATCTACATGCACCGCTACATCAAGGCGTTCTACGAACATGGCCTCGATAAGCGGTACGGCGCGGTGCTGGTTAACTACGCCGACGATTTCGTGGTGCTTTGCCGCCATGGGGCGCGGGAGATACACGCAATCACAAAGGCATGGATGAAAGAGATCGGCCTTACGCTAAACGAGGACAAGACCCGTGTCTTGAACGCACACAGCGGAGAGTTCGATTTCCTGGGGTACACCTTCAAATCCCTCTATTGGAAACCAACCGGCAGCCGATACCTCGGGGTGGAGCCATCGAAGAAAGCGGTAAAGCGGCTAAAGCAGAATGTGTACAACCTGCTGAGGCCAGGCAACACGGAGCCGTGGGGTGAGGTAGTTGAGGAACTCAACAGGAAACTGGGGGGATGGAACAACTACTTCTGCTACGGGACCCTTACCAGGGTTCGGAGGGAAGTGGACTACTACGTGCTGAACAGGGTACGACACTTCCACAAACGTAGGAGCAAACTGAGCGGACGAGGCACACGACGCTTCTCCGAGGAGAAGTTGTTCGGTGAAATGGGCGTTCTATCGAGCCGGAATGGACCTCGCCGGAGGTATGCGCATGCCTTGTGAGAGAAGCCCGTCCGAGAGCCCGGTGCGGGAAAACCGCACGCCGGGTTCGATGAGCGCTCACGGGAAACCTGGCATGGCACCCAGGATTGAGGCTCCTGCCGAAAGGCCAGGGGGTTGTATCCACCCGGGGTCTGCAGCCATAGGCGCCCGTGTTCGACTCTACCTTCAAGATTCGCTCTCACGTGTACGCCTTCGAGATTGCCTTCGAGCTCTCTGATTTGGGGGAAAGACCGCAAGCCTGTCATCCATGCAATTCAACTATAGTTCATGCCGATTTATTCCACCTTTTCATTTCAAGCCTATTACGAATTCAAGCACTAACGATCTTATCGCGGGATACATATCACTCGCCGGGAAACTGGTAGTGACGGAAAAATCGACTATGGTAAATTGATAGTTCCAATTACCTGCCTCCAGGTTGAATTGTTTGCCACGCCCTAGAATGACAAATCCTACGCCCTCTTTATGTATGTCTGCGTAATCACAAGTAGCAAGTACTACGCCGGTTTCTTCATAGCTCTCGTTCGATGCGTAGAGTGAATAGTTAATAAAAAAATCGGGTCTCTCGTCCCAGTTGGCTCCCCGATAAACGGAAACCTCTGCTATTTGTTCACCCAGTAGATTGTTGACCGGAATACTCCCACACCATGAATTATGAACATTTACATAATCAGGCACTGAGAATCGAACCGGTGTCTGCGGGCAGTTCTCGATGTAATCCATCCTGCCGGCGATATCCTTGTATCCCTTGCCGGCAACGGCCTCAATGTCCGAAAGCAGGGTGTTAGCCTGCTGCCACTGACCCTGGGTCATGTAGTTGACTGCATCCACGTACTTCCGCTCCGTTTCCTCCGCCTGTTTCTTCTCGGACTCAGCCTTGTCAACCATATACTCTGCATCTTCATACCCGCCTGCCTGTTTGAACTCATTGATGGCGGTGTCGTATTCCCAGGCGTCGAGGGCCTCGCTGCCAGCGAGATAGTGCTTCTTCTGCCTGTTCACCGTGCTCTGATGGGTCAGGAACAAGACCAGGAACAAACTGATAAGGATAAATGCTATGCCACCGGCAACTGCCATGGTCTTGACAGAGACCTTGCTGGTGAAATCATGGAAGGTGGCTGACGATAAGTCCGGCTTCTTCAAGTGTGTCCGGAAGAACCGGGTAACTCCCTGGAACTGCCCCGCCGGGGCCTCGATATCCCTGACTATCCCCTCGGGATCAGGGTAACCCGAGCTCATCGGTGTAGCCCCCGGCGCGTAGGCCACCGCCTCACCCGCATTCTTCTTCTCGCCAACAACCGTCAGTCGTGACTCGTCCGGGGCCTTCGCCCCGCCGACCACGGTGGGAGAAGAGGGCCTGGGAGGGCGGGCGGCCCGGAGAGCGCTCACGGGCTCGCCTCTTGAAGCCCTGCCTATATCCTCGGCCATCTCACCGGCGCTTTGATAGCGGTCCTCCTGGTCCTTGGCGAGCGCCCTGGCGAGGACCTGCCTGAAGGCCGAGGGGACACCGGGCTGCTTCAGGTCTATGGACGGGGGCTCTTCGTGCACCGTCTTGAAGATGATGGCGGTGGGGGTCCCCGCGTCAAAGGGGTTGGTGCCGGACATGAGCTCGAACAGGAGTACCCCGGTGGAAAAGATGTCGGTCTGGGGGCCCACCGGCTCCACCTTTATCTGCTCGGGGCTCATGTAGCCGGGGGTGCCTATTATATCCCCCGCCGCGGTCACGGTGCCCTTACTGGTCATCCTGGCGATGCCGAAGTCGGTGACCTTTATCCTGCCGTCCTCAAGGAGGAAGATGTTCTCGGGCTTGATATCCCGGTGGATCACCCCCCGGGAGTGGGCGTAGGAGAGTGCGGCGAGAACCTCGGTTACCACCCCTGCCGCCTCCTCCCAGAGAATAGGCCCTCCGGAGATGACCTGGTGAAGGGTCTGGCCCGGGAGGTACTCCATGGTCATGTAGGGAAAGCCTTGCTCCTCCCCCACGTCGTGTATCACCACTATGTTGGGGTGGGATAGCCCTCCGGCGGCCTGGGCCTCCCTCTTGAACCTGGTGTGCAGTTCCCCTATGAGTTCTCGGGAGAGGCGGGGGTCGGGTATCAGTACCTTTACGGCTACCTTCCGGTTGATCAACTCGTCTTCCGCAAGGTAGACAACCCCTACAGCCCCCCAGCCTATGGGGCGTAGTATGCGGTAGCGTCCCAGCCTCTCCACGCCCTCGGAGCGGAGAGGGTCTTTCACTACGCCGTCATTAGATCCATGTGTCATCTCTCAAATACCCAACGCTTCACCGTTGTCCAATTATATTGTCTTTATAGTAAGAGAGAGACCTCACCTCTCGCTTGTTTTCTCCCGGTCTTCACCCACTAACCTCCAGCGGCCATCACGTATCCTGCCCCTGGCGATCAGCCCCAGGAAGACGGCCATGAGCATCAGCAACAGGCTACCCTGGAGGAGGAAGCACCAGGGCTTTCTCTTCTTGAAGGCGGGCTTGGTTTCCCCCTTCTCCTCCGTGAAGGAAAGGGGTATCTCTACCGTCTCCCCCTTCTTGATCCGCCCCTCTTTCTTTATCACCTCGGACTCCTTGTACTCATACCCGGTCCGGCATGAGAGGTGGTAGGTTCCTTCATCGGTGCCGGTGAGAACCACCCGGTACTCGTCCTCCGGGTCAGGGATTATGATGACCTCCTGCTCCAGGTCGGAACCGGTGTAGAAGACCGTGCTGTCGTCCGCCTCCTCCTTGTCACCCCACTTGCCCGCAAGGAGCTTCCCTTCCTTGTCCGCCAGGGCCAGGTTGGCGGGCGAGTGCAGGCGCAGCTCCGCGATCTCGGGAAGCCGTGGCCTGGGTTTCTTCCCGAAGGCGTATTCGTTGAATTCCCCGAAGATGTCGGTCATTTTAACCCACAGGTACGAGGTGCATTGGTATGTATGTACGAATCTGCCGATGGCAAACCCCTCGCTGATACCCGGAATAGGGACATCGGCCCAGCGGTCGTAGTAATCCCATAAGCTAACGAGAAAACTCACCTGCTCGCTCTGCTTTTCCGCCAGGCGGTGGGCCTCGTCTCTTACCTCCTTGTTGGTGGCGTCTGACTTGTAGCTTCCCCTTGCGTAGAGCTTCGCGGAGTTCACGGCAGAAGAGATGTAGCCGTCAACGATCTGGAGGTTCGTGTTCAAGAACTCGTCGGGGCGGCCGGCAACATCCCTGAAGTACTCCTCGCTTACAAGCCATCCGACTATCTCCCCGGCGATACTCTTGGCGGCATCTTCGGCAATCGCTTTAAGTATCTTATCGAACATGCCCACGGCTTTCCCTTTGATAAACGCGGCGGCGGGTGCCGTGAGCCCAAGCAGGAACAGCTCCTTGAAGGTCTTGGTGTAACCGGTCGAGGCCATTGGCGCCAGCTGCTGGGCGCCCAGCAGGTTTATCTTGCCCAGGAACTCCACCTCCTTCAGCCGGTAGAGGGCGTCCAACTCGCGGTCACTGGCCTCCTCCTTTCCAAGGAATGTGTCCAGGTATTCCCTGACCATTGCCTGGGAGTCCGGGTAGTGTGGGGAGAGATTCTCGATATGGAGCTCTATATGGTGGATGAGTTCGGCGGCGTTGGGGGGTAGGATTCTCTGGTAACTGGTGAAAACACCACGTCTTTCGCGTTTTCTATGAGTTGAGACGTAACTCCATCACTTGTTCGGATCAACGACACGAAGCGCCTTTCGCCGTTCTCATCGTACGTATGATTGTTAAAGCAGATATGCCCACCGTCGGGAGTGAAGGAGGTGGCTTTGATATACGGGATGTCGGCTTCTTCTCGAGGAAGCTGAAATGATTGTATCAAACTGCCGGAAGTGTCATATAGATAGGTGAAAGACGTGTCAGGCCATTGATATTCCATACAACAGAACAGCTTGCCATCGCGCGAGAATCGCCCCAGCTCACGATATTGCAGCGAGTAAGCCACCGGGCCGCCAACAGTTTCGTATAACACGAGAGCAGGAATAATGTCGCCATCAATCCAGTCACGACTCTGGCTGAGATACTTGCCTTCACAGGAGATATCAAAATCGTAGCTGAGCCCACCTGTCAATCCGGTGATTCCGGTTTCGAGATTTGTCACGGCCAGGGCATAACCACCACTGCCGCCGTGGAATGAGTCCAGAGTATAGAGCGATTTACCATCTTGGCTGTATCTTGGAGAGGAAAAATCCAACGGCCCGGATACTGGCACATCTCCTTGGGATGAGATCTGTGCATAGTCGGAATAATCGGGGCCCAGAGACTTTGGGTTTGTCGCGTCTATGACCGTTCTTCGCTTGCCACCCACAGATACAATATCCACCTTCCCCGGAATGGGGTTTTCGCCGGTTTGGGAAGGATCTACGTAATGGGCAAACGCTATTTCTTTACCGTCTCGCGACCAGCATGGTTCGTGGTTGTTGCCATCGGTGGTAAGCTGTCTCTCGTTGGTAACTGCCCCATCCTTGTACTCTGCTATCCAGATATTCCCTTCCCTTTCAAACGCCATCAAGTAGCCGCTCCCTGCTGAAAATAATCGGCCCGCCGCATACGACCGATGCTCTGTTGTTCCCTTCACCAGCCATGTGATAGACGGGGTGCTTACTGCAAATATGAACGCGAATAGCGAAAGGACGACCATAACGGTCATGGGGAGTTCCCCCGCTGACTTCTTCAGAGTATGAGCGTTTGGAACTCTTCGGTAGATAGCCATTCAGGCTTCACGCCCCAAGGTCAAGTTCGTCTCGTCTTAGCGGGCGCTACTCCAACCGCCCAGTATGTGGAGCGCCAATTGAGGTGGCCCCTCCGCGCCGGTCGAGACAAGGTTTCCTTTATGCTTGCCGTCAAATGAACTCCCGGACAATCCTAACGCCCCTTGGAAAACAGCCCCGTGTTGCCTTTCGGCGCCTATTGCCTATCTATGAAATTCCCCGACAAGTCGATGAACCTCTTGAAGCCGCCAGCCTGGACCTCCGCGACTCCATTATTATAGCGATGGGCGCTCTCAAACTGGAGCTCGACAACCATCTCACCTTTCCGGTTAATGTAGCCCCACTCGCGCCGTGAATCCTGCTCGACCATTACCGCCGCCAGTCCCTCTGAGAACTCCGTGGCCAGATCGAATCGGGGGGTGATAACCGTCTTTCCGGTTCTGTCGATGTATCCCCACTTCACCGGCGTGTCGCCACTCCCCTCGTCCCCGCGCTCCATCTCTTCAGCAGACAGGGGGACTGCCGCGAGTCCCTCCGAAAAAGCGATGGGATGGTGGCTAATGAAGTCAACCGCCACGTTTCCAGCACTATCGATCAATCCCCAATGACCATCCATCATGACTGTCGCAAGGCCCTCGTCGAAAGGCCTGACGTCATCGAACTGGGGTACGAATGCTATGTCGCCCTGGTTGTAGATGAACCCCCATTTCTCCTGGGACATGAACGGGGCTAATCCATCAGTGAACGGTAAGGCCAGGTCGAACCGGGGTTCAATGATCGTCTGGCCGGTCATGTCTATATACCCCCATCTCCCATCAGCCCTGATCGGGGCCAGGCTTTCGGTGAACGGTAAGGCCATCTCGAACTGGGGCTTTATTACGGTTTCACCCGCCGTGTCGATATACCCCCACAGGCCCTCTCTGCTGATTGCGGCCATCCCCTCGGTATAGGTCATAGGGCGTTCATACTCCGGCTTCACCACCAAGGCGCCTTTCTTGTCGACAACGCCGAACTCGCCGTCAACCATGATCGTTGCAAGCCCCTCCCCGAAAGGCCAGGCCTCATCGAAAGCCGGCTTTACAACGGTCTTTCCGTCTCCATCGATGTATCCCCAAACACCTCCCTCTTTCACGGCGGCCAGGCCGTCGTGAAACTCATTGGCAAGCTCGAACCGGGGGTCGACTCTCATCTCACCCGACCTGTTGACATATCCCCACTTGCCGTTCCGTTCGACGGGATACAGTTTCACCGCCTCTAACGGACTTCTCATAACAAATACCGTTACCACCGAGGAAACACCGGCGACGCCCAGGAGAACAAGAATCGAGCAAACCGCCTTCATCCAGACCGGCCCGTTGCCTTTGCCCTTACTCATAACCGCTAACCCCCATGACTTTCATCTTCCTGTTCCCGACATAGTACAGGCGTAGAGTTCACTATAACCGATAGCAAAGCCGCACCCTCAACACTCCCGTAGAACTTGAAGCTGCCATCCTCCTTAAGCTTGGAAGAATTGTCCATACCGTACTTCACGGTCACGTCCTCGTTACTTATTCCAAGGGAGGCCTCGAGTTTGACGATTCCGCGGTAGTTTTTTTCCTGAGAAGGAAATCCATGCAGCCGCAGGAGCCCGGCTGAACGCCATTCCGCCCAGCAACAGCACTACTACCGAAAGAAACGCCACCCTCACCCAGGATCCTCCGGAGCCCTTGCCAGCACGATTGCCGCCCGTTTCTTCCCTCATTATCGGCACTTTCCCCATGAAGCCGCTCGAATGGCCCGGTCGCCGCGCAACTGACTATATGAGCGCCGCGAATAGGCCGCATTAACGAATACCACGGAAATTTTATCACTTCTTACCGAACCACTGTAGTCTTTGCGCCGGTCCACTACACGTGAACCCGATCTACCATTGTTCCCGGGAAATGACCAGTCCAAGTCCATCAATCCTTCCAACGTCACCCGGCATTTCAAAGCGCTGGACCGTGCGGGTCTTGAGCGAGTCAGCGTCCACATGCGCAGCCTGAGACACTCGTCCCCCTTTCGTCCGGTGCTTCGGTAAAGGCCCTGCATCACGCGCTGGGCCACGCTTTCGCGACGATGACCATTGATGTCTACGGCTACCTATTGCCGGAAGACCTGGGACGGTCGTTGCATAGAGCCAATGCCTTGTTCGACGATTTCTCGGGGGAAGGCGGGTAGGCCTTTCTTGTTGTCGCCTATCGATCAACCCTGCGTAAATCAGACGTCTTCAATTCCAAGCTGACGTTGAACTTCAATCGGGACACCGTAGTTCGAGATGTCGGGGGCCCCTTCACGGGAATTCTTGCCGGTAATCCCGGGCGACAGGTTCCTGAAGCTACTCCGCGTGATGATATCATTGCGGTCGTCAATTCTTGTTCCATCAACCATGGCGATTCGATTATTCCGTTTGTTCCAGTTCAATGTAACCACCGATGGTGTCGCTCCCGGCCACCTTATACCCGTTATAGTTGTAGTAGATAGATTGCTCCGCCATTATCGCGTCTCCCGAGGTGCAGTAAACAGCAACTGATGCCCGCCGCTCAGGGGCGTATGAACCCTCCCAATCTATATCCCCCATGCTGAATGACACACGGGAGTTTGCTGGAATGACGGCTTCCAAATAGGGGTTTACGCCGGCATCCGGGGCTGTTAGATACTCAATCAAGACATCTACATCATGGTCGTTCGGGTTCTGGACAAGGGTCCAGGTCTCCCAACCGCTTCCCGCTGTGCCCGACGGGAGGAGAATAGCTTCGTGTGGCTCGGCCATCCCTATGGAATCATGGCCCCAAGCGCGGGAATTCCCGTACATGGCACGCTCGACTATTATCGGTTCGTCAGCGTAGACCACGGTGGATACTTCGTATGTTTCGACCGTGTCCGCTACGTTGACGGTCTGGCGGGAGTATGGGGGCAGAGACAATAGCGGCCCGGCAACGAGCCCAAAGTCCGTTAGATAGTCAATTGCAGCCAGCACCTCGATGTCGTTCGGGTTCTGAATCAGCACCCATGTCTCAAAGCCGCCGGCGGTACACCCTTCAGCAAGGTACCAGCGCATGGAAGGTTGAGCGACACCCACTGAATCATGACCGGCCATGCGGGCGTTATAGTACATAGCCCTCTCCGCAATTACCGGCTGATCGGATACGACGGTTGTAGAGACGTCATAAGTATCTGCGACTGTGTCCGCCACATTGATAGTCTGGCGCGTGAAGGGGGCCATCTCAATCCAAGGGCCTGTCTCCAGCCCGTACTCCGTCATATAGTCAATGGAAACGTAGGCCTCGACGTCGTTCGGGTTCTGAACCAGCACCCATGTCTCAAAGCCACCGGCGGTACAACCCTCGGCAAGATACCACACACACTCCGGCTCGTTGACACCGATAGAACAATGTGAGCCCATGCCCTCATTCGCCCCCCAGGTCATCATCCTGTCCGCCGCTATCGATAGTCCCTCCAGGCACTCAACCCTGGTTGAGAAATCAACCTGGCCCACATACTCCTCAGTGTCAATATTGATCTGGCTACGGCATGTCAAGTTTACATAAGTCTCAATCGGACCCATTTCTGTCATGTAGGTGACCTTTGCGGTAAGGTGAACATAATTAGGGTTGGCGATTGAGATCCAGGTGTGGAATCCCCAGTTATTACTACCCTCGGCCAGGTACCAGGTATCCTTCTGGATTCCTCCGGCTTCAAGACCGGTTGCCCGCGGCAATCGCTCAGCGCGCTTCTCCCTGGGAGCCTGCTCTGTTCTCTCAGCACCTCTCGCCCGGGCAACAGTGGTTATCGACACAAGAAGCACGACGGCCGTGATTACTGCTATTGCCCTGATTCGAGAGAAGGTGAAAAGAGAAGGACCACGTACGCTGCGCGGAATTGCCATTTCACCCCCCAATTTTTCTGGACACCACCTTGCTTTTGAATATACACCATCGGCCCTGTGGTTGAACATGTCAGGCGGCTCATCCCCCGGTAATTCTTGCGCCTGAGGCTGCGAGACCGCCTCCTGGTTTCCCTTACGCGAGTTTCACCTATGAGCCGATGGCTTCTATTCCTCTCTGGCGTCCTATTCCTTTAACAGAGTGTCTTTCACATCACGCATGAGAAGGAACGACGGGCCCTATACAATGTAGCTCCGCCGAGAGGAGGAATGGTCAAAGGGGAAGGCCGCGCAAGAAAGGGGATCGGCCTCCCCAAAGGAGATGGCGGACTCGGTGCGGAGTAGTGGAAGCATTGTACGACTGATGAAAGGGGAAGAGCAGGAAGCGGCTATTGTTCTTCTGTGAAGTCCTCTCGTCAAGGTATGCCCAGACAGGCCGGGGCGCCTGGTGACCACCATGAGAAGTCCGAAATCCCATCACACATTTTCACGGCTTTATCGCTAAATGACGTCCTGAGACTGTAGAAGTAAGATGAGTGTGTATCGACCCCTTCACCACAAGTCTTTGACCTCATCAGAATCAAATAATCGGAGTCAGCAGTCCAGCCAGCGATATAGAAGCTTTCACCCTCCCAGCAGACAAGACCAAAGTCCGATAGATCGATCTCCCTTATTAACTGGAAGTCCCTGCCAAGCAGCACCCAGTCCCCGCTAGGCTTTACCCCTATTACCATCTCGCCGTTCGGGGAGAAGGCAACCGGGACGAACGGCGCTTCATCATCTCCCCTCCCGGCACGCTTCCCGAAGTTCCTGAGTATCTCCCCATCGGGGCTGTGCAGGCAAACTGCTTCGTATGAACCTGATTCCGGGTAATCGTAATACCAGTGATGCTGAACGAGCATATTCCCCGTTCGGGGGTCCACGGCAAGGAGCATGCCCCCACAGATGAATCTCATATCGCTGCCGTCGGGATTGACCCTATAAGTACAAACGCTGGCAGCGGACCCCGCGCCCCTGACCACATAAAGAAAATCATCGGCGGCGCTCCAATAAGCATCGTAGACCACATTAGGGTCAGAAACAGGTGTTCCTGTTCTATAAATCAGCTCTGCAGCACTGGTATCGACATTAAATATCATGATCCGATAGCCATCCACCCAATCGCCCTCCATTTCGGCGTAAGCAAGCCTCCGGCCGTCATGAGACCAGTTCAACGTGCACGCATCAGGAGCGTTTTCCACAACGACCTCATCTTTACCGATTTTTCCATCATCTACATCAATCACCCTTATTGAGCCATCTCTAATGTAAGTAATATTACCGGTAACTCCCCTACCACAGAGCTGGCCGGGAAAAACTGGACAGGTGCTTAGGTGGTAAACTGCTCCCAAGCTGGAGACAGAAAGGAGCATATGAATATGCCAAAAAGACCGAGAAGAAACCACGGGGCCGCATTCAAG
>Ga0180014_1000222_pt1 | contig 16883 bp, 8 predicted proteins | sample KR13_S1_MetaG_FD_116507 | JGI IMG/M metagenome (GOLD analysis project Ga0180014, IMG submission 116507) | Groundwater microbial communities from the Olkiluoto Island deep subsurface site, Finland - KR13_S1_MetaG | ecosystem: Environmental > Aquatic > Deep subsurface > Groundwater | place... | reverse complement strand
GGCGCCAAACCCACCTCGCCATTGGCCAGCGTGCCGACCATATTTCCGCCACCCTGAAACTGTCCGCCCAACACATTCGTAATAAGGGCAAAAACAGCATTATCCATCCGTTTCAGACAGGAGGTCAGCAGGCAATCCTTGACGTCGGGAAGCGTGATATACTGATCCACATCCACCCCGATGCCCCACTTGCCCTTTTCTTTGGCCGCCGCCAACGCACCGGCCCCCGTCTGCCCCCCCACTCCAAAAATCACATCAACCCCGGCGCCCAACAGGGCTTCGCCCATGGTTTTACCTTTTTGACGATCCTCAAACGTGCCGGCATAGTATCCCTTTACCCGGACATTTTTGCCGTATTTCCGGTTAAAGAAAGCCGCACCGGCCTGGTACGGAACAACGAACTGCTCCACCGATTCAATTTTCACGCCGCCAACGTAACCGGCTACCGCATCTTTCGGATCCTTAAAATCAGCCCAGGCCGCCGCCAGAAATCCGACGAGAAATGCCACCTCATCCACATTAAAGGTAATGCTCTGCACATTGGGCAAGGGCGGATAGAAGGCGCTGTCGATCACGGCAAATTTGACTTGCGGATTGGCGTTCGCCACCACAGCCATATCTGAATGCATCAACGCGCCAATGCCGATAATCAAGCCACAGCCCGAATTCGCCAGTTCAGTCAGGTTGGTCCAATAATCTCCGCGACTTCGGGATTCCCGAAAACAGCCTTCCACCTTAAGTTCACGGATGGCCCGCATCAGCCCATTGCTACAGGACTGGTTAAATCCGGCATCATCAAAACGCGCCGTATCAGAGACCATGCCTACTTTTAATCGAACCGTTGACTCCGCCCGCAGCAGGATGGGCCACAGAGTGATTCCAAGACCCAGCATGACCGGCCAGAATACTGGAGACGATTTTTTCATAATTAAGGCGCGCTAATGCCTGCCACGTCATCCCGCCGATGAGGCGGGATAAGTGGCCACTTGCTTGGCGACGTGGCAACCCAAGGTAGCTCAGGGTTTACCCCTGCGATCTTCGGAGGCGTAAAGCCTCCGCTTGCGGCGCGCCGCAACAGACGGCCATGCGCAAGCGCAGGCCCTACGAAACCAGTCCAACTAATTATTTATAGGAACCTTAAAATATTTCTTGAACATCTATAGCATAATATCCAAGGCATTCAAGCCTTGATTATCGCCATGCGAAAGAGTGATAATTCCCCTATTGAAATTTTTATGATGCCGTCTGTTGATGTTTATGAAATCTACCGCCGCTTTTCTTGTTTTCTGGGTGTCTTCATCAATTGCATGGGTCGAGGCTTCGCCCTGGCATGATCCCTCAGCCTCCTGCCGGGTTCGCGTGGTATTAGCCACGAACAGCCCCTGGCCGGCGGATACCGGCTATGTCCAGGTATGGCCGGCGGGTTCAGCAGGATCCAACCCGGCCGTCACCGTTGTGTCCGAAAACGGCGTCTTCGTCGCCTCGTCCAACCTGTGGAAGACCGACGGCGAGCCGGCCGGCTTCCTCTTTGACACATCAAGCGGCACATCCAACTACTGGATCTATGGCGCTGAAAGCGCCACGTATCTGCATGATGCAGCGACATCCACGGAGTCCTCTTGGCAACCCGGAGCCGGTGTGATCCTGGAAACCAGACAGCGGACCAAAGGACCAATGGATTCCTGGAGCCAGGTCAGGCAGCTCTGGGATGATTCATATCCCGTGCTGGGCCGGAGCCTTGTCCCGGACATCAATCTCGGCATCCATCCCCATGGTCCCTCCAGAAATTTTATCGCTTTTTTTCAAGGCATCCTGATCCTGGCCCAAGGCGGCGCGTACCAGTTCGCCACGGTGTCCACGGACGCCTCGTTCCTTCTGGTGGACGGAACACCCGTCACCCAGTGGCCGGGCAAACACGATGCTGAACCCGGCCGGCAAGGTGAACACCAGGGGACAATCCATCTGGAACCCGGCCGGCATGCGATTCACTACTATCACGTTCATGGCCCCGAACACGCGGTGGCGCTTGCCGCCTGGAAGCCGCCGGGCGCCGACCGTTTTTCTGTGATTCCACCGGAGAGTTTCACGCCCCTGGCACAGTTTCATGTGACCGCGGCCGAGTCGGCGCCTTCCAAAGCACCCGTCGTTTACTTCGAGTGGGAGCCAGTCTCGCATACGATGGTCAACGATCTGGCCCTGGTGAACATGCGATTCACGGCCTTGCCAGCCGCTACTCCTGCGGCATTTCACTGGATTTTCGATGACGGCACTACAGCGACCGGTCGAACGGTCGAGCATCTCTTTCCCCGGCCGGGCATCCGCGACGTAACACTGGAAGTAAAAGAAAAGACCGAGGGAAGCAGTCCGGACAACAGCGCGCCCATGAGAAGCCGGCAAGGTGTGGCCGTCCATCCCCAATGGACTCAACAGGACGAGCGTCCTCCTCACCTGCTCAAAACGCACAAAGCGGAACTGACCGCGCGTGATCTGAACACCATGCCCATGAACGATTTGTTTTATCTGGTCCGGTTTGCGCTGGCCATCGAGGATCGTCCCTGGGCCACGGCACTGGGAGCGGCCTGCCTGGAGCGCCGGAAGGAATGGATACCGGAACACGTCGATGTGCTATTCAACCTGGGACTTCATTATCAGCATCCCGACGTCCGGGATTACAGCCGGGCAGAAGCCCTGTTTCAAGCCATGCTCGCTTTTCAGCCGCCCGTAACCGCTTTTCAGGATAAAACAAAACTCCGCCTCGCTGAGCTCTGGATCCACATGGGACGCAATCCGGACCAGGCCGTTAGTCTGCTGGGAGAGATGGACTCGCGCGTACTCACTCCCGACGACCAACGATTGAAAAAAATCCTGGAAGCCGACACCGCGTTGCTCCAGGGCCAAGCGGATAAAGCCGTTTTACTCTACGCCGCTCTTGGCAATTTCGCCGAAAAACCTTTGCAGACGCTGAGGCGGCGAGCCGGCCTCGAAAGCGCCCGCCAGTTCCTGGATCGTAACGACATCGCTGATGCCGCGGAACTGGTGGAGACCATCGAATGGGAAAATCCGGCCGAACGGATGTCGGCGGAAACGTCCTTGACAATGATCGCCATTCATCAGGCCCGGAGGGAATATCCATTCGCCCTTGGCCGTTGCCTCCTACTGCTGAACGCCCCCTCCCTGCACGACAAGGATCGGGCGGAAGTCTTATTCAAGCTCATTGAAATTCACCAGGCCCTGGGCAATACCTCCCTCGCCGGGGAAGTCTATGCCCGGCTCCTTTCGGATTATCCTTACAGCGAAGCCGCGGCCCGGGCGCGCGACCGGATCCGCAAATAAACCTCGCTACCCCATGCTTCACGGATGCGATACAGCAATTTTGCCTTGCGTCGTTTCGTCGTAACACGTTGTTCTCCTATATATAGGGGTTGAGCTTGCTCGACTCGCGGGCTCAGCAAGCTGAGCCCCTACAGATGGAATTTTCGCCATTTGGCGCCCGATCCTGATCGGAGCCGACGTGGCGGGCACAGCCCGCGTTGGAATTATTAAACGCACTACATCACGCACTACATCCGTACTTGACTCGGGCCGCCCAAAGACTATCATATCCAATAAAGGATTTGTGTTTTGACGAGCAGTTACCCCGGAGGCATTACCATGGGAATCAGGACTGTGCCCCTCCTGCTGATCCTCGCCATCGGATCATCCATTACTGCGGATGAGAACGAATGGTTTGTCCCGCTGGGACTTCCGCCCAGGGCCGCTCCCCGCCGCATCTCATCCGGCGAAGGCGTCCCGCCGCTTCCCCTGCCGGCAACGCCGTTGCGTCGAACGGAACGCAAGCGCCAGCCATCGCCGGCAACGCTCTTCGGTAAAATCATGTGGGGCGAAACAGCGTCCTTCACGTATCCCGGCGGAGGCGCCTGCTCCATTTCCGACTGGAACCTGTGTCCGGCGGACCTCCAGCAACTCCTGCAAAAGGCCAACCGCAATGCCGGGCTGGCATACGGAAGCGAACCCATTGACCTGGCAGGCTTCCACGGCGATCCGGCGAAAACTCCCGTTCTGTTTTTCAGCGGCACGCGCACCCTGAAACTCAGTCCCCGGCAAGCCGATATGCTGAGGTCCTATGTGCTCAGCGGCGGCATGATCGTCTTCGACTCCGTGGCCGGTTCCCCTTATTTTTATAATTCGGTGAAACAGATGCTGGCCCGCGCCTTCCCCGACTATGCCCTGCGCACGATTCCCCTCGATCATCCCTTTTATCACATGCTCTACGACGTGACCAAAGTCACAATCCCGAATCATGCGCCAACCGACGGATCCCCCTTGAATCAGGTACTGTCCCAGGATGTTCCTTTCATGGAGGGACTATACGTGGGATGCCGGATCGCCGCCCTGGTGTCCCCCTGCGGACTGGGTTGCGGGTGGGACGATCATGAAGTCCCTTTCATCAAGCAGGCGGTCTATTACGACGTAGATTCCGCCAACCGGCTCGGGTTGAACCTGGCCGCCTATGCCATCGGCTACGCCGGGGTCGGCCGCGAGGAAAGCAAGCCGGAATTATTCGGCTCCCTGGATGAGGGTGATCCAACGGACGAATTCGTCTTCGCCCAGATTAAGCATGACGGCGCTTGGAACGTTCACCCGGGCGGCCCCGCCGCCCTCCTGCAGAGACTCCAGCACAACACCTCCCTCCGGGTCAGCTTGAAGCGAGTACCGGTCCTGCCGGGCAAAGACGATCTTTCCTCCTACACCTTCCTGTATCTTTCCGGACTGGACGATTTTCATCTGGATCCTTCCGCGGCGGCCGCCCTCCGTTCGTTTCTGAACGGCGCCGGCACGCTCTTCATCAACAATGGCCTGGGCTTGAAGGGATTCGACCGCGCCGTGCGCCGGGAACTGAAGCAAATCCTGCCGGAAAACAGCCTGGAACCGCTTCCCCTTAGTCATCCGTTATTCCGCAGCGTTTTTACCGTCAGCCAGATCCGCTACACGCACAAGGCGGGCGGCGGCATGGATCCGGTTCTGGAAGGCATCACGCTCAACGGCGATCTGCGGGTGATTTATAGCCCCTATGACATGGAAGCGGGCTGGCAGGGATGCGAGCATCCTATCATCCGCGGACTGGAACCGGAATCCGCCATGCGACTGGGCATCAATATCGCCATGTACGCCATGACCCACTGATATGAGCGACAAGACCGTCATCGAAACGCATCCACTGGCCGACAAGCCGATTAAAGATCCGGCCGCGGCGGCCGGCCGGTTGAGCCAGGCCCGCGACGCCATCCTTAAGGAAATCGGCGCGATCATTTTCGGACAGCAACAGGTCCTGACCCAGATGCTGGTCACGCTGTTCGCGCGGGGTCACTGCCTGATCATCGGGGTCCCGGGCCTGGCCAAGACCCTCATGGTGCGCGCCCTGGCCGGAACCTTGGATCTTGACACCCAGCGTATTCAATTCACGCCGGACCTCATGCCCGCCGACATTACCGGGACCAATATCCTGGAAGAAGACGCGGCCACGGGAACCCGCCATTTCCGTTTCCATAAGGGTCCCCTGTTCACCCATCTCCTGCTCGCGGACGAAATTAACCGGACACCTCCCAAGACCCAGGCGGCCCTCCTGGAAGCCATGCAGGAATACCGGGTCACGACATCGCGGACAACGTATGACCTGCCCCAACCCTTCATGGTTTTGGCAACGCAAAATCCGATCGAGCAGGAAGGCACGTATCCCCTCCCCGAGGCGCAGCTGGACCGGTTCATGCTCTGCATTCACATCAATTATCCCGGCGCTGCGGACGAACAGACCATCATCACGGAAACGACGCGGGACCGCGTCCTGGAAGTCAGCCGGATTCTCCACGCCGAGGCGATCCTGGAGTTCCAGCACCTTGTTCGCCAGATGCCGGTCAGCCCGCACGTGGCGCAATACGCGGCCAGCCTGATCCGTGCCACCCGGCCGGGATCGCCGGAAGCGCCGGATTTCATCACCCGCTGGGTCCGTTGGGGCGCCGGCACCCGCGCCGGCCAATGCCTCCTGCTGGCCGCCAAGGCCCATGTGCTGCTGAGCGGTCGAGCCAACGTGTCCTGCGCCGACATCCGGGAATACACCTTGCCCGTTCTCCGCCACCGTCTGTTCACCAACTTCACAGCCTCCAGTGAAGGCGTCACCACCGACGAGATCGTGCGCCAGGTTCTCGAAGCAGTACCGGAACCGCAGTACGATTCATGAACAACGCATCGGCCTATAAATATCTTTCCTCCCATCTCGCGGAACGCCTGCGCGGCTTGAGTTTGTCTGTGCGGCGCCCCGTGGAGGGCAACCTCCAGGGAGTCCATCCTTCGCCCCATACTGGCGCTTCCGTCGAATTTTCCGACTATCGTGAATACTCGCCGGGTGATCCGCCAAATCTGATTGACTGGGCTGTCTACGCACGCAGTGACCGGGTCATGATCCGCCGGTTCCGGGAGGAAACCAACCTCCGGGCTTACCTTTGCCTGGACATTTCGGAGAGTCTCCGATTCCAAGGTTCCGGCCGGATGTCTAAGATCGAATATGCCTCGTTCCTGGCAGCCGGCCTGATGTATATCCTGGTCAACCAGGGAGATTCCGCGGGAATGATCTTTTTTGACCGGGAACTGAAGACCACGTATGCGCCTACCAGCACGCTGGAAGGCCTGCGCCCCATGCTGTTGGGCCTGGAAACTATTACGTCCGTCGGCGCCGGCGACATCGAACATGCCCTGCATCAGACGGCGGAGCGGATCAAAGCGCGGAGCCTGATCATCCTGATTTCCGATCTCCTCCAGAATCCCGCCGAGATCCTGCGCGGCATTCGCCACCTCCATCACAACGGTCATGATCTCATGATCCTGCATGTGTTGGACGCCGCCGAACTCCATTTCCCGCTGAGCGGTCTGACCGAACTCCGGGAACTGGAGACCGGTCACAAGCTGGTCGTGGATACCGATGACATCCGGACCTCGTACCGGCAGGCCATGGATCGCCACCTGGATACCTTGCGGCGGGGATGCCAGAATTGCCGGGCCGATTACCATCTCATCAATACCAGCCAACCCATGGATGAACTCCTTTTCATGAGGATCGCCGTCCGATGACCGGCCTGATCATATCCAATCCGCTGTTCCTGTGGCTGCTGCCCCTCGCCGGTCTGCCTCTCCTTTTCCACCTCTTCCTGAAGCTGAAAAAACGGCAAGTCCTGTTTTCATCTCTGATGTTTTTTAACCTGATCGATCCCAAACTCAGCGCGCGCCGGAAAATCCGGGAATGGCTGGTGCTGATCCTGCGTATGCTGTTGATCGCGTTTCTGCTCCTGGCCCTGGCACACCCCGTCTGGCGCGGCGCCGGCCCGGGTGGAACCGTCGCCCTGGTCATGGTGGTGGACAATTCAGGATCCATGGGCGCCCCGGGTCGAGACGGCCGACCCAAGCTGGCGGCGACCCTCGATGCCGCCGCCGCACTGCTTTCAGGACTCAACAGCCGGGACCTGGCAGGCATCGTTCTTACGGTTGAAGATCCGGCGGCGACTCTGCCGGATGGTTTGGTTTCCGATAAAACCGCTTTGAAATCCGCCCTGGCAAAAATCGAGGAAACCGAGGCAACCGGTTCCGCCGCCGGGGCGCTCCACCGCGCCCTGTCTTTACTGGACGCCACCTCCGCCGCCAGCCTTGAACTTCACATCCTGTCTGATCTTCAAAATACCGAATGGAACATCCTGCCGGCTACGCCGTTCACGCCACCAACGGGAACCCGTCTTTGGATTCACCGCATTCCTCCTGTTCCCGAGACTTCCGCCAATATATCGATCGCCGGGATCACCCCGCCCCCTTATCGCCTGGTCGTCGGCCGGAGATTCTCCGTTCACGTGCGGCTGATCAATGCCACCCCATTTCCCGCCGATATTCGCCTGAACTCGCTCGATGATCAGAATCAAAAGACATCTCAATCCGTGCCGGTTCCGCCTTCCGGCGAAAAAGACGCCGAGATTTCAATGGCGCCGGCATCCCCGGGCATTCACTGGCTGACTGCCTGGATTGAGGGCGACAGTTTTTCTTTTGATAATCGCGCTGCCGCGGCTTACGCCTGCGCCGACCTGGAACGGGTGGTATTTATCGGAGCCAGGGAAGACTTTGCCCTGCTTCCGCTCGCGATGAACCCCGCCAGTTCCAGCCGGCTCTCGGGATTGATGCCGGTCTTCACGAATGCTCTTTCCCCGGCGGACCTCCTGGGGGATCAAAAACCAGCATTACTCATCATGACCTGGAATACCTTTGCCCAAGCCGGGAGCGCCGACCGGGGCCGGCCATCGGAACTGACGGCCTATGTGGAACGCGGTGGCAACCTGCTGATCTTACCCTCGCCGGTTGAGCCGCTCACGACCGCTCCCATCCCGGACTGGACGGGCGCCGTGCCGGAACAGCGGGCTGAATTCGCCGAAGGTCTTCCGCTTCTGGTGTTCCAGAAAAGCGCCGTGTTGTTCCGGGATCTCGCGGATGAAAAAGGCGATCTGGCGGCGCTCCGCAACATCAAGACCTTCAAGGTCCATCCTCTGCGCCTGACTCAAGACGGCCAAGCGCTGATGGGCCTCCCCGACGGCAGGCCGGTTCTGGTTCAACGGAAGAGTGGCGCCGGCTCCCTGTTCGCCTGTGGACTGGCCTTTGATTCCTCCTGGAGCACCCTGCCGCTCAAGGGCGGTTTTGTCGCCCTGGCCCAGGTCATCGCGCTGGCAACGCCGTCGCCGCCGGCGACGCTGGTGGCCGGCGACCGGCTCACGGCCGCCGAGCGCCTGGCCTCCCCTCACTTCCCTGCGTCGGAAAATCCCGCGGCCACCCGGCGGGAAAGACTGCATCTGCTGTCGCTCGCCGGAAGCCCGCTGGATTGGAAAGGAACCCCGGACCAATTTCCGGCATTCGCCCGCTCCGGCGTCTATACCGTTCAAGCGGGCACCAACACGATCACCCTCGCGATCCGGTCTTCCGATCGCGAAGGCCGGCTCCAGTTTCTTCCGTCGGACACCATCCCGGTCCTGGATGGGCTGAACTACACGGTTAAAACTTTGTCCGAAGCCTCCGCTTTGACTGACACCACCGTCATAGCCCGCCGCGGCCTGAATCTTTATCTTCCGTTCCTGCTCCTGGCCCTGGCGGCCTGGATAGCAGAAGGCTGGCTGGCCAATCCGAAAGGAGCAAGCAAGAAGTTGTAATGATTCAATGGCATTCAGAGCTTAATCCGCTGATTGGGGCCCTCATTCTCCTGGCCTTGGCCTGGGCGTTCCACGGCTGGCGCCGGCAATTGATGCTGAAGATGCCGCCCGCCAAGACCCTGAGACTGCTGGCCCCACGTCTGCTGATTGCGGTATTGCTGGTTCTGGCCTTGTTCGACCCCGCCTGGCGCCGCGAAGCGCGCGAACCCGCCACCGGCAGGATTCTGGCCCTGGTAGATACGTCTTCTTCCATGGAAGTCCATGATAACGGCCGCGACTCCCGGCTCGCACGCGCGCGGCACCTGCTGGATCGCATCCGGACCAGTCTGCCGCGCGGTATCACCCTGGAAACCGCGGAATTTGATGCGTCGCTCAGGTACCCCCTCCCGGTGACGAACCCCCCACCCGGCGCCGCCGAGCCACGCGTCACCGACCTCGGCGCCTGCCTGCTCGCCCTCTCGGAGCAAACCGATATTGCCTCGGCCCTGGGAATCATCCTGCTCACCGACGGCGGCGACACACCCACTTTGAATGTCCGGCTTCCGCCAGCGCCGCTCTCGATCATCGGCCTGGGAACCGATCCCGCGACTTGGAACGATGTGACCGTGGCCGAGGTGCAGGCGCCGGCCACGGCGGAAGAAAATGTTGAATTCGAAATTAACGCGGACCTGCTGGCGCGCCGGGGCGGAGATCCCCAGTTCGCGTCAAAGCTTTCCGGTATCAGCGCGGTCCTGGAAACCGAATCCGAGGGACGCTGGAACAAGCTGGCAGAACGACAGGTTGACCTGAGCCGGCAGCGGGCGCGGATCAGTTTCCGAACGGCGTACCCAACCAGCGGTTTGCGGCGCTACCGGATCGCCCTGGCGCCGGTGGAGGGAGAAGTGTCCGCCCTGAATAACGTCCGGACCTTCACGGTGGCAGTCCGGAAAAAATCGATCCACGTACTCTATTTTTCCAGGGAACTCGGCGCCGACTTCAAGCTGATCCGCAACGAGCTGGACCGCGACCCGGGCATTTCGTTCACTGCTTTATTTCGGACGTTGAGCGAACATTTTACCGTGCAGGGCGACCGCAATGCAGCCGACGATAACCTTCAGGCCGGCTTTCCTAATTCCGAAAAAATCCTGAACCGTTTCGACTGTCTGATGCTCGGATCATTTCCCGCCGACGCCTGGACCAGCAACCAGATCCAGGCCCTGATACGCTACGTGGAAGGCGGCGGCGCCGTCATTTTCCTGGCCGGCTCCGACACTTTTGGCCCCCGGGCTTACGCCAACACCCTGCTGGCGCCGCTCTTTCCCTGGCAGATCGCTCAAAGCCTGCCGGAGGTGATGACCGGCGCTTTTCCGGTCAGCATTCCCATGGCGGCATTGAGTCATCCCGTCATGGCCGGACTGGATCAGCGCCTGAAAGAAGAACCGCATCCTTCACTCGACAGCGTCTATCAACCCGGCCCGCTCAAGGCGGGCGCGATGGTTCTCCTGGACGCTCAACACGGCCAGGGCGTGATTCCTGTTATCGCAGTACAGGCGTTCGGGAAGGGCAAGATCCTCGGTCTGGCTTCCAATACCTTCTGGAAGTGGGCGCGCAGCTCGAAGGCCCTGAAAGAAGCGCAGGGTATATTCTGGCGACAAGCGATCCGGTATCTTACCGGCCAACTGGAGGGAGGCCGGCTCCTGGAAATCCATTGGGACCGGGACACCTACAACCCCGGCGAACAGGCCGTGGCCGGCATCCGAGCGACGGGGCGTGAATCCGGCGGCGCACTGCATCTTTCCGCAACGCTCGCCACCGGCGGCGAGACCCTGCCGCTTATGGTGGACTCCGTACCCGGCCAGCCGGATGCGTATTCGGTCAGCATGCGGTTCAAACACCGGGGTGAAGCGGTGTTCCGCCTGACGGCCAGCGACGGAACCCATCTCCTGGACACGTACGAAAAGACACTGAATGTGGCCCCGCTCCACGAGGAAGGCGTGCAACTGGAAATGAATGAGGCGTTTCTCAAGGCCCTGGCCGAGCAAGGAGCCGGCTGTTATGCGCGGGAAGATGCGCCCGAGTCGCTCCTCCGTTACCTGCAAACCCAAGTGATCCGCAAAAACCGGGTGACGGAAACATCCCTGTGCCAGTCCGGTCCCTGGTTTATCCTATTGCTTCTTTCGCTATTGGTCATAGAATGGACGCAAAGGCGCCGGAATAATCTGATTTAAGAAATATCGGCAAAACCGATCTTTGCAGTGCGGGAGGCAAGCTCCCGCTTTGATTTCCGCGAAGTTTACCCGCCATGCCAGGCAGGCAAGCCTTTGGCGGCACCGGAGTTTGCACGCTTTCGACATGGCGACCAGGGCCATTGCTTCGCCTGCCTGCGCGAAACCGCTCTGGCGGCAGGCGTGGGAAAAGCGGTAGCGCTGGCTACCGCACTCCAAAGTTGAATGACCTGAATAGTCACGAAAAGAGAAGACGGCCATGGCAAAGAGTGACCCTCCAAAACCCAATACATCCGCCATTTTTTCAAGGGAGTAAAATGGACCAACAAAACGTTAAGGCGCTTCGTACTCCTATCCATCATAATCTGGCTTTCTTAACAAGATTTTCTGGAGGCGGGACGCCCCCGTCCCGTTCCAACATTTCGAGGTGGTGGCGCTCGAAGCGCCACAGGGGGCACCCTTGCCACACTCAGAGCATGGTCGGCTCCAATGTTTTAGTTGCAGCTATGCCACACTGGATCTTTCGTGGTAAAATTATTATGCTGGCCTTGTTTTGGATCAGTCTTCTGCCACTTCCGCTCCCGGCGACCGAACCGGGCTATCCCGGCGTGATCCAGTTTTCCAATGGCGAGCAACTGGAAGGCCGCATTTCCTTGACACCGAACACCGCGTTCATCCTGCACGGTAAAACCCAGATTTGGACCGTGGCCCTGGATCGCATCCGTGAAATCCGGAGCACGCCTGAAAAGGAGGAGCTGGTCCGGGCCTGGCGTTTTCCGGAAGCCGGTCAGACCCGGAAAGAATTTTCCGGAGATCCTTACCCGATCCGGCATCTGCAAACCACGATCCTGACCGGAAAGGAAATATTGCGCGGCCACCTGCTCACCACCGTTTTGTATGTGGAATCGCCGGAACGAACCCGGAAAGTGATTCTCTACGCCAAACAACGGGGCAAGGCGGGCGAAAGCCTGGATGAACTGGCGTATCCGACCAGCATCGTATTGCACCCTCCTGCGGAAGCGCCGGAGCGCGGCCGGACCATCAGGATACCATGGACCGGCGCCGAGGGTTCCCCGGCCGAACTGGCGGCCTTGACGCGTCCGGCACTGGTGCGGCTGGCAGGCCAAAGAAACCCGAAGACAAATGATTACGTGTTGCCCCCCACCCTCGGGAATCGCGTATTCCTGGCCTTGAAATCCGGCGCCGTCATTCAGGCCGGATGGCCGTCAGCAACCAACTCAGCCTTGACCTCTCAAGTCACCAATGCGCTGGCCCAGGCTAAAGATTTTTTTGACGGACGGGCTCTGCTGGGCGTTTTCAGGGAGGATGCATCCAGCGAGGATATTTACGCATTGATCCTGCTGTCACGCCAGGGAACCACGACGCTCAGCGGAGACCGGACCCAGCCCTGGCGGCTGAGCATCTGGCGCTGGAAATGCGATCCGGCGGATTCGCGGCTGATGCTGGCCGGAAGGGGCGACTTCTTCCGGGGCATTATCGCGTCGAAAGGCGAATCACTGCCGCAAGTGATAATATCCGATTCACTGTGGAACATCAGTCAGGATGACACATGCTTTTGTCCATCTATTTGAAAGACACGACGCTATGTAGATCCGCCTAGGCGGAAACCGTGAACCGATGAACCCAACGTATGTTATGAATACAGACACCCCAGCGGTGGATACGGTGATCAGGCAGGCCCGGCGACGGACCTGGATGGCGGCGGTCGCCGGCGGCCTGTTCTGGTGGCTGACCCTTGTCCTGGGTATCTGGCTCACTCTTTGCCTGCTGGATAATGCGCTGCACCTGCCGGCCGGCCTCCGCCTGCCCCTGGTCCTGGCCGGCCTCTTCACCACGGGACTGGCGCTATGGAAAAAAATCCTGGCGCCGATCCTGCGGCCGCTTTCTTCGGAGCGCATGGCGCTCCTGATGGAAAAACGCTATGCGATTCCGGAAAACCTGGTCATCAATGCCCTGCAATTTGAACACCAGGCGCTGAATCCGGGGGAACAATGGTTTGCCGACCAAACCCTGGGCGTTTCGAAAACGGCCATCGGCCGCGCACGCTTGTCCGATTGGTGGGAACTCCGGCGCCTGGCACGCTGGGCAAGCCTCGCCCTGCTGCTGATGACCCTCTGGATAGTTTACACCAGCCTGTTTCCCCGATATGTCAGCAACGCCTGGACGCGGCTGGCGATTCCCTTGAGCGATGTGCCGCCCGCCGGGGCTACCATCCTGCGCCTGTCACCGGCATCCGACATGGTAATCACTGAAGGGGGTAATCTCCAGGTTCAGGCCGAAATCTCGGGCCGACACGATTTTCAGCCGCCGGAAATCGTGTGGCAGGATAATGCCCGGACGGTGGACCCCGCGAAAGCCGGCGGCAATCGCGCGCCCATGATCCAAGCGCCGGCCGGCAAAGCCTGCTATTTCTATGCCTTTTCAAATGTGCGCCGGGCATTCTCTTTCCGGGTCATCGCCGGCGACACCTATTCCCGGAATATTCGAGTGACGGTCATGCCCCTGCCTAAAATCCGGGAATCCCAATTCATCATCCAGCCCCCCGCCTATACCGGGCTGGGAACCACCAGTATGCCGGGCCCGCCCTGCTCCATTACCTGCCTGTCCGGAACAGTAGTGCAGACCCGCCTCGACATCGCGCCGGCGGTGCAATCCGCATCCTGGAAAAGCGGCGGGACGGTCGCTGTTTTTCAGCCGATCAACCGACGCCTGACGGCAACAGCAACCATCAGGACCGCCGGCGCCTACGAGATTGAATCCTTGAATCCGGTCACAAGCCTGAGCGTGGCGCTGGCCCGGGGTGATATCGCGCTGGTTATAGACAAGGCGCCCGAAGTGGAGTTCCTGACCGATACCCTGAACCGATTTGTCACTCCGGGAACGACCCTGGGCCTCGATATCCGGGCCGCCGACGATTACGGCATCAGTAATCTGGTCATCACCGCAACCACCGAAGATTCGGAACAATCCGGGCGCGTCATGAAGACCTGGAACTACCTCGGCCCACCCGGCCAACGCGGCCCAATCAAGGAACGGCTGACACTGGCACTCGATCCTGCAATCTTCCTTCCCGGCGCCGTGTATTACCTGACGGCCGGCGCCACCGACTTTTCTCCCAACGGCAAACCCGGCAAATCGAGATCGCTGATTCTGCGCGTCAAAACATTGGCCGACCTCGCTGTCCCCCCGGGAGACAGTCTGGAAACCGCTTTTGCGGCCTTGAAACGGACGATCGCGGCCCAGGAAAAAGCCAAAGGGATCACTGAAAATCTTTCCCTTCACCTTGACGAGGCTATCAGTCGTCAATCCATCCCCTCCCACCAGAAACCCATGTCGGACCGACAGAACGAAGCCCGACGCGAAGGTTCCGCCGCGCTCGAAGCCTTTAAAAAACAAGAAGAAGGACGCCTCTACGCCGTCCGACTGGAGCCGCTGGTCAGAAATGAAATGAACTGGGCTTTGACCGGCATCGCCGCCCTGACCAATAAGTCCCCGGATACGCTTTCAACAGCCGTTGACGCCATCGAACTGCGGCAGGCCCTGATCCTCAGGGAACTAATTAATTTACTGGGCACTCTGGCGGACCGGAAACCGGGTCCATCCTCGTCGAAGGCCGATCTGGCGCAGGAACAGCCGCCGGCCGTTCAGCCGGAAAGCGCCGGACAGGAACTCCAGGACGATCTGGCTGATTTCGCCCGCCATCAGAAACGGATCATTGACCAAAGCCGGACTTTGGCGGATCAGGGTCCCAAGGACCTGACCGAGGAAGAGCAGAAAATTCTCGGCGAACTGGCCCGCGAAGAGGCCAAGTGGGCGGCGTTCTTTGAGGAAAAGCTGACCGATTTCAGCAAACTGCCGCTCCAGGATTTTGCCGACGGCGCCATCGCCAAGGAACTTAACGAAGTGATCCAAGAGGTCAAACTGGCTTCTCAATCGCTGTACGATAAAGCCGTGGAACTGGCCGTACCCCATGAGCAATCGGGCCTGGAGAATGCCGAAGAACTGATGCACAACCTGGAACGCTGGATCGTGGACAAACCCGACAAGCTGAAATGGCTGATGGAAGAGCCTCTCGCCCAGGCCGACATTGCCCTGGCGGAACTGCCGTCGGAACTGGAAGACATTGTGGGCGATTTGATTGACAAGGAAGAAGCCATGACGGAGGACGTGGAAGATGTCTCCAGCTCGTGGCTTGATTCGATAGATAAGGTCGCCGGATGGGACGCCATGGACGGCCCGATTTCCAGCATGAGCGCCAAGGGCATTACCGGCAATCTTCTGCCGAACCAGCAGGAAATCGGAGGCCGTTCCGGCGAAGGCCGCACCGGGCGGAGCCATGGCCAAATGGTTGAAGAAACCGCATCCGGCAAAGGCGGGCGGAATACTCCCAGCCGCCTGACGCCCAGCCCCTTTGAACAGGGAAGCATCAAGGATACCTCCCGCGAGGAACCCGGCGGCGCCACCGGCGGCGGCAAACTGAGCGGCGCGGCCGGCGAAGGACTGCGGGGCCCGACACCCCCGCCTCTGCTTCAATCAATGGCGCGCCTCGCCGGGCAACAGTCCGCGATCCGCCAGGAAGCCGAAGCGGTCGCGCTCAAGCTGCGACAGTACCATCTGCCCACCGGAGACTTGGAAAGCTCCATCCTGGAAATGAAGCATCTCGAGGCCGCCGCCCGGCAGGGCTACGGCTTAGCCATCCGCCAGTCATTCAGCCGCGCCATGGATTCTCTCCAGGATGCCCGAAAAACAATACGGACAGAAACCGGCTTACGGCGGGAACAAACACGGCTCCCCGAATGGATGCGGAATGAAATCATGACGGGTCTGGAAGACGGCATTCCGCGAGGCTACGAGGAAATGGTTGGAGCGTATTTCCGCGCCCTGGCGGAACTGGACCGATAGTAGAGCCGCCGCTTGCGGCGCGCCGCAACAGACGGCCATGCGCAAGCACAGGCCCTACAAAGATTTCGAAATTCCTATACATCGAGTGGCGGGCGGCCGCCCGCCTGCTCTGGCGGGAAACCCGGCCCAAAATGATCACCATACCCCAAAGAACGTACCGGCGGGAAGGTACAACCTCCTGTCGGTGATCATCTGATCCAATGCGTAGCTGTCCCCCAGGCCGCCGTACGAATAGAATAAAATCGTGATGGTCTTGTCGTCTTGAGCAGCAACAAGGCCTTCATTGTCGAAGTCCAGTTCCAGACGGGCGTTTCCCAAACCAACGTAGTTCTTGAATGATAATGCGCTGATGGTCAGCGTGTCGCCCGCGTTGAAATCCGCAGTCACTGCTATCTTCAGACACCGATTCGAATTCGTGTAGCCGATCGCGCCCACCTTGCCCGCGGCCGTGCCTCCGAAGGTCGGCGTGAGGTCAGTCTCATCCCAGGTCATGGCGAAGTCAGAAGGGATCGACACGGCGACCGGCGTT
>Ga0180014_1000221_pt1 | contig 16913 bp, 10 predicted proteins | sample KR13_S1_MetaG_FD_116507 | JGI IMG/M metagenome (GOLD analysis project Ga0180014, IMG submission 116507) | Groundwater microbial communities from the Olkiluoto Island deep subsurface site, Finland - KR13_S1_MetaG | ecosystem: Environmental > Aquatic > Deep subsurface > Groundwater | place... | reverse complement strand
GGCCTCCCTCATGAAGCGGGCCACCAGCTCATCTATGTCTCTCTCGTTCAGCCCCGGGGCCAGGGAGAGCACCTTGAGGGCCACCTCCCTGTCCATGAGGGTGTCCAGGGCGCAGTAGACCACCCCCATCGCCCCCCGTCCTATCTCGTATTTGATCTGGTATCGTTCGGAGTCGATCACCTGGACTCCCTACTCGTATACCCAGTACTCCTCTATAACGTAACCGGTGCCCCCACAGGTGGGGCAGGTCACCTGCCTTGTCTTGGTAACGGTTTGCGTTATGGTTCCGCTGCCCCCGCAGGTCGGACATATCTCCATGCCGTTTGGACCGGCAATTGCACCCTTCCCTCCACAGGTTGGGCATGCAACGGTTTCTTGCTCTGTGTAGTTCTCGGATATTACGCCGGAACCCCCGCAGGTCTGGCAGGTGACCCGCCTCGTCTTCTTGACCCTTTCACCTTCCTCGATCTCTTCCTCGATCTCTCCATCCTGGTAGACCCCTACAACAAGTGCCACCTCCGCCCCCGCGTCCAGCATGGTTCCCGGGGCGGGGTCCTGGGATAGGATTATCTCGTTCCTGGCCTGCTCCTCGACCGTCTGCTGTTGTATGTTGGACTTGAGCAGGTTTTTCTTGAGGAGGGCGAGGGCCTGGTCACGGGGTATACCCACGAGGTCGGGCACCTCCACTTTGCCGCTGACGGCGACCAGTACCGCGACCGTGCTGTCCTTCTCGGCCCTGGTCCCGGCCTCCGGTGACTGCTCGACGACCTCGCCCTTCTCCGCTTTATCATCCGCCTTGTACTCGGCCGAGAACTTGAAGCCCGCGCCCTCCAACCTGGCCCTGGCCCGCTCCTCGGTCAGGCCGACAACGTCGGGGACTTGTTTCTTGAAGGTAATGCATCCCCCGGTGAGAAGGCCCGCAACAAGAACGAGAACGATAGAGCAGGCCGCGGTCAAAGAAGCAAGCCGATGGGTAATCGCGGCTCTTCTACCGGGCGTTTCAGTTGAGAATACGATTTGTCCCTTGTGGTCCATCCGTAACTCCCTACTCGTATACCCAGTAATCCTCGATAACGGAACCGGTTCCCCCGCAGGTGGTGCAGGTTACCTGCCTGGTCTTGGTAACGGTTTCGGTTCTGTCCCCGCTACCACCGCAGGTTGGACAGGTAACCGGGCCGTTTGGACCGGCAATTGCACCCTTCCCTCCACAGGTTGGGCATCCACCCATAATCGGCTCTTGCACGTCATAGTCTTGAGAGATAACGCCTGAACCCCCGCAGGTGGCACAGGTAACCTGTCTTGTCTTCTTGACTCGTTGCGTCTCCGTTTGTTGATCTTGCGGTTGGTGTTCTTCTTGATAGACCGCCACGACAAGCTCGACGTCGGACCCCGCGTCAACCGCGCTTCCCTCGGCTGGATTCTGGCTGAGGACTTCGCCTTGTAGAGACTGTTCGGTGTTGGGCTGTTGGTTTATCTTGTAGTTGAGATGGTTCTGCCCCAGCAGCGCAATGGCCTCATCCTGTTTCATTCCGCAAACTTTGGGAACATCAACCATTCCTCTTGTGGCGACGAGTACGGCCACCCTTGAACCCTTCTTTGCTTTCTCCTTCGCCTTGGGACTCTGGTCAAGGACCTTTCCCGCCTCAGCGCTATTATCGGTCTTGTACTCAGCCGAGAACTTGAAACCAGCATCTTCCAACTTGGCCTTGGCCTGCTCCTCGGCCAGGCCGCGGACACTCGGTACCTCTACTTCTGGCCTGTGATCGGCCCTCACGAAGAAGATCAAGAAAGTGGAAAGCCCCGCCGCGATAACCAGGAACGCCACGACCACCGCCAATATAATTCGAGTGTTGTGGGAGCGGTCGCCCCTTTCTCTTGCGCGTGTCCGGCGCTCCGCCCCCTTGACAGAAACGCCGTCACCAACGGCCTGGGCGCCCGTCGGCCCACCGGTTATTACCGTGTCCATGTCGCCGGCCACCCCGGCGGACCATTCGGCTTCCTCGGTCATGACCTCGTGGACCGCGAGGCCGGCGGCCTCGGGGCCGGATACCGCGAGCATCGCCACCGTAGCGTTGTCGTCCGTGTCGCGGAGGATGGCCGCCTCAATGATACCCGCGGTCGCCGATTGGATACTGGGGTACTGCTTGACCAGCGCCGACATCTCGTCACTGAAGATGACGTTGGTCAGCCCGTCGCTGGTGAGGAGCACAATATCTCCGGGCGCGAGTTCCACCTCGAGGATGTCAACGTCAACGTGAGGGTCGGTACCGAGCGCCTGGTCAACGACGTTGCGGTCATCCCTCTGCACCGCCTCGCGCTCGGTTATCACTCCCGCCGCTATCAAGCTACCGACGGGGGAGTGGTCCTCGGTCACCTGCTGGGCGGCGTCACCATGTAGCACGTAGGCGCGGGAGTCTCCGACGTGGCCGACCAGGGCGCGACCGTTCTCGAAGACCAGCGCGGCGGTAAAGGTGGTGCCCATGCTCCGCTCCCCGCCAGTGGTCTCGGAATCGTAGGAGAGTATCTTCTCGTTGATGGAGTAGAACAACGCCTCCAGGACGTCCGCCGGATTGCTCTCGAACGTTATTCCCTTGAGAGTTCCGATGTTATCATTGACGAAGACCTCCTCCAGCATCGAGATGGCTATCTGGCTTGCGACGTCACCCGCCTGGTGCCCTCCCAGGCCGTCGGCGACCGCCAGCACGGCGCAGAGGTGCCAGGGGCTGCTTGCCGGGTCGATGGCGTAGCTTATACAGGCGTCCTCGTTGAACTCCCGCCCTCCAACAGAGGTCGCGGAATCAACGTACTCCTGCATGATCTCGAAACCCAGATCCGCCGACCGTTCCCCGGTTGTCATCTTTGACCCTCCCGGATGCTCGAACGCTAGCCGCTGATAAAGACCAGCGTTGTCTCTCCAATCTCAATATAATCGCCAGATCTGATCCTGGCGGTGGTTATCTCTTCTCCGTTCACGAACGTGCCGTTGCTGCTGCCGGCATCCTCGACGTAGTAGTTGCCGTCGGTCGCCCTGAATATCCGCGCGTGCCTCCTGCTGATGAGCGAGTCCTCTATATGGATATCGTTGTCCAGGCCGCGACCGAGGTAAACTACGTTCTTGCCTATGGCGAACATCGCGCCGGCGCTACTACCGTCGATCACGGTCAGCATAGGAGCCGAAACCGCCGCCCCCGGAAAGCGCGAAGCGTCGATGGGTGCCTTGAGATCTGTGGCGCAGTAAGGGCACCTTACCCACTGTTCCATCACGATTTCACCGCAGGAGGGGCAGTTCGTACATTCCGATGAAGAGTATTGGACGGGAGGTGTTTTTATCACTCCTACGGTGGTCCCGTCCACGTACTGAATTCCCGCTCCGATCACGGGCGCCCTGTCGGTGATTATGTGTTCCTTGAACTCTTCCGCGGTCTTGAACCGGTTGGCCGGTATCTTCTGCAGGGACTTCTCGATTATCCTATCGACGGTCTCGGGAACGGTGCTGTTGAGCTGCGTGACCGGGGTCGGGTCCTCGTTGACTATCCTGTCCATGATCGATGTAGAGGATTCGGCGTCGAAGGGGTTGCTGCCGGTGAGCAGCTCGTAGAAGACAATGCCCAGTGAGAAGATGTCGGTGGTGGAATCGACCTTCAGCCCACGAACCTGCTCCGGTGACATGTATCCCGGGGTGCCGAGCACCATCCCCTCGGTGGTTATCCGCCTCGCTCCCATTACGCTGGCTATACCGAAGTCGGTTATCTTGATTCTCTTGTCGGGTGTGAGGAAAATGTTGTCCGGCTTCAAGTCACGGTGGATGACTCCGTTTGTATGCGCGAAGGACAGGGCGTTCAGGCACTGAACCATCACTTCCCGGGCGAAGTCCACGCTCATCGGTCCGGACCTGAGAACGTCGGACAGCTTGGAGCCGTTGATGAACTCCATGGCGATGAAGTAACGTCCGTCCTCCTCGAACACGTCGTGTATCGTCACGATGTTGTGGTGCGAGAGGCCACCGGCCGCACGGGCCTCCCGGTAGAACCGTTCTACCAGCTCTTCCCTCTCGTAGGTCCTTATGCCTGGGGGTACGGTCAACTCCTTGAGGGCGAGCTTTCTGTCTATGAGGTCGTCGTGGCCTAGATAGACTACCCCCATAGCCCCCCGGCCGATCTCGCGTATCTGTTTGTATCGACCTTCCATCTCAATCACCCGTGATACGAATCACCGGGTTGCCGGTTCCTGCTTAAGAATCCGGCATCCTGAGCTCGTACTTTGTATCCCCTATAGTGATACGGCTTCCATCCACCAGCCAGGCTGTCACGATCGGTTCCCCTTCTACGAGGGTGCCGTTGGTGCTGTCGAGATCCTCTATGAAGAATCCTCCCTCCAGCCAGTAAAGCCGTGCGTGGCGGCCGGAAGCGAGCTGGTCCTCGAGAACGATGTGATTGTCGGGATCACGCCCGATGGTAACCAGCGGGGTGTCAATCACGTAGTAACCACCCGCTCCCTCTCCCTCGAGGATATCCAGGTGGCAGACCGTTTCCGCCGTCCCGGCCTGCGGACCGTAGGTTTGTTCCTGTACGCCCCATGCACCCTCTCCGGGCGCATACGCGGCGCCCACCGGCACCGGGGGGATGACCTGCGGGGAACCCGGTGGTGCGGGTTGTGCGGAAGGTGTAACCGTCGGCGGCGCAGACGTCGCTTCTTCCTCCTGCCACGAGCAGTAAGGACATCTGGACCAGCCCTCCTCCAGTTCGTTTCCACAGGCGGGGCATACTGTCGTAACAGGCGCCTCCACTCCTTCGCCACGGGCTCTCGAACGCCTCGAGAGCAGGATCAGGGCCGTTATGACTCCACCCAGGAGGATGATTCCACCTATAATCAGTATTATTAGTAGCTTCTTGTTCGACTTCTTCTTTGTCTCGCCCGCCTTGGGGAGCGCCCGGGTGTCAACCGCGACGTAATAGGACATATTGCCCTCGGGGATCGCTTCACCGAGGACCTCGAACTTCCATTCCCCTTCGACCGGCTTGTTCACGACGACATACAGGGGCTTGGCGTCCGCGAATATTGTCGCGCTGGGGTAGTCATCGGGGCCTACCACTTTTCCTTCAGGATCGGTAACCCTGAGCCTGAGAATGGAGCCCGGCGTCTCCGGCCAGTTCAATACCGCGTGGAGCTCCCCGGTCCTGGACGGGACTGTCACTGTGCCCAGATCCGCCTCCTGCCCCTGGGTTATCTCGCCGGACCAGTCCTTTGTCTTCCCAAGCGAGGAAAGCCGCACGTTGATGTAGGCGTTGGCAAGCTCCCAGGAGTCCCCGGCGTAGAAGTACTCGCCGCCGGTATCCCCGGCCAATTTCTTGAGGAACTCCTCGTCTAAGTCCTTCTTCTCCTCACCGAAGCCCACCGTGTATATCTTGGAGTCGAGATCGTTGACCCGGGGCACAAGGTTCGAGAGTATCTCCTCGTTGGTCATTCCCTGGTTGTTTTTACCGTCGGAGAGAACCACTATTGATTTACCGGTCTTCTCGGGTACCGCTTCCAGCAGCTTAATGGCCTCCTCGATTCCGGCACCCATGTTCGTGTAGTCCTGGGGCTCAAGCTCGCCGACCGCGTTCTCCAGCGCGTTGAAATCCTGCGTCACCCCCGAGATGACCTTTGCCTGCTTGGAGAAGGTGATTAGAGCCATGCTGTCGGTACTGGGAACGCCGGTCTTGTCCTGCTGCTCCGCGTAACGCCGGATGAGGCCTATGACCTGGTTTGCGGCGGCCTTCGCCGCATCCATTTTCTGCACGTTACCGACGTAGTTTCCCATGCTGCCGGAGGAATCCATTATCAGTATTGTGCAAAGGGATTCGACCGTTCCCATCCCCCGCCCGACCGCCTGGGAGATCGCCCGGTTCATAGTGGGCGTGTACAGGATTTCGTTTATGAGGCGGCTGGAGCCTTCCACGCCGATGCGGGAAGCCTCTTCAGCGCGGCCATGGTCTCCCAGCTCCAGGTCTATCAGGTCGCGCGACCGGCTTGACAGGCTGTTGAACAGTTCTCGTTTCTCGAGGATTGTGGCCAGTGACGTATAGCAAGTGGCGAGTGCCAGGTTCTTGAGGAGGTAACAGCTTCGAAAGAGGTTTACCGCCTCATAGTCGTAACCCTCCGCGGGGGTGGGCCTGGTCTTCAGGGCGATACTCTCCATCGCCTTTTCCATCGCCTGTACTATCCTGTAGCAGTAGATGACATCGGTCATCGCCGCCCGGGCGATCTTGTTCTTGCCCCAGACCTGCGTGTAAGTCTCGTAGATGGAATCACTGATGGTGCCATCGACCACGGAGTTCGCCGTCAGGCTCGATTGGATAACCGCCCCGGGCAGTTTCAGGTCGTCCTCCAGCAGGAGGTCGCAGAAAGACCCCGCCAGGCGGTCCGGCTCCCCGTCCAGATCCTCGTCTTTTAGATCGAGCAGGAAATCACCGAAGCGGTTTAACAGGTCTTTCTCAGCTTCCATCCCCTTCCTGGCGTCGGACATGGCGCCTTCCAGCTTGTTGCCGTACAGCTTCTTTATATCCCCTTCAGCGTCGAGTGCGGCCTGCATCGAGAGGCGCTCTTCATTGATAATCGAGATCGGATCCAGCACCAAGAGCGCGGCGCCGAGGACGTTGCCCGATTGCTTTCGGTCAAGCTCCATTTCACCCATCAGGGTGACGTCATCCCCGTTCTCACCGGCCTCCAGCAGCTTTTCCAGACAGGCCCTTTCCTCCTGCAAACGGTATTTGACCATAACGTCACCGGTGTTGAGGGCCAGCTTCTCCAGGTAGTCGATCACCTGCGCGACCGAAGTTGAACCCCCCGCGATTTCCTCAATCCATTTCTGCTGATCGACCGGAATCTCCCCGTTTTCCCTGGTTGCCTCCGATAGCAGCAAAGCAGGGTTGGAGAGCGCGTCGGTCAGCGACACCTTGTACCTCTCCCGGACCTTGTCCTGGATTAGTGGCGGCTGCCAAAGATCCCTCCCCAGGCTGTCGGCCGACTCATTCAGGCGCTTTACGACCTTGATGATTTCGCCTGGGTCCTGGCAGGCGTCGGACATCTCCTCGTAGTAGCAGGAGTACCCGAACCTCAGGGTGTTGAAGACCTTGAACAACGTTAAGGGATCTACCTCGGGGGAGTTGTCACCTTTCCGGACGACCACAACTCCGCCGATTCCGTCCTGGGTCCACTGCTCGGGGGTCAGCAGCATGAACCACCCCTTTGTCAGGTTCTCTTCATCGGACGTCCCGGGTTTTGTGAAGCAGTATGTGTCGTATTCCCGCCCATCCAGTTTCACCGGATAACATGTGACGGCGCGCTCTCCCGGGAGCCCGTACCGATGCAGGACGTCATCGGCGGATTGATCATCGGACCCATAACAGAGAGAAGAAAAGGAGGGAACCACCAGGAGAAGAATGGCCAGTATCGCGATCACCATGAAGGCGAGATGCCTTACTATGCGAACCGGCCTTTCTCCCCAAGATGAGAGCATGTGGATACCTTTCTTCCCCAAGCGAGAGCCCCGCCGGCGCCGCACAACCTGAAACCACGCTCTATCGCCGGTATCATTTTCAACCGCACGCCAACAAGGCATCTCTTAAAAACATGTCGGCCGTTGAGGATGGATCTTGCCTAGACCCGCTTGAACGTCAGTTCGGTTTCTCCGACACGGATGACGTCCCCATCCTCCATCACGGTTTTCTGTGTTTCTTCCCCGTTCACGTAGGTACCGTTGGCGGAGCCGAGGTCGTAGAGGACGAACTTCCCTCCTTCGAATCGCAGGCGCGCATGCTGACGGGACATCTCGTCGTCAGAAATGACGATCTCGTTCGAGGTTTCCCTCCCGATATTGGTCAGCTCCTTGGTTATCTTGTACTCCCTGCCGGCCCCGGAGCCGCTCTTTATCACCAGCCACCCCAGGGTGGGACCCGCTTCCTTGTCCTTCCTGCGTATTGTCCTCTTCTCTTCCCTCGGCCTCACCATGGTGCTCTTGTCGCGACCGGTGCTGCGCCTCCCCGCACCGGTTCCTGGTGACTGGGAAACCGGCGGGGGTACGAACACCGGCCCCGCGGCAACGGCCGGCCCCGCGGCGGCCGTCCTGGCCTCCTCGCAGTACGGGCAAGTCTTCCAATCGGGATCAAGGGGTCTACCGCATACAGGGCACATGCGTTGGGCCAGAGGTGCCCTCTGGATAAGATAAACGAACAGGAATACGTAAGGGGCAAGGAAGGCAAGAACCAGGAAGACGATCATGACGCCGTAATTATCGGCGCCCAGAGCAATCCCTATTCCCCCCAGTATGGCCATGGTGAAGAACGCCCCGGCGGCCCAGGGGATCCCGTTCTTGTCCCTCCTCGTCGCGTCAGCGTACAGGAAGAAGGGGATGAACAGGTTAATGGCCAGCAGGACAAAGAATATGATAATAAGAACCTTCGCCCAGCCCGGCATGAACCCCCCAAGAAACTCGACATCCGCCTGAGCAACGACCAACTGCGCTAGTAGAAAACCCATCGCTCCCCCTTTTTCCGGCACTCCCGGCAAGCACTACCTGACTGTCCGTACTTTATAACAAAAGACAAGAGAAAACCATCTCTGGATAACGGGTGCTGCTATAACCTCCCAAGTTACCTCCATTCTCCGGTTTGCCTTTCACGTCAATAGCGTATATATCCTTATTTGCTCACGTTTCTTATACCATAAGCGCGCTTGAATCGACAACAACAGCCAGTTGGCGGACGCCCGGGTTGCCGGGATGGCTTCATGCCCGATCCCGGTGGTTTCACGGAAAAGTTCCTGTTTCTTGAGGAACAGCTATTGAATATTGAGTTAATATCAAGTATAATAATCATCATCTTATGAATTAGTACGTTAAACGAAGTATAACCACACTACTACTGGAAATGCAAGATAGATAGTGCAAGGATCGAATGGAGGTAAGAATGGAGTTTGAGGAGTACTTGAAAGCAATGAGGCAGAGGGCGGGAATCACCCAGAAGGAACTTGCCGGCAAGTCGAAGATATCAACAAGCTATCTAAACCTCATTGAAACGGGAAAAAAGAAGCCGAACCCGACAGTCATAAGGCGCCTGTCCAGGTCGCTGGATGGAGATGTTGATCAATGGCTGGATCTTGCGGGATATGAAGTACCTGAGCTCCCGGAAAAAAAAGGCGGGAAGGAAGAGTCGGATGGGAGCGGGGCAACGATAACGATAATCGGAGAAGTGGGGTCGGGTGAATCCCCTTACTTTGGAACCCGGGGGCCCCAGGAGGAGTTCGATGTCGATGTTGTCAGGGTGCTGGACAACACCTTCAGGGCTTTCGGGTATCAGCAGGGGGATCTCTTGATAGTCGAGAAGAGATCGCCGAAGCTCGGTGAGCTTGTTATCACGAGGGTAGGCGGCGGCAAACTTGCGATAAAAATGTATGAGAAGTCAATGTACGAGGAACGGATGCTAGGTTCAGTAACCGGTCTTATCAGAAGGTTCGAAAGGAGAACCGAATCGCGTCCTTCGGCACCGAAGCCTGGACCTGGTGAGCCAGCCGGCGAGGAAAACACGGAAGAGCTATTGAGTGAAATAAAGACCATGCTCGGTAGAATCGCCAGTGGGAATGACGACGAGGGTGCAAGCCGATAACTCCGATACTGGATAGTTGAAATCGCGGTTTAGACTGTACCCCTCTGTAATATGTCGGTCGCATTCATTCCCTTGTGCTTGCGCACAATGCAAATTTCAGTAGATTTTGTATGTGCCACCAATGATGTCCAGTGAATTATTTTCAATATATGTTAAAATAAAGTTGACATTGAGTTAATCTCGTGTTAACATCCTTTTAACATTGGCAAGAGATAGGTAGAAAGCAGGGAGAAAAGGGGGTTGTCATGGGTATCTCAAATTTGGTGGGGCAGACGGGGGCGGAGTTCTTGCAGTTAAACATCCCGGCGGAATGGAAGTTCCTGACGTTTATCTTCGGGGCGCTGTTCATTATCGACATCTTTGTTCCCCTGTACCTGTACGCCGATGGGACGAAGAGGAATGCGAACGGGTTGGAATGGGCGGCGGGAGCCTTCTTCACGATGGCGTTGCTGGAGTTGGCGGGGATAGCCTCAGGTTCCTTTGGTGTCTGGATACTGATGACCGTCCTGGCGCTGCTAGCGCCTTACGTTTACCTGTTCGTCTACTTGATGCTCCGTTATCCGTTGAGCCAACCGGTGTGTGCAACTTGCGGAAGCGTTCTTGAACCACTCTGGAAGACGTGCCCCTACTGCGATGGGGCGCTAGCTGTCGCGACCGCCGGAGCCCCGGCAATAGCACCTGCCCCCCAGATGCCTTACAGGGGTCCTGAAACAAACGTGGGGAGCCGCGGTGGTGGAAGCACCCTGGTAAAGCCACGGGAGGCGAAGCGCACTGTGAGAACCGCGGAGAAGAATGAAGGGCCTACCCTGGGGTGGCTGGTGAAAAGGAGCGGGCCGGGAACCGGCAAGGAATACAAGGTCTCCAGGGAACAGGTCAAGATCGGCAGGGATTCATCCAACGACCTGGTAATCCCCTCTGATGTAGAGATTTCCAGGCAACATGCCAGGTTGAGGATGGACAACGGCAAGTTCATCCTCTACGACCTGGGGTCCGCCAACGGCACCAATGTAAACGGCCAGGAGATTCAAAAGGCCATTCTGGACGATGGAGACAAAATCAGCCTCGGTACGACGGAGCTTGTCTTCAAGAAAGTCTGATTTGACAAGAATGCCGATGTCCTTGGGCCTGATCGAGGAACAGGCCATCATCAGGGATAAGGGCAATGGGGAGCGGTGGGCGTCAACCCGGCCGGAGGGCGCCCACCGCGGGGCCCCTTGGAATTGAAAGATCGCCGGAAAGGCGCTGGTTTTAACGGGGTAGACACAAATGAAGCTTAAGTCTATGAAATATCCATGGCTATGTTGGGTAACAGTTATTGTTATTGTAACAAGCCTGATTATTGTTCCGGTAACAGGTGATCATGGCCAAGCACAGGACCTACGGGCACCCGTTTCAAGCCAGACAACAAGTGGAACCACATGGTATCTTGCCGAGGGATCTACAAGGGGAGGGTTTGAAACCTGGATCCTGGTGCAGAACCCCTCCCGGGATACCGCCACCGTATCGCTGACTTACATGACACCATCGGGGGCCGTAACGGGACCCTCCCTGGTGCTTGAACCAAGCACGCGCCAGAGTGTCAATGTGGCTGATACTATTTCCGATGAGTGGAGTGTCTCCACCGAAGTCACTTCCGATGTGCCGGTGGTCTGTGAGCGATCCGTTTACTGGGGAGAGAGAATTGGCGGGCACGACTCGATCGGCGTGACGTCGCCGGATCATGTCTGGTACCTTGCCGAGGGATCCACTGGGGGAGATTTTGAAACCTGGATCCTGGTGCAGAATCCCAACGATGCAAACGCGACAGTGGAACTAACTTATATGACTTCAGAGGGGTCAGTTGAAGGACCCCGGGAAGATCTGTTACCAAATTCCAGAATGACATTCAATATCGCGGATACCCTCCCTGGAGTCTTCAGCGTCTCTACGAAAGTCGTCTCAAACAGGCCGGTGGTCTGTGAGCGATCCGTCTACTGGGGAGGCAGGATCGGCGGGCACGACTCGATCGGCGTGACCATACCGGGACAAGACTGGTACCTTGCCGAGGGATCTACAAGGGGAGGGTTTGAAACATGGATCCTGGTGCAGAACCCCTCCCGGGATACCGCCACCGTGTCTCTAACTTACATGACACCATCGGGGTCCGTAACGGGACCCTCGCTGGTGCTTGAACCAAGCACGCGCCAGACTGTCAATGTGGCTGATACTGTCCCCGACGAGTGGAGTGTCTCCACTGAAGTCACTTCCGATGTGCCGGTGGTCTGTGAGCGATCCGTCTACTGGGGAGAGAGAATTGGGGGGCACGACTCGATCGGCGTGACCATACCGGGACAGGACTGGTACCTTGCCGAGGGATCCACGGGGGAAGATTACTTTGAAACATGGATCCTGGTGCAGAACCCCTCCCAGGATACCGCCACCGTGTCTCTAACATACATGACACCATCGGGGGCCGTAACGGGACCCTCGCTGGTGCTTGAACCAAGCACGCGCCAGACTGTCAATGTGGCTGATACTGTTCCCGACGAGTGGAGTGTCTCCACCGAAGTCACTTCCGATGTGCCGGTGGTCTGTGAGCGATCCGTCTACTGGGGAGGCAGGATTGGGGGACACGACTCGATCGGGTATTTACCTGAAACGATAGAAATACCCGATACTACCAAGGTTATTGACCAGGCAATGGCCGACAACATAATCTCCATTTCCAGCGATGAGAGGATTATTACCTTTAAAGAGGACACCCCAGGCCTCGATTCCATTGCCCCGGATGACATCATGGTGTTCGATACCAGCGATAAGACCCCAAACGGCATGCTCCGCGGGGTCGAGTCGATTGAGAAAAAAGAATCATCGATCGTGTTTACCACTGCTGATGCCACCCTGGAGGAGGGGATTTCGCGCGGTACGGTTTCTATTAGCAGGACCCTTGTCCCTGAAGACGTGGCAAGTTCCGAGGCGCTTGCGGCGGGAGTCGGCAGGCTCGAAAGTGTAACCGCCGCAAACGGCCCGCAGTTCAAGGTCCCATTCAACGTCGTACTCTACGACCATGATGGCAACGAAAACACCAAAAGCGACCAGATCAGGCTTTCCGGGTCTACCGTTTTCGAGCCGGAATTCGACTGCAAGGTCAAGATTGATTACAACCCCTTGAAGTTCTGGGACCCGCCGAAGCTTGAGCAGTTCACTTTTACCGTATCACTGAACGAACAGTTTGATGCCGAACTATATGCCGGCATCTCACTTGTGGAAATAAAAAAGGAAATAGAAGCCGCATCTTATAAGTTCAGCCCCATTACCTTCATGGTAGGCCCTGTTCCGGTGGTAATAGTTCCCACTCTATCGTTGATAATCGGGGCAAAAGGAGAAGTTTCCGCCAGTTTGAAAACCGGTGTTAGCCAGGAAGCAACTCTTACGGCGGGCGTTTCCTACAACGGTGGAGTCTGGAACACGATCAGCAACTTCGATAACGATTTCGGCTACACCCCACCCACCATCAACGCGAAGGCTTCCGCGCGAGGCTACGTAAAGCCCCAGCTTTCCCTGATGCTATACACGGTCGCCGGCCCGCACGCGTCAATAGAGGGGTATCTTGAGCTTGTTGCGGGCCCCAACATGAACCCGTGGTGGCAGCTGTATGGGGGCCTTCAGGGTAACGTGGGCGTTGAGATGAAGATTGTCAGTCACATCGTGGCAAGTTACAACAAGACCGTCTTCGACTTCAAGAAGATGCTGGCGAGTGCGGAACAAGACGAGCCCGGTCCACCTGGCCCTCCTGCTCCACCACCTCCCCCACCCACAAGGGGCGAAAGGATAGTGTTTGCGTCTACAAGTGACGGCGAAGAGCTCTATTCGGCAAAAACAGACGGCACCGATAAACGAAAACTTTTCGGACTCCTGGAGATGGACACTCCCATAACAGGGTACGACTGGGACATATCTCCCGATGGCGACAGTATATGCAACCCCCATTCAGATGACATCAGGGTTTTCGACCTTATAAACCAGGGGGAATCGTTTGTACAGGTCGACGCATCCAGTCTAGAGGCCCCGAAGTGGTCTCCAAGCGGAAGTATGTTCGCCTATGGCACCGGGGGGCCGTGGTTCGGCGGCATCGGGGTGATCAATACCGATGGGACCAACAAGCGAATAGTCTCTCAGGAAAGTTGTGGGGCCGGGACTCCTTCCTGGTCCCCTGACGGAAACAGGATCGTTCGGGACTTACAACTCTACAATTACTGGGGGATAGGGTTTATAGACTTGGGCAATCCCGGGCATGAGACGGGTTATTTCACCAACATAATGCAGCACGGTATGAGTCCGCAGGAGGGCGATTTCTGTAGCGACCCCGTCACGCCCAAGTGGTCACCCACCGGTGACAAGATACTCTATGAGGGGAGAATGATATACGAGGGTCAGGAGACACAGGGCCTTTACACTATTGAACCCAGTGTCTTCAATCTGAACTTGATACTGGAGGGTAACGTCAACGGCTTCTCCTGGTCCCCTGACGGCTCCAGGATTGTCTACTGCAACGATAACAACGAGATGTGGATAATGAACCGGGACGGGCAAGGAAGAAGTCTTGTCACAACGGAAGCAAGATATCCTCTCTGGCGCAGTGATTTGTACCAGATCTAGAAGGTGGCTCCTCATAAGAATCCGTGGGTAGTTAAACCCGGAGGGCCACCGATGGGACTCTTGTGTAACCGAGAAGCAGACTGGTAAGAATGAGGTGAGTCCATGAGAAAAAAACTACAAATAGCCGCCGTGACCGCTTTGATGTTTCTTCTACTTGCCATAACTAGCGGCTGCGGCTGGTTCGGAAGATGGACAGGAAAGCAAGTTCAAGAGGCGCATGAGACAACCAGTGAAACAGGCAACGAAGCAAGCACTGTCTCGGAGGAAGTAGTGCCTCCCGAGATGCCGGACGCCTCGGATGAGGAGATAACCAATCGAACAAGTGAGAAGAGCCATACCTCTTCCGGAACAACGGAAAAAGATGAAGACGAAGCAGACAGGGAATGGATAACCACTTATATACATAATAATATTGGTAACCCGTCAAACCCGGATTTTCTACGCATAGATATTGAGCGGCTGGATTTCGCCTGCGATAATCAAGGTCGAAAGTGGGCGGTAGCCGAAACGTGGTCATATTACAGGAGCATTCCTGAGGGTGCCCTCTTCGAGGGATATGTCTTTGTGAAGGAAGCTGGCAGTTGGTGGGAATTCACTGCGGGTTCTGCGGGATATAACGAAGGTGTCCCGATTGAAGTTCAACGCCAGCTTGGAATAGAAGACGTCTGATTCACGCCAGGTGTTTCTAGGGAAGACCAGACCGGCTACTTATTTTATTGGGACTGCGCTGTTAAGAGGGCCATGTACTGGAACTCCCGCGGCGCGGGAACCGATACCATAGGCGGCTTCTCCGACTGATTGTGCCACGAATACAGGGAAAGGGCAGGGATGCACAAAGGCAGGGCCTTCAAGGTGACCGTGGTCATCGCCGCCGCCGCTTGCCTGCTCGCCACCAACGGTTGCGCCTGCTATCTCTTCCGGGAGAAGGGTTTATTCAAATCCGTTGGCACGGTGGAGGTCAAAGGGAAGGTACTCCTTCCCGACGGGGTTCCCATCAAGCCGCAGGACCTTTCAATAGACTACAGACTGGACAAGAGCGCGAAGGTGAGCCCCTCCGGTGACTTCAAGCTATCACTCAACAATTCCGCAACCGCCCTGCTCCAGGCCACCGATCAAGAAGGGAACGTGGTGCTGGAAGCCATAGCGCCGAAGGACAAGCTCATCCCCGAGTACGAGCTTGAGCTGTCCCCCAGGACCTCGGCGCTCACCATGCTCTTTCTTACCCCGGGGATAATAACAGACGACCCGGTAGAAGCTCTTCTCATCCTGAATGCGCTACACCAGGGACAGGGAGCGGGGACCCTGGCAGACCTCATCTCCGGAAAGATGAAGGAAGACCCCTCCATAATCTCGGAACCCGACGATGAGCTGAAACAAGCCGCAGCTGGCGCCCTGGCCTCCTTTCTCCAGGAGGCCTCAAGGAACGCCCCCGAGGCCCAGCGACGGCAAACTGTCACCCGGGAGGAACCCCCCCCGTCTATTCCCAGGGCCGTCCCTCCACTGGGGGCCATAAGCACGGGAGAGCTTCTCACCCAGGAGGGGGGAGGCTCCTGGGGGCCCGTGGAACTCGAACATCGTAGCGGCGGTGACCTGAAGCTGGACCCATCCCTTTCCATGGAGGGAAGTGAACTCCAGGAAGGAACCGAACTTGATCTCTCCTGGACCAACCCGGTCCCCAGGTGGGTATTGATCTACAACGACCCGTCATCGGAGGAGGGAGGCGCGGACCCCAAGACCCCCTTCCCCCTCACCGCCGCCCTTCCCAGGAACTGGAAGGTCCCGGGTATCATAGAGACGGCGCTGCTCATCCTCAAAACCGCGAGCCTACACACCCTCCTCTACCGCCTTCTTACCGATGACCTGTCCCAGTACAAAGAGGACTGGAGGGAGTACGCCGAGGACAACTGGAGGGAAGTGAAGGGGGAGAGAAAGTTCACCTACGACAGCAACAAGCCTTATCTCGACCTCTACACATTCGGGGGGATCATACCCGAGGGCCTGACCATTCTATCGGCCCACAGGCAGCAGGCAGCGGCGGGACTCACCACCTGGCACCTGTTCATCAATCCCCTGGTGGGGTTACTTGCGGATATCCGACTGGACAAGACGTTCTGGGAGAAGTACGAAGTCATCAAGAAGTTCACCGAGGTGCTCCCCGAGCATGGAGAACAAATAGACGCTGTTGGCAGAAGCCTGTCGGAGAACCGTTACCTTGATGCCGTCAGGGAATCCTATGATTTGGCCACGAGCCTTGCCGGCGAGACGGGATTGATCAAGACGATGGCGTCACAGGTCAAGGACCGGTGGAAAATGACCGAGAGAAAAGCCGCATCAATGTTAACCAAAGCCCTGCTCAAGACAGCGGGCAAGGGAACCTGGATCCTTGCCCTCATAGAGGCGGTTCCCAACTGGCTCACCTTTGAGGCCCACAAGGTCTCGATGTTCAGGATGATGCTGAGCGAGGAGAACTATGGCTGTTATCAGATATCCGAAAAAGAGGATGCAGGTGAGCGGTGGCCGGGTTTCTCTGGACAGGCTATAGCGATTCTTAAGTGGTAAACCGCTCATCAAACTGCCTCCGGCATCTGACTGATAGATGTCAACTACACTTCCCCGTTCTTTTTCCCTTTC
>Ga0180014_1000220_pt1 | contig 16922 bp, 14 predicted proteins | sample KR13_S1_MetaG_FD_116507 | JGI IMG/M metagenome (GOLD analysis project Ga0180014, IMG submission 116507) | Groundwater microbial communities from the Olkiluoto Island deep subsurface site, Finland - KR13_S1_MetaG | ecosystem: Environmental > Aquatic > Deep subsurface > Groundwater | place... | reverse complement strand
CTGCCCGCCCGGTTCGAACCGAGAAACAGCTGCCCGGGAGTGGGTTGGCGGAAAGCCGGTTCAATGGGTACGTAATTGGGCGGCGGAGTCTTGGCCCGCCCCTGGGCATCGGAGCGACTTTCCTTGAAGCCGGTGGCGATCACGGTCACGCGCAGGGTGTCGCCGGCGTTCTCGTCTTCGATAACCCCAAATTTGATGGTGGCGTCGGCGTCGGCGTTCTTGGTGATCAGTTCGGATATTTTTTCGATCTCGCTCATGGTTAGCGTGCAGGATGCGGTAATGTTGTAGAGGACGCCGGTGGCACCATTGATGGCCAGGTTGTCAAGCAGCGGCGAGTTCAAGGCCCGGTTGGCGGCTTCTTCGGCCCGGTTATCGCCCTTGGCTTCGCCGCTGCCCATCAGGGTGACGCCCCTGCCGACCATGGTGGCTTTGACGTCGGCGAAATCGACGTTCTGGACGCCGGTCGAGGAAATGATATCGGAAATGCCGCGTACGGCCTGCAGCAAAACTTCGTCGGCTTTCTTGTAGGCGTTCTTGTAAGTGATGTTGGCATCGCCCAGTTCCAGCAGCTTCTGATTGGGGATGACGATGATGGCGTCAACATTCTCTTTCAGCTTGCGGATCCCGTCCTCGGCCACGCGCATTCTCTTTTCCTTTTCAAAATGAAAGGGTTTGCTGACTACAGCCACGGTCAAAATACCCATGGTGGCCGCATGATTGGCGATGACATGCGAAGCGCCGGTGCCGGTGCCGCCGCCCATGCCGGCGGTGATGAACACCATGTGGGCGCCCTCCAGGACCTCAATGATCTGGCCGGTATCGTCCAGGGCCGCCTGTTCCCCGATATCGGGATTGGATCCCGCTCCCAGCCCCTTGGTGATTTTATCGCCAATCTGCAGCTTCAAAGCCGGCGGCCTGATGGTCGACAAAACCTGCATGTCGGTGTTCACGGCCACGAACTCCACTCCCTTCAGATCTTCTTCGATCATGCGGTTAACCGCGTTGCCTCCGGCTCCGCCTACGCCGATAACCTTCAGCACCGCTCCCCGCTTTTTTTCGCGGCCATACAGGATTTTGATGTCATCGTCCATTTTAGCCTCCTATACTCCAAAATAATCCTTGAATTTTTGCAGGACATTTTTCGGCTTGTTGCGAATGAAGCCCTTGTCCTTCATGTCAGCGAAACCATACTTGATCAAGCCCACGGCCGTGGCGAAATCCGGAGTGTTGACCTTGTCGATCAACCCGCCGACGCCGTATGGGGAACCGATGCGCACCGGGATCGAGAAAATGCCGTCGGCCACATCCAGGATGCCGTCCAAAAGGGCGGTGCCGCCGCTGATCACCACGCCGGCGTTGATCGAATTCTGCAGGCCTTCCTTTTCGATCTCCATCTTGACCATCTCGAATATCTCGTAGGCCCGCGGTTTCAGGATGTTCATCAGGATGGAAGTGGAGATCTGCCGCGGCTTCTTGCCGCTGACCGAAGGCACTTCAATGGTTTCATCCTTCAGGTTGGGGTCCATGGCGCAGCCGTAGCGGCGCTTGATCTTTTCGGCGCGGTCGATGGCAGTGCGGATGCCGATCGACAGGTCATTGGTGAAATTGTCGCCACCGTAGGGGATAGTCCCCGAATAATTGATGGCCCCCTTTTCAAAAACGGCGATATCGGTGGTGCCGCCGCCGATATCGATGGAAAGCACTCCAAGTTCCTTTTCATCGGGGGTCAGAACCGCTTCGGCCGAGGCGATATGCGAAAGCACCGTGCCCAGGACATTGACCTTGGCCTTTTTCAGGCACAACAGCAGGTTCTTGGTGGCCGTGAGCGAACCGGTGATGATGTGGATATAGACATCGAGATTGGTGCCGACCATGCCTACCGGGTTCTTGATCCCGTCCTGGGAATCCACGATGTATTCTTGGGGCAGCACATGCAGCACCGAGCGGTCGGCCGGCAGCATGATGGCGCTGGCGTGGGTGATGGCCCGTTCCAGGTCTTCGCGGCTGATCTCCTTGCTGCGCCCGGTAATGTTGATGCTGCCCTTGGCGTTGATGCTCTGAATGTGCTTGCCGGAAATGTTGACGTAAGCCGATTCGATCATCACCCCAGCCGTCAGTTCGGCGTCCTTGATCGATTTTTTAATATCCTCGACCGTACTCTCCATGTTGACGATGGCCCCTTTGCGCAGGCCGCGGGACTCGACCACCCCGTAGCCGATGATCTCCACGTCCTCCTTTTCCCCATCTGATTTGATCTGCGCGATTAGTGTGCAGATCTTCTTGGTGCCAATATCGATACCGACCAGATAATTGCTCTTCATGAATTCCCCCGTTGTTCATCCAGATATTCGAAATAGATGCGCCCGGCGATGCGCAGGTCCACGCTGCGGATGGCAGCAACGTTCAGCGGCAAACGTCTTTTGATCTTGAAATAGCGGTTGATTTTGCGCACGAAATTATTTTCTCCGGGATAGAATATTTCGGGCACATCACGAAATTTTACTTCCAGGCCATAGGGTTCGTTGTAGGCCACATATTCGATCTTGTCCCGCAGCGGCTGCAATTCGCGCGAAAAAATGGCGACCGCGCTTACAGCCGTACTGCCGCCGCGCACAGCGATAAGGCCGTCGGGAATTTGCCGCTGTACGCTCAAATCCACGCCATCTGCATCCAGCAGCCGGTACATGCCGTCCGCATAATGCTGATAAAAAGGCCGGCGCAGGCGGAAAGCGATCTCCACCGTGTCGGGCAGGATGCGCCGGATGGAGGCATTCTCGATCTCCGGGACTTGCAGCAGCTGGGCATGCAGGTCCTCGAGATCCAGGGTCAGGATGTTGCCGCCGAAACGCCGCAATATCCCGGCGATCCGTTCCTTGGCAAAAACCGGCTGGTTGCGCAGGCGAAAGGAATGCACCTGCAGGGCATCGCAGGTGAGCAGGAAGTTCGCCGCCTTATAAACCGTCAAAACGGCCAGCAGCGCTATGGAGAGCAGCAAAAGGACATGAACTGTCCGCACCTGAATGAAATGTATTTTCTTTTCGCGCGCCACAGTCAGATTGTTGTTTTTGCGGAAAAATTCGGCTTCGAATTTCAGGGAGCTGCCCATGCTATTCTTCATTTCTTCAAAGCCTCCATTTCCGCGGCAAAGTCGTGAGCCAGCCGGGTGAGGTTTCCGGCCGAAAGAAAAGCCACGCCGTCGCCGTCCTGCAGCCGGTCTTTCAGAAATTCGCCGATCTGGGCAAATGTTTCCAAATAATAAACATTTTCCTGGCCGCTTTTCCTGATATTTTCGGCCAGGGTCTGGCCGCTCACGCCAGCGATCTCATTCTGATTGGCAGCGTAAAGCTTGGCAATGACCAGCAGGTCCGCTTTTCTGAAAGCCTTGGTGAATTGCTTCATCAGAATGTGCAGGCGGGTGAAGCGATGCGGCTGGAATACGGCAATTACCCGGCGACAGCGGCTGACGCGCATGGTTTGCAGGGTGGCCCTGATCTCACTGGGATGGTGGGCGTAATCGTCAATGACCAGGAGTGTCGGGCTGGAATACAACAACTGGAAACGGCGTTCGGGCAGGGTGAATTTCTCGAGGCTGGCCTTGATGGTTTCCATGTCAATGCCCACTTCCAGGGCGGCGCCGATGGACGCCAGTGAATTGGCCACATTGTGCCGGCCGCCGACATTCAATTGCACGAGCCCCCGGCTGCGCCCCTGCATGAGCAGTTCATAGCTGCAGGCGAAGCCAGTTGTTTTTACTTTCACCGCCCGCAGGTCGGCCTGCGCTTTGAAGCCGTAGGTGACGATCTTTTTGCGGATCAGGGGCATGATCTTTTTGACATTGGAGCAGTCACTGTTCAGTATCAGGGCTCCGTAAAAGGGGACCTTGTCGGCGAATTGACGGAAGGCCTGGACAAGGTTTTTCATCCTCCCATAGAATTCCAGATGGTCATTTTCAATATTGGTCACCACGGCAATGGTGGGAAAGAGTTTCAGAAAACTGCCGTCCGATTCATCGGCTTCGGCAACCAGGTAGCGTGAAGATCCCAGTTTGGCGCTGCTGCCTTCCACTTTCAACCGGCCGCCGACCACATAAGTCGGATCGAGATGGGCCTGGGTCAGGATGGAGGCGATCATGGACGTGGTCGTGGTTTTGCCATGTGTGCCGGCCACGGCCAAGGAAAATTTCATGCGCATCAGCTCGGCCAGCATTTCCGCCCGCGGAATTACCGGCAGTTTATTTTTCAGGGCCTCAAGAACTTCAACGTTATCCTCGGTTATAGCGCTGGAATAGACCAGGGCTTCCGCACCGCCGACGTTCCCGGGGGCGTGGCCGATAGCCACGCGAATGCCTTGCGCCTGCAGGCGGCGCACCGTGTCATTTTCGGAAATATCGGAGCCGCTGATCTGAAATCCCATGTTGTGCAGCACTTGAGCAATCCCTGACATGCCCGAGCCGCCGATTCCGGTAAAGTGAATTTTCTTGATCCGGCTTGTTTCAATCATTGACGAACACCACTTTGCGCTGCCGCGATACATTGAGAATGATACCGGTGATCATCAGGCTGCTCAGCAGGGACGTACCCCCCGAGGAAATGAACGGCAGGGGAATGCCCTTGGTGGGGAAAAGGCCGACAGCAACCGAAATGTTGATCATGGACTGAAAAACAATGAGAAAAACCAGGCCGGTCACCAGCAGGTAGGTGTGTGGGTTGTCCGACTGCCTGGCAATGACCATGCCGCGCAAGTAATAGAGCACGAACAGGGCAATAACCGCCAGCGCCCCTAAAAAACCCATTTCCTCGGCGATGATGGCAAAGATGAAATCCGAATATGCGTAAGGCAGGTAGAAAAGTTTCTGAGTGGAATTGCCGATCCCCTGGCCGAAAAGTCCTCCCGAACCAATAGCGTATGTCGACTGCATGGCTTGAAATCCATGCGTGGCCGCATAACTTTCCGGATTTAAAAAACTATTGAAGCGCTCCTGGCGCATGGGACTGCTCTGGACCAACAGCGCCAGCAGCAGGATCAGCAGCACGAAAAAACCCGCGAAATATTTCAAATGCAAGCCGGCCACGAACAGCATCACCAAGGTGAGGGCGCCGATGAGCACAAAATTACCGAAATCCGGCTCTTTGAGGATCAATCCTTCCATAAAGATCACCGGCAACAGGATCAGGCCCAACTGTCTGAGATTGTTGATATCGGTTTCCTTGCGGCTTAGCATCATGGCCAGGTAGAGCACCAGGGCTATCTTGGCGAATTCAGATGGTTGGATCGACATGCCACCGAAGCGGATCCAGCGGCTGGTATTGTTGATCTTTTGAAAAAAGAAAACCAGTGACAGGCCGGTAAAGGCCAGGGCCATAATGGCCATGATCAGTCGCTGGTTCAAATAAAACGGTGTTTTGACCAGAATCAGGAATACAAAAACCAGCAGCCCCAAAAGCAGAAAAACCAGTTGCTTGTTGAAGAAATGGAAACTGTCGCCGAACTTTTCCCGGGCGATGACCGGCGTAGTGCTGAATATCATCAGAAAGCCGATGGCGATCAGCAGCAGGGAAACGGTAAGCAAAGTTCTGTCGATACCGCTGGCTTTAACCATTTTCCCCTTCCTGCAGCTTCAGCCGCAGCACTTCCTGCTTGAAGACATCGCCGCGGTGCTCAAAATTGTTGAACATGTCGAAACTGGCGCAGGCCGGGGCCAGCAGCACCACGCCACCGCTAGGCGCCAGCAGCCCGTACCCTTTTGCCACCGCTTCTTCCAGGTCGCCGACATCAACCAGAAGTCCCCCCAGGCCGGACAGCTGGGCGCGAAGCAAGGGAGCCGACTGGCCAAGCAGCAAGATCTGTCGTGCCCTTGCGCGCAGCGGCCGCTCGAGCATGGAGAAATCGGCGCCCTTGTCTTTTCCGCCCAAAATGACGACCAGGTTGCCAGCGATGCTGTTGATGGACTTCAGCGCCGCATCCACGTTGGTAGCTTTTGAATCGTTGATGAACTCGACCAGGCCGACTTTTCCGACCTCTTCCATGCGGTGCGGCAAACCCCGAAAAGTGGCCAAACCGTCTTCGATCTCAGCGGCAGTCAGGCCGACTTCCCGGCAGGCCAGGGCCGCGGCCATGATGTTTTCCAAATTGTGTATGCCGCGCAGGGGATTGTCGCGCAGTGATATCGCCTCTTCGGCTTTTCCTACATTCAGGATCAGGTCATGGCTCTTGATATACGCCCCACGGGCCTGGGCGCGGCTGGAGGAAAACCAATACGCTTTTCCCCGGCCCATTTTGCCGCAGTCACGCAGCAAGGGGTCATCGGCATTTAGCACCATGCAATCGCTGCGTTTTTGATTTTCAAGCAATTTGAATTTGGCCGCCATGTAGTCAATCATCGAGGCATAACGGTCCAGATGATCGGGGGTGATGTTGAGCAGCACGGCCACCCTGGGCCTGAAGCGGACCGTTTCTTCAAGTTGAAAGCTTGACAGTTCCAGCACCACTAGGGAATCGTCGGCGATGGCGGCGATCTCGGCAACAAAAGGCACACCGATATTGCCGGCCAGGTGGCTTTTGCGGCCGCTGGCCAACAGCAGGTGCTGAATTAGGCTGACCGTTGTGGACTTGCCATTGCTGCCGCTGACGGCGATGATGCGGACCTTGACCTGGCGGAACGCATATTCGATCTCCGAGATCACTTCGGCGCCGCCACGGCGCAAAACAGCGAAACGGGGATTGCGGCCGTCAAAACCCGGGCTCATGATAATCAGCTGGCAATGAGCGAGTTCGGCGAATTGGCCGCCCCCGGTCAAGAAGCGCACCCCGCGCCGTTTAAAATGTTCCTGGCGGTCTTTATCGGTGATTTCGCCGTCATTGAACAGGATCAGGGCCGGGTGCGGCTCTTTGGCCAGCAGGAATTCCAGCACGGCCTGCCCTGTTTTTCCGAAACCAAGCACCGCTATCGGTTTCTTATTCATGGGCGAACTCCGCGATGGCCTTTTCCAGAGCCATGCCCCTGGAACCTTTGAATAAAACCACAGCTTCCGTTTGGCCCATAAAGGCGCCGCGCAAATAGCTGCCGGCCTCTGCCGCTGCGGCGAAGCATTTGATCCGGGCGGCCGGATAGCCAGCCTTTTGGGCCCCGGCAGCGATTTTTTCGGCCCGCCGGCCCACGGTCAGCAGCAGGTCAAAATGCAGCCCGGAAAAATAGCGGCCGATTTCACGGTGAAAATCGAGCTCCTTTTCGCCAAGCTCCAGCATATCACCCAGGACAGCCGCTTTTTTCTGCTTGTATTCCCGGTCCACCCAATGCAGTGTCCTTTTGAGGGCCTCCGGGTTGGAATTATAGGTTTCGTCAATGATCGTGAATCTGCCAAAGCGGCGGATCTGTCCGCGGCCGGACAACGGCTGCAACCGGGACACGGCTTCCTGGATCTCGAAATTCTTCATCCCCAAACGCTGGGCCACCAGGATGGCGGCAAAGAGATTCTCGACATGGAGGCGGCTCACCAGCGGCGCCACAAATTCCTCTGTGATGCCGAAAAAATCTATGCGCAGACGGCTGCAGCCTTTTTCCCTGGTCACTTTTTTTAGCACTATCTGATTGCTTCCGGCCCGGCTGCCGAAAAAAATCCGCAGGCCTTTGCCGCCGCAAGCGGCGCGGCGCAGCAGCGGCGCATCACCGTTAACAAAGGCGCAGCTGTCGGCACCAAGGTGGTTGAGGATCTCGCATTTGGCGCGAGCGGCATTAGCCAGAGATTTAAGAAACTCCAGGTGCACCGGAAAGACATTAAGCAGCACGGCGACATCGGGCTTTAATATGCCGGCCAGCCGGTCGATCTCACCGATCCCCGGATCGCTCATGGCCAGTTCGAAGACGGCCGCTTGCTCGTTGCCATTCATCTGCAAAAGCGAAAAAGGCAGGCCGATCCAATTGTTCCAGTTTTGCGGCGAACGGAAGCAGCAATATTTTTGGGACAGGATTTGAAAAATGAATTCCTTGGTCGTGGTCTTGCCGGCGCTGCCTGTGATGCCGATGTATTTAAGAGAACGATATTTTTGCCTGACATGGGCGGCCAGTTTATGCGCCGCCTGCAGCGGATCGTCCACGCGGATCAGCGGCAGGTTCAATTTACCGGCGCTGAAATCTTTTCTTACCACGGCCCCGGCACCTGGAATGGCAGCCAGATCCTTGACGTGATCGTGTCCGTCGGCATTGGGAGTGCGCATGGCAAAGAACAGCGCGTTGGCCTTCATGGCCCGGGTGTCGAACTGAAAAGCCTTGAATGAGCGCACCCGGGAGGCCCGGCTCACGGTGCCGGAAACCGCGGCGGCGATCTCAGCTATTTCCAGTTCAGGCATGGTTTGCTCCCATTTTTTCCCGCACCACTTCAAAATCATCAAAATGAACGGTGCGCTCTCTGAATATCTGGTAGTCCTCATGCCCTTTGCCGGCGATCAGGACCACATCTCCCTTTGCGGCCATGGCCAAGGCTTTTTCAATGGCTGCCCGGCGATCGATCTCCGTGCTGAAATTGGAGAAGCCGGCGGCGAAGCCGGACACGATATCCGCGATAATGGCCTGAGGGTCCTCCTGGCGCGGATTGTCGCTGGTCACCACAACCCAATCGACGTAGCGGCAAGCCACCTGCGCCATACGCGGCCTTTTCGTCTTGTCCCGGGAACCGCCCGCTCCGAAAACCAGGATCAGCCGGCCCCGGGTGATCTCGCGGAAGGCTTTGAGCAGATTTTCCAAGGCGTCGTCGGTATGGGCATAATCCACCACCACCAAAAAATCACCGGCATGGGCGATGTTGACCCTGCCTTTGACCGGGGCGAATGATGCCAGGGTGGCACTGATCTTTTCCGCGGCCACGCCCTTGACCAGGGCCGAACTCACCGCCGCCATGATATTGAGCAGGTTGAAGCGTCCCAACAGCCGGCTTTGGATGTCGATCTTGCCGAGCGGTGTCTGCAGCACGGCCTTGACGCCCTCCAGGGAAAATGCGTATTTCAGCGGCCGGATATCGGCCTGTTCGGAAAAACCGAAAGTGAGATAGCGGCAGTTTAACTCGCGGATGATGCGCGCACCGCTGGCATCGTCACCGTTGATGATCGCCCAGTGGTCACTGCCGAGTTTTTTAAAAAGAGAAAGCTTGGCTTCAAAATAGTTTTCTAAGGTCTGGTGAAAATCGAGGTGATCACCGGAAAATGAAGTGAAAACCGCCTGAGCGAAAGAAATATCATCCACTCGTCTCAGGCTGAGTGCGGCCGAGGAAACCTCCATAACCAGATTTACGCAGCCGGCCTTGACCGCCTCGGCCATGAAAGCGAAAAGCTCCGGAGCTTCGGGAGTGGTCAATTTTGTTCCCTGGTCGCAACCTGGGAAATTCATGCCCAGGGTGCCTATGGCCGCGGTTTTGGCTTCGCTGTTGAGCAGGGCCTGAATCAATCCCATGGTTGTCGTTTTGCCGTTGGTGCCGGTGACCCCGATTGCCTGCAATTGCCGGGAGGGATCGTCAAAAAAACGATTGGCGATCGCGCTCAGCGCCCGGCGGTCATTTTTTACCTGCACCCATGTAACCTGGCGGTGATTCTGAGGAGGCGGGTGAACCGAGACGACGGCGACGGCTCCGTTACCGATGGCTTCGGAAACATAAGCGATCCCATCTTTAACGAAGCCCCTGATGGAGACATAGCAATTTTTTTTTCTGATTTTCCGTGAATCAAATTCAATGCCGCTAACGGGTACATGGAGATCGCCGCGCCAGGCCAGGGATTCTTGTTTGCCAAGCAAGTCATCCAGGTATTTCATATGCGGATCTCGTTTTCGGCAGGCATATCGGGAAAAAGCTTTAAGTAAAGCATGATCTTTCCAGCGATGGCCTTGAAAACCGGCGCCGCCACCTCGCCGCCGAAATACAGGCCTTGGGGCTCATCGATCATCACGAACACGGTCACCTGGGGATCGTGGGCCGGGAAAAACCCCCCGAATGAAGAAACATAGCTTCGCGCGTATTTTCCCCTTTTAACCTTATGGGCTGTCCCGGTCTTGCCGGCAATTTCCAGGCCTGGGATCCCGGCTTTTTTGCCGGTGCCGCGGCTGACCGCGGCCGTCAGGATTTCTGTCAGCCGCCGCTGATTGGCAGCGGACAGCACTCGCGCCTGGCTGCCGCCGGGAGTATCATTCATGATGATATCAGGCCGGATGAAAAAACCGCCCGAGGCCAGCACATTGAAAGCGGCCGCCATTTGCAGCGGCGTCACCGCGATTTCATAGCCAAAAGAAAGAAAAGCCAGGGAAACGCCGCTCCATTGTTTCAGGGCATTCAAGATGCCATTCTCTTCAGCCGGCAGCAAGATGCCGGTGCGGCGGCCGAAACCGAATTTTTGGATGGTCTGAAAATATTTTTTTCCGCCCAGCCGCTGGCCGATCTTGACTGCGCCGATATTGCTCGAATGAATGATGATGTCATCAAAGGAGAGCCGCGCAAATGGATGCACATCGGTGATCTGCCGGTCGCGGATCATATAAACGCCATTGTGGCAATCGAACATTTCCTGCCGGCCGCAAATCCGGTTTTCCAATGCCGAAGCCGCCAGAATGACCTTGAAAGTCGAGCCGGGGTCATAAAGAAACGATAGCGCCTTGTTTTTCAGGACCGGCATCGGCGTGCGCCAGATGTTTTCCGGGCAATAATCCGGGTTACTGGCCATGGCCAGAACCTGGCCGTCGCGGCTGCTGATCACAATGACCGCCCCGCCCGCCGCCTGATATTTTTCCACCGCGGCGGCCAATTCCCTTTCCACGAAAAACTGCAGGGCCGCATCAATGCTTAGGTGGATGTCCCTGCCCGTGACCGGCTGCTCCATATACTTGAACTGGAAAATCTTTTTGCGGGCGTCGATCAGGACTTTCAGTTTGCCGCCGCGGCCCTTGATCTCGGAATCCAGGCTGGTTTCAATGCCGCCCAGGGCCTGTTCGTCGATGCCCACGCCGCCAAGAATGTGAGAGGCGATCTTCTTTTGCGGATACACCCGCCGGTACTCATCAACGAAATCTATGGTCCCGGCCACATCCTTGCTCAAAGCAAGCGCCTTAACCTGCAAGAACTCGTCATCGGTTAGTTTGCGCTTGATCCAGATGAATTTTTCTCCGCGGCGGATGCGTTTGATAACATTTATTTTCTGGGAATTGCCCAAGGCGAGCAAAGCGCAGATTTTTTTAAAAACAGCCAGTGAAAGCGCATTGTCCTTATTGCTGATGAAGGCCGACTTGGATAGCAGCGAAATGGCCAGGATCTCGCCCTTGCGGTCGGAGATGGTGCCGCGCTTGGAATGAAGTTCCTCGATCCGGTTGGTCTGGGCCTTGACCTTAGCCATGTAGGTGGTGTAATCGAGCACCTGCATGTTGAAGAGTTTGAAGGCGATCAGAAAAATCCAGATGAAAAAAAAGATGGAAAGGACGAAAAAGCGCTTTTTACCCTGGCGGTTTCTATTCATTGTCATCTTCTATGACCTTGATGATCTGGCCGGCTTCAGGATACTGGTAGCCCAGTTTTTCCACCACGATCTTCTCCATGCGTTCCAGATTGAGCAACTCCGCTCTCCGTGCCAGCAGGGAATCGATCTCCAGACGCAGCTTTTTTTCCGCCAGCAGCAGCTCGTGCTGCCGATAACCAAGGTCCACGTTTTTAAGATTCAAGCTGGAATAAATGAACAACACAAAAAAAATGAAAAACGCCAGGATAGCCAGGCGAAAATCAGCCAGCGATCTGCCTTTTCTGTTCATGCCACTTCCAAAGCCCGCAACTTCGCCGAACGTGAGGCCAGGTTATCGGCCACTTCGGTTTGGCTGGGAAAGGCGGGAAAAGGCCGAAGCAGCTCGACCTTTTGCAAGCGCTGCAATTGCTGAAAAACCCGCTTGACTAGGCGATCTTCCAGCGAATGGTAAGTAATGAATACCACGCGGCTTCCGCTCAGCAGATGCTGGGGAATTTTTTCGAGCCAGGACGCGATGCCGTCGAGTTCATTATTGACAAAGATGCGCAGGGCCTGGAAAACTTTGGCCGCCGGATGCCCCAGTCCCGGACGCGGCCGCCAGCGGGCGAGATCCTCAACCAGCCGCCGCAGCTGCACCGTCGATCGCCAGGGTGTGAAAAGCCTTTTTTCAATGATCGCTTTGGCCAGACGCCGGGCGTTGGACACTTCGCCATAGCGGCTAAAAATATCGGCCAGCTTGTCCTCGGCAAAGGAGTTGAGTACTTCGGCGGCGGTCAGGCTGGTATTGAGATCTTTGCGCATATCCAGGGGCCCGTCCAGGGTATGAGAAAACCCGCGCTGGTCTTTTTTCAATTGAAAGGTAGAAATGCCCGGATCCACCAGGATTCCCGAGACGGCCAGGCGCCGGCAATTAAAATCTTCAAAAAGGTTGATAAAGGTGCCCGAATGAAAGCGCACCCGCTTAGCGAAACCCTTTAAATTTTCCCTGGCCAGGGCAAGACTTTCACTATCCTGGTCGATGGCGATCACCCGGCTTTCAGGGAAAGCGCTGAGAATATGATGGCTGTGGCCGCCGCCGCCCACCGTGCAATCCACAAAAGTTTTTTTTTCGGTGCCTTGGAATATTTCCAGGACCTCTCTATTCATGACGGGGTAATGAAGAAAATTCATTTAGCAACCTCGACACCTTGTGCATCTTTTCATCGCCGAACTGACCACCCATGTACCGCGCCTCAAAGACCTCCTTGTTCCAGATCACCATATAATCGATCTTGCCCAGGATCAGCAGGCTGTTTTCCAGTTTGCTGCCGGCCCGAAGATCGGGCGGGATCAGGATGCGGCCCTTGGAATCGATCTCGGTTTCCGTGCCCCAGAAACTGCTGCGGCTGACGAATTCTTCCAGGTCGGGATCGCGCACGGGAATGGCGGCGATCTTCTTTTCGATCTCCTGCCAGATCGTCATGGGATAAAATAGAATATGGTCGCCGTTGACCGAAGTCAGATAGACCTCTCTACCAAAATCTTTTTCCAGGGCGGAGAGGTACTTAGCGGGTATTTTAACCCGGCCGCGGTCATCGATTTTCGCGATGTAACTACCCCTGAATCGTTCTTTCATCCCATTTTGTCCCATTTTCTCCCACATAATAATATATATAATAACTAATTGTCAAGAAATTTATTCATAAATTTTTTTTTAAAAACCATCTTGACACGCTATATTTAGCGCCTTATAATCGGGTATCAACTATATTTATAGGCCAAGGAGAGTTTAATGGAAAATTTCACGGAAAACGCGCTGAAAATATTAAAGGCCCGTTACTTCAAAAAAGATGAAAAAGGGACAATGCTCGAAATCAAGCCCTCGGAATTGTTCCGCCGCGTTTCCCGCTTTATCGCCAAAGCCGAAAAAAATGAGGCCGACAGAAAATTCTGGGAGGAAAAATTCTTCCAGGCCATGATGCAAAAGGATTTCATGCCCAACTCTCCGACCCTGACCGGCGCCGAACGGCAAATGTGCCTTTCCGCCTGTTTTGTTTTGCCCATCGAGGACTCGCTGGACGGCATATTCGAAACGGTGAAGAACGCGGCCCTGGTCCACAAGGAGGGCGGCGGCACGGGTTTCGATTTTTCCAGGATCCGGCCGGCGGGAAGCTTCGTACGCAAAACCCAAGGCATAGCCTCGGGCCCGGTCTCGTTTTTAAAAGTCATTGACGCCGGCACCGAAGCGGTCAAGCAGGGCGGCACGCGCCGCGGCGCCAACATGGGTGTTTTGCGGGTCGACCATCCCGACATCAAAAATTTTATTTCTATGAAAAGGGACGGCGTCACGGCTCAGAATTTCAATATCTCGGTAGCCGTCACCGACGCCTTCATCCTGGCCATCAAAAACAACACCAGCTACGACCTGATCAATCCCATGGACGGTTCCTTGGCTGGCAAGGCCAGCGCTCAGGACATGTTCGACCTGATCGTCGACTCGGCCTGGAGCAACGGCGACCCTGGATTGATCTTCATCGACAAGGTCAACCAGCTGAACCCCACCGCCAAACAGGGGCCCATCCGTGCCACTAATCCCTGCGGCGAACAACCGCTCCACGATTACGAGGCCTGCAACCTCGGTTCGATCAACCTGCTGAACATGTACGATGAAAAATCGCAGCAGGGGCTGAATTGGGAAAAATTCCGCGAAGTCATTCAACTGGGCGTCCGTTTTCTGGATGACGTCATCGACGTCAACCTGTATCCGCTCGAAAAAATCGACAAGATGGCCAAAGCTAACCGCCGCATCGGCCTGGGGGTCATGGGGTTTGCCGACCTGCTGATCCGCATGGGCATTGCCTATAACAGCGAAGAAGCCCGTTCCCTGGGCACTAAAATCATCGCCTTCATGAAAGAAGAAGCGGTCAAAGCTTCACGCCTGCTGGCCGAATTGCGTGGTAATTTCCCCAATATCGACAAATCGGTCTACAAAGGTCAAAAAATGCGCAACGCCTCGGTACTGACCATTGCCCCCACCGGAACTATTTCCCGCATTGCCGGCTGTTCATCCAGCATCGAACCGATATTCGCCTTCCAGGTGATCTCGAAGATCCTGGACAGCGAGATCCGCGACATTCACCCGCTCTATCAGCAATGGCAGGAAAAGAACCCCGAAGCCGCTCAGCCCGCATATTTCATTACCGCCCAGGAAATCCCCCCTCTCGATCACTTGAAAATGCAGGCGGTTTTCCAGGAATACGTGGACAGTGCCGTTTCCAAGACCATCAATTTTCCCAATGCGGCGACGCGCGAAGATATCGAGGCCGCCTACCTGCAGGCCTTCGACATGAACATCAAGGGCATCACCGTCTACCGCGACGGTTGCCGGGCCGTGCAGGTCCTGAACAAAGCCGGTGAGGAAAAGCCCAAGCCCATGGGCCGTCCCGCCGCCATTCCCTCCACCACCCACAAGATCTCAACTGGTCTCGGCAACCTCTACATCACGGTCAGCTATTTTAACAAGAAACCTTTCGAAGTTTTCGCCTCCATCGGCAAAAGCGGCTACTCGACCATGGCCGACGCCGAAGCCATCGGCCGGCTTATATCGCTGGCCCTGCGCAGCGGTATTTCGACCGAAGAAGTGGTCAACCAGCTCAAGGGTATCGGCGGCGCCGAACCGATCTTTACAAACGGCCTGCTCATCCAATCCATCCCCGACGCCATTGCCAAGGTCCTGGAAACCCACATCGGCACGGTTCACATGCGCCATCAGGACCACAACGTTCTCAATTGCCCCATTTGCGGCAGCAGTGTCAGCGATGAAAAGTGTCCCACCTGCGCCAATTGCGGCTGGTCGAAATGCAACGGCGTTTAAACGCTTTTTAGAACCTTAAAATAAATTTTTTATACTTTTTATGTAAAAAATTTATTTTCTAAGGTTCTTATCCGGTTTTTACCGGGTTAGAGACTACTTGAAAATATTTATTTCTGTCAATTATGGTATAATATCCTATCTTCACAAAAGTATATCATTATGCAAAAAGACACTAAAAAATTATTTTCAGACCGACAAAAAGCGCTGCAAGGCTTTAATAAATGGGAGAAAAAGCATTTGGTGGAACTGTCGCCACAAACAGTAGTGGAAGGGTTGGATTTTCTTTACAAGTTGCTGCCCGAAGAATCCCGTCACCGTCCAATTGATCCTTCAGGCATAATGATTATGCGCCGCGCCTTGGCGCATCTGAAAGGCGACTATAAATGAAATCATTAGAATCCGCATTGATTGCCATTTCCCGATTTTTGAAACAACAAAATATTCCCTATATGGTCATCGGTGGCATGGCGAATGCGATCTGGGGCGAACCCAGAGCAACCCTGGATATTGACATAACCATTTGGGTCGAAGATGCAAAAATTCAAAACTTGATCCAATCGCTTATGCCTGTTTTTAAGCTACTACCTGAAAATCCACTCGAATTTATTTCCAAAACCAGGGTTTTGCCCATCACTACTCAAAGCAACACTCGAATTGATTTGCTGTTTGGAATGCTCCGATTCGAAGAATCCGCTATTTCCCGCGCCATTGAAAAAGACATTCATGGAACCCCAGTCCGTTTTTGCACATCTGAAGACCTGATTCTCCATAAAATCATTTCGGATCGTGAAAAAGACTTACACGATGCCGAAAATATTATTGCCCGCCAAAAAAACAAGCTGGATATTGCTTATCTGGAACCGCGAATTAAAGAACTAGCCGAAATTTTGGAAAAACCGGAAATTTTAGAAAAATGGGAAGCATGGAAGAAAAATGCCGAATAATTTCCCTGTAACATAGAAGGCGGGGTTTGAAGCAACGGGGTCAGGTCTCGACGGGCTGTTGCCCAATTAGGGTAAATAAAAGCATCATTAATACGCTGATCTAAACCGAAGATTAAGAGTGATTAAAGTCATCCGGCACCGATAAATAAAGTTTCGACATATAATTCCCCATCAATTCCATATGGGTATAACCATTTCCTCTACTTTAACATTCAGGTTCGCATATTGGGATATTTTTTTCAGATTTTGCACAGTCGCCACCAGTAGTTGCTGAATGCTTACGCGCCACAATGCCCGCCAGCGAGCCCGCTTATAACCGAAACGTTTCCCTTAAGCATAGCTTCGCTCCATCAGATGCTGACGTCTCTTCAAATCTTTAATTCCTGCTTCACTGGCTGCGTCTTGTCTACCAGCTGTAATCAGATCGTCTCCAGGTAATCGGCTTATGGATCGCCCGCTTTTATTATTTGTGCACTGGCTTTTAAGTTGGCAACTTGCGCAATGCTCTTTCTCAATCTGATATTTTGTCCATTGCCGGTTCCGATTCCAGCTCCGCCGCTGCAACTCCTTTCCCGCCGGGCAGATATACACATCCCGTTCGGCAACATATGCAAACCTGTCTTTGCCAAACACATCCG
>Ga0180014_1000219_pt1 | contig 16991 bp, 22 predicted proteins | sample KR13_S1_MetaG_FD_116507 | JGI IMG/M metagenome (GOLD analysis project Ga0180014, IMG submission 116507) | Groundwater microbial communities from the Olkiluoto Island deep subsurface site, Finland - KR13_S1_MetaG | ecosystem: Environmental > Aquatic > Deep subsurface > Groundwater | place... | reverse complement strand
CGACTTCATTTGAGGCCAGCCACGGCCTGCTTGTCCGCCCCGCCTTCCTGCTCTACTCCCGCTCCAACCACTGCAACAAAACCACTGCAACGCTGCAGCTAATTTTTCCCCACCCCGCCGTGTAATTCTATCCCCGTAACGCACCACTCTTCTCCCTTTTCTCCCGAAGCCACCGGGCTGGACATGTCCGGTCCGGTGGCTGTTTCCACATGGAGGCGGCATATGAAGAAGAAAAACCTAATGGCCACCATGACCAGGCCGCAGCGTCTCCGCTATTTGGAGAACCTGCTCATGCTCTGGCGCTGGCGGAGGGCGAACGCATGAGCCTCATGACGGATTTTGCTGTTACCAAGCATTTTTCACGCAATGAACTGAAGTGCAAATGCGGCTGCGATCGCATGGAGATCCCGCAACCCTTCCTCGACAAGTTGGAGGATCTGCGCAACGCCTTTGATAAGCCCATGATCATCACTTCCGGGTACCGCTGCCCCAGACACAATGCGGACGTCTCCGAGACTGGCGATGCCGGGCCGCACACTGTGGGCGCGGTGGACATTGCCGTCTCCGGAGCAGACGCCCACAAGCTCTTGCAACTGGCCTTTCTGGTCGGCTTTACAGGGGTCGGCATCAAACAGAAAGGGCCGTTCGCCGCCAGGTTTATCCACCTGGACGACATGCCGCCCACCACCCATCCGCGCCCTCGGGTGTGGACCTATTAGGAGGCAATCATGGGACTTGATTTGACCGGGCTCGGCTCGGTGGCAAACCTGGCCAAGGGGCTGATCGATAGATTCTTGCCGCCGTCAATGAGTGACACGGAGAAAGCCGCCGCGCAGATCCAGATCGAACAGATGCTGGAGCAACGGGAGACCGCCCTCATCGATATGCAGCGCTCGGTGATCACCGCCGAGATGGCCCAGGGGGACAACTTCACCAAACGGGCCAGACCGTCAATCGTCTATTTCGGCCTGGCCGCCATCGGCCTGGTCCATGTTCTTCTGCCCATGCTCGCCTGGCTGATCTTGACCCTCATGGGCAGGCCGATTGTCTTGCCCACAATCGAACTGCCGGAGCAGTTCTGGTTCACCTGGGGCGGCGTTTGTTCCATCTGGATAATTGGCCGGAGTTCCGAGAGACGCGGGCAAAGCGGCAAGATGCTGAGCCTTATCACCGGGTCGAAGTAATGCGAGAAGAACCCATAGATAAGGCCGGAGAGGCCCAGGATTACCAAGCCAAGCACAATGCCGCCGCCCTGGCTGCCCACCAGGAGAAAATGAGCAACCAGATGGCTGGGCCATCTTTGGAGATCTGCGTGGACTGCGAGGACGATATCCCGGAAGATCGCCGCGAAGCCCAGCAGGGCTGTATCCGCTGCGCCGATTGCCAGGCGCTCTTTGAGCGGCTGGGAGGTGGCATATGACACCCCAGGATGTGGCGGCATTCACGGCCTTGGCTGCGCTCGTCAAGGAGATCGGCACCTGGCCTTTAGCAACCATCCTGGTGCTGATGGTCCTCGGCCCTTGGATGGGCATGCTCCTGATCACTTACATGCAGGGGAAGCGCCACGCTGCGGTGGTGAAGATGTACGAGGACAATGTGGTGCTGGTGAAGACTACCCAGACCCTGGCTTTGGGGATGCAGGACATCGTGGTGCTTTCCACCCAGACCATGACCCAGGTGAAAAGCGCAGTGGAGGCGAACCTGTACTGTCCGTTGATGCGCAAGAGTCCAAAAGTCGAGAGAGAGGTACACGGATGAGCCTGGAGCGCGCCGCCATGCGGGGAAAACTTGTCGAAGCCCAGTTGCGGCAGAAGAAACTGACCCTGCGCATCGAGGGCAACTGCACCGCGATCCGTACCGGGCTGAACACTGCGCTCACCCCGGTGCGGGATCTGTTGGTGCCGCAGCTCGCCGAGCAGATGGATGAATTGGTCAACGCCTGGGGAGAGCTGCAGGCGACCATCAGCGAGATCTCCAGGCTGGAGCGGGAGCTGGCCTGATGGCTGCCAAGGGAGACAAGGCGCGGCTCTACGATGTGGCCTTCCGGATGTATACGGCGGATGGCAAGAGCCTTACCGAGATCGAGGAGACCCTGGGGGTATCCCGGCAAACGCTGTCCGGCTGGAAGGGTGACACCAAAAAACCGGGCGAACCCTTGGACGAATGGGACCGGGCCAAGGCCCAGAAGCGGGAGAACATCCGGCGGCTCAAGGATCTTTTCGAGCGGGAGCTGATGCACATCGAAGAGCAGCCCCAGGGCAGCCTCACCGCCGCCTCGATGGATGCCCTGAGCAAACTCGGCAGCCTGGTCCAACGCTGGGAAGCGGTGGAGCGGGCTGCTACGGCGGCGGAACAGGGGCCCGGCTACGACCGGCCCAAGGTGTTTTTGGAGAACTTGCAATGGCTGGCCGAATGGCTCCGGGAGCACGATCCCGAGGGCCTCAAGGTGTTGGCCGACAATTTTGATGCCCTGACTTTGGCCTATAAAACGGAGTGTCTCACCAATGCGTAAACGCCCGGTCATCAGCGAAGGACAATACGACAAGCAGGTTGCCGAGCTGCGGCGCTGGGTGTCGGAGTCTGTTTCGCCGTTTGAGGGCGACACCCCGGCCAAAAGAGAGGCGCGGATAGAGCGGTCCTTGAGCGACAAGCTCTTCTTTTTCGCCACCTACCTGCCGCATTATTTCACCACCGAGTTCGGCGCCTTTCACGAGGAGTGGGCGGACATCGCCCGGCTCGAAGATCAGTTCGCCCTGGTAGGCGCTCCCAGGGAGCACGCCAAATCAACCTTTTTCACCTTCGGCGATCCGCTCCATGTGATCGCCCATAATCTGATCAAATTCGGTTTGATCATTTCGGATACCCACGAGCAGGCCCAGGGCTTCACCGTGGCGATCAAGGTGGAGCTGGAGGAAAACGTCCGCCTGCGCCACGACTTCGGCAGCTTCAAATCCAAGAGCTGGGGCGACGATGACTTCAAAACCTCTACCGGCATTTGGATTCTGGCCCGTGGCCGCAAGGACAAGGTGCGCGGCCTGAAAAACGGCCCGCATCGCCCGGACTATGTCCGCTTCGACGACATGGAAAACGATGAAAACGTCGAGAACCCGCGCCTGGTCAAGCGGCTGATCTCCTGGATCCGGGGCACGGTGCTCGGCTCCATGGGCAAGGGCTACAAGGCCATGCTGGTCGGCAACCTCTTCCATCCCCGCTCGGCCATCTCGCAACTGATCGCGATCGCAGACGAGGATACCGGCGGCCCGCTTTACTTCTCCAAGGTATACGACGCCATCCTCGACGAAGGCACCCCGAAAGAACGCCCCCTCTGGCCGGCCAACTGGCCCATGGAGAGGCTGCGAGCCAAGAAGCGGGATATGGGCAGCTTCGACTTTAACCGGGAGATGAGGAACAAGGTCGCGGTCGAGGACAGCCCCTTTCCCGAGGAACAGGCGACCAGCTACGAGCGGGTCCACTTGACTGGACGGCAGCTGCTGGTGGCCACCGCCGTCGATCCTTCGGCCAAGGCCGGGGAGAACAACGACTTCCGGGCCGTGGTCACCTGGGGCCTCGACCCGGAAGAAATGGTTTTCTACTGCCTGCATGCCTGGATCAAGAAGCGCAGCGTCGGCGAGATGTTCGCCGCGTCCTATGCCCAGCGGGACCAGTACGGCAGCGCCTCGGCCTTCATCGAGGAGAACATGCTCAAGGATTTTCTCCACGAGGCGATCCAGAACTACGCCAAGGAGACTGGCAGTTATTTGCCATGGGTGCCGGTGCAGCACAACACCAACAAGGAAGGGAGAATCGTCGGCACCTGTAGCTACTTGTGGGAGTTCGGCAAGATTCGTTTCGAGCGCGGCCACTCCGACCAGGACCGGCTGCGGGAGCAGTTCATCTACCTGCTGACCCCTTCGGTCCACGATGACGGGCCGGACGCCTCCGAGATGGCGATCAGCGGGCTGCAGGGCGGGACCGGCCGCACGGGCGCCATCCTCTCCGGTATGCCGCGTCAGGCTGCGGGTATGCTTCAGGGGTACGGCGCATGAGCAAAGGCATCTGGGTCAGTCCCGACAAGTTTATCGAATTTGCGGAAACCGTGGACCGGGCCGCCCTGCAGCAGGAGATGGCCAGCCGGACCACGGCCTGGGATTTTTCCTCCTTGCTCGGCCTGCTGCCGGATCCGGACCAGGTGCTGCGGCAGCGGGGCGATGGCCCGGAAGTGCTGGAGGGGCTGCTGGCCGACGCCCATGTGACCAGCGTGGTTCAGACCCGAAAATTGGGCACGCTGCGGCGGGAGTTCCGCTGGCGGGCTGGTTCGGTCAACGACGAAGATCCTTCTCCGGAGGCGGAGAAACTGCGCCGGGATCTGGCCGAGGATTTGGAGCGGGTGGACCTCTATCACCTGGTCAGCGAGATCCTCGACGCCCCCTACTACGGCTACACCCCGGTGGAGATCATGTGGCGGCCCGAGGGCGACCGGTTGCGGATCGCGGATCTCATTGCCAAGCCCCGGAGATGGTTCGGCTTCGACACCGCTAACCAGCCCCGCTTTATCGCCGCCGGCAACCCAGAGGGCGAGGAGCTGCCCTTCGGCAAGGTCGTCTTTGCCCGGCACTTCCCGACCTACGACAACCCCTACGGCCTGCGGCTGCTGAGCCGCTGCTTCTGGCCGGTGACCTTCAAGCGCGGCGGCATCAAGTTCTGGGTGACCTTCGCGGAAAAGTACGGGATGCCCTTTCTCTTCGGCCGTTACGCCAAGGGGGCCACCCCGGCCGAACAGCAGGCGCTGCTCAATAACCTGGTCAAGATGGTCCAGGACGCGGTGGCGGTCGCTCCGGAAGGCTCGACGGTGGAGCTGCTGGGCGGCAGTGGCAGCGGCGGCCAGGGCGGGGGTGGCGGCGACACCTACGCCCGGCTGGTGGCGGCCATGGATTCGGAGATCAGTAAGGCGATCATGGGCCAGACCTTGACCGCGGAAACCAGCGACAAGGGCGGAGCTTACAGCCAGTCCAAAACCCACGAGGCGGTGCTGGAGGTGTACCGGGAGGCCGACGAAAAGCTGGTCAAGACCGCCATGGAGGATATCGCCTGGGTCTACGGCCAGATCAACGCCCCCGGCATTCCGACCCCGACCTTCGACTGGTGGGAGGTGGAAAATCCGCAAAAGGATTTTGCCGACCGGGACAAGGTCCTGGGCGAGGGCGACAGCCGCCTGCGCTTCACCAAGAGTTACTATGTGCGCCGCTACGGCCTGCAGGAGGATGATTTCGAGCTGGTCGATTCGCCCGTTCCCGGCCCGGGAGCCGGAGGCAAGGAGTTTGCCGAGCCCGGCGAGTTCACCCTGGAGCAACAGGCCCTGGAGCGCTTGGCCGAGGACGGGCTGAAAACGGGTACGTCGGCCCTGGCGGCCAACGAGGCGCTGTTTGTCCGGCTGGTCCGGGAGTCCTCCTCCTACGAGGAGGCCATGGAGAAGCTGCTCGCCGCCTGGCCGGAGCTGAGTGTCACGGCTCTGCAAGAGAGCATGGAGCAGGTGCTGCTGGCCGGGGATCTCTTCGGCCGCTGGACCGCCGGACAGGAGGGCGACGGCGATGACGCTTAAGTTCGAGCCCTTGCCCATGCAGGAGGCCATCAAGTTCTGGAGCGACAAGGTGCCCATGTCGCCCAGCCAGTTCAACCGGTTGACCGCCGAGGCCAAGCTCAAGGCCTTCGCCGTCTCCGGCATCGCCAAGGGCGACAACCTGGCCACGGTTTATGCCAGCCTGCAGCGCGCCCTGGAGCAGGGCATTTCCTTTGAGAAATTCAAGGAGGAGTGCGGGCCGATTTTCGAGCGACGCGGCTGGACCGGTAAGCGGGCCTGGCGGGTGGACAACATCTTCCGCACCAATATCCAGACCGCCTACAACGTGGGCCGCTACAAGCAGATGAAGGAGGCGACCGCCACCCGGCCGTACTGGATGTACGACGCGGTCAATGATCGCCGCACCCGCCCTACCCACCGGGCGCTGAACGGCAAGGTTTTTCCGGCAGACCATGAATTCTGGTCCACCTGGATGCCGCCGAACGGCTTCAGGTGCCGGTGTTCCGTGACCTCTCTTTCGGCCAGGCAGGCGGAGAAACGCGGCCTGAAGGTGGAAAGCGAGATCCCGCAGCTGATCGAGCCCATCGATCCGACCACCGGCAACAAGATGCCGGCCGTGCAGCTCCTGCCGGATCCGGGCTTTGCCTACAATCCGGGAGAGAGCTACTGGGGAGGGGTGGAAGAGGCCCTGGGGCAACGAATCGACACGGTGTGGCCGGAACAGGTCGCTGCTGCGGTGATAGCGGACCTGGCCCAAGAGAAGGAGCTGGCGGATCTGGCGACCAAGCTGGAAAAACGGCTGGCGGCAAGAAAACGGAAATAAACGCCGTAAGCGCCCTGTAAGCCTTTTTAAGGGGCACCCGTCCCAAGAGTCGGGAGCGGCCGGGAGAATCGAGCCAGGGCGTTTATAAACAGTTTACAGACGGCAACCGGAACGGAGGTTTGAAATGAAAAAAGGGCTGCAGGATTGGGTGGAGATTTTTCGGGTCGGCCAGCACACGGACAGCCAGGGGCGGCGCCGGGAGTTCACCGCCGCCGACCTTGACCGGATGGTGGCGGGCTACGACCCGGCCAAACATGAGGCCCCGGCGGTGGTGGGGCACCCAAAGGACAATGACCCGGCCTATGGCTGGGTGGAAGTGGTGAGGCGGGCCGGTGGTTTGCTGCTGGCCAAGTTCAAACAGGTGGCCCCGGAGTTTGAGGAGATGGTGCGGGCCGGGCGATTTAAGAAGCGTTCGGTGTCGCTCTACCCGGACGGCACCCTGCGGCATGTTGGTTTTCTCGGCGCGCAGCCCCCTGCCGTGAAGGGGCTTAAAGACGTCAGCTTCGCCGCTGGCGAGGATTGCAGTCAATATGAATTCAGCGAGGAGGATGTACCCATGGACGAGTTGGAGAAGCTGAAAAAGCAGCTGGCCGAGGAGCAGGCAGCCCGGGCCAAGGTCGAGGCCGACCTTAAAAGCCTGCAGGAAAAAACCGATGCCGAGGCGGCCGGGTTCGCCGAGGCCGCCAAAAAAAGAAAGCGCAAGGAGATCGCTGATTTCGTCGAGGCCGGAGTCAAGGAGGGCAAGATTCTGCCCGCCTGGAAGAAAAATGGGCTGGAGGAATTCATGGCCCACCTGGACGAGGCGGGCGGCGATTACGAATTCGCCGAGGGCAAGAAGCAAAGCCCTGCCGATTGGTTCAAGGGCTTTATCGCCGACTTCTCCGCCCATCCGCTCTTCAAGGAGATGGCCGGCCCTAAGAATGACAAGGTCGGTCCGGATGCTGATTTCAAGGAGGACATGGCAGATGCTGACAGTATGGCAGCCTACGTCAATCCTACCTCAGTCACCGGTTAGCCAAGGCTTGGCTAAGAGATAAACAATCACCACTTACTAAAGTCAATCAAGCGAGGACGTAACAATGGAAGAATTCTTGGAAGACAATAAGGCGTATATCGCAGGGGATAATTATGGCCCGGTGGTCAAGCCCGTCACCCTCCCGGCCGGTGTCAGCCTGGCGAAAGGGACCATCCTGGGGAAGATTACTGCGACCGGGCAGTTTGCAGCATATGCCGCCGCCAATGTTGACGGCACAGGGACAGCACGTTGTGTGCTTGCCGAAGAGATAGTCGGCGGCGCTGCCCCTATCAATACCGTCGGCTGGTATGCCGGCGTCTACGTTAAGGATAATATGGTCGGCCTGGATGCTGCGGCCGAGGATGCCCTGGAGGTTCGCGGACTCTATTTCGTTTGACCCCTTGGTTATCGGTAATTCAACTTTGAAAACCACTTTATAGGAGCGAATCATGCCTGAAATATTAAAAATGCGCACCCTCACAGCCGCCGTCAACAAGATGAGTCCGGTGCGAACCAGAGTGCTCGACAGGGTCTTTCCCCGTAAAAAACGTCAACTCTCCGACCTTTTCAAGTTTGACATCAAGTCCGGCTCCGAGGGCATCTTGCGTAATATCAGTGTCAGTGATGCCGCCCAGGTCACCAACAATGTGGGCCGCAAGACGGTTACCTGCGCGGCTCCCCGTTTTGCGGAGAAGCGTTTTATCGCGGCGGCGGATCTCAATGCCATGCGCGGTTTTGGCACAGAGGCTCCGGCCCTGCTCAAGGAGCGCACCGCCGATGAGCAGTTTGATATGCGCAGCGACATTGATCGCACTCGTGAGTTCATGGCTTGCAAGGCATTGTCCGGCCAGGTGGTGGACAAGGACGGCACGGTGCTTGTCGATTACAATTTTCCGGTCGCGCAGAAGCCTGTATTGGCTGGGGCGGCCCTCTGGACAGATGTCGCCGGTAGCCCGGTAAAAAATATCCGGGCCTGGAAGAAATATATCGCCGACCGGGTGGCGGTCTCCGGGTTTGTCGCCATGTGCGGCGCCGGCGCAATGGATGCGCTCATTGAGAACGATAACGCGCGGGAGCTGCTGAAGTACACGGCAGGTCGGCAGATCGCCGAAGAAGGGCGTATCGCCTCTCTGGCGGGCGCCGAGATTGAGGAATATTTCGGCACCTATAAAGATGATGCGGGTGTTCGTCATGACCTGCTGCCGAATAATGTTTTTTGCCTGATCGGTCTCGGCCCTGATGTTGCGGCAGAGTTGTTTGCGCCGGTGGTTGATCTGGATGCTCCCGGCGGTGTCGGTGGTGGACAGCCGGCCGAAATTTTCTTTTCCAAGCAGTGGAAGAAGGAAGATCCGTCAGGCATTTGGACCAAGGTCGAGGCTCGTCCCTTGCCTGTCATTTTCCAGCCCGAGTGCATCATCTGGGCCACAGTCATTTAAGGGGGCGCACCCCTTAAATCAATCTTTGGTAAGGGCCTAAGGAGGCAACAAAGGAGGCAACAATGGTAACGGCGATAGTCTGCGCTGGCTGCATGATTGATGACGGCCTAAAAAAATATTTCCCAGGTGACCCGATCGAGCTTGACGAGTTAGAGATCGATCGCCTGGAGGGGATGGGCAAGATCCGGAGGCATCAGGCATCCGATGGCGCCCAAACATCCAAGCAAACCGGTGGTCAAGCGGCTAAGACGGGATCCGAAGATTTGGCTCCTCCACGGGAGTATAGCCCGGAAATCGAAGCCGCCCTGGCCGCTTACTATAACGGGGAGGTGACTCGCGGCCAGATCCCTACCGTCGAAGCGTTGGGAAAGCGCCTCGGCAGAGATCTGACCGCCACGGAACGCGATGCGATCTGGGAGAAGGCGCTGAATGTACTGCCTAGCGAGTGACTTATCGGAATTTGTGTTGCAGGCCTACCTGGACAAACTGGAAGAGCTGCATCCGGGGCTGCTGGACAAGAATATCGCCTCGGTCTCGCAGGAGATCGACGATGTGCTGCGGCCCCGGTATGTGCTTCCCTTGGTCACGGTGCCCGGCACCATCCGGCGGATCGCGGCGGTGCTCGCCTGCTACCGGGCGCTGGGGGCCATCACTTCGTTGATGGACACCGACGCCGGCAGCGACAACCAGTTTCTCTACATCCAGGACATGGTCAAACAGGCCCGCAAGGATCTGGATCTGATCCGGGATGGCAAAATCGACCTGGGCCTCGTCCTGCTCGGAGAGGTCGAGGTTAGCCCGGGCGGGATCACGGCGAGCGCCCCGAATAAGTTCTTCGACCTGACTGGGTATTGAAATGGCCGGCGCATCCTTCACCCTGGACACCAAGCAGTTTCGGCGAGGCATGACCGGAGCCTTGGCCCATTTCGCCGACCGGCAGGCTCTGTCCGTCAACCTCGGCGAGGCAATGGTGGGCTCCACCCGGCAGCGTTTCCGGGACGAGGAGGGGCCGGACGGCGAGAGCTGGGTCAAATCCCGGCGGGCCGAGGAGGAAGGCGGCCAGACCCTTACCGACAAGGGGCGGCTCAAAAATTCCATCGGCTACGAGGCCACCCCAGATTCGGTGGCCTGGGGCACTAATGTGGAATATGCCTCCACCCATCAGGGCGGCGCTGAGATTAAGCCCAAGGGCAAGTTTTTGAAATTTCCTGGCCTGGGAGGGGGCAATGTTTTCATCAAGCAGGTGACCATTCCGGCGCGGCCCTTCATCGGCTTCAACGAAGATGACCAGGAAGAAGCCAGGGCCACGGTGGCCGAGTTCATGCTGGCGGGGTTTGGCAAGTGAGGGCGCTGGCCAAGGAGATCATCACCACGGCCGCGATTGCGGCGGGCATGACGGCCGCGAGCATCATGGACAAGCCTGCCAAGCAGAGCGCCCTGTTGCCCACGCCCAGGCTGGAGATCGAGATGATGCCCCAGGACATTAAGCGGCAACCCCGGCGTTTTGCCAGGTTGCCCGGGGTCAACCCGGCCACCCATGTCACCCACCGTTGGCGGACCCATAATTTCAGCCTGCAGGTGCGGGTGGAGATCCGGGCCGACAACGAGGAGTGGCTGGAGCAGTTTTTTAAGATATTCATCCTCGGCCTGCCCGGTAAGACCGCCGATGCCGGGGGCAACCTGGTGACGGTGCGGCCTTACCGGGCCGAGCGAGGCGGCTTCGAGAGCAAAATGGTCGAGGTCTTTGTTAAGCGCTCGATCCCGGTCTGGATCACCTTTGCGGGCGGACTGTACCGCGATGACCAGGTTCCGCTGATCACCGATATCAATATCAAAGACGGCGTGTCCGTCGCATAAGGAGGTAGCCATGGCAGGAAATGAGAGCGGCTCCGGGAAAAAAATGGATAGGGGAAGCACCCCCACCGAGGCGGTCGGGGCGATGACGAATGAATCACCGGGCGCCAGAAAAAAAGAACCGGTCGAAGTGCTGCAGTCGGTAACGGAGTTGGCGGCAGCGGCGGCGATCAAACCCTGGGAACTTGCCGGACTGATGCGGGCTGCGGGCTGGGCCGAAGGCAAGTATCTCGCCCCCTCGGTATTCGCCAAGGCCTTGGCCGCTTTCCGGACTCGGCGCCAGGGTGGCGGCGGGATTGTGGCCTGAAACGAAGAGCAACAAATAATCAGCGGAGGTTTTTCTCATGGGCGACGTATTGGAATATCTGGTGGACGGCGTGTCCGGCTTGGCGCCGGGCGGCGTTGACGGCACCTGTATCGTGGTCGGGGTCTGTTCCACAGGCCAGGCTGGCAAGGGGTATCTGCTGGGCAAGTCATCGGACCTCGAAGGATTGCTCGGGGTAGGCCCCCTGGTCGATCGGCTTCGGGACGTGTTCGCCACCGGCGGTCAGAATCCGGTGGTCATCGCGGTGCCGGTGGCAGGTCTTGCCGGGGGTTATATCACCCCGGTGGTTCATGCCGGCACAGGGCCGGAAGGGGCAACTTCCGGAACTCCCTCGGGTAACGCCGAGGCGGTGGTGGAGATTGTTGTCGGCGGCGTCCTGGGGGTTGCAACCTGCAAGCTCTCCCTGGACGGCGGTGCTACTTTTGGCGCTCCGGAGGCGACCCCGGCCAACGGCCAGATCGCCATTGCCGCCACCGGCGTCACTCTGGTGCTGGAAGCCGGAGTCCATGTTGCCGCCGACACTTACACCTTCGCGGTGCGGGCCGAAATCGGGCCGGTAAGCCATGTGGGCACCGGGCCGGATATCACCGTGGCCGGGACGATTAAGGCGGCTGGTGATGTGATCTTCAAGGTTATCGGTGCAGGCGGCCGAAACGTCGGCACCTATCAGCTCACCCTGGACGGCGGCGATGCCTGGGGCCCGGTGCGGACCATTCCGGTGGACGGCGCCATTGCGATCGGCTCCACCGGGGCAACGATCACCTTCCCTGCACAGGATGGTGTGGCCGGCGACACCTACAGCTTCACGCTGCTGGAGCCGGTGCCTTCCATTTCGGCGGTGCTCGATGCTGTTGAGCAGCCGCTCGATCTCTTTGATGTGGAATTTGTGTACGTGGCCGGGCCCAGCGATTCAACCGACTGGGCCTCGGTGGGGGCCAAGGCGGACAGCATGTGGAACAAGCACCGCCCCACCTTTTTCCTCATGGAAACCAGGCTGCCTTACAGCACCGAGACCATGGATGACTGGACCGCTGTCATGCTTGCCGACCGGCAGGGATACGCCCACCGGTTTGTGACGGTCTGTGCCGCCTGGGGCGAGGTGGCCGATGTCACCGGCAAGCGGATTACCCGCAACTGGGCCGGTCTTAAAGCCGGGCGGATTCTCTCGATCCCGGTAATGCGGGCCACCGGGCGGGTCCGGGACGGCGGGATCTCCCAGGGCAGCCTGCCGGAGAGCTTTACCGAGGCCCACCAGCAGCAATTGGAAGTCAACGGCTTCGCCACGGCCAAACATTACGCCGGATTACGTTCCGCCTACTGGGGCGACGCCAAAACCCTGGCGGATGTGACCAGTGATTTTCAGTACATCGAGGTGCTGCGGACCGTGTTCAAGGCGGTACGCAAAGCCAGGATTGCCGCGCTGAAATCCATGTACGACGAGGCAGGCGATCCGTTGATGGAGGGCGGCGCCTCCGGTCTCATTTTCCTGAAGACCCAGCTCGAAAATGCCCTGAATACCATGGTGGCCTCGGTACCGCAGGAGCTGGCCGCCGCCGTGATCACCATCCCGCCCGGACAGGACATCGTCAACAACGGGGTGGCGGTGGAGATGGAGCTGATCGGTATTCCGATCATCCGCAGCATCAAGCTCTTCGCCAGCTACATCTACGCCGGATCGAGCTTTGACCCCAGGTTGCAGTAAACAGGCAACGTAACCGATCGCCGGAAAACCCCGGCTGGAACCAGCAGTAAGGAGAACAGACATGCCTATCAACGGAAATTATTACGACTGGGAGTCGGTGGAGATCCAGCTCCCCAGCGGGGTAGCGGTGGGGATCACCGAGATCAGCTATCAGGACGAGCGCGGCATCGAGGCCCGCTACGGCAAGGGGGCGACCCCGCGCGGTTATGGCCGCAAGAACTACAAGGCCTCCGGCTCCATGACCCTGGACAAGGACGAGGCGGCCCGGCTGCGCGCCGCCCTGGGCGGCTCGATGTACACCAAAGCGCCCTTCGCCATTGTGGCGTCCTACGCCAACCACGATCAGCCGACCCTTACCGACGTGCTGCCCGACGTGATGATCACCAAGACGGACACCTCGGCCAAGCAGGAGGATGACAACGCCGGCGCCGAGAAGTTCGATTTCGTGGTGCTCAGCCCCATCAAGTGGGACGGCTCTCCGGCGTATTAGAACAAGGCTGACGGCTTACGGCTCAAGGCTCACTGAAAACTAAAAACTATCAAAAGAGGCACACAGATGGCAGAGAAGGAACCGGCCGGCGAGGCCGCCAAGTATATCGATCTGACTGCGGAATTCATCGATTTCGAGGAGCGGGAAGTGCGGGTAACGCACTCCTTCCGCAAGCCCAACCCCCAGCAGTTGAGCCGGGCCAACAAGGAGGTTCAGAAGGATCCGGAGCGGGCCTTCAAGAATCTTTTGACCCAACTGGTCCATCCCGACCAGGCCGAGGCGTTCAAGGCGGTGGTGGCGGACTATCCCGGGGTGGCCACCAGTTTTGCCAACGAGATCTATAAACGGATGGGGTACGACTCCCTGGGAAAGTAATCCGGGAGGCCAAAGGGGGCCTGGGGGAGCTGGATCAGTACGGGGTGCTGATCCAGCAATATCTGGGGCAGCACCCGTCCGCTGATCTCGCGGTTTTCGTGGCCCAGGCAGGGTCGGCCCTCTGGGCCGAGGAGAGGTACTTTAAGAATATGGCGGCAGCGCTGGGAGGCAGATGATGTTTGGTGGTCCGGCATTTCAGGTGGGGGCGGTGATGCGGCTGGTGGATATGATCAGCGGCCCTCTGCGCATGATCCAGGCCACCATGGCCCAGACCGAGCGGGGTGCGGGCGCGCTCTCCACCCGGATGGCCGGACTGGCCCAGGCCATGGTGCCGGCGGTGATGGTGGCGGGGCTGCTGCTGGGGGCCTTGGGGGCCATGGCCATGGCCTCGATGGAGACCGACAAGGCCTTGGGCGAACTGGCTTCGGTGGGCGTCCGCGATATGCACGCCCTGGCCCAGGCCGGGCAGGACTTTTCCAACCAGTGGGCCGGCACCACCAAGGCCCAGTTTATCAGCGCCGCCTATGACATTAAAGGCGGTATCGCCTCGCTCAGCGATGAGGGGGTGGCCGAGTTTGCTAAACTGGCGGCCCTCACCGGCAAGGCGACCAAATCCACCACCGCCGAGATGACCAGCCTCTTTGCCACCGGCTATGGCATCTACAAGCAGATGTATGCCGATCTCTCCGACATACAGTTCGGCGAAGTCTTCTCCGCCGGAATCGCGGCCAGTGTAAATATTTTCAAGTCCACGGGCTCGGGTATGGCCCAAGCCATCAGTCAATTGGGGGCCACTGCCACCTCCGCCAATGTGCCCCTGGAGGAACAGTTGACCATCCTCGGCATGCTTCAGTCCACCATGACCGGCAGCGAGGCGGGCACCAAGTACAAGGCCTTGATGCAGGCGGCGGCTGGCGCCGGCCAGAAACTCAAGCTGTCGTTCATGGACAGCAACAAGCAGCTGCTCTCTCTGCCGGAGATCCTGGCTGCCCTCAAAGGGAAGTATGGCGACACGCTGGACGCCATGGAGAAGATGGATATCCAAAAGGCCTTCGGCACCCAAGAGGCGGTGGCGGTAATCGATCTGCTTTACGGCAAGGTGGGCGACCTTTCCGCCAATATTCACCAGTTGGGTGGCGCCATGCAGATGGGCACAGGTTACACCACCAAGATGGCCGAGACGATGAATCAAGATCTCGGCAGCGTTTTACAGATCGCAAAGCAACGCTTCCATAATCTGATGGAAGTGGGAGGAAAGGGATTTGTCCCGGTGCTGCTCTGGATTATCAGCGGGGTTTCCGGCCTGACTCTTGCCCTGCAGCGGCTCACCTCGACCAATGCGGGAAAGACCATCCTCGGCCTGGTCGGGGCGGCGGCAGCAGCAGTGATCGTAGTTGCGGCTTTTGCTCTGATAATGGCCGGGGCCAGCAGCCTGGTGGCCATTATCACCGCTCAACTTGCCCCCTTGATCGCCGGATTGGCCGCTCTTTCCTGGCCGGTTTGGGTGGCGGTCGCCGCAGTGGCTGCCCTGTATATCGCCTACCGCAATAACTTCGGTGGCATGGCGGATGTGGTTGACGCCTTTTTCGGCAACCTCGGCCTGGTGGTGCAGGCGGTGCAGGAGATCTTTAGCTCGCTTTCCGGTTCGGTGGGCTCGATCTCCGGTGACCTGGCCGACAAGCTGCAGGCGGTCGGTCTTCTTGGCCTGGTCACCACCGTGGCCAAGGTGGTGTATCGGGTCACCGGCTTTCTCTCCGAGCTATGGTCCGGCTTTGCTTTTGCCGCCGCCGGTATCGGCGAGATCTTCACCCCTATCCTGGACAGCCTGACCTTCGCCTTCCGGCCGCTATGGGAGATCATCCGGTCGGTGGCGGTGGCTCTGTTCGGGGCGAGCGCCGCCACCGATGCCGGGCCATGGCGCACCCTGGGTGCGGTGGTGGGGGTGGTGTTGGGCTCCGCCTTCAAGATGCTGGCCTGGGCGATCCGGATCGCTTTCGTGCCCCTGGAGATCATCGCCCAGGTGATCGGCGCCTTGCTCTGGCTGGTAGTCGGGCTGGGTAAGGGCATCGGCAACGCCGTGGGCTGGATCGTCACCGGCTTCGAGTCGCTGGCCCAGGCGGCCGGCACTATGGCGGGCCGGGTGCTGGGCTGGTTTACAGGGATGGCGGACGGGATCAAGTGGCTGTTTTTGAACCTCACCCCGGTTGGTTGGCTGATTCAGGCCTTCACCGGCCTGGGCGAAATCAACTTGTTTGCCTCCGGCGCCAAGTTGATCGACACCCTGGTTGCCGGGATCAAAAGCAAGATCATGGCCCCGGTGGAAGCGGTTAAGGCAGGATTCACCAAACTCCGCAACCTGCTGCCGTTTTCAGACGCCAAGGAAGGGCCGCTTAGTCAGTTGACCCTCTCCGGCCGCCGGATCATGGACACCCTGGGCGCCGGGGTATCGGCGGCGGCTCCCGGCCTGCATAAATCGATGGGTACGGCCTTGGCCGGTGCGGCTCTGGTCACCTCGGTGGCCATGGCCCCGATCCCGGCCCAGGCCACTCCCATGCCGCAGGGTATTGAAAGGGCGGCGCGGCAGATAGGGCAGGCCCCCCCGCCCCGGATCGGTGGCCGTGAGGAAACCGAGATTGCTGCCCAGCGGCGGGCCTCGGCGAACGGAGGCCGTGAATCCGGCCGTACCGTCACTATCAGGATCGACAACCTGAATCTGCCGGGCGTCAGTAATCCGGATGATTTTATCCGCCAGCTCCAGGCGATGGTGGAGAGTCACGATGGCTGATGGCATCCTGTCCTTTTCCGACGGCCAGATCAGCCTGGGTGGCAAGAGCGTGCCCGGTATCCTGCAGAGCATGACGATCGCCGATCAGGTGCGTTTTGACAAGGCGGAGCAAGACGGGCTCTCCGGCAAAGTCAAGGTGCCCTTGGGCTGGGAGGATGCCGACATTACCCTGGCGATCGAGTTGATCACCGAGGAAAATTCAACGTGCTACGACAAGCTGGCCGCGCTGAACCGAATCTTCAAAGGTACGGACAACGGCGGCAACCCCAATGTGTACGATGTGGTCAATGCCCATACCCTGGCTCGCGGCATCGAGCGGGTGGTGTTTTCGGGCCTGACCAGCCAGGAGACGGATCAGGACGATGTGATCCTGGCTAACCTGGCCTTTGCCGAACATGTGCCACCGGTCACGAAGGTGGAAGTGCGGAAGTCAGCGGGCAAGGCCCCGGCCGCGGCTCCTGCGGCTGAGCCAAAGCTGGATAAACGATTGAGCAACCGTGTTTCAAGTCAAGCGAACTTAGGACTCCACGGCTCATTGTTTTTCAACATAGAATTCATGATGGTTAACAACTTTCTCATGCAAGCAACGATAACGACTTTGGGCGGTT
>Ga0180014_1000218_pt1 | contig 17064 bp, 17 predicted proteins | sample KR13_S1_MetaG_FD_116507 | JGI IMG/M metagenome (GOLD analysis project Ga0180014, IMG submission 116507) | Groundwater microbial communities from the Olkiluoto Island deep subsurface site, Finland - KR13_S1_MetaG | ecosystem: Environmental > Aquatic > Deep subsurface > Groundwater | place... | reverse complement strand
CGCCATCATCCAGATGGTGCGCCAGTCCGGCGCCAAAAATGTTTATTTTGCTTCCTATTCCGCTCCCCTGACCAATCCCTGCGTCTACGGCATCGACATGCAGACCAAGGCGGAATTCATCGCCAGCAACGCCAGCGCCGAGGAGATTGCCGTCAAGATCGGTGCCGACCGGGTGCTGTACCAGAATATTCACGACATGGAACAGGCGGTCAAGAGACAGAACCCCGCCATCCGCTCCTTCTGTAAGGCTTGCTTCTCGGGCCAGTACCCCACCGGAGACGTTTCCAAAAGCTATCTGGAGCAGATCGAAGCAGAGCGGGAGCAATACAAGCTGAATCAGATGGAACTGGGTTTCAAGTATTGATGAACGGCCATTTGCCGATCTCCGGGACCTTGAGCGAATTCGACTTTGCCTCCATCCTTGCCCTGATGAACAGCCAGTCGCTGGACGGGCAGTTGAAGATCGCCACGACGCGTTTCAGCAAGACGCTGTGGCTGGAAAACGGCCGCATTGTTTTTGCTCAATCCAGTCTGGCCGAGGATTCCCTGGGACAATTCCTGTTGAGCCGCGGCATCATTAACAAGGCACTTTTTGAAAAAAGCAGCCGCCGCATGCAAAAGAACAAAACCCGGCACGGCCGGGCCCTGCTGGAAATGGGGGCCCTCACTCCCGAACATTTGTGGACCGAGGTCGCGGCCCATCTGCGCGCCATCATCTTTTCACTTTTCACCCTGCGCACAGGCAAATACGACATCGGTCCACTGCCCGAAAAGGAAAGCGAGAACATCGTCCTCGATGTTCCGATTCCTGATGTGATCCTGGATGGCATCCGCAGCATAGAGGATCAGGAATTTATCGAGAGCAGATTCGCGGAAAACAATGTGCTTTATCCTGCTCCACCCATAAACCACTTCCCGATCGCCCTGAAACCTTTTGAAACCCACATCCTTTCCCTGGTGGCCGAAGCCACGCCTCTGGCCGCTGTCGTCCAAAAGAGCGAACTGCTCCGTTTCGACACCCTGAAGATCCTCTACTACCTGCTCAAGCTTGAACTGATCTGCAACCGCAAGCAACCAACCCGTCAGCCCACGCCCCGCTTCATCCAGCAACAGCCGACCACCTTCACCTCTTTTGATGAGACACTTCAGTACTACAACGCCAAATTCGAATACATCTACCGGGTGCTGTCCAAGGAGATCGGACCGGTGGCCCACTCCATTCTGTTCGATTCCATCACCGCCATCCAGGAATCCATCCACCCCTGTTTCCAGAACCTGGAGATTCGCGGCAACGGCCGCATTGATGAAAAATCGGTCATGAAGAGCATTTGGTACGAAAATTTCAATGAGAACAGCAATGAGTTCCTAAAAGGACTTGAGGAAATCCTCTATGCCGAGATCTACGCGGTGAAACGCCACTTGGGCAAAGACCATGAAAAGTTGATCTTGCGATGGATCAGGGAATCCGGAAATTGATCCGTTTGCGCCAGCAGCTTGTTTTTCTGGCTCTGCTGTTCATCCTTATGCTCCTGCTCGGTTGATGAACCCCATCATCCAGATCCTCGGGCCCACCGGCGTGGGCAAAAGCCGGGTGGCGTTGGCCGTGGCGCGGGAATTCAACGCCGAGATCATATCTGCTGATTCGGTCCAGGTTTACAGCGGCTTCGACATCGGCACCGACAAGATCAGCCCGCAGTCCCGTCGGGAGATCCCCCACCACCTGATCGATATCATCGAAGACTGCTCGCAGTTCAATGCCAGCAAATTCCTGGATCTGTCCTTTGCCGCCGCGCAGGGGATCCTCGCCCGCGGCAAGATTCCGCTGGTCTGCGGCGGGACCGCCCTCTACCTCAGGGTTATGATCCGGGGCATATTCCCGGAAAGCAAGAACCAGGCCCAGCGCCAGCAGTTGAAAAGTGAAGCTGCCAGCATTGGCTGGGATGCCCTGCGGAGGCAATTGGAAAAGATCGATCCCCTCTATGCCAAAAAAATCGGACCCAACGACAAGGTGCGCCTGGTCAGGGCACTTGAGATCTATCGCAACAGCGGGCTGCCGCCCAGTGAGGCTTTTCGACTCAGCCGCTCGCCGTTCGCCGCCCATTGCTTTATCCGCATCGGGCTCCAGGTCGATCGGGACATACTGTATCAGAACATCAGCCACCGCGTGGACAGGATGCTGGCCAACGGCCTGGTTGACGAGGTCAAGAAACTGCTCGCAAGCCACCCCCCCTCCTGTCCTCCCTTCCGGTCGCTGGGCTATAAGGAGATCCTGTCACACTTGCGCGGTGAAACAGACCTGGCCACGGCCAGGGAACTGATCCAGTGTCATTCGCGGCAGTTCGCCAAAAGACAGCTTTCCTGGTTCCGTCAGGAAAAAGACATCGAGTGGTTCGCTGCCGAGGACACGGCGGCCATCATGGAGTTCATTAAAAAATGCCTGTCGAAAAAGCCATAACCTGCGGCTGGTTTTCCGGCCAGCAGCATGAAGCGGAAATCACGGCCAGCATGGCTGAACTGCAGGCGCTCTGCCGGACGGCGGGAGCGGCAACGGTCGGACAGCTTTGGCAGAAAAGACCGCTTCCGGACCGCCGTTTTCTGATCGGCTCAGGCAAGACCGAGGAGATCAGGAGCCTGATCGAATCGGTCAGCGCCAACCTGGTTGTTTTCTTCAACGTCCTGAGTACCATGCAACAGCGCAATCTGGAAGATTTTCTGGGAGTCAAAGTCATTGACCGCAGCCGCCTGATCCTGGATATTTTCGCCAATCGCGCCCGCAGCCAGGAAGGAAAACTGCAGGTTGAACTGGCCCAGCTCCTCTACTTCCTCCCCCGCCTGACCGGCAAAGGCATCGCCTTGTCCAGGCTGGGCGGCGGTATCGGCACCCGCGGTCCCGGTGAAAGCAAATTGGAAACCGACCGCCGTCTGATCAAAGTGAAGATCGCCCGCATACGGCAGAAATTGAAAGCCGTGATCAAAAACCGGGACCTGCAGCGCCAGAACCGCCGTTCCCTGCCGGTGCCGCTTGTTTCTCTGGTCGGCTACACCTCGGCCGGGAAATCAACGCTGTTCAATGCCCTGACCGGAGCAGACGTCTTTGTTTCAAACAAATTGTTTTCCACTCTCGATCCCCTGCTGCGCCGGGTCAATCTCCATAACCTCCATCCCGGCTACTATTACATTTTATCCGACACGGTCGGCTTCATCCGCAGCATGCCCACTGAACTCTTTATTTCGTTCAAAGCCACCCTGGAAGAGGTGCGCCAGGCCGATATCGTCCTGCACGTGGTCGACTTGACCAATCCCGACTGGCCCGGCCAGAAAAGCGAAGTGGAAAAAGTCTTGCGCCAGCTTGACATCGGTCAGGAAAAGGTCGTCACCGTGTTCAACAAGATCGATCTTCTCGACAACCGGGAGAACCTGCTGGCCAGAGAAAATCCCGGCGAGCTGTACGTTTCCGCCGCTGAAGGCTCAGGAATAGACGCTTTGCAGGAGGAAATATTCAGGCGCTATTTCAGCGACTATGAATTCTGCACCATCGAGGTAGCCGATGAACAGCAACTGGACGCTTTGGGCAACTGGACCATTGTCCTGGAAAAAAACCGGACCGCCGATGGCTTCAAGGCCGGCGTTTTATGTTCGCTTAGAAAAATGTTACAATTCAAAGAAAAGTACGGAGGTGTGATCCGATGAAAGCCATTTTGCCGGCGGCGCTCATCCTGTTGACCATCGCCTGCGGCGGTGTGAAGCCCGTAAAAATCGATTTTCATCTGCCGGTCCTCCAGAGCAGCGATTTCAGCGACGCCTATTTCCGCCAGGGCTGGGATCAACTGCAAAAGGGCGACAGCAACGCGGCCTACAAATCTTTCCAACTCAGCGAAGTGCGCCTGGACAAAAAACAGGCGGCATTCGGCTACGTTTTCCTGGCTCGCAAAAAATACAGCGCGGCCTCAGCCCAGTTCGCTCAAGCCCTGGAAACGAATCCTGAAAATTTGCAAGCCCAAATGGGCATGGCCACCATCCATGAATTTGAGGGCGACAACGCCGCAGCTTTCCAAATATACGGCAAACTGCTGGCCTGGGCCCAAGACGACGCCTGGATCAAACTGAAGTACGAATACATTAAATCCAGCGCCACGCAAAGATACCTTCTGGAAGCGGATAAGGCAAAAAATATTGACAAGGCGAAATACATCAGAGCTCTTGAACAGGCGGCCTGGTTTTCTCCCGACCTGACCGCCATCACCCTGCAGATCGCCGACCATTATTACGGCGAAAATGAGTGGCAGCGCAGCCTGCCTTTTTATGAGGCAGTGCTGGAAAAGGAAGCCTACAACGAGGTAGTGCTGCTGAAGCTGGTCGCCATATATGAAAAAAACGGGAAATTCGATATGGCCCTGATGACCCTGGACCGCCTGCTGGCCATCAAACCCGGCGATCCCGTTTTGGAATCCGAAAAAAAGCGTATTCGCGACCGCTTCCAGGAAATGAATTTGCCTGAGAAATTTAAAAGGATCTTCTTTAAGACCGAGATCAACCGCGAGGAACTGGCGGCCCTGATCGGTTATTATTTCGAGCCGTTCATCCAGATGGACCGGGCTCCCGAGATCATCACCGACATTGACGGTTCTTTCGCCAGGGAATATATCATCAAAACCTGCACCAGCGGCATTATGGGCACCCGGCCCGACCACACTTTCGACCGTTTCTCCACTCCCGACCGGGCTACGTTCGCCGTGATTCTCAACTCCCTGATCAATTATCTGGGGAAAAATAGGCACACACTGCGCTTCACGCCGGCGGCAGACAGAGTGGCCGGCGCCGACCTCTCGCCCCTGCATAAAAATTACGATACCATCGCTTTCTTGGTCAATGCCCAGATCCTGCCGCTGGATACGGAAAATAATTTCAATCCCACCCGCCCGGTCTCTCCCGCTGACGTGATCAACGCCCTGAAAAAAATACTGAACAACATCGGGAACTAAATCCGGGCCTCACCCCCCCGCTGTGCGGGATGGCATCGCCAGATGCCTCGCAAAACCTCGGCTCCGCTTTGCGGAGTGGCATCGCTTTATACCTTGCAGAGCCTCGGTATAGCGATGCGGACATGCGATGCGTACCTGCCCCCTCTCCTAAAGGCGAGGGGGAAAAGGTAAAGTGCTCGATGACGGGGTCAGGTAGTAAGGACTAAAAAAAAAGGGCGGCTTTAGGGACGCCCTTTTATCAGAAGTGAAAATAGTGAACTATCTGCCGCTGCGCATATCCTCCATGGAAAGTTTGTCTTTTTTAGTGTATCCGGCCGGAACCGCATAGATTCCAGCCGGCGCGGGTTTCTGGGTGATCTCCACAACCTGGCTGGTCACGTTGAGCTTGCTGCCCATCATGTCCATGGTCATTTCCGAAGCCACCTGGTAGCCGTTGATTTTCATCAGTTCGCCGATGGCCGCGTCGTCCATGAAGCTCATCTTGGAAACATTGGCATACATCTTGGCAAACATCTTCCAGTCAAAGGGAACATCGGTGGTGGCCCAGACCTTCATTTTCATTTGCATCATCATCATGCTCATCTCCACATCGTAGCCGCTGCAGCTCCACTTATTGACTTTCTTGGTCTGGCCGTTGGCTGCAACCTTGACCGTCACCTTCATCATGGACACCATCGAAGCGGCTTCCTTGGGCAGCAATATGGACATGTCCAGGGGCAAGGCCGTTTCCACGTAAGTCTTGTCCTTGGGATTGACGATGAACATCATTTTTTTGTTCATGTCCATGATCATGATCTTGTCACCGGTTTTGTTGACCAGCTGGTTGTTGCCCACCCATTGCTCCATGACCTCATCTTTGGCCGGTTGTTCCTTACCCATCATGGTGAAAGCATCGGTATGGACGTTGGTTTTGATATACACGTCGGCCGGCAGCATGAGCGCGATGACCAATACAAGAATAACCGCAAAAAAAACTTTTTTCATCTATCCTCCTTGAAAATGCCATAATAGCCACTTGGCCCTTGCTTGTCAAGTTCCCTCCGCTCGCAAAACCCTGGTTGAGGCACCTGCCTGTATCCGGTTTTGACACCCCCGTCTGATATCAGGAAGAGGAAGGAGTGGTAAGCATTGACAGAGAACAGGTAATGAAGCATAATTTTTCTCAAGGAGCAGCCATGACCATGGAAGACATTGCCTTTTATCTGCAGTCCATCCGTAAAAACGCTTCCTTCATCGATTACGATGTTCTGGAAACCGAGCCCTTCGACAACAAGGACAAGGTCACCTGGGTGGAGATCGTCAACCCTGAATTCACTTCACTCTGCCCCAAGACCGGCCTCCCCGACTACGGCACTATCCGCATCAAATACATGCCCGAAAGATTGATCATCGAGTTAAAATCCCTGAAATATTATTTCCTGCAGTTCCGCAACACCGGAATTTTTTATGAAAGCCTGACCAAGCTGATCCTGAAACATCTGGTCAAAAGAATCCATCCCCTGGAGATGACCATAGAAGCCGAATTCACCCCGCGCGGCGGCTTAACGACCAGGGTGGTCTCTACTTACAAGAAATAACCCAGTTAGACCGGTTCGGACGAGTCCAGCGGCGCCGGCTCCGGATGCTTGCAGTCTTTTTCGATGATCTTCATGGCCAGGATTTTCTGTGATTCGTTGAACTTGGTGACTTCGCAGCCGAGGGAGTAGATGATATCGGCCTTTAAAACGCTGCCCGCCTTGGGAGTAAATTTGTAGATGCGGGAATGGACAACCATGATCTCGAAATTATAGTTTTTCTTCTCGTACGGGATGCTGATCTGTAAACACTGGCCGACGGCCGGCGAGAAATTGGAGAGCAGATTAAAGCCGCCGATGGAGATATTCTTGATGATGAACGGTTGGAAATTGCGGAATTGCCCCTTGACTTCACGCTCTATTTCAAATTTCCCCGCAATGTAGGAAGCCGTATCGAACCGCAGAGAATGCCTTTTTTCATCCATTGCCGGACTCCTTTTTAATAAAACGTTTCAAACGTATTTTTTAATTATAGCATAGAATGAAGTTTTAAAATTTCGGGATCCGGCTTCGACGCAAACTGACCTCACCCCCGCCCCTCCCTCTTCAGTTCTTCCATTCTCCTTTAGGGAAGGAGGCTGGAGGTTAGAGACAAGAAATTCGAGATTCACTCCGCGCGGCGGCTTGACGACCAGGGTGGTCTCGAGTTATAAGAAGTGAACTATCGTGATAAGTGATGAGTGATGAGAAGCGGCAATAGAACGATTTAAATTTCTTTCTCATTACTCATTACTATTGATCGTCGAGTTCGTTCACTCATTACTTTATTTATTTACAGCTCTCGCGCCAGCCAAAGTTTTTTGCCACGGCGATAATAGAACGTGATCAAAACCAGGTTGACCAGCTCAAAACCAAGAAACCAGGCCAATATTTCCCTGTAGGGGATCGCCGCATGCGTAAAATGATGCCAATAATATATTCCCACCGGCCGGATCAGAAAGATCATCCCGGCCACCAGATAGATCATACTCCAAAGCATGTAGGATATTCCCTGCTTGGAGACGATCACGTGTTCGGGCGACAAAGGGTTCGTCTCATTGGTCTCGATGCCGAGCACCAGGGAGAGAATGGTCAGGAAGACGATGGCCGGGGTCAGGAACACAAGGGCGATGACGCGGGTAAAGGCATCGAAATGCAGGGCCAGATCGCCAACGGCATACAGGGCGAAGCCGATCAGCAGCAGCGGCACCAGGTGGAACCAGAGCTTGAAGTGGTAAAATTTTTCCTTGACGAAGGGGGAGCTAAAGATATGCGCCAGACCGGGTCCTTCACCGGGGATGGAGGTGAAGGTGAAGCGTGAATTCAAGCCGGCCACGATGAAGAGCGCCATGACCAGGTTCAGGTAAGACACGAAATTCTTCACCGACGGGTGCGGCAGGGGGATCATCTTCATGTTGATGACGAACACGGCCACCAGGGCGCCGACGATGAGCAGCTGCGACCATTGGGCCGGGGAGCGCAGGAAAATTTTCAATTCTTTCCTCAGCAGTGGTAGAAAGTCGTTTTTCAGCCGCGAAGGATGCCAGCTCGACTTGAAGTAACCTCTGCCGCCCCGGTTCAGCTTGTCGAAAAGCTGCAAGTAGAATGTCTTGCGCAGCCAAAGCACCAGGGCCAGCAGGGCGGCCACCAGGATGACGAAGAGGGCGATGGTCTTCCAGTAGGGAACGCTCCGGCCGTCCGCGGTCAAGCTCATGGCCCGGGCCAGCCAGGAAAAAGGGAAATAATAGAAGATCTTCAGGTCCAGCGAGCCCATGTATTTCAGCACATTGTCGATCTCGCTGGGTTCCAAAAACCTTTCAGGACGGAGCAGCCGCAAAAAGACCACGATCGAGGAAATGAGGATGATGGAGAACACCGAGAGCACCGGCTGCAGACGGCGCACCGAAAAGAAGGCCGGGATGACCAGCCCGAGCATCATTCCGGTTAAAACGCCGCAGGCTATGAAGAGAAGAAAGGCCAGCAAGATCTGCAGGGCCTGACCCGCTCCGGGAGCGAAATAGCGGCAATAAAAAAAGAGCACCGGCAGCGAGAAGAAAACGACCATGGCCGAGCTGTATACGCTTACTTCCAGCATTTTCCAGATGAAGGCGCTGCGCACCGGCAGGGGGGTGGTGAAGAGAAAATGCAGGTCACGTGAGATGAAAAAAATATCGAGCGAGGTCAGCAGGGCCGAAAGCAGCAGCATGGAAAAAAGGGTCATAAAGATCATCATCAGCATTTTCTCAGCAAGGAAAACCTTGAAAAAATGGGGGAATTCCTGCACCTGGGCCAAATAAGAAAATATCTTGTTAAAGAAAAAACCGAGCACAAATATGAAAAAAAGACCCAAAAGAAAAAAAAGAATGAATTTTTTCTTTTCGCCCCGGACCAGGGCGTTGCGCAACTGCCGGTATTTAAGCTTCAGCAGGCTTTTCATTGTCGAGCACGGTCTTGAAATAGAATTCCTCCAAACTGCTCTGTCCCGCCAGGGTCATTAGCTCTTCCAGATTGCCCTGGACGACGATGCGGCCGTCGATGATGATGCCGATGCGCCGGCAGATCTCCTGGGCCAGGGTCAGGATATGGGTGGCGAACAAGACTGCCGTCCCCATGCCGGCAACCTCTTTGAGGTATTTTTTGAATTTTTTCCCCACCAAAGGATCGATGGAGACCAGCGGCTCATCAAGCAGCAGCAGTTTCGGCTCCACAGCCAGAGCCTGCGAGATGAGCAGCTTCTGCCTTGTGCCGGCTGAGTAGTTCTCGACCAGCTCGGTGCGGTACTCTTCAAACTCGAAATACTTGAAAAAGAAATCGATTTTTCCCTTGCGTTTGGCGTAGGGGATCTTGTAAAGGTCCTGGTAGAAATTGAGGTGCTCCTCGCCGCTCAGCTTATAATAGAGAAAGGGCTGGTCGGGAACATAAGCGATCAGCTTTTTCAGCTCGTGCTGCTCGCGGTGATACGGTTTGCCTTCGATGGTGATGCTGCCGCCGTCGGCGGCCAGCAGTCCGGCCAGGATCTTCAGTGTGGTGGTTTTACCCGCCCCGTTCGGCCCCAGCAGGCCGTATATTTCTCCGGCAGCCAGGGAAAAAGAAACGTCCTTCAGGGCTTGCCGCTTGGCGAACTTCTTTTGCAGGTTGGTTACTGCCAGCATGAGAGCATTCTAACATATTAATGAATATATGATGAGGTTCAATGTTCGACGTTCGAAGTTCGAGGTTCAAGAACTCGGCTTACGGCCGACGGCATACGGTTTACGGTAAGAGATAAAATTCCAAATCACAAATCCCAAATTCCAAATAAATTCCAAGTTCCAATGACCCAAACGAAAGCCCTTTCAAGTTCATTCTCTTCGTTTTGGTCATTTGGTCATTGGAGCTTGATGCTTGTTTGGTGCTTGGTGCTTGAGATTTGGAATTTATCGCTCCCGCCTATTTCTCCCTGAACGTCCAGCAGCCGTCCCAATCGGCCGGCGGGTTGTCCAGCAAGTAGAGGCAGCGCTTGGCGAAGACCTGCGCAAGAAGATCACCGGCCTGGACAATGAAGGCCTCCAGAGCAGCGGAAAAATCTCCGGAAAAATACAGTTGCAGGGCTTTTTCGAAACGCGCCAGGTGCTGGGCCTCTGCCGCCGCGGCCCCACCCTTTTCGCCCACGACCTCGAATATTTCCTCCGGGTTCAGCTTGCCCTTGACGCGGACCCGGTCGAGTCGGCGCAGGACCATGCGGTCGGCCGCCATGCTTGCGGACAGAGAACCGCAGATCACCGCAGTTTGATACTGCTTGTTGATCCCTTCCAAACGCGAGGCCAGGTTGACCGCGTCGCCGATGACTGTGTAACCGAGTTTTTGAGGGGAACCGATATTGCCGACGATGACCTCGCCGCTGTTGATGCCGATGCGCATACTTAAGGGAGGCAGCCCGTTTTTTTCGAAATCGAGATTCAGTTCCAACAACTCTTCCTGGCAACGCAAGGCGGCATGCATGGCCTGGACGGCCTGAGCGTCGGAAGCAAGCGGCGCTCCCCAGAAAGCCATGACGGCGTCACCTTCATATTTGTCGATGTACCCCCCGTTTTCCAGGATCACGGTGGTCATCCGCTCCAGATAGCGATTGAGGATATGGACTACTTCCTCTGGCGGCAAAGCCTCTGACAAGGAGGTGAAGCCTGCCAGGTCGGAGAAAAAAACGGTGACCAGTTTTTTTTCTCCCCCCAGTTTCAGGGCATCGGGATTTTTCATGATCTCGACCAGCAGGGAATCAGACATGTAGTTTTTGAAAGCGTTCTGGATGATTTTCTTTTTGCGGCGCTCGCGCTGGTAGCGGCGATACACGTCCTGGGCCGCGCAGGTGAACAGACCCGCGAAAAGCGGCAGGAAATTTTGATCGGCGCCCAGATAAAAAAGGAGAAAATTCCCGGCGGCGGCCAGCAGGATGACGCCGACGGCGGTCAGCACTTGCGCTTGGATCGACCTGATCCGTGAAAGGAAGTAGTTGAACGCGGCGATGGCCAGCAAGACCAGCAGCCATTGCAGCCGGGGATCGATCACATGGATGAAATCCCTTTCCAGGAGATTGGCCAGGGCCGTGGCATGCAGTTCAAAGCCGGAGCCGGCGGCATTGACCGGGGTGGAACGGTTGTCTAGTAATCCCTGGGCGGTCGGGCCGATCAATACGATCTTGTCCTTGAAATCCGCGGCCGCTACGGCGGACGCCTTGCCCTCTTCCAGGCGGACTTGCGATTGGATCACTTCGGCGATGCTGAAGCGTTGGAAACTGTTTTTTTTGTAAAACCTGAGGTTCAATCGCCCGTCGGCGGCGAAGGGGATCGCGGCCCATGACAATTGCGGATCGACGAACCGGGCCAGGGCCAGGGCCAATGAGGGATAAACACTTCCGCGGCGGCAGACAAAATGGCGCAGGCCGCGGTAGACGCCGTCGCGGTCCGGGGCGGCAGAAGCTTTGCCAGCACCGCGCAGTGTGGCGCGGATCATAGGCACCGGAAGCAGCACATCCCCTTCTTTGGACGGCAGCCGGGAAAGCCGCGGCGGCTCATTCAAGGCAAATTTTTTCAGATCTTCAACCACACCCTCCCCGCTTGAAAAAAAAAGCGGCATGAAGACCCGGGACGATTTTTTCAAGGCCGCGGCCAACAATTCGTCTTCGCCTCCATACAGACTTGGTTCGCTGAATATCATGTCCAAGGCAACGGCTTTGGCTCCGGCGCTAGTAAGGAATTCGATGGCCCGGGCGTAGAGACCGCGCGGCCAGGGCCAAGGGATATTGAAATGCTTTTCATAAAAAGCAAGGCTTTCCTTGTCTATTTCAACCAGAACGATCGGCGCCGAGCTGGTCCGGCTTGTACTGCGGATCTTCTGGTCATATAGTTTTTTTTCAAACAGGAAGGAGACAATATTTCCCAGAATGAAAGTGAAGGCAAAAATCAGCGCGGTCGAAACCAGGAACCGCTTCAATTTCTGTGCCGCGAAACGAACCGCTTGAACCTGGTCAGCCTTGAGCTTTTGCTGCTTTTGACAGAGCCCTGATCGAGATTGTCCTCAACATAGGCAATGCGCTTGGATGCCGAGGGATGGGCTGAAAACGCTTTGGCCTTCTTTTTTTCAATCGCTTTCACTTTTTGCAGCATGGCCAGCAGGGCTTGGGGGTCGTACCCGGCCGCCTTTAGCAGTTCAATTGCCCCAAGGTCGGCGTTTTTTTCCTGCTTGCGGGAATAACCCTTCTGCAACAATGTGCCACTGATATCCATGATCGAATCCTGGAAAATATTGAGCACCTGGTCGCTGGAGCCGATCGCTTCACCGGCGGCAAAGGTGCCCAGCGCTTTCAGCCGCTGCGATTTGATCGCCTTCAGCGGATCCTTGGTCACCACATGCTGAATCTCATGGGCCAGGATCGCGGCCAGTTCGTCTTCATTTTCGGCCATAGCAACGATGCCGAGGGTAAGAAGGATGATCCCGCCCGGGGCCGAAAAAGCGTTTGGCTCGTCATTGTCCAGTACAGCGAAATGGTAACCGCTGAAGATCTCAGGTCGATCGCACTTCAGCACCAGGGCGCGGCCGATCAGGTTCAAATAGCGGGTGATATCAACGTTCTTCCACAACGGATACTGGCTCAGAATGTTGGCCGCCACGGCACGGCCGATAAAATATTCTTCTTCCTCGCTGATCTTATGGGCCGCCCCGGAAACCAGCTCCAGGCCTTTTTTGGCCTTGCTCAACTTGCTTAAATTAATGGGCGGCTTCCAGGAGAGCAGAAAAAAGCATAGGCAAATCAGTAGTAATTTTTTCATTTCAGTTTCCCTTCACGGATGAAAGCGGCCAGTGCCGTATTGGCGATATTCCAGTCCATTACCCAATCCACGTCGGCAAAGTTGTAGCCCTTGCTGCCGCGCAGTTTTTTCTCGTTGCCTTCGTTGAAACCCTTTGCGGCCAGGGCCAACTCCTCTTCGCTGGCTCCCTTTTTCCCGGGCATGATACCGCTCAAATTCGTTTTGCTTTCGGCAACTGCCGTTTGATGTATATACCCTTTCAAGCCAACGGCATTGCGCACCAAATACCAGTTCCCCTGCATTTCAATCAGCTCCAGTTTTGCTCCCTTTTGCATAGGCGCCAGGCTCGCGGAAAGAAAATCTGGCTTGGCCAGCAGGTTCGAGCGCATGACCTTGACAACCAGGACCTTGCCGGCCAGCAGCATGGCGCTCACAACAAAAAAGCCCAACAACCATATTTTTTTCTTCATCACTTTACCTCGGTAGCTCTCGCTTTCACCAATTCAACTGTAATAAAATTATAATGCAAGCGGCCGGGGATTTCAATAGGCAGGACAGCCCCGATTCATATATTAAATATCCACAAATGTCGGTACGGCTCCTGCAGAACGTTGCTGAGCGCATCCTTTTTTCAGGTCCGATAGGGGGCTTCTTCTCTATCTCCTCACTTGCTCGGGTCGAAACCAAGGAACTTGATTTTTTCATACCAGACGATCACGCTGGCCAGGGCCGCGTAGAGCATAACCACGGTCGCCGACTTGATGACGATCTTGTACCACAGCTTCTGCGAGTATTCGGCAAAAAGCACCTGCAGCCCCCTCATGATGATGTAGCAGGCGATGGCAAAAAGCGTATAATTCATGTTGCCTCCAGTTGATTTGTCCCCTATTCCCAGCCTGGAACCGTTCAGCGCACCAGCACCAGTTCAACGATCTGCGAACGCGACTGGAAGCGCATGGGCGGCCCCCAGGTGCCGGTTCCCGGGCTGGTGTAAATGTAGGATTGCCCAAGCCGGTACAGCCCGGCGGGGTATTTATAGATCAGCCAGACCAGCAGGTCCATGGGCGGGATCTGCCCGGCGTGGGTATGCCCGGACAGCTGCAGATCGATCCCCCGGCGCACGGCCTCGGCGAATTTGGCCGGGCGGTGATAGAGGAGAATTTTGGGAATACCGGGCGGCACATCGCGCAGCGCCGCGTCCAGATCGGGCCCTGGCAGCTTGAAGCGCATGGCCGAATCCTCCTCCAGCCCAATGACGGCGATCCTGCCGTCGATGATCCAGGATTGGTTGCGCAATACCCGCCAGTTGCTGCGGCGGGCCAGTTCAAGGAACTTGTCTATCCCGGCATAAAATTCATGGTTGCCGGTGACGGCCACCACTCCATGCCGGGCTTGCAGATCATTTAAAATTTTGCAATAGCCTTCATCCCGGCAGATGTCCCCATCCAGAGCGTCACCGGTCACGCAGATCAGATCGGGCTGCAAAGCATTGACGCGCTCCACGATACGGCGCAATTGCCGCGTCGAAGTCAGGTTGCCAAGGTGCAGGTCAGACAACTGCACGATGGTGAATCCCTCCAGATCGGCGGCCAGTCCGCGCACCGGGATCTTCACCTGGCGCAGGACCGGTCCGAGCGCCACGTTCAGCACTGAAATGGCGGATATGATAAAAACCAGGGCCAGGGCCGCCAGAACCAGCAGTCGGCGCTGCTGAGGAAAAAGCAGCGAAAAGGCCAGTTCCAGCAGAAAAACCGCAAGGGCGATGGCCAGGACTCCCAACCACAGCGAACCTGCATATAATAAAGGATATACAGCTGTCAGGCGGCTCAGGAATTCAGCGGCGATGAAGGTCAGGGCGCCGGCGACCAGAAGCAGTTTCAACACCAGGCGCTGTCCGCTTGTCAAAGACAATCCGGAGACAAGGCGCCAGTAGACAAACCCGTGCATGGCAGTGTAGACGCTCAAAACAATGGCAATGAAGACAACAAAATACAGTTTGGACATGGTTCTCCTTCTTGTGATTCACCCCGGGGTACGGACGGCTTGGCAGGCAGCCGTTACTCTTTCCAGCCGATCAGCAGCGCCGCGTCAAAAGAGGTGTCCTTTTTTTTAATCTTTTTCAGTCCGGCCGCACGCATCCAGCCGCCGATCTCCGCTGCGGTGTAACTGTCGCCATGGGCGGTGGCCACGAGCATGTTCAGGGCGAACAAGGCCCCTAGCGCAGGCCGGGTCCGGTCCGGCCCCATGATGAAATCCTGGACGACCAGCTGCCCGCCCCGGTTCAGGGCTGCGGCGGCCCGGGCGATCAAGCGGCGGTTCTGTTGCGCATTGTTCATGTGCACGATGGCCGAAAGCATGATCAGGTCATAACCGGATCCGAAGCCGCCGCGATTGAAATCGCCGGGCGCGAAATCGATCCGCGGCAACAGTCTCTCCCGGCGCACATACTCCCGGGTCAGCGGCAGTACTTCCGGCAGGTCGAAAGCCACTACCCGCAGTGATTTTTTGGCTCGTGCCAAGGCCATGGCGTAAGCCCCTGACCCGGCGCCGATGTCGAGGCAGCGGCTGACCGCCGCCAGATCGAGCAATCTTACGATGCGCGGCGCTTGCGCCGAGGCGCGCTCGTGCATGGCGGCGATGAAGCCGCGCCTTCTTTTCTCATCTTTGCGGTTGGCCTGGCGTTTAATCACCGAAGTGCCGCGGCGCACGGCTGCGCTCAAGGTGTGCCAACTTTGCCATTGGCTGGCGCTGTGGGTCAAACCGGCCATGAATTGAGGCTTGCCGGCCACAAGGTACTCAAGGGAAATTTTCGTATTGCGGAAACGGCCACCCGCCTTTTTTAGCAGTCCCAGGACGCATAAGGCATTGAGCAGGCGCTCGCAGGCCCGGGGCTCCGTAGCGCTGGCCGCGGCCAACTGTGCAGCGTTCAGGGAATTTTCTCCCAGTTTCGAGAAGAGTTCAAATTCGAAGGCGGTCAGGATGATGCGGCTGGCGCGAAAGCCATAAACCGCCTCGCTGAGTTCCTTTTTGGTCTTGATCGCTTCAATGGCCATTCTGACACCACCTTTGTTTTTCTTGACTCTCACAAATCGGGAAACAGTTCCTGCAGGATCCGCAAGGATTCCGGGAAAAGGCCGGACAGCGGGATGAATTCCCATTGCCCAGTGCGGATTTTCCATTCCCGATTTTTTTGCATGGTGAACTTGAACCTGTAACTCTCACCGGAAAAGCCGATCAATTTCCGGAAGGCTGAGGCGGCGCCGCTATAGAAGGCAACATCTGCTTCCACCTCGGCGCTTTGAGCCGATCTGAGCTCAATCCGTGATGCCAGCACCTTGATCACGATGCCGCGGTAGCGGCTTAAATATTCTTCCACCATGGCCGCGGTCTGGGCACGATCTCGCCCCTCGAAATCGCTGTAGTTGTCAGCCAGGTGGGCGATCAGCCCGGCCACGTCTTTTTTTTCCACCTGGAACGCCATTTTGGCGATAACGGAGGCGATGATCTCCCGGTCCGTTTTCTTCTGGCAGGAAATGAACGCCCAGAGGCTGAGCCACAGGCAAAAAGGGATGATAAAAACATTTTTTCCTGCCTTTATGACGTTTAGCAATATTCTCAGTGCCGGCGTTGGCCGATATGGATCAAGTCAATCAACATGCTGAAACCGGTTTCGCGACGCCCGGCCCCGGGACCGATAATGGTGACATCTCCCAGAGTGTCGCTGGAAATGGTCAGGGCATTGCTGGCACCCATAACTCCAGCCAGTGGATGGCTGAGACTGATCTGCTGGGGGGAAACGGAAGCTTTGACGGCCTCCCCTTCTTTCCACACCCGGCCGATCAATTTGAAACGTTTGCCCTGGGCTTTGGCAGCGGCGATATCCGCTGCCGAAATCTGGGTAATCCCCTGACAGGGATAATCAAAAGGCTTTTGGCGAGCGCTGAAAACTGTGTTAGCCAGGATAGTAACTTTGGCCAGGGCATCCCAACCCAAAACATCGGCATCCGGAATCGCTTCGGCATAGCCCAGTTCCTGTGCTTTCTTCAGCACCACTTCGTAGGATAATCCCTCTTCCATGAGGCTGAGGATGTAGTTGGTCGTGCCATTGAGGATGCCTTTAATTTCACGGATTTCGCTTCCGGTTAAAGTTTCGCGGATCAGGTTCAGTACCGGTGTGCCGCTCATCACCGTTCCCTCGAACAAAAATTCAAGCTTTTTTTTGCGTGCCAGCTCCAGAAGTTCATG
>Ga0180014_1000217_pt1 | contig 17079 bp, 11 predicted proteins | sample KR13_S1_MetaG_FD_116507 | JGI IMG/M metagenome (GOLD analysis project Ga0180014, IMG submission 116507) | Groundwater microbial communities from the Olkiluoto Island deep subsurface site, Finland - KR13_S1_MetaG | ecosystem: Environmental > Aquatic > Deep subsurface > Groundwater | place... | reverse complement strand
TTTTCCAATTCTGCAAATATATCCACCGGGTTGGTCAGGGGCATATCATTTTTCATTAATTCATATTCCAGGCGCTCGGATTTTTTTATTTTTTCAATGTTGGGCAGTTTCATCCTGTTGGTCGTTTCAATATGGTTTCCTTCATCGTCGACGATAATGACCTTGGGCAGGAATACACCTTTTCTGCCGATGAAGGCAGCCATGATTTCTACCGCATTCTCAAATTCCTGGTGCGAAGCCCGGCCCAGCGCTTCGTAGCGGTACAATTCTTTGCCGTCCCATGTTGATACCGTGGCGTAGCTTTCAGAAATTTTGGAATCTATATTGTTTTCAATATTCAGTGTGTCGTGCCCGGTGGGCATCAACAGTATTTTTCCGCCGCCACCTTCTATATTGGCGGCATATTTTGGAATGGATACGCCTGAAAGCCAACCCTGTAAATGCTTCATGTAAATTTTCCCGATCTGGATCGGGGTGATGAAATGGACAATGCCTTTTTCCTTGTGGCATTGCAGCAGATAATAGGGATGAATGCCGATCCAAAACATTCTCCGGAATGTTTCCGCAAGTGTTTTATAGTAATCATTGACATGATTCAATAATACGGTCTGATTGCGGATGGTGAAGCCGTGGTCGCGGATCTTTTTCACGGCCGCGGCCAGGTCTTTGGTAATTTCATGGTAATGATTGATATGGGTCATAAAATAGACATGCTTATCCGTGCCCTGGTTGTATTTGTTCGCAGAAACATTGATCGATTCCAGCAATTCATCGGTGATGGCCATGGGCAGAACCACGGGCACCCTGGTGGCGATGCGTATGGCGCGCAGATGGGGTATGCGGCTCAGCTCCTCCAATACATAGCGCAGGCGGTTTCTGTTTATCCTGAGCGCGTCGCCGCCGGTAACCAGGACTTCATTGATGTTTTTGTTGTAGCCGATGTAAAACAGTCCCTTGTTGATTTCCCTGAGATTGACATCGATGGTGCCGTCCAGTGATTTTGCCCTTTGGCAATGCACGCAATACGACGCGCAACTTGTGTTTTCGGCCACAAAAAGGGCGACGCGGTTCGGATAACGCTGGTAGGCGGCGCCATAACTCCGGGAATCTTCGCTCATGGCGCCTTCGGCGCCCGTATCCGGAAACAACAGATTCGCCGGCGTGGGCACGCTTTGCCAAAAAATTGGATCAAGCCGTTTTCTGGATTTTTCGTAAGGCAGCATGACCGGGTGAAAAGGGTCGGCCTGCATCAGGGTGGCATAATAAGGCGTGATGCGCATCGGTTCTTTGCCCTGGCTTTTCAAAGTGCTGACAGTTCTTTCTATCTCACTTTCCTGGAATGGATTCAGCTTGATGACCTTTTTGAGCTGGGCCACGGTGCGTATCGAATTTTTCAATTGCCAATGCGCGTCCTGCCATTGTTCCTCGGTTACATTTTTCCACAATTCGATGGTGTCGAACTTTCGCGGTTCGAAGAATATTTCATTTATTATCTTTTTACTTTTGTGCAATATATGGTCGTGATCTTTTCCAAAAATTCGTAAAAACCAATACTTCATAACGTTCAGAATTATTTTCTTTAGTTCGATCATTTTATTTTTTTTATTGATCTTCCGGTTGCTTGACCGGAAAATCAATTTACCCTAAGGGGATTATAAGCAATGTTGGCTGAAATTGCAACAAGCGGTTTTGATTGATTCAAAAAAAACAACGGGCAGCGACCTCGGGTCTTTCATTGCCGCATATAATTTGATAAAATCAGCTTATGGCCGGCCCGGTGACCATGCTGGGCCTGACGCCGAATTTTTCAGGGATCGAGGTGAACGAAAATGTATTACATTGTTGAAAGTGACAAAGAATTCGCGCAGGCCGCCGCCGACCTGGATGCGGCGGTCAAACGCCATGGTTTCGGGGTCCTGCACGTCCACGACGTGGGGGCTACGCTGCGCGACAAAGGCGTCGTCTTCGACGAGCAGTGCCGGATCTTTGAAGTCTGCAACCCGCTGCAGGCCGCGAAAGTGATGGCCGCCGACATGCGCCTGAACATGGCGCTACCCTGCCGCATCTCGGTGTTCACGGAAAAAGGCAAAACCAGGATCGGCCTGATCAAGCCCGGGCAGATGCTGGCGGCGCTGTCCGATGACGCGGGGCTGGTAGCGGTGGCCAAAGAGGTCGAAGCAAAGACCATTATGATGGTCGACGAAGCCAAGTGAAAAGAAGCTTCGGGCCGGTTCAAAGTAATTTTCGTGATGCGTAATGCGTCATGCGTGATAAGAAAGAAAAAAGCCAAAGAATAAAAATGGTCCAAAAAGAAGTCACTGTATTCAAAGCGGCTTTGATTTTTTTGGCAGGCACTCTATATTTTTTCCTGCTTTTGTTTACTTTGCTGCCGTTTTTAAAGTCGAATTTTTCCCTGAATCCGGCTTTGTATTGGTTCAGCACCGGCTATTTTCTATTTATCCCTCTTTTTATTTATGCCGTGATCATGGTAAAAGTTGAAGGAAGTAAAGGAATTAAACAAATCATGTCGGCTTTGAACATCCGACCTTTTACGAAAAAAGACTTGCGATATTCAATTGTCGGGCTTGTTCTTGTATTTATTTTTACTGGGTTGGTCTTCGGCGCTTCATTTTTATTGAACAAATATTTCGGTATTGGCATGTTGAACACAACGCCATGGTTCATGGAGATGCGCCCGTTTCAGGGAGCTGAAAAACTATTATTGCTGGTATGGCTGCCGATGTTCTTTTTCAATATAGCAGGCGAGGAAATATTGTGGCGCGGTTATATACAAACCAGGCTTCGGGGCAAGTATTCCTGGCTGCTATGCTCGTTATTGTGGCTGCTGTTCCACTTGCCTTTCGGACTGGACCTGATGATCATGGCGGTTCCGGCCATCATCATCATTCCTTATGTGTTTCATAAAACCAAAAATACGCTGGTTGGCATATTTACCCATGGCATGTTTAACGGCCCCATGTTCGTCGCGATTACCTTGGCATGGATCAAATAATGGCGTGAGTGCTTCTGGTGGGCGGGAATGAAGTTTGAGGTTCTATGTTTGAAGTAAAAAAAATCGTTGAAATGGCAAAGTATTGAAAAGTTGAAGCGGGCAGGGAATTGCGCTATAAATAAAAGCAACATGAAATCCTTGGAAGAAAGCGTCGTAACGGCGATGGATGGTTCCGATGTAGCACTGTTCCCTTTTTTGCCATATATTCTGCAGGATCTGTGGGAGATCGGCGCGTCGCCAAAAGTGATCATCGGGCTGGTCCGAAAACACACGAAGAATTATTCAAACTTAAGCGTACTTGATCTGGGCTGCGGCAAAGGCGCTGTATCGATCAAATTAGCCAAAGAATTCAATTGCAAATGTTTTGGCATTGACGCCATCAAAGAATTCATCGACGAGGCCAATGATAAAGCCAGGGAATTCGGAGTCGATCATCTCTGCCAGTTTGCAGTTGATGACATCAGGGAAAGAATCAAAGTATTAATCCGGTTCGACATTATCATCCTTGGCGCCATTGGGCCGGTTTTCGGAGACTATCATTCGACACTCACCATTCTTTCACAATGCTTGAATAAAAAAGGAATGATCATAATCGATGACGGTTATATCGAAAATGAAAATGATTATTCCCATCCGTTGATACAGAAAAAGGAAATAATTCTTCAACAAATCAAGGATTCCGGAATGCGCATTGTTGATGAAGTGATTATTGCTGCGGATAAGATAAAAGATTCAGATGATCATATATTTGAAAACCTAAAAAAAAGATGCCACGAATTGATCCAAATACATCCTGACAAAAGAGGGCTTTTTGAGAACTACATCAGGAAACAGGAGGTAGAAAACGATGTCCTTGAAACAAAAGTGGTTTGTTCGACAATGGTGATAAGGAAAAAGTTCAATGTCCGACGTTCGAAGTCCGAGGTTTAAGAGGTGATAGTGATGGTGTTGGTGTTAGGGAAGAAAATAAGCAATAAATAAAGATCGTTCCTTTGTCTTTTTACTATCACAAACACTAGTATTAATCGATACATTGAATCGCTTCCAGCTATTTGCTAAGATGGATCATGATCAAATTTGAACTGAACGGCCGTAAAATTGAATATACTGGCGACGAAAAATTCTCCCTGCTGAATTACCTGCGCGAAGAGGCCGGGATCTTTTCGGCCAAGGACGGCTGCTCGGGGCAGGGGGCCTGCGGTGCCTGCCTGGTGGAATTGAACGGCCGGCCGGCGCTGGCCTGCGTGACGCTGATGAAAAAGGTCGCCGGCGGCAAGGTCATCACATTGGAGGGCCTCCCAGACGAATTGCGGCGTATCCTGGGCAACGCCTTCGTGGAAAAAGGCGCCGTGCAGTGCGGTTTCTGCACGCCGGGTTTCCTGATGCGCGCCAAGATCCTGCTGCAGAAAAATCCCCGCCCCAGCCGCCAAGATATACTGGACTCCCTGAAGCTGAACCTTTGCCGCTGCACGGGCTATGTCAAGATAGTGGAAGCAATCGAGCATGCCGCCAAGGTTTTAGCCGGGGCTGCCAGCGCCGCAGTTGATCACAACCAGGGGATCGGCGGTCGCCAGGAAAAATACGAGGCCTGGGAGACCGCTATTGGCCGCCGGCCCTTCGTTGCTGACCTGCGCATCTCAGGCATGGTGTACGGCGCCCTGAAATTCTGCGATCATGCCCGGGCCCGCATCAAGCGCATCGACACCGGCAAAGCCGAAAAAATGCCCGGAGTCATCAGGGTGTTCACCGCCGCCGACATTCCCGGTGAACGTTTGACCGGGCTGATCGTCGCCGATTGGCCGCTGATGGTCCGCGCCGGGGAGATCAGCCGCAGCGGCGCCGATGTATTGGCCGGCGTGGCGGCCGCAAGTGAGGCTGCCGCCCGCGCCGCCGTGCAAGCTATCCGGGTAGAATATGAAATCCTCGAGCCTTTGACCGATATGCTGCAGGCCGAAAACAGCCCCGTCCGCGTCCATGAAAAGGGCAACCTGCTGGAAACCTGCCGCATCCGCCGCGGTGGCGACGTTGACAATATCCTGGCCGAATCCGTTTATGTCGCTTCCGGCCTGTTCCGCACCCAGATGATCGAGCACGCCTTCCTGGAGACCGAGGCCTCGGTCTCCCTGCCGGAAGCGGGCGGCGTACGCCTCTACTCCCAGGGCCAGGGAGTATACGAAGACCGGCGCCAGGTAGCCTCGCTGCTGGGTTTGCCCCTGGAAAAGGTGCGGGTCATCCAGGTGGCCAACGGCGGCGGCTTCGGCGGCAAGGAGGACATTACCACCCAAGGCCATGCCGCCCTGTTCGCTTTTTTGCTGCAGAAGCCGGTGCGGGTGCGTTTGAGCCGGCCCGAATCGATGCGCATGCATCCCAAGCGTCATCCGCTGCTGATGGAATATGCCCTGGGTTGCGACGGGCAAGGAAAGTTGACGGCGCTGCGGGCGCGCCTTATCGGCGACACCGGCGCTTACGCTTCGGTGGGGACCAAGGTCCTGGAACGGGCCGCCGGCCACGCCAGCGGTGCTTACCACGTCCCGGCCGTCGACATCGAAGCCAAGACCGTCTACACCAACAATCTGCCCTGCGGGGCCATGCGCGGATTTGGCGTCAACCAGGTGACCTTTGCCATGGAAAGCTGCGTCGATATGCTCTGCGAAAAAGGGGGCTTCGACCGCTGGCAGTTCCGCTACAACAACGCCCTGTGCGCAGGGCGCATGACCGCCACCGGCCAGGTACTGCGCGCCGGTGTCGGCGTACGAGCCACTTTGCTGGCTTTGCGAGATGAATTTTTCCGGGCCAAAACGGCCGGCCTGGCCTGCGGCATCAAGAACACCGGCATCGGCAACAGCATGGTCGACGACTCCGTGGTGAAGATCGAGATCGTTTCCGCTTCCAAGCTGGTTATCCAGCACGGCTGGACCGAAATGGGGCAGGGGGTGCACACCGTGGCCCGGCAGGTGGTCTGCCAGGAGACCGGGTTGGACCCGAAGATCATGGAGGTCCGGGTGGACACCGCTTCCGGGGCGCGCAGCGGCATGACCACGGCCTCGCGGGCCACGTCGCTGGTGGGCAACGCCCTGATTGATGCCTGCGCCGCCTTGAAGCGCGACCTGGGCGAAAGACCGTTGGCCGAACTCGCCGGCAAGGTGTACGAAGGGCGCTGGCGCTGCGACTGGACGACTACGCCGCAGCCTGGTGACAAAACCGTCACCCATTATTCCTACGGCTACGCCAGCCAGTTAGTTGTGCTTGACGAAAAGGGCCGCATTGCCTCGGTCCATGCCGCCCACGACGCCGGCCGCATCGTCAACCCCACCCTGTTTGAGGGCCAGATCCAGGGGGCGGTGGTCATGGGATTGGGTTACGCCTTAAGCGAAGACCTGCCCTTGCGCGACGGCCTGCCCGCTAGCACCCGCCTGGCCGACCTCGGCCTGCTCAAAGCCCACGACGTGCCGCCCATCCGCGTGATCGGAGTGGAGGTCGCCGATGAGCACGGCCCCTACGGCGCCAAGGGGGTGGGCGAGATCGGCCTGGTGCCGACGGCCGCCGCCGTGGCCAACGCCCTGTTCCAGTATGACGGCGTGCGCCGTTTCCAGTTGCCCATGAAAAGGGTGAAGGAAAAAAAGTAAGCATGCATCCGCAAAATGAAGTTATAGATAAAATTGACTTTTTTGTCAATTTTTCCTATCCATTTGCTTTCGACAAGAGCCAGGGGTCTTCGACTTCATTCCAATGGTGTATACGAGTGACATTTTCCAGATGAGCGAATCTCTCTTGGGCCCCTTCCTCTTGCTTGTGCTTACACTCTCGCCGATCCCTTCCTACGGCCTTTTGCTAAGCAAGCAACCTGCGGGTCAAAGCACAATACACCGTATCATAGAGTTCGCCGTTTACTGGCTTTGCTACTTAACTTGCATTTCACTGATCATGGGACATACCGGTATATTCTCCAGAGGGGTCTTGATTGTTATTCTTCTGGCCAGTTTCGCGCCGCTGCTCTCGCGAATGACGCGTAGAGCCGCTCTCGACGGTCTCAGGCGGTCTTTCTTTTCCGTGGCTGGCGCCGTGCCGAAGTACAAGCTGCTCGCCGCATTGAGTCTCGGCTTTGCACTCCTTTTACTCTACTTGATCACGACCACAACCACGTCCGATTATGATTCATGCGCTTACCACATTCCATTCGCATTCGAATGGCTCCAACAGCATCACTTCACGATTCATCCGCAGTTCGCCGGCACAGCCATCGGGTATTATCCGTCGAACTGGGAAGCTTTGTGCGCCGTGTTCGCGCTGTTGTTCCACTCGGATATCTTTCTGCTCCTTCCCAATCTCATGGCATGGTTCCTTCTTGTGGCAAGTATCGTGGGTGTCGGCCAACACGTGAACATATCGCCACGAAGCGCGTGGAGCGCGGCATTGATACTGTCTGCGACGCCTATTGTTTTTGCCAATATCCTGTCACTGAAAGTTGATCTCCCGCTGGCCGCATTCCTCTTCACTGTTCTTTTCTTCGGATTGAACGCCACTTCGAGTTCGACCGCGCGGTACAATGTCTGGGGCCTGATGCTGGCCTTGGCAATGATGTTGGGGATCAAGACAACTGGTCCTATATACGCAGCTTTTGCATTCGTGCTCGTGCTCCTGCTGCGTCCCGGCGCATGGCGCGTCGTCCTGGCGCAGCTGTGGACTAGACTGGGCATCATTGTGTGCGTCATATCGCTGCTGTTAGGCGGTAGTTGGTATATCAGGAATGTCATCTGTTTTGGAAACCCACTCGGCCTATCGATATCTGCGGGTCAACTCTTCCGTACGACTCTCGCCGGGATCATGAAGTGGTCTTCGGCCTCCGACTGGCAGATCCTCCACAAGGCAGCCATTGCAGAGCTGGGGCTTCCATTCATCATCGTATCCGTACTCACATTAATTCTGCTGATCATTGTGCCGCCGCGTTTTCGGACCCTTTGCTACGTCGTCTTCGCGCTGCTAGCCACGTTGGTCCTCTTCGCAATAACTCCCTACAGCGGCGACAACGGCAGTCACAACTGGCAGGTAACACCATGGGTGGGACAAGCCTTTCGCTACGGCTTCCCTTTTCTGGGCTTCCTGGCCATCACCTTCGCTCTCAGCTTCGACCGTTCATCCGCACTTTCTCACGTGCTTCAGTTCTCCGCATTTATACTATGTGCAAGCAAACTGATGGCGGAGCTTTCAGCCTGGTCCACGGTGATGCTAATCCTCCTTGTCGTGGTTCTCATTTACACCACCGCGATGGCTCATTGGCTGTCTCGATACCGTATGCGAGCAGCTTTGACAGTCGGTGCTCTCATGCTGATCGTAAGCTCAGTCGCTTTCGCATCGCTTCAGCGCCTGAGAAAGGAACAACGCCCCGAGTTTGTTCGCGCTGTCCACGTCGTGTTGAAAAACCGGTCCATCACCAACCTTACTTACACGGAAAGTCACCAGAGCTTTGTATGGTATGGGGCGGCACTCAACAATGCGGTCTCCTATTCGGCTGAACGTGACATCACCCGCCTCATCCGCTTCATGGAGCAGCGCGGTTCACAAGCGCTGGGCATGGGGCCCAACACGATCCCCAAACGCGATTCTGCGGGTTTGTATGCCGAGCTGTTGCGGCATCGCTCGTTCCGGCGAATTTACGGAGACTTATACGCCGGCCAGCCCGTCATCTTTATGTTCAAGAAAAAATAGAGCGAGCGGATTGGTCTCGAGGTTCGATCCGGCTGGCAAACCCGCCTTTGCCATTCAATAACGGAAGCTGGAACCGCCGATAAATTCGCGCAGGATCGAGGTGGGTGGAACCTCGTCGGCCGCGACCGGCTGAAAAAGCATCAAAAACATCAGCAGGCGTTGGGCTTCCGTATAGGTCTCATCATCGGCAGTGATCATTTCGAGCAGCGGCAGGGCCGGGTCCTTGAGCACCGCCAACTCGTAGACCAGAGATGAATTGAACATCACGTCGGCGCTTTCCTGGAAAGGGAAGGTGTTGCGCCGTTCGCCGCGGATGACCGACGGGAAGCGCTTCAGGGTCTGGGCGGCGTTGTAGTTGCGGAAGCTGCTGTCGCGAACCAGGCGGCGCAGAATGCGGGTGTCGGTGGTGGAGATGCGGCTGTGGTCGTTGATGGTCAACTGGGTCAGGGCCGACACGTAGATGCGGAACTTGTTGCGCTCCGGTACCGAGGCGCTGATCTTCGGGTTCAGGGCATGGATGCCCTCCACCACCAGGATCTGGTCGTCTTCCAGCCACAGGTTGCGGTGCTCGCTTTCCCGGCGTCCCGTTTCGAAATCGAATCTGGGGACCGCCACTTCGCGGCCTTCGAGCAGGTCGGCCAGGTGGCGGTTGAAAAGGTCAAGGTCCAGGGTGCCCAGGGCTTCGAAATCGAGTTCACCGCTCCCGTCGCGGGGGCAGGCTTGGCGGTCGACGAAATAGTTGTCCATGGAGAGTGCCAGCGGCCGGATGCCGTTGACCTGCAGCTGGGTAGAAAGACGCTTGGAAAAAGTGGTCTTCCCGGAAGCCGACGGTCCGGCGATCAGCACCAGGCGCAGGTCCTCTTTCCGGGCGGTGATGGTGTCGGCGATCCTGGCGATCTTTTTTTCATGCAGGCTTTCGGCCACCTTGATGATCTCGGAAATGTCGCCTTTGGCGACGATCTGGTCCAGGCGGCCCACGTCGCTGACGCCGAGGATCTTCCCCCAATTCTTGCTTTCCTGGTAGATCTGGAAGAGCTGGCGCGTCTTGCCGATGTGGCTGTTGACCGTAAAGTCCTCCTGCTCCGGGAAGAGGATGACGAAACCGGGGCTGTAGGTCTTCAGCTCGAAGCGCGACACGGCGCCGCTGGAGTAGGCCAGCGGATAAATCTCGATATTGGCGAAGCGGCCGTTCTCATAGACCTGTACCTGGTCGATCGACGAATTTTCGACCAGGCGCCGGCTGTCGCTCATGGCGCGGTCGGCAAAATAACGGATGGCTTGCTCGCGGGGCAGCAGCCGGTGCTGGAACGGCAGGTCGCGGCCGATGATCTCCCGCATTTTGGCGGTGATGCCGTTAAGCAGTTCCTGGGTTACGGGGATGCCGCAATAGAAGTCGTAATAGAAGCCGTTGGAGATGGAGTGGCCGATGACCAGGCGGATGTTGTGGTACAACTCGGCCACGGCCATGTTCAGGATGAAGGAGGCGCTGCGCTGGTAGATCTCCAATCCCGGCTTGTCGGAGTAGGTCACCCATTGCAGCCGGGCGCTGCGGTCCGGGACCATGTCCAGCGGTGTGAGGCGGCCGTCGAGCTTGGCTGCCAAGAGCAGCCCCGAAGAGCCGTGAGACAGTTCGAAAAGATTTTTCCCGGCCGCCGCGTTTATTTGCTTGCCGTCGGGTAGAGTCAGGACGATTTTAGGCATGAATCATTATAGCATATCAGTAACAAGTGACGTGTGACCAGTGACAAGTGTAGGGGCGGTTCGCGCGTGTCCCCGCCAGGGGGAACCGCCCTTACATGAAGAAAAAATCAAAATCTAGTATGCAGTTTTTCTTGCCGTAAACCGTACACCGTACGCCGTACACCGATATCGTTTCTTTTCAGACACTCTTGACACAACAGCCCTTAAGCGTCAAAATGATGGATATGTTAACAGGAGTCCTATATGATCCCTATTACTGACCGCGTCGTCGACCAGGTCGTTCTGGACAAGGCCATAGCCCATTTCCGTGAAAAAAAAATCATCCTGCCCACCTTTGCCGAGCAGCGGGATCCGGGGCTGATTCCCGGCAAGATCAAGGACAAGCTGCGGAAAATCGGCCTGTGGGACCTGCATCCGCTCAACCTTTTCCGCATCACCTGGAAGAACGAGCCCAAGGAGAAAGGCGGCTTGTTCGGCGGCGTAAATTACCTGGAACTGCCGCCGGCCCTGACCGGGGTCAAGGCACGCATCGTGCTGCTCATTGGCAAATGGTTCCCCACCGGCGCCCACAAGGTCGGGGCCGCATACGGTTGCCTGGTACCGCGCCTGGTCAGCGGCCAGTTCGATCCGACTTTTCACAAGGCCGTCTGGCCGTCCACCGGTAATTACTGCCGGGGCGGGGCCTTCGATTCCTATCTCATGGGCTGTACGGCTGTGGCCATCCTGCCCGAGGAGATGAGCCGCGAACGCTTCGACTGGCTTAAAGAGATTGGAGCCGAGGTCATTGCCACCCCGGGCTGCGAATCCAATGTCAAAGAGATATACGACAAGTGCTGGGAGATCAGAAAAACCCGGCCTGACTGCGTTATTTTCAACCAGTTCGATGAATTCGGCAATTCCTGCTGGCATTATTTCAACACCGGCGCCGCCGTCGAAGAAATTTTTGCTGAAATCGCCGGCCCCGCTTCGACCCTGGCCGCCTACGTCTCCTGCACCGGTTCGGCCGGCACCATCGCCGCCGGCGACCATCTGCGCGGCCGTTTCCCCTTCATCAAAGTTGTGGCGGCCGAGGCGCTGCAGTGTCCGACCCTGCTGCGCAACGGTTTTGGCGGGCACCGCATCGAGGGCATCGGCGACAAGCACGTGCCCTGGGTGCACAACGTGCGCAACACCGACGCGGTGGCGGCCATCGATGACGAAGACTGCATGCGGCTGTTCCGGCTGTTCAACGAACCCAGTGGCCGGGAGCGCCTGGCCGCCCTGGGCATGAATTGTTCGCAGGTCGAGCAGCTGCAACTTTTGGGAATATCCGCCATCGCCAACGTCCTGGCCGCGATCAAGGCGGCGAAGCATTTCGAGATGAGCGGCGACGATGTGGTCATTACTTTGGCCACCGACTCTTCCGATCTCTACACGTCGCGCCTGAAGGAACTACATGATGAGCGGGGGGCCTATACGCCGCTGCAGGCGAGCTGCGATCTGGAGCGCTGCCTCTGGGGCCAGGGAGAGGATTTCTTCAAGGAGCTGACCTACTCCGATCGCAAGGCCATCCACAACCTGAAATATTTCACCTGGGTGGAGCAGCAGGGCAAGGAGAGCGCCGACCTGAACCAGCTTTGGCAGGACCGGGCGATATGGCCGCGCATCTTCGGCCAGGTGGAACGCTGGGACGAGATGATCCGGCTTTTTAACGAGCGCACCGGCCTGCTGAAAGAACTTTCCTGACATGAAGATATTGATCCGCTCAGGGCAGATCGTTTCCGACGGCCGGAGTTTTCAGGGCGATATCCTGATCGAGAATGAAAAGATCGTTGCGGTGGATAAAAAAATAGCCAAGGCCGACGGGATGGACCGGGTCATCGACGCCGCGGGCTTCGAAGTTTTTCCCGGCGCTGTAGATCCCCATGTCCACCTGGAGCTGGAAACCCCGGCGGGAATATCCTGCGACGATTTCGAGTCCGGCAGCCGCGCCGCCCTGGCCGGGGGCACGACCACCATCCTGGATTTCGTCACTCCAGGGCGCGGCGAGTCGTTGCTTGCCGCCCTGGCCGCCAGGAAAGCGGCAGCGCGAAAATCACTGTGCGATTACGGACTGCACATGAGCGTGACCTCTGTTGACGGCGGCCTGGGTGCCGAATTGGACTCGTGCCGCCGCCACGAGGGGATCGTTTCGCTTAAAACCTACCTGGCTTACAAGGATACCATCGGCTTGGATGACGATGATTTTCTGGCTGTCCTGGACCTGGCCCGCCGGCTGAATCTCCTGGTCATGGTCCATGCCGAATCCGGGGACATGGTCTCGTATTTGCAGGAAAAATTGCTAGCGCAAGGAAAAATATCGGCCCGCTATCATGCCCTTTCCCGCCCCGCCGAAGTGGAAGGCGACGCCGTGGGCCGGGCCCTGCTCATGGCCCGCCTGGCCGGCGTGCCCCTCTATATCGTCCACGTCTCGAGCCACCAGGGAGTGGAAGCCTTGGCCGCGGCGCGGCAGGCCGGACAGACGGTGATCGGCGAAACCTGTCCGCAATACCTACTGCTGGACGAAAACTGCTACCAGGGTGGCGACGAAGCCGCGGCGGTCCATGTCATGAGCCCGCCGCTGCGCGCCAGGGAACACCAGGCGGCCTTATGGGAGGCACTGGCGCAGGGGCTCCTGCAAACGCTGGCCACTGACCACTGCCCCTTCACCCTGGCCCAGAAAAATAAATTCGCCGCCGTTGATTTCAGCAGGATCCCCAGTGGCTGCGGCGGTATCGAATATCGTCTGTCCCTGCTCTACAGTTTCGGGGTCAAGAGCGGCAAAATTTCCCTGGCCAAATTCGTCGACCTGGTCTCCACCCGGCCGGCAAAAATATTCGGGCTGTATCCGCGTAAAGGCACCATCCGCACCGGCAGCGACGCCGACCTGGTGATCTGGGATCCGCAAAACAAAAAGGTGATCTCGGCAACCCGGCAATGGCAGTCTGGCGACCACACTGTCTATGAGGGGCTTCAGCTTGTCGGCAGCCCGCACCTGGTTTTCAGCCGCGGTGTGCCGGTTTTTGAAAATGAAACGATCCAGGCCGAACCGGGCCGGGGCAACTACCTGGCCAGGGATTGGGGCCGGGGCAACGATGGACACCGCGGTTGACGGGGTCTTGCTGGCCGCCGGCCTTTCCAGCCGGGCCGGGACTTTCAAGATGGAAGAGCTGCTCGCCGGCAAACCGTTGCTGGAATGGAGTTTGGAAACTTTGTCCGCGGTCTGCGAACGGATCATCGTGGTGGCCGGGTTCGCGGCCGAGAAAGTGCGCCGTCTTGCCGCCGGTCGGCCCGGGGTCGAGGTGACCGTCAATGAGCATTATGTCTTGGGCATGCTGTCATCGATCCAGACCGGCAGCCGCCTGGTGCGCGCCCCCCGTTTCTTTCTCCTGCCCGGCGACATGCCCATGGTCAAGGCCGAGGTCTATCGTCAATTGCTGTCCTGCGGCGCTGAAATAGCCGTACCGGCGCACCGGGGCCGCCGCGGTCACCCGGTACTGATTTCGAGCCGCCTGATACCGGAGATCCTGGCCGAACCGGCCGTTTCAAGCCTGGGCCGGTTCATCGCCCTCCGAACTGCGGAGATCATCGACGTCGACGACCCGGGGATCCTTGCCGACCTGGATGATCAGGACGACATGAAAAAAATGGACGCCTTGCTGCGTGCCAGGGGGAAAAATGAATAAAATTCAATTCTGGGAGTTTGTGCGCGAATGCCTGCAGGATGATGAACCGGTCATGCTGCTGCTGGTGGTGGAAAGCGGCGGATCGTCCCCCGGCAAGCCGGGGTTCAAAATGGCGGTGACCATGGACGGCCGCAGCCACGGCACCATCGGCGGCGGCATCATGGAAAAGGAATTGGTCGACAAGGCCGGAAGACTTCTTGGCCGCGGCACGGGGCATCCGCAACTGCTGAAACTCCTGCACCATGAAGGCGGGGCCGGCAAACGTTCGGGCATGATCTGCTCGGGTTGGCAGCGGCTGGCCCTGCTGCCCCTGGCCGGCACCGCCAGCGACGCCGTCGACTCCCTGCTTTTCTCCCTGAAACGGAACCGCCCCGGTTGCCTGAAATTTACCCGGCAGGGGATGGAGTTCCAACCGCGGAAAAATCCGGCTGCCGCCATTGCCTTCACGTTCAAATCCGCAGAGGATTGGCTGTACCAGGAAGAAGCGGGCCAGCGTCCGACCCTGACCATCATCGGCGGCGGCCATGTCGGCCTGGCCCTGTCGCGGGTCATGGCCGAACTGGATTTCCATATCGTGGTCCTGGATGACCGGAGCGAACTGGCGACCATGGCCGCCAACACCTATGCCCAGGAAAAACAGGTGGCCAGTTACAAAAGTATCGGCAGGCATGTAAGCGAAGGCAGCCAAAGCTATGTGGTGATCATGACTTTCGGCCACCTGGCCGACGAGCGGGTACTGGGGCAGCTGGTGGTGAAAAAACTGCGCTATCTCGGGCTGATGGGCAGCCCGGCCAAGATCGCCCAGATATTCGCCCATTTGAAAAAGAAAGGAGTTGGAGCCGCCAGCCTGAAAAAGGTCCATGCCCCGATCGGCTTGCCCATCCACAGCCATACTCCTGAGGAGATTGCTATCAGTATTGCCGCGGAGATTATTCAGGTCAAGAACCAACCGAAATAACTGTAATGAGTGAACGAACTTACTGTGCTCAGTAATGAGTAATGAGAAAGGAAAAGAGCTTTGCGAGATTTCGGTTCTTTGCTGTTTCTCATCACTTATCACACATCACTCATCACGATAGGTAGTTTTGACAAACCCCGGGTGCTGTGATAATTATTTGAAACGATGGTCGCAAATAAAATCGATCGTGTTTTCCTCATCGTGCTTGACTCAGTGGGGGCGGGCAGCCTCCCCGATGCCGCCGCTTACGGCGACGAAGGGGCCAATACCCTGGGCCACGTTGCCGAACATTGCGGCGGGCTTGAGCTCCCAAACCTTGAAAAGCTCGGTTTGGGGAACATCCTCCCCATCCGGGGGGTGGCGGCCGTGCCCGATCCGCTCGCCTCATGGGGGCGTATGGCGGAACTATCGCTGGGCAAGGACACCATCGCCGGCCACTGGGAATTGATGGGCATCATCCTGGACCGGGCGTTTTCACTTTTCCCGCAGGGATTTCCTCCCAAATTGGTCGACGATTTCAAGCAGCAAACCGGGGTTGACGCTATCCTGGGAAACAAGGCCGCATCGGGCACGGAGATCATCGCCGAGCTCGGAGCCGATCATGTGCGCAGCGGCTGGCCCATCGTCTACACGTCGGCCGACAGCGTGCTGCAGATCGCGGCCCATGAAGAGATCCTACCGCTGCCGCAACTGTATGAAATGTGCCTGCTGGCCCGAAAGATCTGCGATGAGTGGCGCATCGGCCGGGTCATTGCCCGGCCGTTTGTGGGCAGTCCCGGCCATTTCAGCCGCACAGCCAACCGCCGCGATTTCCCCATGCAGCCGCCCCAAGAAACGGTCCTGGATGTCCTGCGCCAAAACGGGCTGGAAGTCACCGCCATCGGCAAGATCGAAAACATCTTTGCCGGCCGCGGTATCGGCCGCTCGCGGCCCAGCCACTCGAATTCCGAGGGCATGGGCCTGCTGGAAGAGGAACTGGCGGTAACGCGCCGCGGCTTGGTTTTTGCCAACCTGGTCGATTTTGACATGCTTTACGGCCACCGCAATGATGCCGCCGGTTACGGGGCGGCCTTGGAACTTTTCGACCGCGAGCTGGGCCGCTTCCTGCCCAAGCTCGGCCCGGCCGATCTGCTGATCATCAGCGCCGACCACGGCTGCGACCCCGCCTTTCCCGGCACCGACCACACCCGGGAATACGTACCACTCCTGGTTTATGGCGCCGGGCTGCCGGCCAGGGCACTGGGCGTGCGCCGCAGCTTCGCTGACGTCGGTGTTTCAATTCTGGAACTATTCGGACTCGAACATGAATTTCCCGGTAAAAGTTTCATGGCTGAAATTTTTTCCGCCGGGACCTGAGGAGGGGATCATGGATCAATGGCAAATGATCATGGCAGCCGTGGATTTCATCAAAAAGAATTCCGCGACGGTGCCGCGGGTCGGCGTTGTCCTGGGCTCGGGACTCGGGGAATTTGCCGCCCAGGTTGAAGAAAAAACGGTTAGCGAATACGCTGACATCCCCCATTTCAAGAAAGTGAGCGTGGTTGGACATGCCGGCCGGCTGGTACTGGGCAAGGTCGACTCTGTGTCCGTCGCCGTGCTGCAGGGGCGCTACCATTATTACGAAGGACACGACATCGCTGACGTGGTTTTTCCGGTGCGGGTATTGGCAAAACTGGGCATCAAGAGCCTGCTGCTGACCAACGCTGCCGGCGGCATCGGCAGGGAGCTGCGGCCCGGCGACCTGATGGTCATCCGCGACCACATCAACCTGCTGGGCATCAACCCGCTGCGCGGCGCCAACGACGAGCGCCTGGGAGCGCGTTTCCCCGATATGAGCGCCGTCTATGATCCGCTTTTTCAGGAGATCATTATCGAAGCATTGGCCGCAGCCGGTCTGGCGGCCAACGCCCACAACACCCAGCCCTGGCTTTTCTGGGTCAGCCCTGACCGCATCGACCTGTTCGCCGACACGACCCGCACTATCGGCGCCATGGACC
>Ga0180014_1000216_pt1 | contig 17095 bp, 11 predicted proteins | sample KR13_S1_MetaG_FD_116507 | JGI IMG/M metagenome (GOLD analysis project Ga0180014, IMG submission 116507) | Groundwater microbial communities from the Olkiluoto Island deep subsurface site, Finland - KR13_S1_MetaG | ecosystem: Environmental > Aquatic > Deep subsurface > Groundwater | place... | reverse complement strand
TGGGCATTCGGGCAATACGGTGGCGGCTTTATGGTCAAGGCCTACCAGCAACCTAATTCCATTGGGCTGACAATTGAGCAATCGGAAGCACAGTACCGTGCGTTCCTGAAATATTCCAGCTATCCGCTTATTTCATATGACAAGAATCAGGCCAGTACGGACTATACGCATCGGAAGACAACGAACGGTGTGGGGCTATAGGGAAGGAGATACAAGAAAATGAAAGGATCATTGGAACGAGTGCGGCGCGTCATGGCGCATCAAAAGCCGGATCATATTCCGCTTTTTGATCTGCTGCCCAACGATGCAGTTCTGCGGCATTTTAATAATGGCCGGCCCGTCGAGGTGGGGGATGATCGGAGCGGCATTCGCGCGATCGTTGCCGCGACCGATGGTTCAAGGCACTCGTATTTTTCGCCGATGGCGGCGCGACACGAGACGCCCCTGGATGGCCGCAAGCGGATTTATGAACGCTGGACCGTCTGGACCGCGCCGCGCGTGTTTTCATCCAGCCGGGAATATGAAGATGTGAAACGCTGCGAACTGGCGGAACGCCGCCGCCGGATGCCGGAACGGATCGTGGTGAACGCGGACCCGGGATATAGGAAACTCTACGACTGGTTTGGCGAGGACTACTATTATCTGATGAGCGTGCCGCATGTGGAATTGATGTCCATATATAGCGAAGTGGGGTTGGAGGCGTTCAGTTATTATCTGGCGGATTGCGAGTCCGTAATCATTGAACAAATCGAAATAAATACGGAGCATGCCTGCCGCTGGGCGGCAGGCATTCCGGCCGACGATCCGTTCCACGCCGTCTTTATCGGGGACGATATCGCTTTTAAGAGCGGGCCGATGGTAAATCCCCGCTGGCTGGAGGGTCATTATTTTCCCTGCTTGCGCCGGGTCATTAGGGCATTTCATGCGCGGGGCAAGAAAGTCGTGTTTCACTCGGACGGTAATTTGAACGCGATTATGGGTTCCCTGGTCGAGGCGGGCATTGACGCGCTCAATCCGATTGAAATCATGGCGGGAATGGATTTGAAAGATTTACATAAACGATATCCGAAGCTGGTCTTTGCGGGAGGAATTGACGTCAGCCATCTTCTGCCTTTCGGAACACCGCGGGAAATTAAAGACGCGGTGGTGAAGGCCATTGAAGACACGGAAGGGCAGATTCTGGTGGGCTCCAGCACCGAAGTGACGAATATGGTTCCCCTGGAAAACTTTCTCGCAATGCGCGAAGCCGCGATGGAATGCCACTGGTAAAATAATAAAGAGTTTACAACGCCCGGGGAAAATATCAGTATTTTCGGGAAAAACACAGGAGTCGATATGAATCTCTCGTCGGATTGGCACATTCATTCCGCCGCTTCTTGTGACGAGGCTTGCCTGCAAATAGCGGATCTCGTCCTGGAGGCTCCCGCGCAAGGCATTCAGGATTTCGGCGTTACCGATCACATCCATACCCCCTGCAACCTGCCGGACCTGGCCGCCTCGCGCCGGGCATTTCTCGCTGTCCGGCCCTCGCCGCGGTTTCATTTCGGCGTGGAAGTGAGTTGCGTCTCCCAGTGGGAACTCGATGAAATTGCCACCGGCCGACATGAAAACCCGGTATATGGTTTGCGCGATGGCGGACCGGCCGGCGGGGCATTGGCTATTGGCGTAACGGCCGATGATCTTCAGGCTCACGGTGTGGAGTATGTGGTTGGAGGCGCCCACTGGCCGATGTATGTGCCGTTTGAGCGTAAGGCGGTAATCCGCGATTACCACCGCCAGAACATGTTTCTTGCCACCCATCCACTGGTGACCATTATCGCTCATCCCTGGTGGTGGATGGGGCATTGGCAGAATGCCCAGGGCATGTACCTTGCGGAACCATGGTTTGATTCGTTCAAGGTGATTCCGCAATCAATGCACGCTGAATTTGCCGATGCTGTCATTACCCATGGGAAAGTGGTCGAAATAAACGTGCAAGCCATACTGTTTAACCCGCAATATCCGGAGCATTTCAGGCTGGAATATATGGATTACCTGGCTCGCCTGCATGCGCGCGGCGTTGTTTTTTCGGTCGGCTCAGATTGTCACAGCGCGCATTACGATATCCAACACGAAGTGCCTTTTGCGCGGGCCGCCGATATGCTTGCCACGGTGGGGATTCATGACCATGATCTCTGGCGTTTGCCTGCGCGCAAGGGTGGAAAGGTTATCTGAATTGACCACGGAGGTTGACAATGCGGATGATAGGCGCGACGTTATCTGGATTCAAATTGGCAGATAGGAGGAATCGCTCATGACATCACTTGCGCATGCCATTCGTTGGACGGTGGCAGACAAACCCTGGCCCTGGGAAGGACTGGGCAACCACCGCGTCATCCTCACGGTCAACCAGGCGGCTGACGCCGTGCTGGCCGTTATCCCCTGGCGGCGGCACGATCGGCAACCGGAGGCGATTGGCATGCGGGTTTTTGAATTGGATAGCAACCGCGAGGTCGTCAATATCCTGCCGCAGCGAATCACGCGGGAGTGCGGGGAAATCGTCTTTGAGGCGGCGGCCGCTGGCCGCTACGCCATCTATTATCTCCCGTTCGACATCGGCGGCAAAGTGTGGTACGCCCCGCACGTCATCTATCGGCGCGCGGACTACGTCAATGCCGACCCGGCGTGGGTCCGGCAGGCCCAGGGGAACAGCAGCCTTCCGGCTGCCACCGTGGAGGAGATACAGGCACGCACGGCCATGGAAAGCTTCTATCCGATGGAACTTGTTGCCGGCGCGGAGGAGCAGGCGGCAATCCTGGCGAAGCACCCCGGCACGGCGTTCCTGCTGTTCCCCGAAGATCGCTGTCGACCTATTCGGATGACGGAGTATCTGCCTGCACACTGGGCCAAGACCGGACCGGCCACTAAGTTTAGCGCCCCGATGCAACCCAACGAGTACTTTACTTTCCAGATCGGGCTGTATGCCATGCAGGCCCTGTCGGCAGTGCAAATCGAGTTCAGCGATCTCCGCAACGCCGCGGGAGAGTGCATCCCGTCCAGCGCCCTGACCTGCTTCAACCTCGGCGGTACGGACTGGTTGGGCCGTCCGTTTGCCAAGATGCTGAACGTTCCGGCAGGGACCGTGCAGGCGCTGTGGCTGGGAATGGATGTGCCCGCGACGGCGCAGGGATGTTTTTCCGGTTCATTGCTGGTCAGTGCCGCGGACGTGCCGACACAGACCGTGGCACTGTCCCTGACCATCAGCGGCGCGGTCCTGCGGGATCGCGGTGACGGCGAGTTGTGGAAGCATGCGCGCCTGCGTTGGCTTAACTCCGCCATCGGTCTGGATGACAAGCCGGCTGCCGGCTATCCCGCCGTGACCGTGACCGGCACGGAAGCGACCGTGCTTGGCCGCCGGGTCACGTTCGGCCCCACCGGCCTGCCGGACCGGATTTGCAGCTACTTTGCGCCATCCGTGGATCGTTTGCAGGATACCCCGGTGGATGTGCTGGCACGGCCGATTGCACTGGTAGCGGGGACCGCCGTTGGCCGGCTGTCCTGGACCAACGGCCGCGTGTGCCTGACGCAGCCGGGTCCGGGAGCAGCCACGGCAGAGTCGGTCGCGCAGGCTCCGGGACTGACCCTGGAGACGAAAACGCGGCTGGAGTTCGATGGGCATCTGGATTGCCGTCTGACCCTGACGGCCACGGCGGACTGCGATTTGACCGACCTGGCGCTGGAGATTCCGCTGCGGCGCGAAGTCGCCGTTTACATGATGGGCTTGGGGCGCAAAGGCGGATTTCGGCCGGACCAATGGCACTACGCATGGGACCGCGACCGCTCGAACCACCATTGCTGGATCGGGACGACCAACGCAGGGCTGCATCTGAAGTTGAAGCACGACGAGGATGTCTGGGACTTGGCGAACCTGCACGCCTCCGGCTTTCCGCCCGAATGGTACAACGGCGGCCTGGGCGGCTGCGACATTACGGCAAACGGGGATCACGAAGTGTTGATCCGTGCCTATTGCGGTCCCCGCAAGCTCAACCGCGGCGAGAAGGTATTACTGCGGTTTTCTTTGATCATCACACCCGTGAAGCTCCTGGATCTGCATGCGCACTGGCAGCAGCGGTATCACCACATCGACTGCTGGGACGGTCGCAACCCGAGCATCGAAGAGGCGAAACGCGTCGGCGCCACCGTGGTCAACCTGCACCAGGGCGGCAAACTGAACCCCTACATCAACTATCCGTTCCACTTTGCGGCAGAGATGAAGGCTGAAACCGCGACCGCACATGCCGCCGGGCTCAAGTACAAGTTGTACTACACCGTGCGCGAACTCAGTCACCACGCCGAAGAACTCTGGGCGTTCCGCAGCCTCAACGGCGAGATTTTCGCAGAAACCGGCGCCGCAGTCATCGCCGACCAGTTTGCCAAGGTGGAAGAGCGGGATTATGTGTCCGGCGGCACCGGCGGGCCGTGGTTGCGGGAACACCTGGCGGGGCGTTACGTTCCGGCCTGGCAACAGAAACTCCCCGATGGCGAAATGGATCAAGCAATCGCCACCACCGGCCTGTCGCGCCTGCATAATCACTACATCGAAGGGCTGGCCTGGCTGATTCGCGAACTGGGCATGGATGGCATCTATCTTGACGGCGTCGGTTACGACCGTCAGATCATGAAACGCGTCCGCAAAGCCATGGATCGCGCCCGGCCCGGGTGCCTGATCGATTTCCACTCCGGCAACAACTACCATCCCAGCTATGGTCTCAACAACGTGCTCAGCATGTATATGGAACTGCTACCGTATGTGGACAGCCTGTGGACCGGCGAGGGGTTCGACTACAATGAGTCGCCGGACTACTACATGACGGAGATCTGCGGCATACCCTTCGGGCTGGCAAATGACATGCTCCAGGGCGGGGGCAATCCATGGCGTGGCATGGTTTACGGCATGACCTGCCGGTACGGCTGGCAGGCTGGCGGTGACCCGCAGCACATCTGGCGGCTGTGGCGGGAGTTCGGAATCGCGGACGCACGGATGTACGGGTACTGGATGCCGGACTGTCCGGTGAAGACCGATCATCCGCAAGTTCTGGCGACGGCGTATGTGCGGCCTGACGGCAAAACCTTGATTGCGCTGGCGAGTTGGGCACCGGAACCGGTACATTGCCGGCTGACCTTTGACTGGGACCGGCTGGGGATCATGCGCGAAAACGCGCGGTTGACAGCGCCGTTGATCCAGGACTTCCAGGATGCGACCCGCTTCGACGTTGCGAGCCTGATTCCAGTGGCTCCCGGCCGCGGCTGGCTGCTTGTGTTGGATCATGTGTTCTCCTCAAGCAACCGTCCATGAGGAGGTAAAAAATGGTTATTAAAAACATGGGAGGAAAAGATGCTATGAACGCTGATGAAAAAACTGCGTTAAAACTTTATGTGTCCCCCGCCGGTAACGATGCCTGGTCCGGACGGCGACCAAACCCGAATGCAAAACTAACCGACGGCCCCTTGAAAACGCTGGAAGGCTGCAAAAAACTGCTTCGCCTGATGAAGGCGGGAAAGAGCTATCATCCGGATAGGCGACCGGTGCATGAGTGTCTTTCGGAACCGGTCATAGTCTATCTGCGCGATGGAGTTTATGCGATGAAGACTCCCCTGATACTGAGCCCGGAAGATTCCTGGCCGGTCACGTTCAGGTCCTATCGGAATGAGAAGCCTGTAATCAGCGGCGGTGAACGCATTACCGGATGGAAAACGACAACCATCAATCGTAAGCCGGCATGGGTGGTTGATCTGCCGGAAGTGGCTGAAGGAAAGTGGAGTTTTCGGCAATTATTCGTTAACGGATGCCGGGTGGAGCGCCCGCGCCTCCCGAAAAAGGGACTCTTCCGGATGAAAGAAGCGCCGGGCATGAAACTTCCCGCCGGCTTTGGAGGCGGCGGGCAAACACAATTCATCTGCAACCCCGATGAATTACGCCCGTTCCGGAATCTGGCCGACGTGGAAGTGGTTTATCTCCATTTCTGGATTGAGGAGCGTTCGGGGATTACGGCGTTTGACCCGGACACCAACATGGTGACCATGCAGCGTCCGAGTCGTTTTGCGTTGTTGGGGTCACATGGCAGTCAATTGGCCGATTATTATCTGGACAATGTGTTTGAGGCATTGTCCGAACCCGGTGAGTGGTATCTGGATCGCAAGGAAGGTCGTCTGTATTATCTGCCCCGCAAGGGCGAAACGGCAGGCAAGACGGAGGTTATCGCTCCGCGCTGTCTTCAATTGCTGGCATTGGTGGGAAAGCCGGAGCAGAATCAATACGTTGAGCATATCCGGTTTGAGGGTATCCGGTTTGCCCATACCGATTGGCGCCACCCGGATCCGTCTGATGGGGCCACATTCATAGGGCCGGATGCGTCCCGGACTCCGCATAGCCGTCGAATGAGCCGTGGTGTCAAGGCCAGTGTAAGTCAGGCGGCATGTGATGTTCCGGGAATCATCTACTTTGAAGGGGCTCGGTTTTGCGCGATCGAGCGGTGTACCATTGAGCACGTCGGCTGGTACGGTATTGAAATCGCGGATGCCTGTCACGGGATTCGCGTGGTCGGCAATACCATCCATGACATGGGCGCGGGTGGCGTCAAGATCAATGGCGCTGCGGCCCGTGATCCGGATGTAAAAACACGGCAGACCGGTCATCATCAGGTGACCGACAACGAAATAGGACACGGCGGCCGGATTTTTCACAGCGCCATTGGGGTGCTCTCCATGAATGCCCATACTGTTGCGATCTGCCACAATCATATCCACGATCTGTTCTACTCCGGCGTATCGTGCGGCTGGGAGTGGGGTTATCAGGAAAATGTGAGCAGGGACAACCTGATTGCGTTCAACCATATTCATGATATCGGTCATCAACTGCTCTCCGATATGGGGGGAATCTACACCCTTGGCGTTCAGCCGGGAACGGTCCTGCGCAACAATCTGATTTACAACGTGTCGTCGGCTCACTATGGCGGCTGGTGTATTTATCCTGATGAAGGTTCCAGTCATCTGCTCATAGAGAACAACGTCTGTTATAATGCGGACCGTCAGCCGTTTCATCAACATTACGGCCGTGAGAACATGGTTCGAAATAATATCTGGGCATTCGGCGGGGAAGCAGTGGCAATTTACAGCCGGCTTGAGCCGCACCGGGGTTTTACCTGGATCCGCAATATCATGGTGAGCAACGGGGAACCCATCTTCCGTTCAGATCATACCGTGGAGAATGAGGCCGGACGCATTCATAGCGATCTGAACCTTTTCTATGCGGTCAAAGGAAGACCGTATTTTGAGGTTGGGGGAAAGAAGCTGACGTTGAAACAATGGCAGGCCATGGGACGGGACCTCCATTCAATTGTGGCCAACCCGCAATTCCGGAATCTCAACAAGCGGGACCTTCGCCTGGCAGGGAACTCGCCCGCCCTGAAGCTGGGCTTTATTCCGATTGACCTTTCCGAAATCGGTCCGAGACCGGCAAGGAGAAAAAATACAGAATGAGCAACAATCTTTCCATTTGAAGGGCTAATTATTAACCACCTCGCTTACGTGGGGGATATTTTGTTATAGTGCCGCAGCCCGACCTTGCGGAGAGTCGCAAATAATGAAAGCATTTGTAATATTTTTGTTTTTATCTTTGATAGTGGTAAATATCGGTGAGTGTGCAACGGGTAATTATACTTTGGTAGCGGATCAAATAGTCCCCCTTTATACGGCGGATCCTCGTATCTCGACTGGAGACCCGAACCTTCTTCGGTCAGCCACCTGCAATGTGCTTGACTTTCAAGGCTCCCCCGGCTGTAAAGCACAGGATTATTTTTCTACTGCTGACCGCCTTGACTATTTTGAAAAAGTTATGACTATGTTTTGCGCGGAGCTTCCTGGTTCGATGACCATTGGCCCGTCCGTTCAAGTTATCGGTTTGGCCGATATTCTGATGATAGAAACTTTGTTGCAGGATTTCGATTTGTGTTCTCACCAACAGCGAGCTTTAACCGATGAAAGCGAAACCACTTCGTTATCTGATCGCGGAGAAGAAAGGCGCAATGACCACAAAAAAAATCGCTAAACTTGTGCATCCCACCAAGGCTCAACTCGAATGGCACGATTTTGAACTGGAAATGTTCGTCGGCCTCGATCCCGCTACCTGGCAGAACAGGGAATATGACAATCATTCAACGCCGCTGAAAGACATCAATCCGGCAAAGCTGGACACAGAACAATGGCTGAACGTGGCCGAATCTTTCGGCGCAAAACTTGTTATGTTTGTCGCCAAACACACGGGCGGTTTCTGCTGGTGGCAAACCGACACCAGCGACTATGGCATCAAAGAAACCCCGTGGCGCAACGGCAGGGGAGACGTGGTTGGCGACCTGAGCGCATCCTGCCGCAAACGAAATATCCGTTTGGGCATATATCTGAGTCCGCAGGATGCCTGTTTCAATGCCGGAATGGGCGGACGTTGCCCTACGGTGGCGGAACAGAATCGTTATAACGACATCTACCGTCGGCAACTAACCGAACTACTGACTCGCTACGGAAAAATAGACGAAGTCTGGTTTGATGGCGGAGCGATCATTAACGTGAGCGACATTCTTCATCAGCACGCGCCGGAAGCAATGGTGTTTCAGGGACCGCAGGCCACCATCAGATGGGTCGGCACTGAGCTGGGGTATGCGCCATATCCCGCTTGGAATACGCTCTACGCCGAAGATGCGCGCACGGGAACCTCCACCGCCGTACATGGCACACCGGCAGGTGATGTCTGGATGCCGCTGGAAGTGGACACCACCATTCGTAATCATTACTGGTTCTGGCACCCGGACACCGAATTCAAACTTAAAAGTCTTGATGAACTCATGGAAATCTATTACCGCTCAGTCGGTCATGGCGCCGTGCTGCTTCTGAACAGTCAGCCGGACACTTCCGGCCTGATCCCTGAGCCGGATGCCCGGCGTACCGCCGAATTCGGCGCGGAAATCAGCCGCCGGTTCGGACAAAGCCTTGCGGAAACCAAGCGCAAGGGAGAAACAGAGATCGCATTTGAAACGCCCTTGCGGATAGATCATGTCATAACGATGGAAGACATCGCCAAAGGCGAACGGGTGCGCGAGTATGCGATCGAAGGCCTGCTTGATAACGAATGGGTGGAACTGGCGCAAGGAACATCCGTCGGCCATAAAAAGATAGACTTCTTCGATCCGCGCACCGTAACGGGATTGCGCTTCACGACGCTCAAGTCGGCGGGAAAGCCCATGTTGCGAAAACTGGCCGCGTACTTTGCCGGTATTACCCCGAAAATAAATCGTCATTCCGCTTGCCATTTCTACAATCCCCTGCGTGCAGGGGCATGGGGAGAAGAAGTTGGCGCGACCTGGACAACAATTGAGGCGGATATCACCAGCTTATGCAACGAAGCCAGGCAGTATGAAGTCGAACTTAAACCGGCGCCGGATGCCGCGCCTTTCGAGGCCAAGGCGGTGCATCTGATTGAAAACGGGATGGAAATAGACGGTTTTATCGGCCCCACTGCCAATCCCCGGCGCTGGAACCTGAACATAACCGAATTCGGCAATCAAAAAACTTTACGGGTAATCATGCGGCGCGCGGGAAACGGAAAATGTTGCGGCGAAATTATTATCCGTAAAATAATATTGGAATGAAAGGATTGTTTGCCATGACCGATTGCGCCGCAATGCCAGAACGACCGATACTCTCCATCGGTTTGTTCGCCGACCCGCACTATGCCAGAAAAGTATATGGGGAGCGTTACTGCCAGGACTCGCTGGACAAATTGCGGGTCTGCCTCGAAACTTTCAACGCCAGAAATCTTCCAATGGCAATTGACCTTGGCGATTCCATCGACAAGGTTGCCGACAAAGATGCCGAACTGGCCTTTCTCCGGGAGATTCTGGAGGTTTACGCCGCCTTTCATGGTGAACGGCACATAGTACTTGGCAATCATGACCTGGAAGCACTCACTAAAAACGAGTTTCTTTCCGAATATGGAAACAAAGCGCTCCAACGACCATATTATTCATTCGATAAATGCGGTATTCATTTTGTCATTCTCGATGGCAATTGTAATCAGGACGAATCCGATTTCGGTCCGAACAACAACATCTGGGATCAGGCATGGCTTTCACAAAAGCAGATCAATTGGCTTAAAACCGATCTGAAGACCGCCCATGAAAAGCGCACGATTGTCTTCTGCCATGAAAACATTGACAATCGTCTCTGGCTTGAAAAACCTGATCCGCATCTCCTGAAAAATGCCGCGGACGTGCGCGCCGTGCTGGAACAAGCGGGCAATGTGAACGCGGTGATACAGGCTCATTGTCATGACGGAACATTTATGGTTATCAATGGTATTCCATATATCGGTCTCAAGGCCATGGTCGTGGGACCGGGCTTGGAAAATAATGCCTATGCCATAGCCTCATTTTACAAGAATGGATCGTTGACCATTGAAGGATTCGGACGTCAGAACAGTCTCGGGGTGCCGGTTGCATGAGCGTAAGACTTGCCAATCCTTACCGTGACATACCAGGCCATTGGATCCGCGCCAACTTTCACGGACACACCAAGGCGAACAGTCCCTGCGCTAACGTGCCGTTGAATCAGGCGGCGCAAATGTATCATGATATCGGCGCCCGGATTATGGCCGTTACGGACCATGATGTGGTTACCGACTTGGAAACAATGAAGAAGACCTATCCGGATATGATTTTCCTCCAGGGCTTCGAATACAGCAGGCGTGAAAATCTCCTCTTTATCGGCGAAACCGTGCCGCCTTTGTATGAATTTACCCTTGAGGAAGCGCTCGAACGCGCCAAAGGCCTTTTGACCATTGTTTGCCATCCCCAGCCGAGAAAAAACGAAATATATTGGACGTATGAAAAAATCCTGGCCCTTGGCCGATTGCCCGACGGAATCGAGATTTTTAACGGTCACTACGGCACACCATTTATGCGTGCCAAGGGATTCATACCCCAATATACCGCTCTTTGGGATGAATTTTTGACAAAGGGACACCGCATCTGGGGGTTTGCCAACGACGATTTTCACGAGATGGAAGATTTTAATAATGCATATAACATGGTTTTGGTTGACAATATTTCCATCCAATCAGTTCTTCAGTCAGCCAGGAACGGCTGTTTTTATGCTACAACCGGATTAAAGCTTAATCGGATTATGGAACATGACGGCCATATTGCCGTCACGCTTGAAACATCGGGCCTCGGCCGCTTCATCGGGCCCGGCGGGAAAATTTTAAAAGAGTCCGAAGGTTGTCAATTCGAATATCAGGCGACCGATGAAGCATACCTGCGCTTCGAGGCAAACGGTTCCACGGGCCGGCTGTTTCTCCAACCGATGTTTTCTTGTGGAGTGGGAGGCACCCGTTAGATGGAATTCAAGCGGAACATTGGAGTCATCCGTCCGTATGATGTCGTTGTCTGTGGAGGAGAGTCGGCCGGATGTGCCGGTCTCGATGTGCTGCTGATCGAACAAACTGCGCAACTGGGCGGCGTTTTCGATAACAACAAGGAGTAATCATGATCAGTAACCTGTTGACGAACGAACAAATCCGGCGGATTCATGCGGCGTCATTGACGATTCTTGAGCGAATCGGCGTGGGGGTGCCGCATCCGGAAATGCTGAGCCGATTTACCGATGCCGGCGCGCAGGTGGACCCAAAAATCCAGCGTGTGAAAATACCGCCGGCATTAGTGGCGCGGGCGCTGGAACAGGCAGGCCGGCAATTCACGCTCTATGGGTGTGATCTGTCGCGCCGGGCGATGTTCGGTCAGGGCCGGCGCAATTATAACAGCATTGCCGGCGAAGCGTCCTGGCTCGATCGGGTGGGGGGCCAGCGCCGATTCGCGTCATTGGGCGACGTGATCTCGGCCGCCAGGATAGGGGATGCTTTGCCCAGCCTGACCATCGTCGGGGCCATGGCGGATCCCCATGAGATCCCGGTGGAATACCGTTGTGTTGAGGTAATGGCGACTTTGCTCAAGCATACGACGAAACCGATCATGTTCTGGTTTCATGACCGGGCGTCGGCGCGGTTCCTGCTGGAGATGATGACGGCCATCAGGGGTGATGAACAGCGCGCGCAGGAGTTTCCTTTGTGCTACCCGTTTTTCGAGCCGATCAGTCCCTTGCGGTTTCCCTTCCATGGGATTGATTTGTTGTTTGAAACGGCGCGGTTCAATCTACCGGTCCCGATCGGTCCCATGGCCCAGATGGGTCTTTCGGCGCCGGCGACGATCGCCGGAACGCTGGCCCAGGAAAATGCCGAAATCCTGGCCGGCATCTGCATCACCCAGCTGATCCGGCCCGGGATGCCGGTCTGTTATGGAGGCATTTGCCATGCTTTCGATATGGCCACCACCCAGATGATTTTCAGCGGACCGGAACAGGCCATTTTTGGTGTCGCCATGACGCAGATGGGCAAATCCTACGGCCTGCCGGTGTACATCAACGTCGGGTTGACCGATGCCAAGCGTCCGGACGCCCAAGCTGGAATGGAGGCTGGGATCACGCTCATGCTGGGCGCGGCGGCCGGCGCCGATATTTTCGGGCACATGGGCATCTGCGGCGTGGATCAGGCAACTTCGCTGGATATGCTGGTGATGCAGGACGAAATCATTGCCTACGTGGAAAGCGTTATGCGCTCGGTTGACGTCAGCGATGAAACCCTGGGTATTGACACGCTCGCGGAAGTGTCTGCCGCCGGTTCTTTTATTGACCAGGATCACACAGCGCAACACTTTCGCCGCGAACTCTGGTTCCCCCGCCTGCTCGATCGCAGTTACTACCAGGATTGGATGGATCATGGAGCGTCCGGCATGGAGGACCGATGCCGGAAACGGAAAGAACAGCTTCTCGATACGCATAATCCGGAACCCATGGCGCCGGAAATGGAACGGGAGCTGGACCGGATCGTAGCCGCCGCTAAAAAGGAATTGCAGGTAAATTATCCGGGATAATTTACAACGGTGCGGCGTTCGATAATCGGCAGGCGGCCGATGGTCAGGCGCGGTTGCTCAAATCGTAATAACCGTCGGCATAGTTGCGCAATGTCTCCGACCGGATATTGCATCGTTGTGATGTCGGGACAAAGAGCGCTGAAAGTTGGGCTGTTGTCCACGCCGAGCACGGAGATGTCGTCCGGAATTCGGATGCCGGCCTGGGCCAGGATGCGCAGGGCGGACAAGGCCAGCCAGTCGTTGTGACAAAACAAAGCGGTAGGTTGATGGCGGCGGACGGCGTCAAGGAGGGCCGATGCGCTGAGGGGTGCGAGCACTCGGGGTATCTGGCCGTGCTCCCGCATGGCAACCCGATAGCCTTTGGCGCGGTCGCGAATGGCGCAGGCACGACGAGCGTAAGTGACATGCAGGATCCGGCGATGTCCCAGTTTCATGAGATAGGCGACGGCGTCGCGCCCGGTCATGACTTCATCTGGAGTCAGAAACGTCACGCGAGTTCCCTGGCAGGGACTGAGCAGACTCACCACCGGCATATCGGCGGTGACGGATGCCGGCAGTGGCAGGTGATCGCGCGGGGGAATCACGATGGCGGCCCGGCATCGCCGCGCGGCAAAGTCCGCCAGCGTTTCCTGAAACTCATTTTCATCGGTGACGGCGCACAGGAACAGGCGCCATCCTTCCTGCATCAGTGCGTTGCGGATTTCGTTCATCAGATCCAGAAAGAAAAGACTGTTCAGGGCGGGAATAATTGCCCCGACGGTGTTTCGTTCGCCGGCCAGCAGTTCCCGGGCAAGGGGATGCGGACGATAGCCGTGCTTGCGGGCCAGGTCCAGAATGCGTTGCCGCGTCGCAGGGCAAATGCCCGGGCGGTTATGCAGGGCCCGATCCACCGTGCCCTGGGACAATCCGCACAACCTGGCCAACTGGAGAGATGAGATCATCGCTGATATTCGATCCTGGCAACATCAATCTGCCCGGAGACAACCTTCAGAAACGGTTTGCCGTTCCTGACGCCGACCGTGCCGAAGCCGGTGGCGGTGGCCAGAAATGCCCGGAAATCTCCCTTGATGCTCGGACGCAGATACAGGATTTTTTCCACCGCGTCGTACCGCGCTCCGGTCAATCCCTGCAACAGGGCGTAGGACGACAGGGCCCTGGCATACCAATGGCCGCATTCATATTCATCGAAAGGGTTACGGACTGTTCCGTCATAGCGGTCACGACAGGCGCGGACGATGGCCAGTCCTTCCCGGACCCGCCCCATCAGCATCAGGTGGGAAGCGACCTGGTACTCAATGCCGGTCCAGACTTCGTCGCTATAGATGAACGGCAGGGAGGGTTTTTTAACCCCGCGTTTGCGAGGCCAGGAACAGAGCAGCAGTCCGCCCTCCTGGCCGAAGGCGAAACCCGGCCGTTGCGGATTCGCGTGATCCGCAAGGCACGGACGGTAGTTGTAACGAAATACCGAGGCAAGATGCCGGGCCACCTTGGCTGAATCCAGCACCGAATTCAGACCGCTCACGCGCGTCAGCCAGTCGCCCAGTACCCCATCCGCAAGACACCCTGTGCCATACTGGTACTTTGGCCCTTCCTTCTTGAGGATTTCCAACGCTTCCGGCACATAGCCGGTCCACGGGGACGGCTTCCTGGCCGGGTCAGTGGCCCGCAGTCCTTTCCATTGGACTTTTTGGAAAAAGTATTCCCGGTTCCAGAGCGTGGATTCCATGGCTTGCTTGCCTTTGGCAAGGAGATCCTCGTAGAGTCGCACCTCGGCGCCGCAGGTTTTGCCCATGACAATGGCCGCCTTGAGAGCCCCCAGATAAAAGCTCGTACACATGCCGTCGGCGCCCCAGAATTCAATATCGTAGGTGTTGTGATGCGGTTCCACCAAGGCGCCGGTGTGATCGGGATCCCAGGATGCAATGCAATAGTCCAGGCTTTGCCGAGCCTTGGGCCAGAGCGATTGCATCCAGGCCGAGTCGCCGCTGATCCGCCACTCGCGATACAGCTTGATGATTCCGCCGAGCTGACCGTCGGCGGCCGCATGGAAGGCGTGGTCCGGCGCGCGAATCGGCAGGCTGGCGCGAAACGTCTGATGGCCGCGCTCATCCTGACAGACGCCAAATTCGGTTTCGCGCAAGCTGCGCTCCAGATTGGGAAACAGATGCGGCAGGGCCTGCGCATAGTTCCACACATGCGTGCAGGAACCGTGACAACAGCCCCACGCATCGCCACAGCCTTCCCATCCCCAGAACCGGCCCTCGGCATCCCGGAGGCAGGTGGGAGATTTCAGGATCGTCAGATTGGCGGCCGCCGCTTCGACCACTTCAGCCGGCAGAGTGGTGTCGTAAAAACAGTCGCTGAACTGCCGCGTCATGGCATTCAGGCGATCATAATGCTGGCGCCAATAGGCCGTGACTTCTTCAATGGATTTGAAACGGGCGGCATACCAAGGGACGTACGTCGCCAGCGCCGGCTTGGTTTCACCGCAGGCACACTTGCCGGCACAGCCGTTTTCCGCCACTGGCGCCGAATCGCCGCCGACCCGCATGGCGCTCCGGGGCACATACCAGGCCATGAGCAGGCGGATGGTTTTCTCGGTCCGGCCCTTGATTTTGAATGGCACATAGAGACTGCCGCCACCGCCGGTCTTTCCGTCCGGGTGATGGGCGCGCGCGACCGCCTTGCCGGTGGCGATGGTGTTCCAGAGCATCGTCAGGGGATCGAACCCGCCGCCCCGGAACCAGGCGCCATCGACCCGGGCGGCGGATTCGGTCGTGAATGTTGTAAAGTATCCTTCATCGGCATCATTTCCTACCCAGGCATCCGGGATGGGGAACTCGGGGGCCGCCTCGTTTTCCTTGTCCGGTGGCAGGGTAAAGTTTAGAAAAATGCCCCAACCAAGACCCTTACAGGTGTCCAGCACCACCATGATTTCATGTTCACCGGCGGTGAGCGTGACTCTGGCTTGTGTGCGTCCGGGCCGGGCCGGGTTCTGGAGTGTGGGTTGTGCCATGACAGGATTGCCATCCACGAAAAGCCGGACGCCGCCATCATGACCGAGCAGGATATCCCAGGTCCCGTTCTTGGTCACCTTGATGCGGGTGGCCAGGTAAACCAGCCCATCCGCCTGCCCCATCAACTCATGCACGTTGACAAATCCGCCGCCTCCCGCACGCAACGGCTTCCAACCGACGTCTTCTGTCAGGCGGACCGGCGCGGCATCGGCGACGCTGCCACGCCGGTCGAAAAGGCGGGAAACCTGCCATGTAGCGACAAATGGGGATTGTCGGCGGGATTTGAGAATGAACCCGCCGCCCATGGTATTGACAGAGCCTTCGGCTTGACCACACTGCATGAAGTTGGCCGCATGGAAGGAAAAGACGGCTTCCACCGGGCGGGTCGTTCGGTTGCGAATCCGATACTCGATGCCGGCTACCGGCAGGCTGCTGCTATCGGCGTCACCGGGGATGAATGGACTCCAGCCTGTGAGTTCGACAGTCACCGGCATGGTTTTGTCCTTCAGCCGGACAATGCCGAACGGAAATCGAGTTTGGAACGTTGCCTCGGCGAACCGGGGCAGGCCGTTGGCTGGATTTGTGCTGCGCCCGTTTCCCGGCGCGGATCCGCCGAACGCCTTGGGCATTGGAACCGGCCCCTCCAGCACGCGGGCGGTCTTTGCGCCTTTGACGTGCAAGGCTGCGAACATTAATGGCGCATGACAGACTTGGGGCGTGTGACGGAGCGAGACATGGGAGAATGCCCCGGTTCCTTCAAGGCAGATCATCCCGGCGCCAATCCCTCCCATGGGAAACGCGATATGATCCAGGTTGTTTCCGCGATAGTCTCCGTTATAAGCATGCATCTGCCGCCGGGTCATGGGAGGCTCCTTTCCTTGAATTAATGGTGATCGTGTAATTACACGCAAAGGAGTAAATCATAAGGGCGAAAAATTGTCAACAGTGGTCTTGGGTTTATTTTTATTGCCTGAAAATTGCACGGAGGCGTGCAATTTTCACCCTCCGGGCCGTCGTAACCCCGCATTAATGCGGGGTTACAAGGGGTTAACCACTTGCGTTGAG
>Ga0180014_1000213_pt1 | contig 17191 bp, 14 predicted proteins | sample KR13_S1_MetaG_FD_116507 | JGI IMG/M metagenome (GOLD analysis project Ga0180014, IMG submission 116507) | Groundwater microbial communities from the Olkiluoto Island deep subsurface site, Finland - KR13_S1_MetaG | ecosystem: Environmental > Aquatic > Deep subsurface > Groundwater | place... | reverse complement strand
CGAACCATGGATTCAAACTTTTCGGCAATGGCGCTCTCCCGGCTGTATCCCATCAACAGCGGCGACGGAAAATCAAGCAAAACAGGCAGAGTACACGGTTGTGGCCCAGGAAACACCACATCACCAAATCCAACATCTATCTGGATGGTTACCCTGGCTGAATCCAGTTCCCCTTTGAAACGAATACGGACACCTTTATAGTATGCATCTTGGGTGATTCGCTCCGTCTGAATCGAATTCGTGTTGAAAACGAGGCCGTCAGGAGATACCGCAACCGCGAGAACTTCCTTTATCTGGGCAACCATGCTTGCTTCATCGTTAGGCGTTTTGCCCAACAAGTCAATGTCCATGGTAGGACGGAACTCCGGCGAGTTCCAAGCTCTCAGCATCAGCGCACCTTTAAGGATAAAGCGATGGACATGCGGGGAGAGGGAGAGCCGGTAGAGGAATCGCTCCATGGCATAATACTGAAGCAGTTCACTGAATGGCCGATGGTCGCTCCTGGCTCGGTTGAGAAGGCGCTGGCGAATGGATGCAGGCACATTCGTTGGCGACTGGGGGCTCATATCATTGCCTCAAGATAAGGGCGCATCACTTTTTCAATCCGACAGATTCCGGCATACTTTAGCAGTTCGCCCAGATTGAATGCCTTCCGCGTTTTGTATAGGTTCAGCGCCTCAATAACCACATCCATCCCGATCTTGTTGCGGAACTTAAAAACATCGGCCAGTGTTTTTTCCGGGCTGTATATCCTGACCTTGACGCCATCAAGCAGATGCTGCTCTATGCCTGCGTTCAGACTGACCGCTGAAAAGCGATGCACCGAGATTGGCGGATACTCAAGCCTTGGTGGTTCAGCCCCCTTTTTCAGCGCGATGTAAACCGCATGCGGGATTTGGGTTGTCAGTTCATGGAAAGCCAGTGCGGAAATCAGGCAGACCACCGCCTTAGGAATTCGCATGGCCACCGTAACAAGATCGGGATTCGAAATCGTCGCCTGGTTTGCAAGGTGGTAAATGCCGCGGGAAACCTGTTCCAGAATGCCTTCTTCACGAAGTTGACAAAGCGTGCGGGAATGAATACCAACTCGAAGGGCTTCGGAACTACGCACCATTCCACCACTAGCCCGCATAAGTCTTATGGCTCTTGCCCGTGCGCATTCCGATGTGTTTGCTTTCTGCATGGATGATATTACCAATCCTTATGTGTAACTACTGGTATAATCATCCAATCCGGCTCAACGGTCAAGCCTGGATATCGAAATTCTCATTGTGGTATTCCGGTCTGGTGTCCGTCGTCTGTCCTCTGCCGTCCGCTGTGCGGCCTATCCAATGAAAACGTACAGACAGTATGACCGCAGCCTCGCATAAAGCCCGCACAACACACGGACCCACCGCGCCGGTTGCGCCGATAATTCAATGCTGGCCGGCGACGCTGACAATTTATCGCAATAGCAAGGTGGTTTATCGTTCAAGGGCAGTCATTACCTCTTTCGGATGGAAGATGTAATCCGTCTGGCCTTGGGCGGTGGCGCCACCGCCCAACCAGCAAACCGTCACAATACGCCGGCCTTGCGCCTCCGGAATGGCACACGCTTTCTCACGAAGCCGGGCGGCCAGTTTGGCCACATCCACCACCACGCTCTTTTCAGCCCATTTGCACTCGCCAACCAGCAGTTCCTTGCCATCCAGAGAGCGCGCCACCACGTCAAATTCAACAGGGCCGCCCGCGCTGCCCCACCACGGAGAGGCAACGCTCCACGTCTGTCCCGCCAAACCAAGCCATGGCACGGAAGCCCGGCTCAAATCTTCCCAGCAGGCCGCCACGTGATGAACCCGCGCAGCACGCCATGCGTGCTGCGCTTCGCCATAGACCCCCTGGGCCAGGGCCGACTCATAAGGCAATACAAACCGGAAATAAAACCGGAGGAAAGAATCCTGCAAGCGGTACAAGGAGCGCTTGGAATTCTTGTGGCTCTCTCCGAAGGGAACATCACGCCGCACATAACCGAGTTCACAGAGTTGAGCCAGCGGACGCATGAGGCTGGGCATAGGTTTCCCCAACCTGCCGGCAATTTCAGATACGCGATGGCAGCCGGCCCCAATCAAGGACATGATCGAATAAAGCTGAACGGCGCCGCGCATATCGTCAAGTAACAGGCGCAGGGGTTCCTCGTGCAACACACCGAACCGGTCCCAGACAAGGGCCTTCAAGGCGGACTCCATATCCTTGTGCTTGCCAGCCAGCTCCCAATACCGCGGAACGCCGCCCCATACCGAATAGGCCTCCACCGCATCCGGCGGAGCCAACTTGAGCGCATGCGCCAGCCAACCGGCACCCAAGGGTGCGAGCTTTATAATCTCACCCGCCCGGCCGTAAAGCGGCGCGGTCCGGTCCAGAACGAGCCCCTGCATCATGCGTTGGGAAGAGCCGCAAAGAATCCATTTAATCTGCCCGTCCGGGCGATCCACATATCGCTGCAAGACACTGGGCAACTCGGGGGCGGCTTGAACGAGATACGGGAACTCGTCCAGACATACGCAAAGCCGCCTGGAGACTCGCGCGTACAAAGCGGCCAGGAGGTCATTCCAATCCGCATAGGACGCCCGATCGAACTCGGGCAAAATGCGCGACAACGCGTTCAGCACCGATCGCCGTTGCAAGGGCGCTTCGCGCTGATCGGCCTGAAAATAGACAGCCTTGGAATCCAGCACACGCTGAAGCAGAGTGGACTTTCCGCAGCGCCGACGGCCGTACAAAACCGCCAGCCCGCCGCCCGGCGCCGTCAGAAAAGCGCGCAGGCGCGCTTGCTCATCTTCCCTATTCCAAAACTTATTCATAAGATATACTATGCATCACAAACATAATGCATGTAAAGCATATAATTTAGATGCCGCCACCCGGCATCCAGATCATATTGCGGAACAAATCCCAATTCATACTGAAGGCGCTTACCGTCCACGGCAATATCTTCCGTGTATCAATCATCGCCCGGCTGATGGGAGAATCACGACCAATCAGCCGCATGGCATCTTCAATCATGCCGGCCTCGGCACGGGACGGATCAACCGGAATTGAAAAACGCGGCGGTTTGCGTCCAAGAACTTCACAGATTGCCGCTATAATCTCATTCAGCGTGTGGAAGCGCCCATCGGTAACATTGTAAATTTTTCCAGCAGCCGCCGGATGCTGAACCGCAAGCACAATCGCCCGGGCAAGATCCTTGTCATAGACCAATGTGCGCCGGTTTTGCCCGGCGCCAATCGGGATGAATCGGCCCCGCGCCAGGGACCGCAGAAGCCGCTGGTAGTTGCCCTTGATCCTGGAGCCATATACCGCGCCAAAACGCAGGACAGTACCAATCGGCTGACCATCCGCGCTTCCGGCATTCAGGACGATCTTTTCGGCGGCCAATTTGGTCTGGGCATAAATGGTATCAGGCTGGGGAACCGAATCCTCATTGAGAATTTGTCCGTTTGAAGGACCATATACCGCAATCGTGCTGGCTAACACTATCCGTTTGACACCCGCTTTAACCGCCACCTCAACTACGGTCGCCGTGCCGCCGACATTGATCCGTTCATATTTTTCGCACAGTTTGGGCGGAGGATTGACGATGTGCAGGAGCGCCGCCAGATGCACGACAGCATCAATCCCCTGCATTGCGGATTGAACCGCCGACGGATCGGTAACATCGCCAAGGCGCTCGTCCACGCTTGGCGGGAATGCGCCGAATAACGGCCTATCGAGGGAAAACGTGCGGACAGCATGGCCCGCCTTGCATAAAGCCTGCACGACACATGGCCCCACCGCCCCCGTTGCGCCTGTGACAAGGATAAGCATAATCGGGGTCAAACCATAAAATAGAAATTAATATTTTCGCTGGCCGCTAACATGTAAGCATAATCGGGGTCAAACCATAAAATAGAAATTAATATTTTCGCTGGCCGCTAACATGCTGGCGCAAGTCACCCTCGATGGCTTCCATTAAACACTGGGTTTGTTTATCCTGCTTTTGCGCCGCCTGCGCCTTGCGCGCCTGTATTCCCGCCGCTTCGCCTGAGTGTAAATTCAGCAACACCGCCGTCGCCCGATTGGTTAACCCGGCATATTTCAACAGCATCTGTGCCGCCATCGGCCGAAGCAAGGAATTTCGCCGCCGTTCCCGAAACGCTCCCATTGGCATACGCATGTGCCGACTGATAGTCTCCAGCACCGTCTGGCTCTCCAATGTCGGTGAACGATACCGGAAATCGATATCTTCCGGTTGCGCCACCTTGCCGGCCAGATCTTGCCATGCGGCCCTGATACGGGCGCAAAACGCATCCCCACCGATTGTCGGCCCCTTAAGAATTTTATTGAACTCCTCATCATTTCCAGCCAAGCCATCTTCCACGTATTGCCGATAATTCAATGCTTGGCGGCGTGGCTTCACCCCTGTCTGCGCCAATAACGCCCCATATTTCACATAAGGCAGGGGCTTGTCCTGCCCAATGTAGCCCCGATAACTGCTCCACCGGTAGTTCCTCAGGCGCTCAATACGCTCCTTTAACTCAAAACTCTTTGCGGATCCGACAAAAATCGGGTTCAAGTGTACATACCGGCTCAATTTCAAAAGGTATTCATCCCCCTCCACCAGTTTCGCTCGATACCGTCCCTGGAACAGGTGGCCACAGGTATCATGCCGCAAATTGTAATATACGGTATAGCCTGTCTCCAGGCTCTGCATGAATTTTCTTAAATTGGCGGACGGAGTCTCCACCACCAGATGAACATGATTGCTCATCAAACAAAACAGATACAATCGCTCCCCGTAGGTTTCGACGCTATCCGCCAGCCGCTGCAAAAACCTTTTCCGATCATGATCATCGTTAAATATTTTCTGCCGGGCATTACCCCGAATAGTCACATGATAAATCGCGCCGGGAAATTCAACTCTTAAATGCCTTGGCATGTTCCGCTTTTGCCATATCCAGCAATAGGATTCAACCGTTATATTGTATTTTATGGTTTGACCCTAGATTACATGATCATCGTTAAATATTTTCTGCCGGGCATTACCCGAATAGTCACATGATAAATCGCGCCGGGAAATTCAACTCTTAAATGCCTTGGCATGTTCGCTTTTGCCATATCCAGCAATAGGATTCAACCGTTATATTGTATTTTATGGTTTGACCCTAGAATAGCTTCCATCCCCAGCGGTTAAAATAGCGCCAGGCGCTTTGCATAAAGATCCAGCTGAACTTCCAGTTCTTGTGTGCAGAGCGTTCCCAAAAATGGACTACGCTTGTCCCTGGATAATAAATGGTGCGATGCGTTTTCTGGACACGGCGGCACAAATCTGTATCCTCAAAGTAAAGGAAAAAGCCGGGATCAAAACCACCAAGAGCTTTAAGAAGGTCGGCGCGGCAGAACATGAAAGCCCCGCTGAGAAAAGGCACGTCACACTCATGATCGTAGCCCACGTCGCGCATTTCGTAGTAATCCATACGTCGGCGGAAGTGACGACGCAGTCGCCCGGGCATAAAACGGCGCAAAAACAAGTCCCAGACGGTTGGATAACGTTTGATCAGCCCCTGGATCATTCCGTCGGGATTCAATATTTTGGGCACCACGATGCCCACGCCCGGGTGGCTATCCAGGTAATCCCGCAAGACGACAAAGACATCCGGCGCGACCGTCATATCCGAATTCATGATAACGAAATAGCGACCGCGCGCCCGTTGCAAATTAAGATTGTGATTTTCGCCGTAGCCGGAGACCGCGTGATTTTCGATAACCTGGATTTCAGGATAGGAGCGGTGTACAAAGCCACAGCCCCCATCTTGCGAACGATTGTCAATCAACATAATTTCTGACGCAACGCGGCTGGCGGCCACGACCAGCGAGGGCAACAACCGCTCCAAATCGCGCCGTTGGTTGACTGAGATCAGGGAAATAGTGACTTCCGGTTCCATGGAACGAGTTTTCTCACTCCTGCGCCTGTTTAGGAGTAACGGCGGCGGCGCGTTCCTTGATAATGCGAGCAGCCCCCCCCTCGACCACGGCCGCCAGATGCACGCCAATATCAGGACGTATATCCCGCAAAAATCTCTGAACATCCGTTAACCGGGTTCAATCGCCATCCTCGATGCCGGCAGGAAAAAAAGGCTTACAGCCCTGCGCACGCCAACTGCAGACAAGCGCCTGTCCCAGAAATACGGTTCCGCCGGTAATCCAAACTCTTTTCACATTCCAAAACCCGTTTTAATCTCGCAAGCTTTCTTGTTGAATTAATAGCATTATTATTCATTTCATGTATGCAACTATTGGTTTCCGTCTATTTTCTGTTAAGTATTTTTTTATATAATTCGAGATGCTGTTTTATTACAGTTTGCCACAAGAAGTTTTGTATTGTGAATTTTCGAAGGTTTTCGCCTTTAATTTTCAAATTAGGAGCAGCATCTAATAAACCAGTAAGTCCTGTTTGCAATCCTTCGACTGAAGCAGAAACAACTGCTCCACCATCAACTCCCTCGACTTGATTAAAACCACATTGATCAGTTAAGAGCACGGGCGTGCCGGTTATGCCGGCCTCAAGAACCACAATTGACATGGCTTCGTGCCTTGAGGGAATAACCAGCAATTCCGCAGCAGCATAAGCCCTGGATTTATCATGCCCTCCAATATGACCGATAAAATGAACGCGATTTTCAAGGGAGTGGTCAGCAACCATTTTATTTAGATTAGAACGCATATTCTGATGGGTACCGGCGAAAACAAGATGATGCAACGGATATTTATCGCTTACATTGCAAAATGCCTGCAGCAAGAGATCCGGTCCTTTTTCAGGACTCATCCGGCCCACAAACAGAATAAAAGGCGCATCGCCTAAACCGTACTTTGACCGAAATTCAATGACGTTCTTATCCTCAAAGTCGATTGGGTTTATACCGTTGGGAATAACACTTATTTTATCTCGCTTTACACCGTAAGATTCGAATTGAAGTATTTCGTCGGTAGTTATAGCAATGTGGCCGGCTGCATCAAGAATGATTCTTTTACCAATTATCCAATTGTAGATATTTTTCAGTATTCTGGAACGTCCATAGATCATAAGCACTCCGGCAGGACAAACGACATAGGGTTTCCCCAATCGTCTGGCCACGAAGTATATTATGGCATTTAATAGTGTCCAATGGGACATTATATGAATGATATCAACACTTTGAACGGCTTTTTTGATTCGGCTGTAGGAGAAGTAGGGAAGGTAATAACGCCTCCCCAGGCAGGGCAATTCCACAATGGCAACCTGATTCAATTCTTTTCTGCGCTGCGGTGTAATTCCTATATCAAGAGTAATAATTACACATTCCTCCCCGGCTTCGGCTATAGCCTTGCTCATTTGAAAGGTTCGTTCAACAGAGCCACCCCCAGTTACCTGGTCAAGCGACATGATTACATTTAGGATTTTCATGAGCTTAGTCTATCTTCATTGGGCCTCGCGGCGATCCTGTATAATTTTCCTAACAGCTTCTGTTACTCCGAGCGGAAACCTAAATCCTTCGGCAAAAAGCCGCCCCGAAGAACACTTGACATCGCCGCGATTACCCACACCGCGCCACAGTCTTCCAACAAAATACGGGATCGCCAATGGCAGATGCGCGATGGGCGTGACGGCCGTCCCGTCGCGCCCGTTCGCCAGCGCCTGGTAAAGCGACCACAAGCCGGCGGCATAAGTTTTGGTGCCGCCGACAATCCCCGGCAACAGATAAAGCAAATTTAAGCCGATGCGCATGGCGGATACTATCGCCTGACGTCTGCCGGCGCCTCAACATTTTGATCTCTGTACGGCCCGGACACGAGAACACCGGGCAAGCTGGCCGTTACGGCCGCAATGACCGGGACAAAATACAATGCGGGCCATTGAGATGATGCCAGGCAGAGATACACCACCATGATTATAAAACTGCTCAACCAAGCCCACGCAAGCGAACGATGCTCAGGAGAATACCGTATGATTCTACGGACCGATGTCGCGACACAGAGAAACCATATACCGACCGCAGCAACTCCCGCCAAGCCATTGGTAGCCAGAATACTCATCAAAAAGCTGTGAATGCCCACTTGACCACCAGGTGATGCATAGCGCAGGGCTTCATCGCTCTGATAAAGAGGGACTTTTAGCGAAAGAGTTCCGTATCCGTGCCCCAGGATCGGTTTCTCCAAGAAGAGTCGCCAGCCTACCGACATTGTATCCATCCGCACTATAGTGCTGGGATCCTCTATCTCCTCCTCGTTTCCCGGCAACCTGTTTACTGTTTTTGACATTGCGGATTCAGGAAAGAAATCGGATACCGACACATCCGACAACACTAAGAATAAAATTCCCGCCAGGATAGTCACAATCATCAGAAATAACTTAGCCGATTTGAAGCATTTTACGACCAAGGCCCGGCCAATTCGGCTGGCGAATATCCAAAGCAGGACGGGAACAAGGAGCAAGACCACCGGCGATACAGTCAGAACCATGGCGATCAATATCAATCCAATCAAGAGCAACGACCCGCGGTATAAAGCGAGGGGGAGAACAGCAAGCAGCAAGCCCGTAAGGATATTAGGTTCACTCATGAACCCCCTTGCGCGCGGGAAACCAAACTCAACTGCGCTCCCCCAAGGCAGTCCTGTAAAACTCGGATTATTGTATAACCATGATAAATTATCCCTCCCTAACACGGCAACGACAATGTAATCAAGGATTCCGTATGCACAACTGACCGCCGTTGAAATCAGAAGCCATTTCAGCATCAACTCGATGCGCCTGCGGCTGTTCATGCCTATGCGCACCACAAAATAAATCAGAACGGTGGGCAAAATACCGCCGATATAGTTGTTAAAAAACAACCGGCGTTCATCATCGGTCAGCGCATCGAGCTGAACAATTGTGGATATGAAGAGCATCAGTGCAAAACCAATAAAGGCCCAGTCCGAGGCATAAAGACGAAGCAATCGCACCCTGCTTTTCATGGACTGCAAAATGAGTAAGAACATCAAAACTATAGCCAGGATGAGACTAACCTGCATGCCGGAGGAGTTGCCGATCGGAAATAACGCAAAAATTGGGAAGAGCGAAAAAAAGCCGATGCCCATCAAGGCGAATTCAAAATCTTTCTGCCCAGCGGACATTGGCTGAACAATAATTGCCTGGTTCATAAGTAATGAAATTCGTTTCTATTGAGTCAATTGCACAAGTAGCCACAAAGAGGCACAAAATTCACAAACAGGAAAGCCGGAGAATCATGATTTTATAATACACCTATTTAACATCATGGCCAGACAGTAAGGGATCAGCTTTTTTCTGCCAGATCACCCGATTGACGTAATCGGTATAGCTCATGATGATCCGGACGACTTTCTCCGAGACATTGGGAACATCATAATCCCGGACCAGCCGAAGGAATCGGTCCACGCCCCGGGTCTGGCCTTCAAGGATGGCGAGGCCCTCCTGAATTCGCGGCCAAGATAAGCCGACCATCATCACGACTCCTTCTTCCATCCCTTCCGGCCGCTCATGGGCCTGGCGGATATTGAGGGCAGGAAAATTCAAAATCGATGATTCTTCAGTGATCGTGCCACTATCGGAAAGGACAGCCTTTGCATTCATCTGCAGCTTCACATAATCGATCAAACCGAAGGGCTTGTGCAATTCAGCGAATCGCGGCAGTTCAATACCTTCTTGTTCGATGCGTTTTCTCGTGCGGGGGTGTGTGGTCATGATGACACGCTTGCCGTAAGAAACAACCAATCCCTGCAATATCTCGATAAGCCCCCTGAAGTTGGCTTCGTCATCCACATTTTCTTCCCGGTGGCAACTCAGGATGAAATAATCCAGAGGTTTCAAACCCAAAATATCAAGCACACCAGATCGTTCGATCTTCGGCAGATAGTAATGCAGCACCTCGTACATGGGGCTGCCCGTCTTGATCACGCGATCCGGCGACACCCCCTCACGCAGGAGATATTCTCGGCCTATGGCGCTGTAGGGCATATTAATGTCGCTGATGTGGTCCACAATCTTACGGTTGATCTCTTCCGGTACGCGCTGGTCAAAACAGCGATTTCCCGCCTCCATGTGAAAGACGGGAATCTTGCGCCGTTTAGCCGGGTAGGCGGCTAAGCAACTGTTTGTATCCCCGAGAATCAGGACCGCATCAGGCTTTTCAGTGGCCAGGACCTCGTCTACCTTTGCAATGACGAGGCCGACGGTCTCCGCCGGAGTCTTCCCCGCCGCCTCCAGAAAGTAATCCGGCGCCCGCATGTCCAAGTCGTTAAAAAAGACCTGGTTTAATTCATAATCGTAATTTTGGCCCGTGTGGACGAGGATATGGTGGGTGTGATGCTCCAGCATGGCGATCACCCGGCTCAAACGGATGATTTCCGGGCGGGTGCCGACAATGGTCATGACTTTCATAGGGGTTTCCTCCTCATCCTTCAGACTATCATTCCAACGGTATCCGGAACATCCGGGTTGAAAATCTCATCCGCCCAGAAGAGCACGATCAGATCATTTTGTCCCACGTTCTCGATGGAATGGGTGTAACCAGGCGGGATATCGACCACGCGGAACTCGCGGCCGGAAACGGGGTATTCGATAACATCCCCGCCCAAAATATAGCGAAAGCGGATCACCGCATCCCCTTCGAGGACGACAAATTTTTCCACTTTTGTATCGTGATAATGGTGGCCCCGCGTGATGCCCGGCCGGGTACGCGACACGAAAATCTGACCGATGTGCGGCGATTTCAGCAATTCGGCCAATTCACCCCGGGGATCAGATCTCTGTGTCAAGGTGTAGGCAAAGGCATCCATTGGAAGATAGGAAATGTAGGTCGCATAGAGGGCATGGACAAAAGATTCGCGCACGTCCGGAACAGACAGGCTAATCCGGCTCTCCCGGAAGCTTCGAATCGTCTCCGCCAAGACATCCAATGTGATTCGATACGTCGGTGCCACCAGGCAATACTTCCCATCTGAAACAGGCAGGCGTCCATCCATCACGCCGATGAAGGCGCGGACCACGTCATCGATGTAAACCAGCTCAATTTCTCTTGTCGGATCGGAAATGGTTATGGGTAAATCGTGGGCAATGTTGTGACAGAAGGTGGCCGCCACGGAATTGTAATTGGGCCGGCACCATTTACCGAAGACACCGGACAGGCGAAAGACAAAGACCGACGACCCTGTTTCCCTGCCAAAGTCGAACACGGCTTCTTCCGCCTGGCGCTTGGAAAGACCGTAGGGATTGTCCAGGGCGGCTTGGGTAGATGAGGACAGCACAAGCAGAGGTTTGCGACCCAGCCGCCGCAAGGTATTGCAGATCTGCTGTGTCAAATTGAAATTTCCTTCCGTGAACTCCTCCACCCGCTCCGGCCGGTTCACCCCGGCCAGATGAAAAATTATATCCGCCCTGGCGAGTCCTTCCTCCAAGGTCCCGACCGGGAAATCGAGATCGTGCTCAATGACCACAACTTCGGCCATGCGTTTGAGCGCGACAAGCAGATTCTTCCCAATGAACCCCTTCGCGCCGGTTACCAAAACAGTCTTCATTGCACATCCATTATCGCATCCACTACAATACAATCTTACTCGTTTTTAAGGACGACCTCACAAAATCCAGTTTGAGCAATAATTCAATCAGCCCGTCCTCATCCAGCCGCCTCGTATTATGGGAGTTATAATCCTCATGACAAGCAACCGCCATCTCGCCCTCGGTGAAATAGTAGGCATAGTTTAGGTCGCGGATATCCGCGTGTATCCGATAATAATCGCCCATGTCTTCCGCTCGGGCCATTTCCTCCCGTGTTAACAGCGTTTCATAAAGCTTTTCGCCATGCCGGGTGCCGATGTTACGGATTTTGTTGTCAGCCTTGAAAAGCTTCTTCAGCGCCCTTGCCAGCGTTTCAATGGTCGCTGCCGGAGCCTTTGGGACAAAGACATCACCAGGATTCCCATGTTCAAAGGCATACACGACGAGATCCACCGCATCATCGATCGACATCATGAAGCGTGTCATGTTTGGATCAGTGATTGTCAAGGGCTCGCACGCCAAAATCTGGCTGATGAAGAGGGGAATGACGGAACCCCGTGATCCCATGACATTGCCGTAACGAGTACCACAGAAAATCGTTCCTAAATCCCCGTGGGTGCGCGCCTTGGCTATCATGAGCTTTTCCATGAGCGCTTTGGACATCCCCATCGCATTGATGGGATAAACGGCTTTGTCGGTGCTGAGCACGATCATCTTTTTGACCTTGCAGGCCAAAGCGGCATTCATGACGTTTTCCGCACCAATGGCGTTCGTGCGGATCGCCTCCAGGGGGAAAAATTCACAGGACGGCACCTGCTTGAGGGCCGCCGCATGGAAAACCATATCCACGCCCTGCATAGCAGACTGGATGCTGTCATAATCCCTGACATTCCCCAAGTAGAACTTAACCTTCGGATTCCGCAGGGCATTGCGCATCTCATCCTGCTTCTTTTCATCACGGGAGAAGATGCGGATTTCGGTGATGTCGGTCTGGATGAAACGCCATAGGACCGCATTCCCAAAAGTACCAGTTCCACCAGTTATAAGAAGCGTCTTACCGTTGAACATATATGCCTCCGTGGTAATTGATTCATAACAACTTTATGGCACTCATGCATAGAATGCCATATATATGGGCGGCCATTTGCTATTACAACAGTAGGTTTATCGAAGGCAGAAGCGACATGCTGCGCGATAGTATCACCTCTTGATCTTTTGCTCATAGCCGCTCCCCCTTGACTCCATTTTTGTACATTTCCTTCTCTTTATCATATTTATGGCTGAATCTTATTATGAAAGAAACAATTACCTTGTAATAGATGTACTTCAGGTAATCTCCCCACCCAATGCTTTTAAGCATTTTTGCTTTTTCAATATTAAATTTTAATACATTTTTAATATTTTTTATTTTATAATAAATTTTATTCTCATTACCAATTGTTACTCCCGCCAGATTCGTGCCTATTTGTCTGTATGCAATGGTGGATTTATGGATTGATGCAATAACTCCATCTTCTTTTACAACTTTTAACGCAATCCAATAATCAAAAAAAGGCGCGGAATCTGAAACTGGAAATGTCAGTTTTTTAACAGGCGTATTAAATAACATTGTCGCCCCTGCAACAATTGAGCAAGCGCCCAATCTATTATATGTTTTATATTTTTCCGGATTTATATTTACGCTTGTCCAAAATGATTCTACTAATACATTAAGGTTTCTATCAGTGATGGTGAGGTCTGTATGGATAATTATCGGTCTACTTTTATCACTTTCTTCTTCATATTTCATTCTTTTAAAACTCAACTCTATCTTAAATGGATACCAATAATCATCAGCATTACAAAACATATAGTATTGAGATTCTACCATTTCCAATAGTCGGAAATAATTTCCATTGCAACCAAGGTTTCCATCTTTATCTGCCAGCACTACAATGTTTTTATTTTTAAAAGCAAATTCGTTAATTATCTGTAAAGTATTATCAGTCGAAGCATCGTCTCTTATATAAAGAGTCCAATTATTTAAGCTTTGGGATAATATTGATTCTATTTGCTCTTTTATGTATGGTTCAGCATTATATACACCAAGGAGTATCGCTATTTGTGTTTTATTAATAATCATTTTCACTCCTGTCCGACGCCGGCTTAATAATGAATACGGAATGGTTTTAAAAGCATATTCCAGCCTAAGTTGTCTTCCAAGCGAGGGATATCGGCTGGATAAATATTTTTGTAAATATAAAGTGTTTCATCGTGGTATAAGAGCTTAAAGCGGTCAGCGTTGTTTTTTAAATTATCAAGGCATTTTTGCCACTCAGGATAGTAGTCGTAAATAAAAAATTGAATTGGTGAAGGCTGAATGACATAATATTCTACGCCTTCAGGATGACGCCCTATCATCCATGCTTTCTGCCGGTTTGCCAGGAAACCTTCCAATCCCGCATCAACCATGTAGGCAACCGCGGCTTCCTGCGGAACATATTGATTGATCTTTGACAAAGCGGCTGAAAATTTATGATTATCCGGTGAAGGTTTTACAAGGCATACCTGTCCGACTCCAGAGAGATTGGAAAGGCGATCTTTGTTTACCAAACTACGTATCCCTGCCCAAGGATAATGCCATGTATACCATAAACTCATTGATATGATGCTTGAAAACAAAAGAAAACCAAACAACAAGCGCCGTGGGAGGAGTATATTGGACTTTTTTTCATTAACCATTTCGTCATTATGAATATTTGTATAGGTCATAAAAGCGCAAAGATAAAGCGGGACAACCAAATTGGCATTTCGGTGGTACTCCAAGCAATAACTTCGGAAAAGCCCCATTAACGCACCTAAAAACGTAAAACAGAGCATGCCAATAACAGGCCAATTCCAGGCATTTTTATTTCTAATACCCAACAAGGGGAGAAAGGATACGGTCATCAGTACGGTGACAATATAAACGGTATAAAATATCAACGCGGCTGGCAACGATTTAACATCAGAATTTAGAACATATTGGGCAAAAAAGCCGGGAGGCGACACGCCACCATTCCAAATACCCTGAATGCTTTGATTAAACACCGCCATATTCCAATTCATCATTAATAAACCAATCAGGAAAACAACGACAGCCTGTTTCCACGCCCTATAGAAAACTGCCATTACGATACTCAGGCCAATTACCGAATATGCATATGGGATACTAATTGCGGAGAGAAGGAATACAGATACATATAATAAATTCCATTTGCGCGCGAATAAAAACGCAAATACATAAGGATAAACAGCAAATCCTAAATTATCAAAGTACCCAAGCCAAAGAACGGGTAGTTCCATCCAGGGAATAAGACAATAACCCATCGCCCCCAGCAAGGACAAAAATTTTGATCCTCCCATGGCCCTGATGGCAAGGTAAGCGCCAAAAGATCCGAAACATATTACAACCGCTGCGATGGAAAAAACATGCATGGGCGGATATGGATATAACCAATATAATGGCGCCAGCAGTAGAATCGGCAGCCAGAACCCGGTTAAAATGGGCGCAAAATAATAGGGATTATTTTGCAGATAAACGTTACAGTTAAAATGCACCGTCTGCTCAGGGCCAATACCTTGGCTTATATTATGTAAATGCTGAACAAAATATGCGCCATCACCATGATTATATTCACATAAGTAAGGATTTCTAAAAATAACAAATCCTAACCAGGAGATTATTAAAAGAATAAATATAAGAAGCAGCCATAGCGATTTTTTTTCAACAAAAGCGAGACATTTTTCCCGGCAATTAAATAAAAAACCGTTTTTTTTAATAATATAGCCATTTATTTTATATAATCCGCAAATCAAGACGATAAAGGTAATAATAGCGCATAGAAATTCACGTTTATAGGTTAAGGGACTAGCCCAAGGAACCCATTTAGGCATGGGGTTCAGATTAACATAGAATGCAATGGCCAAAAACATTGCAACGATTATAGCCATGGCGAAGAATTCTGTTTTTCTAATGAGTTTCATAGTAATTATTGGGCGTTTGGGCTGATCGCACACTAACTACTGTTCCGGAAGGCTATTGGACACCCCTAAAATAACTTTAATCCTATATTCTTGCATGATAGCAGGGGTGAATGGTAAATCGCTGAAAACAAAATAATTCCTGAACGATTTAGATAATTGTGAATTTGTTGGGATTATTTTATAATAGCGGCCAAAAACTGAGCTTAAGAATTCCTCGTCTTCGGCATATCTTTCCCTGTTTCTAACGATACCGACACGCTCATTATATTCAATGTTTCTTAGAGCATCGTGGTAGGGCTCCCATTTCTTATATTGTCTTAAATCGCTCATCTTAGCACCTAAGACCCCTGCCAGACTAACCGAATGTACTAACAACGTAAATACAATCACTATTAAGAACTGAACGTTATCCCCTATATACTTCCCAAACATTCGTTGGCATAGCCAAAAACTAAAGTATGCAAAAAATAATGCCGCGAACGCCAAATGGAAAAAGCAGTAGTGGTAACCACCCCTGTACACAGCAACAATCGTCACTACACCAATAAATATTCCAATTTGCGCCAAATATCGTCGCTTTTCAGGTAGTTTATTCCAAACAAGGAAAAACCCGACAAGGGCTATACCCAAGAAAATACTTTCAGCCATGGCAAACACTTTTGTCCAAGTAGTCCAGTTCAAAAAAGAGGATTCCACCCTTTGAAGAATGATTTCAATGGCCTCTCTAATAAAAATGCTTAATTTAGCATATATGTTAGACACAACCTGATCACGCGGGTCATAATTTAAGCTCGATTGGGTCCCCAGTGCAGGTTTTACTAGCCAAAGTCCATGCCCCCAGAAATATGTACTAACAAATCTTTGCCAGTCCATGATTGTTCCTATCAAAAACAATAAGCATGTCGAAATAAAAACGAAGGCGCTGCTCGCCAAAAGTTTAACCTTAAATTGAATTCTATTTCCATCACTGCGAACTCTGTTGTCGAAAAGAACATAAAAGGGAAATAACAACAAAATCGGCCAACAAAGTGCAAACTTTTCATAAAATGCAAGAACAGCAGTAGTGGCGGATAGGGCAATATATCCGCCCCCAAAAAACATGTTCCCATTTCTTACCTCGTCGCTATATTTCCAAAGGAACAAAAAAGCTAATAACGTGTAAGAAACCACAAATGGATCGACATTCACAAGATTATGAAAAAGCAAAACATTAAATGTTGTAGCATAACCAACAACCGCTATTAGGGCATATCTTCGTTTCTCAAGCAGTTTTAGGGAAACCAAAAATAATAAAACAAACGATACAAAATACATTAGCGTAACAAGAACCTTTGCAAAAAAGGCAAGGATCGTCAAATTTTTGGTTACAAACGCCTCATATGAGACAGACACACCGAATGCACTGACCGCCCAATAATAGCAAAGCGTTCCAATCTGAATTAAAAACGTTAAAGTCAATCCCGGATGCAAAGGCCATTGAAAATAATTCTTATCCGGGCCGTTTTTTTGACAATGAGACCAGAGGTCATGGAATTACACTACAGAGTGCCTCCTGACCTGGGTTGTTTATGATCTTTTCCCGGGGTTCGGTCAACCCCATATTATTCCGATTAACCT
>Ga0180014_1000212_pt1 | contig 17203 bp, 17 predicted proteins | sample KR13_S1_MetaG_FD_116507 | JGI IMG/M metagenome (GOLD analysis project Ga0180014, IMG submission 116507) | Groundwater microbial communities from the Olkiluoto Island deep subsurface site, Finland - KR13_S1_MetaG | ecosystem: Environmental > Aquatic > Deep subsurface > Groundwater | place... | reverse complement strand
GTTGCCTACGCCGTCACAGGCCTTTACCATCAGCCAGTTCTCACCTACGAGAAGGTCCGAGGGGGCAATCGTCTCATACGGGTATTCCGCCCCGTTCAGATAAACCGTCTCGCTCATGACTCCAGAGGGGTCTTCCGCCTCGTAAAGGATATTGATTCCCGTCTTCCCGGTATACGTCCTTGGCGCCGGCGACAGAATTGTGATCAGGGGCGGGCTCGTATCCTTGCCGGTGAACAGACCCAGCAGTGATAGTTCCCATACCTCCACGATCACCTGGTGATTCACATAATCAATGAACTGATTGGCCCGTTCCAACGCCCGCCAGCGCCGATTGACCACATCATACCTTCTTACCTGCAGTTTCTCTTCGATGTCGCCCTCGATGGCCGGGTCATACTGGAAAATCAATATAAACGGCGGCTCATTCGTAGTCCGGCCAGGTCCGGTAATGTTGTATATCGGGCCTTGCGTCACCAGCCCATCGGCAAGGATACCGATCGCCGCCCCGCCAAGCCCACCATGAGGGATTTCCTCAATAGTGAACACTTCGTCGGTCCTATGCCAAATCCCGACGTCACCGAAAACCGTGTTTGTTTTATTTTCCCTGAGCAGAATGACGGCCCCGGTCTTCTCATTCCCTTCTTGGTTGGCTCTCACGACATTTACGCGGTAAACATAAATCCCATCCGGTACATTCGCGCCGGCGCTGTTTGTTCCACTCCAATTCACCAAATGGGCACCCGGTCCTTGACCGGAATATATGAATGTGCTGACATTACTCTGAGAGGAGTCTTCATACGTAACCGTTACCTGATGGTTGTTTCCAGGAGAGGATATATTATACATCATCGCATTTGTTTGTGCCGGCGGAAAAAATGGATCCGGGGTGTCTGAAACCCGCGATATAACCGGAATATTGGCAACAACTTCGATACGTATCTCATTGGTTTGTGTGCCTATGGGTTCGTACGAAATCACTCTGCCTTTCGCGTCCGTCGCGCTGATCGTGAAGCAGTAATACACGTCCGCATCCACAAGCTCTCCGCTGGAATTCGTCCCACCCCACTGGAAAGTGTGAAGTCCTGCATCCAGGCCGCTCGCCACGCAGGAGATGACCGGCGTGTTGGTATCTTGCTCGCTCCACACTCCCACGGTAACCGTCTCGGCCCGTGTCGAAATCACGTAGGAAAACGTAGAGGTTTCACCCCTCTTGGGGTTAAATCGCCGATTCACATCGTTATATGGCCGGGGTGTCACGCTCACGTTCCGAATCTCCAGTAATTCCTCCTCCTCGCTCTGCTGGTAGCCCGCATGGAGAACAAAATCCTTATCCGAAGAAAAGCCGATGGGTGAGGACTGGCCAAATGAGTCTTCCATGATGAAGTTATCAGATGTCTGCCGCGTCCCGCCGCCATCCAGGACATCACGGGACATGATGAAATTCTCGCCGCTCATCACGGAGTGTCCGCTGGCCAGGCGGGTCATAACGAATTGCGGAATAGTGATTGATTTTACCCGGACAGTGCGAAACGCCTGAGGACTTGATCGGCGAGAGGCGGGGGTTATCCCGCTGGAAGCGGGAGGCTCTGTCGGGCGGACTACCGTCTCTTGAACGCTCGGGTCCACGCTCGAAGCGGGGCCGGCCCTGTCAGGCACGGCCTGAGTCGCATCTGGACCGTCGTTGTCCTGTTCCACGAAGAGCAAAACCCCGAATACAAAAATTTCGCCGGTTCCCCGAAGATGGATGCCGACCGCGTCCGGATAGCTTGCCAGGGGAACAGTCAAGGATTTCCGCACAATCTCGCCCGTGCCCTCCAGCAGGTTCTCAACGAGCTCGCTTGAAACCAGCGCCTCCCCGCTGTTGTTGACCACATCCACGAACAAATAGGCATGGGGGGCATCGTAGAACTCAAGCTCCATTCTCAGGTCTTGGGTCAGAATGGAGCGATCCACTTTAATACACAGCCGTCCGCCGGTCCCGGCCGGAACATACCAGGCCGGCAGGCTGGGTTCCCATTTTCCGTTTGCCTTCCAGACCGCCACCATCCAAGGCGGCCAGACATATCTGAGGGAATTTCCATCGGTAAATAAAGGGTGGAAATCCAGCCGCGCCCGACTGACCGAATCATCATAAAAATCCCCGATGCCGTCCGCGTCAGTATCCACTTTAAACGGATCTGTTCCTTTGTAGTACCACTCTGCCAAATTTGATAGCCCGTCTTGATCGTAGTCAAGGAACGCCGTGTCGGGATTTCTCAGGTCCACAGCAAACAGGTTTTCGTATTGATCCAACGTCATCCCTGCCTTCGCCGGAGCGCTTCGCGCAGGCAGGCCATCGCCATCCGAATCGAGGTCCGCGTCGCTAGCCCTTGCCGTCAGATCCAGACCCGCATATAGCAGGCCCACCGCTATGAGGCATTTCCAAACCCTAGGCGGACTGCTGACTCGCTGCATGCCTGTCAAAAATATGTTCATCGGGTTATTTCCTCAGTAAGCAGTCAACCCATCGTTCTACCTTCCGCATTCTGCCTTTGCTTAATAGCGATAGTGATCCGGCTTGAAGGGGCCTTTCCGGGGTATACCCAGATACGCCGACTGCTTCGGCGTCAGCAACTCGAGTTGGACACCCAGCTTGTTCAGATGCAACCGCGCAACTTTTTCATCCAGGAATTTCGGAAGAACGTAGACGCCCACCGGATACTTGGCGGGATGCGTGAAGAGTTCAATCTGCGCCAGCACCTGATTGGTAAAGCTATTGGACATCACGAAGCTGGGATGACCGGTGGCGCACCCGAGATTCACCAGCCGCCCCTCGGCCAGCACGATGATGCTCCGGCCGCTCGGGAACGCAACAATATCCACCTGGGGCTTGACGGACGTCCAACGGTATTTCCGGAGTTTTTCGATTTCAATTTCAGCGTCGAAGTGGCCGATATTGCAGACAATGGCCATATGTTTCATCCGGAGCATATACCGCTCCGTGATGACATTACAACATCCCGTCGCGGTGATGAAGAGATCGCCGATCGCGCAGGCCTGGTCCATCCGCATAACTTCATACCCCTCCATGGCGGCCTGTAGCGCGCAGATGGGATCAATCTCCGTCACAATGACCCGGGCCCCCTGGCCGCGCAGGGACTGACAACACCCCTTGCCGACATCGCCGTAACCCGCTACGACTGCGATTTTGCCCGCCAGCATGACATCCGTGGCCCGCATAATGCCGTCCACCAGGGAATGCCGGCATCCATACAGATTGTCAAACTTGGACTTGGTCACCGAATCGTTCACGTTGAACGCGGGAAACAGGAGCTGTTGTTTATCCCGCATCTGGTAGAGACGATGCACACCGGTGGTGGTTTCCTCCGACACGCCGTGAATAAACGGAACGATGCGATGAAACCGTCTCGGATCCTTGCGAAGCGACTTTTTCAATTGCGCCGTCAAAGCCCGCTCGTCATGGCTCTCCGCCGCCTTATCCAGAATCCGGGGATTATCCTCGGCCTGATACCCCAGGTGGACGAACAGCGTAGCATCGCCGCCGTCATCCAGAAGCATATTCGGCCCCTGGCCCCGGCCCCAATCCAGGGTGCGGTCAACAAATTCCCAATAATGCTCCAGGGACTCGCCCTTATAGGCAAACACGGGCGTCTTCCGGGCGGCGATGGCGGCGGCCGCATGGTCCTGAGTCGAATAAATATTACAGCTTGCCCAACGGACGCAGGCCCCCAGCGCCTGGAGCGTCTCGATCAGGACGGCCGTCTGGATCGTCATGTGCAGGGAACCGGCGATTCGCGCGCCCCGGAGCGGACGCGTTTTGCCGAATTCGCTGCGGAGCGACATCAACCCCGGCATTTCCACTTCCGCGCACTGGATTTCTTTCCGTCCCCAAGCGGCCAGTTTCATGTCCGCCACGACAAATTTGCGATTCTGGATCCCGGTCATGATTATAACGCTTTCTTCAATTCATTGACCTTATCGGTCTTTTCCCAGGTAAAGACATTCAGATCGTGAATGCGCCCAAAATGGCCATAGGCCGCCGTCGCGCTGTAGATGGGACGGAGTAGATCCAAATGCTTGATGATCTGAGCCGGCTTGAGTCCAAACACGCGGCGGATCGCCCGTTCAATCCGTTCTTCGGAGACCGTGCCCGTGCCAAACGTCTGCACCAGGACCGATACGGGTTCCGGATACCCGATGGCATACGCCAGCTGGACCTCACAGCGGCGCGCCAGTTTGGCCGCTACAATATTCTTGGCGATATAGCGCGCGATGTACGCGGCACTGCGATCCACCTTGGAGGGGTCTTTGCCCGAAAAGGCGCCGCCGCCGTGCCGGCCCATGCCCCCGTAGGTATCGGCAATAATCTTGCGTCCGGTCAGGCCGGTATCGCCCTGAGGACCTCCGACCACGAACCGCCCGGTCGGGTTGATGAGATAGCGTGTTTTCGATGTCAGGAATTCATGCGGGATTTCCTTGCGGATGATTTCATCGATAATAGCCGCTTTCAACTGCCGATATGGGACTTCAGGGGAGTGCTGGGCGGATACGACCACGGTGTCCACCCGCACGGGGCGATCGTCCTCGTAGATCACGGTGACCTGGGATTTGCCGTCCGGACGGAGGAACGGCAATAGTTGATTCCGCCGCGCCTTGGCCAACGCCCGGGTCAGCCGGTGGGCAAACATGATCGGCATCGGCATGAGTTCCCGCGTTTCATCGCAGGCATAGCCGAACATCATGCCCTGGTCCCCCGCGCCCTGCTCTTTGAACAAGCCCTGCCCCGCCGTGACACCCTGGGAAATATCCGGCGATTGCCGGTCCAGCGACACTAGCACGGCGCAGGAATGGGCGTCGAATCCCATGGCGACATCCACATAGCCAATCCGTTTAATCGTGTCCCGAACGACATCGGCATAATTCACCGTCGCCTTCGTGGTGATTTCACCCGCAAGCACCGCCATCCCGGTGGCCACCATGGTCTCACAGGCCACCCGACTGGTTTTGTCCTGCGCCAGGCAGGCATCCAGCACGGCATCGGAAATCGCATCGGCAATTTTATCCGGATGACCTTCGGTTATCGACTCGGACGTAAAACTATATGATCGCTTGGACATAGTATTCCTTTTGGGGTCTCTTGCCCCCCCATATTGATCCTCTCCCGCCAAGGGAGAAGAAGTTTAGTTGCGGCCAAGGGCCGCGCCAGGATCACTCCTGAGTTATCCGAAAAAAAACAAGTTATTAGTATGGAATAATTATTCCACCAATTCAAGTATTTCCGGCGCAATTTTTTTGGTCAGCTCCCGCGACATCTCGTGCACATCCACGGAGGATGATGAAGAGAGCGCCGCCTCGGCAATCTCGCGGGCCTCCGAGTAACTAATGCTCCGGATCGCGTCTTTCACCACGGGAACTGCCGCGGGGCTGATGCTCAACTCATCGATGCCCAGCCCCAGCAGGAGGGGCGTCATGAGCGGATCGCTCGCCATACCGCCGCAAATGCCGGTCCAGATGCGACTGCGATGGCCAACGTCAATGGTGTTTTTCATCAGCCGTAAAATCGCCATGTGGGTGGGCTCATAGAGATACGCCACCCGCTCGTTGCCGCGGTCGATCGCCAGCGTGTACTGAATCAAGTCGTTGGTTCCCAGGCTGAAGAACTGCACATAGTGTGCCAGCAGATCGGCCACCAAGGCCGCCGAGGGCACTTCGATCATGGCCCCGACCTCGATATGGGGATTAAACGCGTGTCCCCTTTCCATCAATTCCTTCTTCGCCTGATCCAGAATCAGGTTGGCCCGCGCGATTTCGTCGATCGTGCTGATCATGGGATACATAATCTTGACGTTGCCGAAAGTGCTGGCCCGCAGGATCGCCCGCAATTGCGTTCGAAACAAATCCGGCTGAGCCAGACAAAACCGGATAGCCCGCCAGCCCATGAACGGATTTGACTCCTCCCAGGACACATTCAGGTTGGACAGGAACTTGTCGCCGCCCAGATCAAGCGTTCGAATGATCATCGGGGCAGGCGCCAGCCGCTGAGCAACGCTACGGTAAGCTTCAAGCTGTTCTTCTTCGGTCGGCAATTCCGGACGCGACATAAAAAAATATTCAGTTCGGAACAGACCGACGCCTTCGGCGCCCGAGGTCAGCACAGCATCAACATCCTGGGGGACTTCGATATTCGCCGAGAGGACAATCCGATAACCGTCGCGGGTTTCAGCCGCCAGATCCTTCAAGCGCGCCAGTTTCGCCGTAATGCCGCGACGGGCCTCCACCACCCGCGTCAACTGTTCGATCAGTTCGCGGGACGGATGCACAACGACCAATCCCTTCCCGCCATCAATAAAGATCGGATCCCCCTTGTGCGCCGCCGGGCTGAGATCATGCAAACCGACGACCGCGGGAATTCCCAGCTTGCCGACTAGAATGGCCGCATGCGAGGTCGGGCTACCCAAGTCCAAGGCGATGCCCACCACCCGATCTTTGTTGATGGACACAATTTCCGACGGCGAGATATCGGCGGCAACGACGACCGTACCGCTTTCGGTGATATCGGCGAGCGTGCTTTTTTTCCCGGTCAGATTCTGCTGAATCCGCCGGGTCACATCCTGGACGTCCGCCACCCGTTCGCGGAGGTATTCATCCTTCACCTTGGCCAGCGACTGCATAAAGCCTTTGGCCACGTCAACGAGGATGACATCCACATTCTTGCGGCGATTTTCGATGCCCAGAATAATATTCTCGATGAAGGGGCGATCGTCAAGAATAAGGAGATGCGCATCGAAAATACTGGCAACCGCCGGATCGCAACCTGCCTGCAACTCCCGAATTTGACGGCGAGTGGCGATCAGCGCGGATTCGAAGCGGGCAATCTCCCGCGGCACCTCATCCCGGGAAATATCCCGTTCCACCACCTGATCGTCGTGAGGCGTTTTCAGATAGACCCGCCCGACAACCACGCCGGACGAAATTCCAATACCCCGGAAAAGCAGTTCCGCTGAGGCGCCGGCGGCGATTGACGGATCATCCACCATTAAGGTCCACCCCTATTCTTCGTGAAACTTCTGCTCCACCAGCTTCTGCAGTTCGTCCAGCACCTGTTCCGCGTCCACGCCTTCGGCGTGGATTTTCACCTTGGCCCCGTTGCCCACTTCCAGGGTCATCAGCCCCATGATGCTTTTACCCGACACTTTCATATTGCCCTTCTCCACGGTCACATCCGACTGGAACTTGGAGGCCATCTTGACGAACATCGCCGCCGGGCGGGCGTGAATGCCATACTGGTTCTGAATCACCAGTTCACGCATCAGGTTCGCCCTGGAGTTCGATGGAGAATTGTCGCTATTCAGGCTCATGCTTTAACGCCCCCTTCGACATGACGGCCATCAATTTCTCGTCCAGCTCCTTGGCCGCATCGTGTCCCAGACGCTTAAGCTTTTCATTCAAGGTCGCCGCTTCGATGAGATTGGCGAGCTCCCGTCCCGGTGACACCGGAATGATCAGATGCGGGATGGAGACGCCCATCACATTCCGGATCTGCGGCACCAGGGTACGGCCGTCATCTTCAAGCTCCTCCAGATTGCGCAAGGTGACAATCAAATCCAGCTCTTTCTCGTTGCGCACTGACGCCACGCCGAAGAGGCTGGGCACGTGGATAATACCCAACCCGCGAATTTCCATGTGGTAGCGGGTCACCTGGGAAGAAGATCCAACAATCGTCCGATCATCGGTTCGGCGCAGGACCGTCACATCATCGGCCACGAGGCTGTGCCCCCGGCCAATGAGGGTCAGGGCCGCTTCGCTTTTGCCAATGCCAGGCTTGCCTTCAATCAGGACCCCAATGCCCATGATATCCACCATGGTGCCCTGCATGGTGATGCAAGGCGCCATGAGATTTTCCATAACAACCGTCGCAATGTTGATGAACGCGCCGGTAATCAGCGGTGTGCGCAAAATCGCCACATGGGCTTCATGAGCCAGCTTTAATATCTCCGGCCACACCTTGCGATTGCGCGTAATGATCAGGCAGGGAATATGCTTTTGAAACAGGCGCCGCAGCGACTGCATCCGCTGTCGATTATTCATGGATAGAAGGTATTCGTGCTCGGCCATACCCAGAACCTGAATGCGCCGATGCGCGGAATACTTGAAAAAACCGGCCAGGGCCAACCCCGGCCGGTGAATGGGCGGCTCATAAATCAGACGGGTAAGCCCGCGCTTGCCGGTCACCAGTTCCAGCGACGCTTTTTCCAGCGCCGCCTGGTAAAAATCATTCACCGTCACTGCCATGGCTGAATCCTCTCCCCATCAAAGGGTACCTCACCGGAATGCCGCATCCCGGCGAACTGCCTTTGCCTCACGGCACCTGCGCCAGCGTCTGTTCGAAATCCGCCAGCTTGATCCGGCGGCGACTCCCCTTGTGATTGGTCCTTTTTTCACGGGACTTGCGCAGCTGACGATCCACTTTGTCCACGACCTGATCGATGGACTTATACATATCATCACTCACGTCCTGGGCCTCAAGACGCACGTGATTCTTCGCCTGAATGGTCACCTCCACGATATGCCTGAATTTCTGCGTATCAAGCACCACGTGGGCATGTTCCACCTGAGGATATTCCTGAAGCACACCGGCCAGTTTTGCGTACACATGCGCCTTGATGGCATCCGTGATCGCCACATGCCTGCTGGTAATGTTAATACTCATGCGATGTCGCCCCCCTGGTTAAGGTTACATACTAAATCGCGGTCCCAAATACAATTCCCGGCTGAGCGGATCTTCGATCAGGAATGAACTGGTTCCCTCGCGCAGCACCTTGCCTTCGCAAATCAAATAGGCCCGATCCACGATGGTCAAGGTCTCGCGGACATTGTGATCGGTGACCAAAATGCCCATCCCGCGCTTTTTCAAGTCCCGGATGATTTCCTGCACATCATAGACCGCCAGCGGATCGACACCACTGAACGGCTCGTCCAGCAACAGCGCGGAGGGATTGGTGACCAGCGCCCGCGTTATCTCGAGCCGCCGGCGCTCTCCCCCGCTGAGGGTGTACGCCTTTTGCCGCGCAAGGTGCGTCAGGCTTAATTCATTCAGCAGGGATTCCAGCCGATCTTGACGTTCCTTCTCCGTCAGCGGCAGCCACTCCAGGATGGCCATAACATTTTCAGCGACCGTCAGTTTCCGGAAAACCGACGGTTCCTGCGACAGGTAACCCAACCCCTGGCGCGCCCGCTGATGCATCGCAGACCGGGTGACATCATTGCCATTAAAAATCACCTTGCCGCGCTTGGGACTGACAAGCCCCACGATCATGTAAAATGTCGTCGTTTTCCCGGCTCCATTCGGACCCAGCAAGCCCACCACTTCACCGCGCTTGACGTGAATACTAACACCATCGACAACATTCCGTCCATGATAATTCTTCACCAGCCCTTGGGTAACAATGAGCGGATCGCCTACGGGCATATCCAATTACTCCTTCATAAAACCGTCTTTGAAAACTTCCTGCTCCGAACGGATGACCAGCCGGGCATTCGGCTCGCAGAGAATCCGGTTCGAGTTTCGCCAGAAGGTGATAATATCCGCCGACAGCGTATCGCGTCCATTCTCGACCCAGGGATGTCCGGTCAGCACAAATTTGCCGTCGTTCACCTCATACTGCGCCATTTCGCAGGTGGCCTTCTTCTCCCCCTGCTGAATCACAACTTTCCCCTGGGCCTCGATCGAGGTCACCTTGTTGTCCTCGGAAAAAAGGACCGTCAGTTTGTCCGCGGTGATTTTCACCTGCGGATCGATGACCACGACCTGCTCTTCAAAGATTGCCGTTCGCTTCTGCTGATCAAAAGTCAACCGCGTGGAGGTAATCACCGTGCTGTTGGTTTCTGAGGCGGCAGAGGATAACTCCGTGAAAGCCCCTGCCGACGCCTGGCTGATTCCGACGCCCAAAACACATCCGGCCAGAATCCAAAGCGCCGGCCGCATCCACACCGGACAGTGACCGCTGATATCCCACGTGTTCATAGCCCCCCCCTCTTCAATACAACGCGGGCTTGGTTGTGAATCTCCAAATGACCCTTATTGTTAACCCAAGTAAACTCATATCCCCGACCGGTTAAAACCATCTCGGAACGCGCCACACAGACATCCGATGTCGAGGCCGCGATGCGCTTGATGCGGTCCAGAAGGCATTCGGGCGCGGTCACCTCCGTTACAACCCGGCCTTCTTCATAAAAAATCAATTTCAAATTAACGATGCGAATCAGGCCGTCCGGGCGGACTTGGGCCTCATCGCCCAGCACCTCGAACTTCAGTTGTCCTTTATCGTCATAATCCGGATAGCGGATTTTTTTTGCGATCTGCGATCCCAGATCAAGAGGATCGCCTGCCGCCACCGCACTCACGGCGATAATTCCCGCCAGTATGCCGCTCCGCTGTAATACCTTCATGCTCCCATCCCGCCTTTTCGTTTTCCCTTCAGAGCTTCAACGCCGCGGGGCGCACCACGGCATCGATTCGCCTGAGCATCCGCCATAGCGCGCGCAATTGAGCCAAGGGAAGCATGGTATCCTTGTCGGACAGCGCCCGGGCCGGATTGACGTGGGTTTCAAGAAAGACCGCGTCACATCCGGCGGCCACGGCGGCCCGGGCCAGGACAATTGCCATCCGGGCATCACCGCCGCTCCGATTGCCCGCGCCGCCCGGCAATTGAACGCTATGGGTGGCGTCAAAAACCACCGGATAGCCAAACGCCCGCATCCAGGGCAATGAACGCATATCGGCCACTAAATTATGATAACCCAGCGTAGTCCCCCGCTCCGTCACCAGGATGTTCCGGTTACCCGTGCTTTCCACTTTGGCCAGGATGGCACGCACATCACCGGGGGCCAGAAATTGTCCTTTCTTGATGTTTACCGGTTTGCCGCTGTGCCCCAGCGCCAGGATCAAGTCTGTTTGCCGGCACAGAAACGCCGGGCATTGCAGGATATCCGCCACCCGGGCCGCCAGCGGGACTTCCGTTTCACTGTGCACATCGGTCAGAATCGGAACGCCATAGCGCTCCTTGACTTCCGCGAGAATATCCAGGCCCCGGGATAATCCCGGACCGCGAAACGATTCGCGCGACGTTCGGTTGGCCTTGTCATAGGACGCCTTGAAAATCAGGGGTATCTGCTCCGCGGCGGCCAATCGCACCAGGCGACCGGCCACATCCAGACATTGCCGCCGACTCTCGATGACGCAAGGTCCTGCAATCAACGCCAGCGGATGCCGGCCCCCGATCTTGATCCCGCCTATGGCAACTGTTCTAACCATCGCGTCACACAATACCCTTCTGTTTCATCATGGCTTCCACTTGCGACACATCAGCCGGCGTATCCACGCCGATTCCCGCATGATCGGTCCGGATCACCTTGATCCGTCCGCCCAGGTAAAGGGCGCGTAACTGCTCGAGACATTCCGCCCGTTCCAGCAGACAGGGCGGTTCCGCCACCAGCTTTTCCAGAAAGACAGCCCGATACAGATAGATGCCGATATGGCGCCAATGCGCCGGCTGATCCGCCCGGAATCCCGGCTCCCGGATAAAAGGGATCGGGCACCGTGAAAAATATAGCGCCTGATCATCCCGGTCGAACACAACCTTGCACACCGAAGACGTCGCAACGTCCGCATCCAGCGGCGCCGCGGCAGTCGCCATGTCCCAGCGCCGCTCGGCGAGCATCACGTCCACCAGCCGGTCAATCAGGGCCGGATCAATCAGCGGCTCATCCCCCTGGATATTCGCCACCACATCCGCGTTCAACCCCCGCACCGCCTCCGCAACCCGGTCCGTTCCGGACGGGTGATCGCCGCGGGTCATGACGGTCCGAATCCCCAGCGCTGAAACCACTTGGCGAATACGGTCATCATCAGTCGCCACCAGCACGTCATCCAGACGCCGGGCCTGCCGACAACGTTCCGCGACCCATTGAATCAGCGGCTTACCGCACAAGGGAGTCAGGCTTTTTCCCGGAAAACGGGTGGACGCCCAACGCGCCGGTATCACGCCGATGACACTCATACGGTTTCGTTTGCTTCCATGAAGGGAAGATTATTCAGTCCGCGCGATTCTGTCGAGCTTGAAAAAAGCGGACACATAATCCATTGCGCTATGAATTTTTCACCCGGCGAAAAATTCATTTAGGATCTCCTGACGACATTCATGCCGGTCTTGACCAGCACCTGATAAAACGCCATTAATTCCCGGCCAGCGCATACGGCAGTCCCGATCTTGCCCACCACCACCCCTGCCGCGCAAGTCGCCAGTTCGGCGGCTTCTTTCTCGCTGGCGCCGGCGGCTACCGCCAGCAGTAAGGCGGCAATCACGGTATCCCCTGCGCCGCTGACATCAAACACCTCGCGGGCCACGGTGGGAATATGCACCCTGCCCCCGCTCCGGCTTGCCAGCAACATCCCCTGCGCGCCCAGCGTAATGACCAAAAATGACGGACCCCATTGTTTCATGAGAATTCCGGCCACCCGCGCCAAGGCCTCATCTTTCAGCGGATTATCTTTCGGCGTCTGCTCGGGAACGCGGGCCAACGAAAAGGCCTCCTTCCTATTGGGGGTGGCCACCGTGATGCCCTGGACTTTCAAAACGGTGTTCTGATTGGGATCCAGCGCCACGGGAATGCGGTGGCGTTTCGCTGCGGACAGGATAGCAGCAACCAATTCCTGGCGAATTGCACCCTTGGCATAGTCGGCAATGATGACGCCGGTTGAGCGGCGAACCGCGGCGGCCGATTCCCGGCACAACACCCGCAAGGACTCCACCGGCAACTTCACCTGATCTTCCCAGTCCACCCGCACGACCTGCTGGCGTTCCGCGATGATCCGGGTTTTAACCGTCGTCCGCATGCCGGGCAGTTGCATCACTCCGGTTGTGGTGATACCATCCCGGGCCAGCACCGCCAGCAATTCCTGACCCAACGGGTCCTGGCCAACCACACCGCACAACTGGGCACATCCCCCCAAGGCCTGGATATTACGCGCCACGTTGGCGGCGCCGCCCGGCATGTTTTTTTCATCCATGACGCGCACCACCGGCACGGGCGCTTCCGGCGAAATACGGCTGACGGTCCCGTAGATATACCGATCCAGCATCAGATCGCCAACCACCAGAATATGCTGGCCGCCGAATTTTGTGATCAAGGACTCGACCCATTGGAGCTTGCCTGTCATTTTTTTCTCCTGCCTTAACAATAAGGTATGGCGACAGTGGCGTCAACCGCTTGCCACAGCCGTCCGGTCAATGCTACTTTGCCATCATATCGGACCAGAAATCATCCCCCGGACCTTCCACCTTGTTCAGCATGACCCGGATCGTCCCGATCGGGAAGGGCACGATGGCCGTCGCCTTGGTTAACAGGCAACGGTCATCATCAGACACCCACACTTCCAAACGGCCGACACGGACAAACAATCCGTGGAACGCGGCTTCCGGCACCATTTTCAAACTGCGGACTTTTCCAAACCTGGGAAGGTTGATGTCTTCATAGCCGCGGGCCATCACGTAGAGATCGTACAATTTTTCATCCGCCATGACCCGGAAAAAATAGCCTTTGTGCTCATCCCATGCTTGCATCCGCATGAAGAACATGAAGCTCAGTAAATCCCGTGTGTCTGCGTCGATGGCAAAATCCTCATGGCTGTCCCGCAGTAAATGCTGCCAATGCGCCATCTTTTTCTGATGATCAAAGGTCGTGACCTCGCGCAGGCGATATCGGCCTTCACTAAGGTTCTTTCTGAAGCGAAGCGGGAGAAAGGTGACCGGATCCACGATGCTTTCCAGGAAATCGTCCACGGGAAAGAGCTTGTTCAAAATGCTGGTGGACCGGGTCCGAACCCGGATCGCCAGCAGATCGCGGCCATCTTCCCGGATCCATTCCGTCCAAATCGTGCTGTATCCGACCGTCCAAGGCCCCCAGCTGATGGCATAGGTTAATTGCTCGCCGACCGGAAACCAGAGGTCAGGTTTTTCGGCCAAGCCCCCCAGCGGCAGACAGCTAACAATCCCGATAGATAACAGCCATTTTCGCATAGGAAATCATTAAGGCTATACTTCCCGGGATCCGAACAGGACCGTCCCCAGTCGAATCCAGGTCGCCCCTTCCTCAATCGCAACCTCAAAATCGTGCGACATGCCCATCGATAACTCGTTCAGAGCAAATCCCGTCTCCTGCCGCCACTGATCGCGCAACTCACGCAATTGTTTGAAAAACGGCCGCGCATGTTCCGGCTCCTCCGCGATCGGCGGGATCGTCATCAATCCGGCAACATCCACCCGCTTCAACGCGTTGGCCGCGTTCAAGACGGACGGACCATCGGCGGGCGCCAACCCGAATTTCGAGCTCTCCCCAGCCACATTGACTTCCAGGAAGACCGGCATAACGCGTCCGGTTAATTCACCGGCGGCATCGATGGCTGTCAGCAACTTCAGCGAATCCACCGAATGAATAACCGCAAACAGGCGCACGGCATCCTTGACTTTATTGGTCTGCAGATGGCCAACCAGGTGCCAGATCAGGTGACTGGGACACAGCGGAATTTTCTGCTTAGCTTCCTGGACCTTGTTTTCGCCGAACACGGTCAGGCCGCAGGCCGCCGCTTCGCAAACCAGTTCCGGGCCATGTGTCTTGGACACCGGCAGAAGGTTCACCATCGCCGGGTTTCGCCCGGCTCGTTCACAGGCCTTGGCCATGCGTTCCCGAATCCGGCTCAGCCGATCTTCAAACAGGTTATTCATCTTACGCCTCAAAAAAAATAAAAACTCGCGGGGATCATAGCATCAAGCCGCGGCCCATGGCAACACTTGGATCAAAGGTTCTTGGTGTTCCGCCATCAATTAAAAAGTTTTCGAGTTGCAAAAACAGCACAACCCGCTATCATACCGGCCGAAATTGAGAGGAGTCGTTTCCCGCACAAGAAGACATTCCAAGGGTGACAACATGTCGCAGAAAAGGGCCAAGTCCGAACATCCGAGGCGGAGAGACACTTTGACGCCGCGCAGGAAGGCACCCGTTGGATTTGCCGGGTCCGACACCGGATCTGTGCCGTTGGCGGCGATCACGCGCGGCGGCTGCGTGGACAACCTGCACCGAGGCGTGGTTGTGGTCTGCGACCGCGACGGCCGCATTCTCTACTCTGCCGGTAAACCGGATTTCATCGCCTGTGTGCGTTCGTCGGCGAAGCCCACTCAGGCGCTGTGCGCCATCGAGTCCGGTGCGGCACAGACCTACGGGTTCAACGATGTGGAATTGGCGCTCATCTGCGCGTCGCATTCGGGCAAGGAACCGCAGGTCGCCGGCGTGCGTTCGATGCTTGCCAAGGCGGGGCTCGCGGAATCGGCGCTGATATGCGGGTCCGGCGTAATAGATAACTGCTCGGGCAAACACACAGGCATGCTGGCGGCCATCCGACACCTGGGCCTGTCGCTGGAATCCTACTGGGAGCCATGGCACCCGTACCAGCAACGCGTGCTCGCTGTGTTCTCGGAGCTGGCCGGGATGAACCCGGCCGACGTGGCGGTTGCCGTCGACGGATGCGGGGCGCCGATTTTTTTCTCGCCTATCCACATGGCAGCCAGGGTTTATGCCCGGCTTGCCACGCCCGATTCGTTCCCGCCGGGCCCCCGACACGAGGCGGCAGCGTGGATCGTCCGGGCCATGTGCGCTCACCCGGAGATGACGGGCGAATCAGACTACCATGAATTCCTGCCGGGACGTGATATCGTCCTAACCAAGTGTGGCGGCTTCGGTTACCTGGTGGCAGGCGTCATCGGCAAGGGCATTGGGGCTGCGCTCAAGATCGAGGACGGCTCCGCCCTGCCGGCGCGCCCAGTCATGTTCGAAGCCTTGCATCGCGCCGGGGCGATCGCTACTGCCGACGCCAAGGCGCTAATCCGCGGCCTGACACCGAAGATCCTCAACCGGCGCGGGGCCGAGGTGGGTGAATTCAAGCTGCTCTTCTAATTCCACGATTCACACGGACCCAATGAGCCAGACACCCGGGATCGCCTTCCACGGTCTCGACAGTCTTAAGGAACAGATGGACGATGTTGTCACTGGTCTGGCACAACTCTTTGCCGATTATCCGGCGAATCCGGACTTGGTCGAAACCATCGCAAACCATCTCCGCCGGGTTGAGTCGCCAAGACAGCACGTAGTCCCAACCAATCTACTCCGCGCGTTCGCCACAGGCGCCACGGCAATGCTGCGGAGGTTGGGGCACTGACGCAGCATGCCAATCTTGGCGGTCAAGTCTTCGCAACAGCCGTAGTAGGTCAGACCGAAGTGTTTCATGATCGGGAGTTGATATTGAAATAGGAACTCGTCGTGGAACCGGGGGCTGACAAGCGTATATTCCTGGGCTGCAAAAAAGCCCCAGAGTTCACCGCGGCGGCGCGGGCCATCGGACGTAATTATTGAATGTTGAATTCCGGATTCTTGTCCTTTTTGCCTTCAGAATCGGTCTTTGGCCTGATTTCGAAAGGGATGCTGAAGGTTCCGGCCTTTATTTCGCCGCGGGCCTCAGGTTTCTGCATCGCTATCTTCACCAGAAGTCCGTCCGTGGCACCGACGATACCGGACAGCCAGCGAACTTGCGATGAGGTTTCATCTTTAAGAAGCTTGTCCACTCCGGATCCCACTTTAGGCTCATGGTTGCCTGCATTATCAAATGCAAATTCCTGAACGACCGAGCAGTAGCCTGCTTCCTGGACCTTCACCTGGCCATCCCAGTTCTGATAAAAATTACTTGAACAGCGGGGGATAAGATCATCAAGGTCACCCCAGTTCAGATATATATAGGCAACATAAGGCCGCTCGCCGTCTTTTTCCTGAGGGATGGAATAAGTCACGAATCCGTGCAGCTTATTACTGGCTGAAGTGGCATAGTCGAAAGTCTTATCTGCCAGCTTGCCGACCTCCGAGAGAATACGCCCTTTGACGGCTGTTTTCCGGCCTCCCGCTTTTCTGGCATTGACTTCGATTGACTCTTTCGAGTCGGTAACAGCTTTTTCGGCCGCCAAGGATATGGACCCCAATACAACCATTAGTACCTTATCCACCAGAAACCGCTATGAAAAACAAGAAAACATCAGCAAAGATTTTTTTAACCACGGATGAACACGGATTGGCACGGATTATGATCAGAAAGTCTTTGGAG